>Ga0180434_10000585_pt1 | contig 53226 bp, 37 predicted proteins | sample SS_ome_7_FD_132453 | JGI IMG/M metagenome (GOLD analysis project Ga0180434, IMG submission 132453) | Hypersaline lake sediment archaeal communities from the Salton Sea, California, USA - SS_1_D_2 metaG | ecosystem: Environmental > Aquatic > Non-marine Saline and Alkaline > Hypersaline >... | reverse complement strand
TAAATTTCGCCAGGCCGATGAGTTTGGTCTTTGCCCGGAGTGTGGAGCAGTAATGAACGAGGTAGACCACCTCAAGGAAGGCCCATGCACATTCATTTGGCTTGAGTGCAGCAAGAGTGATTGCGGTGGCCAGTGGCTGCAGAAGAAACCCAACAATGGTTCTATTGGAGTGTGAGACATGATACAATTTAATGTGCAGCGAAGGATGGCATGTATCAGTTCCTTTGCTGCCCGCAAATGTGGAATCGCCACTTTCACTTCGTACTTGGCACAACATACTTTCTAAGAACAGGAGGATGGAAGAGATGAGTGAGCGAAAAACGCCTTGGTTTGTCCTGAACTCGCCGGAATTGGGCAGGCCGTTTCAGGAGTTTTACGAAGCCTGCAAGGAAAAGGGTGTGTTAGACAATAAAACGAAAGAGCTCTTGATGCTGGCGCTGGCTTCGGCGTTTCGTTGTCCGCACTGTACTGAGCAGCACATACAAGGGGCGCTGGATGCGGGAGCAAGTAAGGAAGAAATAACCGAAGCATTGCTTATTGCGGCAGTTGAGGGTGCGGGCACACAGCTTGCTTGGCAAAAGAACCTTTATGTGAAATATCTTAGCTGCGGCGACAAATGAGCAACATGGTTACAAATTAGAGATTGTGCAAACAATACCACCGAAAGGAGTTTATGATGAGAGCTAAAGTGGACCCGGAACTGTGTGATGGAACCGGTTTGTGTGAACAGACTTGTCCTGAGGTTTTTGAACTTAAAGAGGCAACGGCAACGGTCAAAGTTGATGAGGTGCCGTCCGATGCGGAGCAGAGTTGCAGGCAGGCAGCCGAAGGCTGTCCCACAGCAGCCATCTCCATAGAGGAATAGATGGAAAAACTCAATACGTTGGCTAAGTGGCGATTTGTTTCCAATACCATTATTCATGGCGGTGAGATGAATGTCCAAGCCGGCATAGAAGGTTTAGACAGAAATATGATGGGACAAAGCCATTATGAATATCTTGATGTGAAGAGACTTGCTGGAGGTAAAGAGCCGTGGACAAACCAACGATGTTCGAACCCTATCAGGCGGCTGCAGATATAGATGTCGTGCCTGCCTATTTCCCGATACTGGGATTTGGAATCCTTCCGGTAAACGCTTTCGTGCTCAAGGCGGCCGAACCGGTGCTGGTCGACGCGGGATTGGTGCCTCTCAGCGACGAGTTCATGGAGAAACTCTGCTCGCTCGTCGATCCCGGGGACCTTCGGTGGTTGTGGCTCACGCACGCCGACCAGGACCATGTCGGAAGCCTCCATCGTATCCTCGACATGGCTCCCAGCCTGCGGGTCATCACGACCTATCTTGCAGCCGGTCGGTTGAGCCTGTTTCATCCGTTGCCGATGGATCGGATGTATCTGCTCAACCCGGGCCAGAGTATCAGTGTTGGAGACCGTGTGCTCACGGCAACCAAACCACCCTCGTACGATGCGGCGGAGACCACCGGCTTCTACGACCCGAAATCCGCCGCTTTTTTCTGTGCGGATTGCTTCGGCGCGCTGATGTCAAAGCCTGTAGAGAACGCCGCCGAGATGGGGCCGGAGAAATTGCAGGAGGGTCTGGTGACCTGGGCGACTGTGGATGCGCCATGGCTGCACATCGTGGACAGGGTTCTGTTCGCTAAGACCCTCGATCGCATCCGTGAGATATGCCCGAAGCTCATTCTCAGCGCTCATCTGCCCGCTGCACGGGACATGACTGAAGAACTGCTTGGGTATCTGGGAACCGTGCCGGCGGCGCAGCCGTTTGTGGGACCCGACCAGCAGGCACTCGAAGCGATGCTCAAGCGGCTGACCGGCAAGTTGCACGCGGGGGCAATCGAATAATGCGGCTACAGTTGGGTTTCGAGGTTGCGGCAAACGAGAAAGCTATTTAACGGGAAAATGGCGAGATAACAACAAGGAAACGCACAAATGATGAAAGGGCATATTAACTCAGAATCCTGCCGTAGAAGGGGCCTTTGTATCAACAACTGCATGGTCGATTTTTGGGGGTTTTGCTTTGCTGGCGGACAACTGGCTCGGATGCACACTTCGTGGGCAGAAAGGTTATTTTCGCAATTTCCAAATAGTTGGGCAGAAAACTTCTTACGACAAGGGTTCTGATGAGAGCAGCAGTTATCCATAAGCATGGCGGTTTGGAATGTTTAAGCATCGAGGACGTTCCTGGACCTCAGCCTGGTGAAAACGATGTCATCTTGGAGGTTCATTCCGCCGCCTTGAACCATCTTGACATCTGGGTAAGACAAGGCAGACCCGGCTTAGAGCTTTCGATGGCTCACATCCTGGGTTCGGACGCAGCCGGAGTAGTGGTAGATAAAGGCCCAAACACTCGCGGGGTGAACATCGGGGATGAAGTGATTCTGAATCCCGCTTTAAGCTGTGGCTGCTGTGAGTATTGCAGGAGAGGCCAACAGAGTGAATGTGTGTCATTTGGAATCGTAGGCGTAGTCAGGCCCGGCACGTTTGCCGAGAAAGTTGCCGTGCCTTTTTACAACGTGTGGTCGAAGCCGGCACACCTGAATTTTGACGAGGCGGCAGCACTTAGCCTTGCCTTTCAAACGGCCTGGCGAATGCTTATGACCAGAGGCCGATTAACAGCCGGCCAGACGGTGTTAATTCACGGCATTGGCGGCGGGGTAGCTCTTGCCTGTCTTCAGTTGGCCAAACTTGCCGGCGCGGAAGTTATCGTAACTTCTTCATCGAAAGACAAACTCACAAGAGCTGAGAAAATGGGCGCAGACCATGTTGTAAATTACACAACGACCAATGACGTGGCGCAGGCCGTAAAGGATATGACGCGCGGCCGGGGCGTGGATATAGTTGTGGACACTGTCGGGGCCGCAACGTGGGACACAGACTTTTCCGCAGTCAGAAGAGGCGGCAGAATCGTTTTGTGCGGTGTTACCACCGGCGCTGTCGCTCAGACCAACTTGCAGGCACTGTATTGGAATCAGTTGACCGTTTTGGGTTCGACGATGGGATCGAATGAGGATTTCAGACAAATGCTCAAGGCAGTCACTGCGGCGAAATTGAAACCGGTTATAGATTCCGTCAAGCCACTCGAAAATATCAAAGAAGCCATGTCGCGAATGGAGCGGGCAGAGCAATTCGGCAAAATCACATTGCGTATTCATGCGTAAGTCTTTTGAGAATAGTCGATGTGAATACAATCTTGGAGAAAGGATTTGATTATGGTTGCTACAGCTTCTACTATGCTGCCGCTGGGTACGTCGGCACCGGATTTTCGTTTGCCTGATACCGAAGGTAATATGGTCTCGTTATCAGACTTCAAGCAAGCCCCTGCCCTGTTGGTCATATTTATGTGCAACCACTGCCCCTTTGTGAAGCACATCTTGAGCAATCTTGTTGCGCTTGCCAAGGAGTATCAGGAAAAGGGCGTTGCTATTGTGGGCATAAATTCGAACGATGTAGATAGTTTTCCGCAGGATCGCCCGGAAATGATGGCCCAAAATGCAAAGGAAGCCGGATTTACTTTTCCTTATCTCTACGATGCAACGCAGGAAGTTGCCAAGGCATATAGAGCCGCCTGCACGCCGGATTTCTTCTTGTTCGACGCGGACAGAAAGCTCGTTTATCGCGGGCAGATGGATGATAGCCGGCCCGGAAACAATGTACCTGTAACCGGAGCTGACCTTAGAGCTGCGCTTGATGCCGTCCTTGAAGGCGGCCCGGTTTCTGCTGACCAAAAACCAAGTATGGGCTGCAACATAAAGTGGGAACCAGGCCGTGAGCCGGACTATTCCTGAATCGTTCTGCGGGCGCAGACAACGTGGAGGTTTCTTGCCATGAAACCAATCGGACTCTTGATGGTTGAACACAGACGTATTGAACGCGTGGTCAGACTACTTTCAGCAGAAATGCAGAGTATCCGACAGCACAATAATATCGACACAAGCTTTATCAGTTTTGTAGTGGATTTCTTCAGGACGTACGCTGACAGGACGCATCATGGAAAGCAAGAAGATATTCTCTTTAACAGGCTGGGCGCCAAAGATCTGAGCCGCGAAGATAATGAAATGATGAACAGGCTGATACAGGAGCATATTGACTCTGGACCATGTGACATTCGTCTGAGTATCAGGTTTTGCCGACAAGGTCGTTGAAAACAACCCTGAACGGAGCACGAAATGGCCAAGAGAAGAACCTATTTAACAGCGCTGTGTTCGGTTTGCCAGGAGATTATTTCCGAGGTCGAGTATGATAAGGTCTTATCCTGCTTGGTAGAAAATGCAGCCTCCTGTCTGAACGCCAGAGCGGGTTCGGTTAGGCTCCTGGACAGATCCGGGCGAACCCTCGAAATAGCCGCGGTACACGGGCTGTCCAGGACGTATCTTAAGAAGGGTCCCGTGGAACTTGCCAAGAGTCCGATCGATAAGCAAACGCTACAAGGCACACCCGTGCAAATCAAGGACGTCACCAAGGATAAGCGCTTTCAATACCCAAAAGAAGCAAAAAGGGAAGGTGTGAAATCTGTAATATGTGTGCCGCTACAGTGCAGAGAGCGCCTGTTAGGTGTATTGAGGGTTTATACAGACAAGGAACGAGTGTTTAGTGACGAAGAGGTAACTTTCATCAGCACGTTGGCCTTACAGGCAGCCGCTGCAATCAGAAACTCTCAGAGATACCAGAGGCTAAAAAACCTCAATTTAATCGCCAAAGCCGTCACTTCACAGCTAAAGACCAAAAAAATTCCCTACCTGATATGTCAAAGTGCGGCTGAAGAGATGTTCGCCAAGGGCGCTTCCTTGATGCTGATAAACAGAGAGACTGAACAGTTAGAGGTTATGGCCAGTTATGGGTTAAGCGAGCAGTTCATCAGCAAAGGCCCGATAGAACCTGACAGATCTATAGGTGAATGTTTGAAGGGCAAGGATGTGGTCATAACCGATGCCGCTAAAGACAAGAGAGTACAATACCCCAAAGCAATTAGAAAGGAAGGGATAAAGTCCATCATTTGCATTGCCCTTAAACTGAGAGATAAAGTGATAGGTGCTCTTAGAGTGTACACCGGATATCCCTACCAGTCGAATATGGAAGACATGGAATTCCTGCGCACGCTGGCTGATTTTGGTGTAATAGCCATAGAAAATGCAAGGTTATATGAGCACGTACGACGCGACTATGAGGATTTGACACGTGATGTCTGGAAATGGTACGGCTGGGGAGAACATCCGCCGCGTGTGTAACCCTGATAGGTCCTCAGAGCACACGGTCGGATTTCTCAACAGTATCGTCTGGCCGCCTGCCTTGCGGCCTTGTGTTGACGCGGCGACCGGGCGAATGGCAGGAGCGATTCCGACAACGTTGTGTTCCATCTTTGTAGTTGGAGAATACTTCCTGCAAGTGCAAGCAGGCGTTTGAAGTAATTTCCGGCAATAGACTGTGAAATTGTGGACACAGTAAATGAGTGAAGCTTATGTCATAGTGCACGAGAATTTGCTTTGCTGGCTTAGCAACTTGATGAAATCGTTCGACGTTTTTGGGCCTGTCAAGAACAAACGCGGCCAGGTGGTCTTCGAGCCGATAAAAAATGCAGACGGTCTTGATTTGGACTATTGCTCAACGATGCTTGGACCGAGGCAGTTTATTTATCCCTCTCGGCAGACGCTTTTCGACATCGACCGGGAAACCGGCAAATCCCAAACCGTTTTGCCGCAACAAACTAAGAAAAGAATGATTTTTGCAATTCATCCCTGTGACATGCACGCGATAAGTGTACTGGATCGAACCTTTGTGGGTGACTTCAAAGATGTATACTACGGCAAAGCGCGCAAAGACACTTTGACGGTTGTTTTGAATTGCAACCAGGCCTGTGACAGCGGTTTTTGTGCTTCTATGGGCACAGGGCCTTTCCTTCAATTAAAGGACGGCTTCGACATCGTCTTAACGGCCAAAGAGCGGAATTATCTGATGGAGTTCGGCTCTGAAAGAGGCAAGAGGGTAGGCAAGAAGGCTGACGGTCTGAAAAAGGCGAAAAAGGGGGACTTTACTGAAAAGAAAAGAATTGAAGCCACTGCTAAACAGTCTTTCAGAAAGCAAATGGACACGGCTGGTTTACCTGAGCTGCTGATGCGTAATCTGGATCATCCGGTATATAAACGAACGGCCGACGCAAGGTGTCTCGGCTGTACAAACTGCACAATGGTTTGCCCTACCTGCTATTGTTACAACATCGAGGATACGACGTCTTACGATCTGAAAACTACAATTAGAAGCAGATATTGGGATTCGTGCCAGGAACTCAATTTTGCGAAGGTTCATGAGGGCAACTTCCGGTCGTCGCGCGAGGCTCGTCTGCGCCAGTTTGTAACGCATAAACTCGCCACCTGGGTAGAACAGTACGGCTGCTTTGGATGCATCGGTTGCGGCCGATGCATGACCTGGTGTCCGACGAAGATCGACCTGACTGAGATCGCAAAGGAAATACAGCAGGATGTAAGGATTGGAAGAGCCAGATGAGAGCAGAAAGCATAAATCCCCTTTCGCCGAGAACGGCTATTCTCAAAGAGCGAATAGCTGAAACGCAGGATACGTTTTCGCTTCGATTATCGCTGCAGGGGGATGGTTTTAACTTCAGGCCGGGCCAATTCAATATGTTGGGTCTACCCGGCATCGGTGAAGCTCCGTTTTCTTTCAGCTTGATTGATAAGCAGAAGAGAGTCCTCGTTCAGACGATTAGACAGGCCGGCAATGTCGTCGGCGCCTTGGCAAAACTGCAAAAGGGCCGGAAAGTACACTTTCGCGGTCCCTACGGCAACGGCTGGCCGTTGGAGAAGCTAAAAGGAAAGAACGTCATAGTCGTGGCCGGCGGCATTGGAATGGCACCTTTGAGGCCGGTAATACATCATCTGCTCAAACACGGGAATGAAATCGGAGCGGCATATCTCCTTTACGGCGCGCGAACATCCACCGATATGCTGTTTAAGGATGACCTGGCGAGATGGTCAAAGAAAATCAATGTTCTGCTCTCCGCAGATGAGGTGAACGAGCAAGGTCCCTTGCAAGTGCACGAAGGTCTTGTGACCACTCTTTTTGATCAACTGGATATCCGGTTGTCGGATACGATAACGTTTACCTGCGGGCCGCAGATTATGATGAAATTTGTCGCCGCTGGACTGGCTATGGAAGGACAGAATCCCAGAGACATATATGTGTCCTTGGAAAGACGAATGAAATGCGGGATCGGGCACTGCGGGCACTGCCAGATCGGCGCGAAATATGTCTGTAAGGATGGCCCGGTCTTCCGCCTGCCCGATATTCGAAAGTATGCAGATACGCTCTTGTAAGCCCGGCTGATGAGAAACGATAAACCAAAAATTGGCGTGTTTAAATATAGCTGCTGTGCCGGTTGTGAATTCCAGTTGATTTACTTCCAAAAGCACATCATGGAAGTATTCAAGGCTGCGGAAATCACCTACTGCAAAATGCTGCAATCCGGAGGAACCGAGGAAGGACCTTTCGACGTCGCGTTGATTGAAGGAGCTATAACCGAGCAGTGGCAGGTTGAGCAGCTCAAGAGAGTACGCTCCGTCAGTAACTACGTGATACCTATAGGTTCCTGTGCAGTCTGCGGCGGCGTCCCGGCCATCAAGAACACCGATGAAGAGTACGAGGTACAGAAGAGAGTATACGATGACACGTCGCTGATTCATTCGGTAAAGACTCACCCAATCGATCAATATGTCTTGGTGGATGGATATATCAAAGGCTGCCCCATGGGAGAGCGAGACTTGACCGAAACGGTAATCTCGCTTCTGCTGGGAAAAAGACCTGATTGCCTGGAATACTGCGTGTGCGTCGAATGTAAACTGAGAGGAAACATTTGTGTTCTTGTGGCGTACGGCGAGCCTTGTATGGGTCCTGTCACCAATGCCGGCTGTGGTGCCCTGTGCCCGTCCCACAACCGTGGTTGTTACGGCTGCTGGGGGCCTATGAACGATGCCAACGCCAAGGCACTGGCGGATCAGTTTGAACGGATGGGTATCAGCAAAGAAGACATACGCCGCAAGTTTACCGAATTCGGCCAGCCCAGCAGCCAATGGAAGGCCGGACAAGTTCAATCATGATTATCAAGAAGAAAATAGAGGTTGATTATCTTGCCAGAGTGGAGGGAGAAACGTCTATCGTCGTTCGACTGGATCATGCTCGACCGATAAAGCTGAAAATATTCGAACCGCCCAGGTTTTTTGAAGGGTTCCTGGTTGGCAGAAAGTATGATGAAGTAGGTGATATAGTATCCCGAATATGCGGTATATGTCCGGTTTCACACATGACAACTGCCATTCAGGCCGTCGAAAATGCGATGGGGATAGACGTAAGTCAACAAACCAGGATACTACGCAAGCTCATGTGCATAAGCCAGATTATCGCCAGTCACTTGATACATCTTTATATGTTGGCCATGCCTGATTATTACGGGTGCGCCGGCGTTGTCGATATGCAAAGGCGATTCAGGAAAGAAATTGCCCGCCTGATCAAAATGAAGGAGGTCATCAATGAGCTTACCGGCCTGATAGGCGGAAGAGCTCTACACCCTGTTACGCATATACCGGGCGGCTTCACAGCTATTGCCTCCCAGGACCGCTTTGCTTCCATTGTAAAAAAGCTAACACAAATAAGGCCGTTGGCAAAAGAAGTGGTAAAGGATGTAGCACGCTTTGATGTGCCGGATCTTCACTGTAACTGCGAGTATGTTGCACTGGGGGACGAGACCGAATATGCCATCAACGAAGGCAGAATTATTTCAACCAAGGGACTAAATATTGCCGTCGAAGACTATCGTCGTACTTTTAGCGAATCACAGGTCAGTTATGCCTTCGCCAAGAAATCGACTATCCCGGGCCGACCTTCATTTATGGTGGGTGCTTTGGCCCGGCTGAACAACAAGTTTGACAAGCTTCAACCGCAAACCAAGGCGCTGGCACGACAAATCGAGTTCGAGGTTCCCAACAGGAACCCGTTTAACAACAATCTGGCTCAGAGTCTTGAAGTTGTTGATGGAGTAGACCGCTGTATAAAACTCATAGAGTCGAACACGTTTGAAGATGAAGACTTTCGTGTCAAAATCAGGCCCGGTGAGGGTAGCTCTGCTACAGAAGCTCCCAGAGGCTTGCTTTTCCATTCGTACAAAATCAATAGAAAAGGCGTTGTAGAACAGGCCAACATTGTGACGCCGACCTCGCACAATTTCCAGAACATCGAAAAGGATTTGAAGAAACTGGTGGAGGAAAACAAAGGTAGCAGCAGAGACCAAATACGTCTTCTATGCGAACAACTGGTGCGTGCCTATGACCCCTGCTTTTCTTGCTCGGTTCACTGACAGCCCAGGAAGGTGATTTCGCCGTCACTTCACCGGGCACTTGCGGGTGGTCGACTTCGGTGTAGTGGGCATTTTTGGCACCGGCGGGTGCCTTTATGCAACCGTCTAAGCTCTTCTTGCTTTTGGATCGTTTCCGCTGCCTTTGCGGTCTTTGCTGAAAGTGTGATTCCGGCCTTAAGGATTTTGCCGGCTAATATTAAGGAATCACCCTATTTCTCTTTTGCCGTCAGTGGATTAAACAGCAAGCAACGTAGTATAAGATGCGGTACTGAAGCGAACAGAAAGGAGCGTGAGCGATGGTAACCAAAACGAAAGAAACTGTTCAAGAGTGTGCGGAGGACATCTTCTGCGGCGTAAATACGGCAGCAGACATCGAGAGTGCAACAGACCTAGAGAAGAAGCATCTGCCCATCATCTCCGCGCCGCAAAGCGTCAAGAAGGGCGAGTGCTTTGAGGTCACGGTGGAAGTCGGCAAGCTACTGGAGCATCCTAACGAGCCAGGCCATCACATCGAGTTTATTGAGCTGTATTCCGGTGATACGTATCTGGCCAGGATGCACTTTACCGGCAAGACCACCTCTGCGGTTATGAAGACCCGTGTCTGTCTGGATCACGCACACGGCAAGCTGCGAGCCTTTGAGCATTGCAATCTGCACGGGACGTGGGAGGGCGATCTTGACATCGAGGTGACCGAGTAGATCGGCCGTCACGAAACTAAAGGGCAATGAAAGAAGTAGGAATCCAGAAATCTTTTTTTTCTGGGTGGCAGTATGAACGTGTGATGCCCGAAGAACTCCAGAAGAAAAAATGGGCAACAATGTTGAATCCGGAGGTAAGTAATGGACATTTTTAGATTTGCAATGGATAAAGAAAAATTCAGCGAGGATTACTACCGTCAGCTCGCTGAAAAAACCAACAACCTGGGCCTGAAAAATATTTGCACGATGCTTGCTGAAGAGGAATCCAAGCATTACCAGGTGGTCCGGAAAATGCAAAATGAAGCCGTCGAGCAGATAACGGATACACCCGTTCTGCAAAGCTCGCGAAAAATCTTTGAATCGATGAAGCAGTCGACCGAAGAGTTTGACCTCGATGTAAGCGAGTTGGAACTCTATCGAAAGGCCCGTGATATAGAGCAAGACAGCAAGGATTTCTATTTGGAAAAGTCCCGAGAAGTCGACGACCCCGGCCAGAAAGGCACCTTTAAGAAATTGGCCAACGAAGAGCAAAAACACTATATGCTGATTGACAATATTTGTGAGTTTGTGGCTCGTCCTCAGTGGTTTTTGGAGAACGCTGAGATGTATCGTTTTGATGATTATGCGGGTGGTACTTTATGAAAGGAGAGCAGTAAAATGAACGGTTGCAGAAAACGCCTAGTGCTAATTTTTGGTTCTTCCCTGCTGGCTGTATTTGTGCTGTCGCCGATTGTCTTGTCTCATTGCGAGATCCCATGCGGCATTTACGACGATCCAATGAGGATCAATATGATGTACGAGCATGTCCAAACCATCGAGAAGTCGATGAATCAAATTCATGAGCTTTCCGCCGACAGGGATAAGAACTACAACCAACTGGTCAGATGGATTATCAATAAGGAAAACCACGCTGACCAATTAAGTGACATCGTTACGCAATACTTCATGAAGCAGCGCATTAAGCTCCCGGAGAAGACCGACGGCAAGGCCTACGATGAATATGTCAAAAAACTGACGCTCTTGCATAAGTTGATGGTCTATTCAATGAGATGCAAACAAACGACTAACCTGGATAATGTAACAACACTAAGAAGGACTGTCACTGAATTCAAAATGGCGTACCTGGGTGAGGCAAACCCTGCCATGCCCACGCACGGACATTCGCATTAGAACGAAACGCAAACAAACATTGCCCTGCGTCACCCAAAGCCGTGAAAGAGGCGGGCGATTTGGGTTGTGAAAAGGTCTATGACAACGAACAGGGCAAAGAGGATTGGCAACAGGCCGACTTACTTACAGAGAGCTCATCGGCAATCTTATGCAATGATGTCAAGGCGTAATTAGAAGGAGTAGTGCAAATGGCAACGCGCAAATCAGAAGCAGTGTGGGAAGGCAAATTGCAGTCGGGTAAGGGAACGGTGAAACTGGGCAGCGGCGCCTTTGAGGGCGGCTATTCATTTGCCTCTCGTTTCCAACAGGCCGAAGGAACCAATCCGGAAGAATTGATCGCCGCAGCGCATGCCGGATGTTTCTCTATGGCCCTCGCCCACGGCCTGGAAGAAAAAGGGTACATGCCTGAACGCATTCATACAACCGCTAATGTGAGTATCGAAAAAGCTGAAGATGGGTTCAGCATTACAAGCATTGAATTGGAAACCGAAGCTAAGGTTCCTGACATTGAAGAACAGACCTTTATGGAACAGGCTGAGGCGGCAAAGACAAATTGTCCTGTTTCAAAAGCCCTGGCGGGAGCTGAAATCAAGCTTCGGGCAAAATTAACCAAATGAAATGCTGGATTTCTCTTATGACATCCTGATTTGAACGAGGAAAGCGATAGAAGGATCTTCTGAAACGATACTTTCTTTGATAAGCGGGTCGGGCACCTTTGAGCAATACCATTTCCTTCGGCGATCCCGTCGTTGCAACTTGTACATGTGTGGGGCAGCACCCTTCACTTGGGCCATACGAGCAACGGATTTCCCGTCCTCGACTCCACGCATAAGCTCTTTCTTGACAAAAACTTACAAGTGGGTTCCTGGTAAGGGGAATCCGGAGCCTTCGCTCTTTTACGCGAAGGAGGTTAGCTTCATAGAGCTATCAATGAGTTCTTCACCTTTATGCCCCCAAAATTCCCGCCCTCTGTCAGGCGCCCGTAGTTACCGCCTTACCCGGGCGTTGCCCTGCCAGATGCTCCAGATCTGTTGCTCGTCGGCAGGCTGGGCGTAGTCGGTCAGCAGCGTGGTGACCAGTGCTCCCGTGGCCCATCCGAACTGGACCCACTTTTCCGGCTCCCAGCCCTTGAGAATGCCGTAGAGCATGCCCCCGACAAAGCCATCGCCGCCTCCAATCCGGTCGAGCACCACGATCTCTCGCGGTTCGATTACGTGCCAGTTGTTGCCCTCAGACATGATCGCACCCCAGAGGTGACAGTTGGTGCTAACAACTTCGCGGAGCGTGGTGGCAAAGACGGCGGCATTGGAAAATGCCTTCTTGGCCTTATTGATCATGACCTTGAAGCTGTCGATCTTGTTCGAGAGATCCTCGCCGCCTGTCTCCGGGCCCTCGATGCCCAGGCAAAGCTGGAAGTCCTCTTCGTTGCCGACGAGTACGTCCGCCACAGAGGCGATTTGCGTGAAGATGTCGTGCAGCTCGGCCTCGCGCCCCTTCCAGAACGAGGCACGATGGTTCAGGTCGAATGAAATCCGGGTCTTGTGCTTCTTGGCAGCCTTGGCCAGCTCCAGGCAGAACGTACCTGTCTGGGGCGAAAGGGCCGCGACAAGACCTGATAGGTGAATGAGTTGTACACCTTCCCGGCCAAAGATTCGATCCAGGTCAAAGTCGTCGATGTTCAGGGTCCGTCCCACCTCGCCGGCACGGTCATTATGGACTCGCGGCCCGCGGGAGCCGTAGCCGCTATCGGCGATATTGAACTGGTGGCGATAGCCCCATGGGCCGCCCTGATCCATCTCCTTGGCCTCATAGTCCATGTGGCGGCCGGCAAGGTCGTCCTTTATGAACCGGGCGATCGGACTGTCCTTGACAAAGGTCGTCAGTACCTTGACGGGCAAGCCCAAATAGCTGGATACACTGGCCACATTGGACTCGGCACTCGTGGCCTGCAGGAGAAAAGTGTTACTGCAGTAGACAGGCTGGCCGTTGAGCGGAGTGATGCGAACACCCATACTCGTGGGCACGAGCAGGCAATAGCTATAGTCCTGGCGAAATTTGATTGTCATCGGCAATATCCTTTTCCAAACAATGCGATTGACGTGTTACACACCCAGCAGTGAAATCATTGCAGCTAAATCGGACGGTGTCAATAGTCTCATAAACAGAAAAAGGGGCACATGCCGTTTTCTTATCCAGGAACGCACGCAGAGATTTGAAGGTTGAGGGGCCTTTTCAGCAAATCCACACAACCGCGATACAACGATACAACCCGTTGCCTGTGAATTCTGCAATAATGCCAATTCATAAGCCCTTTCATATTAGTTACTTATGAAAAAGCCAAGAATTGTATTGTCTTTCTAATGGCCGGCGCAAGCCCCTTCGTACAGCTCTGCCGAGTCGCTTGTTTGGCACCCGGTGAAATGATGGGTTCGAAGGAAATGTCAGGAAAAACTCTGTCTAAGTCTGTACATTGGCCCTGAACTGTCGTCTAAGTCTACAGAAGAGCGGTCCAAATGGATGAACACACGGGTACAACGAGCTCGTCGACGACAGCCGCCGCAGGTGGTCCGATGCCGGATGCCGGTGATTTGATGGCGGTTGTCGCCCGTTACCAGAGTCCGCTGTTGCGTTATGTACAGCGGATGCTGGACAGGACCGATCCTGAGGCCGAGGACATCGTCCAGGAGGCTTTTGTCCGGCTGCATCGTCAGGTCGCTGGCCACGGGGCAGCCAGTATCAAGAACCTCACGACTTGGCTGTTCCGTGTGGCTCACAATTTGACAATCGACGCGAGGCGCCGGCGCTCGCGACGAAAACGCTTCCCGGAAACCGCCGTCGATCCCGACGTGCGCCCGGCGGAGCGGGCCGCGAATGAGCTCGACGCCCTCGGCGAAGTTCTCCGCCGCGAAGCCCGGCAGGTAGCCCTGCGTGAGCTGGGCCTGCTCGAAGAGCAGCAGCGGCAGGTTGTGCTGCTGAAAATCATCCAGGGTATGACCTTCCGGGAGGTCGCCGAGGTGGTCGGCATCTCGGTTTCTCTGGTCAATCATCGGCTCAACCAGGGCCTGGCCGAGTTGGCGCAGCGGTTGCGCAAGGCCGGCGTTGTGTAGATGAGCTTGTTGGGTTGAGAGAAAAAACAATGACTTTACCGGCTGAAGGCCGGGTTAGGAGTTAGCCATGAACCGGGAAAAGGCAGAGAAATTGCTGGCGGCGCTTATCTTTGATGATCTCGATGAGGCGTCGAAGGCCGATCTGCTAACTTACTTACAGACCGACGACGAGCTTCGCGAACGCCTAACCGATATGCGCATGGCGGTCAAAGTGGCCTCGGATAGTTTGCAGCAGGGGCCGGAACCCGTCCTGAGCAAACGGCGACTGAAACACCTGGCCAAACTCGCCGCGAGGCAAAAGGCCCGGCCGAGAATCTTCACGCTCCCGCGCCTCGTCGCCGCCGCCGCCGTCCTCGTGGCCGTATTGCTGCCGGCCATCGTCATACTAAACGGAACTTATAGGCTCAACAATAGAAGAGTCTCCGCGACCCTCGTTAGGGAGAGGGTCGCGACTCCGGCCGCTCAGTCGCCGTCCGATAGACCGGACATTGAGTTCCGCGGGGGGCCGTCAGGTGTGTCTTCGCTATACGCGGAAGAACTGCCCGGCGGAGACAGGGTCAGCGGTAGCAGATATGCATATACTCCGGACGATCCGGCTCTGAAGTACTCTGTCCACTCCGGTGATGCCCGTGCGCCGATTGCGACGAATGGTCGCTCCTTGGAAATGGCAGAAGCCGATGAGGTCGTCGCCAAGCAGTTGTCGGCTCGCGACCTCTACGGCGTGGGCGTGCAGGAACCAGGTCCGGGTCATGATGATTATGCCGTGGCTTCTTCGGCCGGCAGGCCATCATCCGCGACAAAACCAGATGGCTCAATTGTGACGGAGATTTATGGCCGGACCGTCAATGGCACCTTGGGTGAAGGTGTCAGCCCTACTTTGCCGCCGGACAACACAGTTGCCTTGTACTACAATTACCCCGGAACCGGCACGGACCTGGACAAGTCCTTGCGAATCGAGCAGGGTGGATCGGCTTCCGTTGTCAATGGGGACGCTGTGACATTGAAGGGTGGTGGCCTGCGGTCGACTTGGGAGGAAGCAAAAATGGTCGCTTCGCCGAGAGGGCCTGAACCGGGCAAGCCGTCGCAGCCGGCGGGCGGGTCCAAGCCGTCGTATGTGCCTCATGCTGGATTGCAGCCCAAGGAGAAGTTCAGCCAAACCGTGACAATGGATGCAGAGAGCGAAGAATCGTCAGAAAAGGCACGATGCCACCCAAGAGGCGAAGAGAACTATGCGTATCTCGACAGGTGGAATGTTGAAGCGGATGCGAAAACTGAGATGGCCGACCGCAAGAAGACCGAATTGTCCGCTTCCGGTTATGAGACACTTGAACAGCGCACCCGAAGCGAGTTCTCCAGGCAAGAACAGCGACCGCTTGATGAGTCTGTTGAAAAAGAATCCGAAGCGGCTTCGGGGGCATATTACGATAGGCGGATGCTGGCGGATGCGATTAAGCCGCCTCGTGACGCCGGGCGGCGGGGTGGCCGCGATGACAGCTCATCCAGTACTGAGCGGGTCGAGCGCGATAAAAGCACTCGCGAGCCAATGTTGGCCGATGCGCCGAGATCGAACCGGGTGTTTGATCGTACTGAGAGCAAGAAAAGAGCGTCTGAACAACAGGCGCAGCGCAAGCTCGAGGGCCTCATCGATGAGATGAAGGTACTGGCTGCGAAAGAACCAAAGGCTCCTGGGATTCAGGCAGAGTCAAAACCTGAACCAGTAGCCCGCAGGCCCATGTTCATCGGCACTCCGCAGAATACACAGGCGCCGAATTTGGAAGAGCTTGCGGAGGCCCACAGAGTAGTCTCGCCGCTGGTCACTGACCCCAATTCCTTGCCGGTCCTTGCTCGTACTAAGCCGGAGAGCCAGCCGTCGTCGGTTGAAGTGCCCAGCGTACCGGGTGGGGAGGATGTGAGCGAGTTGCCTGCAGCAGCGCGTTTTAGGCTTCTGCCCGTCAATCCCTGGGTAATGACCGAACGCGATTCTCTGTCCACTTTCGGCCTTGATGTGGATACGGCCTCGTACACGCTGTGCCGACGGTATGTTCGCGACGGTTTCCTGCCGCCGCCGGGCGCGGTGCGAATCGAGGAGTTCATCAACTACTTCAACTACAACTACCCCCAGCGGCCCAACCCCCCATTCACCGTTTACGCTCAGGCCGCCCGCTCGCCCTTTGCCGACAAAGGACGAAACCTGGCGCTGCTTAAGATCGGTGTCAAGGCCCGCACAATCGGCCGCGATCAGCGCAGGGCCGCCCATCTGATCCTCGTCGTCGACGCCTCGGCATCGATGGGCCAGCCCGACCGCCTGCCCGTTGTTCAAAAAATGTTGACGCTGCTGATGGACAAGCTCTCGCCGGTTGACCGGGTCTCTCTGATAACCTTTGCGAATGAGGCTCGCCTGCACCTGGAAGCAATCTCGGCGCGCCAGCGCGGCAAGATCCACGAGGTTATCGACGCTATCCAAGCGGCGGGGCCGACGAATCTCCTGGCCGGGCTGAAGCTGGGTTACGCCACGGCCCGTCGTGCATTTGACCCGAAACGAATCAATCACGTGGTGCTCTGCTCCGATGGCGTTGCCAATGTTGGACAAACCGAAGCCGAAGCGGTCCTGAACGAAGTTGCTGCGGACCGAGAACAGGGCATTACCATCACATGCGTGGGAGTGGGGTACGGTTCCTACAACGACGCGTTTCTTGAGCCGTTAGCCAACCGCGGCGACGGCAGCTATGTGTTTCTCGATTCGGCTGAACAGACCCGGCGTGTTTTCGTTGAGCAATTTGCCGCCGCTGTCCAGACGGTGGCCAGGGATGCCCGCATTCAGGTCGAATTCAACCCGAAGCGGGTTCGACGTTACCGCCTGATCGGCTACGAGAACCGCGATATTGAAGACAAACGCTTTCGTGACGATACCGTCGATGCCGGTGAGGTTGGTTCGGGCCAGTGCTCGACCGCCTTGTACGAGCTGGAGCTGATAGGCCGGCCGTCGAAGGATAACGAGGAGGATTTGGGGACTGTATTTGTCCGGTATCGTAATGCTGAAAGCGGTCGAATCGAAGAGATATCCAGCCGCTTGAGCAGTGCGGTCGTACAGCGGCTCACGGTCGAGAGCGCTCCCCGTTTCTTCCTCGCCGCCGGCGCAGCGCGATTTGCCGAGATTCTACGTGAATCGGAGCACGCACAACATGCCAACCTGAAGGATGTACTGCGCGTCGTGGAGCAGGTTAGCCTCGCCCTTCCGCTCGATCAGGAAGTGCGCGAGTTAGCGGACCTGATTCGCAAGGCAGAGAATCTGCCCAAAGCACCTTAGTTGCGGTCCCGATATTTTACCAGAGTTTTACATCCGTTTGGCCGAGCCGAAACGTATCATTTAAGTGGAGTAGTTCCGTGAGCACGGATGGCGAGCAGTTGACGAGTCAAGAATAACAGACGGGTGTCTTTTCAGTGCCCTTTGTGCGGAGTCTGTTGCTCGAGACGGCATGATTGTTTTTGAGAGGATATGAACATGCAATGCAAGATGGCGTCTTTGCTGCTAATCTGTATTCTGGCGTCGGTTGTCGCATCGGCCGAGCAGGTAGCATCACCCCAGGCCGATCAATCAAATGACGTCGAGATTCCCGAGGTCAATATCACCGGTCGCATCGAAGGCCGGGAGCTTACGCTCGATCTGAGCTTTGAGGCCGAGACGAAGGCACGAGACTGCCGGATACTCCTGATTCAGGGAGATGCGGTTTTGCAGAAGCTCACTGATGCAAAGGCCGACTACAAGCTCGACTACGACGGCCAAAAGAAGGCGTACCATTTGTTCTGGTCCGGGTCGGGGCGCCATCAGGTCAACGCCACGTTTGTCACAAAGCCTCAGGTCGATGCCAACAGCCCTTGGCGGCAGGTGAGCCTTCAGGTGCCGGAAGGGCGTATGCGCAGAATCCAGCTTGTCAGCGACAGGGCAGACCTTGAGGTGGAGCTGCCTGGCGCCATGCGCCTGCAAAGGCAAATCGAACAGGGCCAACTGACGATCACCGCCATCCTCGGACCCGTCCAGCCACTCATCGTGCGATGGAAGCCGCAGGTCAAGCTGGCTGATGCCAAGCTCGTACTCTCCAGCCGGGCCAACACAATCGTCGATGTCAGGGCGGGCCTGCTACACCTCGATGCCCTGTTTGACTTCCAGATTGCCCAGGGCAGGATTGAGACCCTTACGTTCAAGCTGCCGTCCACCCTGAGTATCACCGCCATTGACGGCGACAACATTCGCAGTTGGGCACTTGCAGAAGTTAGCGGGGGTGTGCGTAATCTTGTAGTCGAGCTGAGCCGACCGCAGGAACAAGACTATCGTTTGCGGATACGCGCCGAAGCCGGCGTGGACACGCTGCCCGCCGAGGTTGAAGTCCCGGCCATCGAGCCGACGGGGGGAATCCGCGCAAGCGGTCACCTTGCAGTTGGGACCGACAGTGCACTGCAATTGATCGTGCTGGAATCGACAGGGCTGACGCAAATCGATGCCTCGGCCTTTCCCCGCGTGCAGGCCCGCACGTCACAGGATCGGCCCATTCCAAACGCAAAGGCGTTCTTCTATACGTATGCCGGCAGCCACTACAGCTTGCGACTGTCCGTTGATGATATTGTGCCCAGTTACGATGTGGCCGGGCGCTTCACAGTGACAATAAAGGAGGATGACCTCGTTGTCGATGGCGAACTGGAGCTCGATGTGCGAGATGCGCCGATCCGCGAGTTGGAGATCGTTGTGCCCGCCGGCATGGTCGTGGCATCGGTCGACGGCAATCAGGTTGATGACTATCACCTCTCGCAACCACAAACCGAGGACACGGCCACAACCGTGCGAACAGTGTTTGCCGAGCCCGTGATAGGCCGTGCGCTCATCCACCTTCGCCTGGAGCTTGGGCATGGACCGCTGGGACAGCAACAGACGATCCCCGCGCTGCAGGTTACAGGTGCCAAGACGCACCGCGGCTACGTTGTGGTCGCCGCCGAGGCGGGAATCGAGATAGATGATCCAGAGGTCGAGAACCTGCGCGAAGTCCATACGGCCTCCGTGCCACTAAGGGTTCCGCTGGCGCAATTTGCCTATAGATTTCGCCAGCCCGACTGGACCTTGAGTCTCATGGCTCGGAGCAAGGCAGCCGGGATAAGGGCGGAAGTCTTCCATCTGCAATCGGTAGGAGAAGCACTGGCCCACGGCTCGGCGGTGATCAACTACATCATCACCGGCTCCCCTGTGGACGAGCTGCGATTCAGTCTGCCCGATAGCTTCGAGAATGTGGAATTCGTCGGCAGCGATGTTCGCCGTTGGATGCAGCAGGACGACATCTGGCTTGTCAAGCTCACGCGCAAGGTGATCGGCGACTACAATTTGGCCGTGACCTACACTCAGCAGTACGGCCCCAACCAGCCCATCCAGTTAGGCGCCTTGCAGTGCCGCGATGTGCAGACACAAACTGGCTACGTGGTAGTCACCAGCCATTTGGATCTGAAATTGCAGGTACAGACTGCCGATAATCCCGATCCTAACGGACTGCTGGCGATTGCCATGGACGAGCTGCCCGCCGACTACCGCCTGCTGACGAGCAGTCCTATTCTATCCGCATATAAGTACGTTACCGAGCCGCATGTCGCGTCGCTCTATATTGACCCTTACCGCCGCAGCAGGCTGTTGCCGGTCATACTGGACATCGCAACACACCAGACCAAACTTGCCGTGCAACCCGATGGACGCATCGAGTCGGTCACTACCGTCAGGTACAAGGTCAAGAACACCACCGGCCAATTCCTGTCGTTAGCTATGCCGGCCGGTGCACGCGTTTGGGCCGTGTCTTTGATCGAGACAAAGGACGGCCGAGAGCAGCAGAGGCGACTGGCTGCATCGCACGATACCGACAGCGGGCGGCTGCTCATTCCGCTTAGCCGAAAGGTCAATCCGAATGACCCCTCAACGATAGAGCTCGAGTACGGCCAGGTGCATGAAGCCGGGGGCTGGTGGCGTCGCCGCCTGAACCTGACTGCTCCGCTTTGCGCAGTGCCGGTCAATTACGCCGAGTGGGTGATCACAACGCCTGATGAGTGGGCGATCAACGCAGGCGGCGGCAACATGCAAGCCCAGCCGCGCCAAATGTCCCGCGTCGGCCTGGCACGCATGATCGATCAGGCAGGCCGGCTGTGGACAAGGTCCATCGAAAGATGGATCGAGGAGCCTATGATATGGGTGCTGGGTTCGGCGGCGTTGCTGTTGGTTGTTCTATCCGCTATCTTCTTTCGCCGATGGCTGCCGGACCTGGTCGTCGTCATTGTGCTGCTCGCCCTCATCTCGGTCGGTGCCACAGCGGCGATGGGCGGCCGAATGGATCGTCCTGCACCGGCAACATCGCTCAGCTACACGCAGGCGGTCAACGCGGACCCCGATCAGACGCTTCACGTAACGGCAGAGCTCAGCCCCGCATGGCGTAGAGACATCACAATTCCCGACCTGGCCGTTGTCTCTATCATCGTTGCTGCGGCCCTGGCCGCCACCGTTCTCAGAAAGCGGCTGTGGTGGCCCGCGACGGCTGCGGTCTTGGCCGCTGCAATTTATCTCGGTGCCAAAATACCCGCCGCCTGGCCCGCGCTGGAGGTCCTGGTGACGTGGGGCGCGCCCGCTGCCATTGCCGCATGGTGTCTCTGCCGCGCACTGGCCGGCCGCAGAAGCCGCCTTGCGGTCCCCGCCGGGGCCGCGACAGCTTCCGCGATGCTGATGCTCGCCGTGCTGACCGTCTTCGGCGGATGTGCAAACGGAGCGATCGGCATAGGGCCGGTGACCCGGCGATCAATGATCGAGAGCATCGAATGTGAACTCTCAGCCGGTGCCGACAATGTAGAGGTGCAGTACAAACTGCGGATTTCAGCCCGTGAGCCTTCGCGTTTTTCCCTGCTGGATGAGTCGGCTGTTCTGGTTTCTGACCCCGAGGCCGGGCGCGATGTGACCGTCCGCACAGAAAATGGCCACCATACCATTGTTGTGGATAAAGCAGGTCTCTACGACATGGAGGCAACGTTCCTGATGCCCTTGCCTCCTGCCGGTGAAGACCACGGGCGCCGATTTGAGTTACCACTGCCAACGGCGTTGTCCAATAAAGTGAGGCTGGTCATACCCGATGCGAATATGGTAGTCGAGGCCCCCGAGGCGATTCACCTGGCTCGCAGCGTGCAGGAAAACCAGACCACGGTCGAGACAATGTTCGCGCCCGGCGAGCCGGCTGTGTTCACGTGGCGGCCGAAAGAGCGCCAGGCCTCGCAGGAGAAGGTGCGCTTTTACGCCCAGGATGTGGCGCTGGCGCACGTTTCGTCGGGTTTGCTTCAAGTCTTTCATGCGGTACGCTTGCAGATCGCCCAGGGTCAGATCGATGAGCTCAACCTGCGCATACCCGCCGGTCAGACCGTGACTTCCGTCACTGGCCGGCACATTGGCAGTTGGCGTTTTGACCCGGCGGCCCAGAAGCTCGAAGTGCGTCTCATCCAGCCGGTGACCGGAGTTTACGAGGTTGAGCTGGTTGCCCAGTCTGCCAGTGCCTCAGTACCCTATGACGTGCGTCTGGAGCCGCTGGTCGTTCAGGAGGCCCTGAACCAGCACAGTATCATGGGCCTTGCGGCTGATTCGTCCGTATACCTGCGATTGGATGAGCACCCGGCATCCATGAATGCCCGCGACTACGTCAGAGATGCTGCCGAACTCATAAACAAAGTGCCTGGGCTTGCTGCCGAGCAGGTCACGCAAGCGTTTCGCTTCGACTCGCTGGATGCTGCCGTCACCGCGCAGGTGCTGGCGGTGCAAAGTGAGCTGCGCAGTCACGAAACCGCCAGGTTCAATGCGGAGGACGACCGGCTGGTCTACAACAGCCAATGGCGCATCGAAATCGCCAAGGCCGGCAGGTTCGATATCGTTCTGCAGCTTCCGGAAGGTTTTGATATCGACACACTCGTGGCCGAGGAGGTCAGCCACTGGGACGAAACACTCGATGCGGACAAGCGCAACGTACGAGTTCACTTCAAGCGCAAGTTGACCGGCTCGATTCAGTTGAAGCTGGCCCTGAGTCAGCCGATATCGCAGATGCCCGAGCATTTGACTGTGCCGCGCGTGACAGTCAAAGATGTGCTCAAGCACACCGGCTACCTGGTGGTAGGCTCAGAGAAGGGCGTGCGCCTTTCCGTAGCGTCTCGTCAGGGCCTTAGCGAGGTCAATCCCGCTGAACTGGGCCAGAGCGGCCAGGATCTGCTGGCGTTCCGGCTGTTGCGGCCCGATTGGCAGTTGGATCTTCAGACCGAGCTGGTCGAGCCCCGGGTGACCGTTCAGTCTCTGCACGTTGCCAAAGTAACGGACGGCCTGGTGCGCCACAACCATTACCTGCGATACCACCTGTTCCATGCCGGGATCAAGGCGTTTGAGTTGTCGCTACCGGCTGAAGCAGCCGGCGTCGCTATTAGTGGGCCTGGAATCGCCCGAAAAGAGCAGCTCGGACAGGGCAACTGGCGGGTGGAGCTGGCGGACAAAGTGTACGACCGGCCGTATCTGCTGCGAGTGACCTATGAGACTCAGTATGACCAAGCCACCGGTGAGGTGCCGTTAGCCCCAATCCGGTGCCGTGATGTTGACCTGCAGAAGGGCCACACCGCCGTCTTTGCAACTGACCGGGTGGAGCTTTCCGTCGATTCCACGGATGCATCGCTGCGGCCCGCCGAAGCAAGAAGTATTCCGGAGTACTTCGGTGCCGGTGACCTTTCCGGTGCGGCGATGTGCTACCGCAGCACGTCGCCGGATTATGTCTTGATGGTCAAAGCCACACGTCACGGCGCAGCCAAGCAGATTGGGGCCGATGTGCGCCGGACCGACATCGCAACCGTCATGGCGCCGAATGGACAGGCGGTCCACCGCGTCACGCTCCTGCTGCGTGTGGGGGCGAAGCGGCATCTACAGGCAATACTTCCCGACAATGGGACGATCTGGTCGCTCTCTGTCGACGGTCAGGCAACTCAGCCGTCCGTCCGCAAGAATGCCCAGAGTCTCGACGTGCTGCTGATACCGCTACCCCAGCAAACATGCGACGATGTGCTCGTAGAAATGGTATACGTCACGGGATTGTCCTCGGTGCAAGCCGGTGCCGCGCTGGATGATTGGTCCGGCGCGCATGAATTATCAGGCCCGAAGTTCGACCTGCCGCTAAAGCAGATTACTTGGTATGTCTATGTCCCGGAGGGATTCAGCTACGATGGGTTTGATGGAACACTGACCATCGACAAAAAAGCCGTCGTAGACCAGCAGGTGCGTCGTTACAATCTGCAGTCGTACGAGAAGCAAATCGTCGAAGCAAGCCACGCGAATGAAAGATTCGCCCAGCAGCAGCAAAAGCTGGCGCGCGAGCTTGCGCAGCAGGGCCGCCAGGCCGATGCGCGTCGGGCGCTGGCAATCGGGTATAACTTCTCTCGCGGCAATCTGGCCCTTAACGAAGACATCCGCGTCGATCTCCATAATCTACTGAGACAGCAGGCGAAGGTGGGCCTGGTCAACGCCCGGCAGCGTTTGCGGCGGTCCACAGGACACCCTACGGGGGAAACGCCCGCTGCAGGTCTGATCGCTGCCGATGGCGAGGCTATCAGCTTCAGTCAGCAGCAGGCTGAGCGCATCGAAAGTTCGCTCGGACAGGCCGACAACGAAAACCTTGAACTGATCACCCAACGCATCATCCGAACACAAGAGGCCGCCGAAGGCTCGGTAGCCCAGCTCCAGATCACCATGCCTTTCACCGGCAAGATGCTGCGTTTCGACAGCCCGTTGCAGGTCGAACCCGAGGCGGCGATGGCGGTGGTGTTTCGAGCCGACCGCCAGAGAATACGCCAACTCGATGCCGGTCTGTGGTATGCCCTGATTCTTTTTGCTTTTCTGCTGGCTCTCGGCGGGGCAGTCGGTTTTGTCCGCCGTCGCTGGGACCGCCTGCATGCGGTTCTCAGGCCGCGACCCAAGCAGCCGGCTGGGCCGGCTCAGCCCGATGATATGAACAAGACTGGCAATCCGGACGAGCCAAACGGTAAGGTCTCGGCTGACGACCTGACCTAAATCCTGAGTGCCTCTGTGCCTGCCTGTTAGCCCTGATGCTTCAGAAGTAATGGACGGGCCTTACAGGAATGTCACTGAGCACTCCTGAAACAGCCCCATTGTGCTACGTTGATGACCACACCTGCCATACAACTCAACAAGCCGTTATCTCGAAATGCGGCGAAGATCTCATTCCATAAGCCCAGTGGCACGGGGATTGTAATATTTGATTTTGGGCTCTTCAGATGGCCGGTGCGATCTCTTGAGTGATAAACTGTGCTTTCGTCTTTGAAGGCATCCTCAGTTGTCCCAATTTGAGAAATCTGCCATTAGCTTGCATTACGATGACCAAGTGTGTTATAATTATGGCAGGTAGGCATACCCGTGAGAATCATTAGTTCTCTTTGAAAGAGAAGGGCAACACTTTATGCGCAAGCAGCATGCTTTTACGTTAATAGAGCTTTTGGTGGTAATTGCCATCATTGCATTATTGATGGCGATATTGATGCCGGCTTTACAGCGGGTAAGGAAACAAGCCAAGAGCGTTGCGTGCCTAAACAGGCTCAAACAATGGGGCTTGTTCTTTGCGATGTACGCCGAAGACTACGATGGCCGATTCATGGAGGGCCATACGGCCCAACCTCGGGCCAATCGGTGGGTCAGTGCACTCGGGGACTACTATAAATGGGACGATGAATTCACCTGTTGTCCGAACGCGACGAAACCGTGGGTTGATGAGAATGGGGTCAGTGAGGGAGCAGAGGGAACGGACGTCGGCGTGACCATGGCCTGGGGCTACATGAACCAGGATCACTGGGCCAAGCCAATGAAGGGAAGTTACGGGATGAACGGCTATTGTGTTGATATCCAACCGGACAGAGAACCGCGCGGGCAAGCAAGCTGGTACTGGCGCGGGCCAACTGTGGCTGGGGCCGCCTACGTCCCCTTGTTCTTGGGGTCCCAGCGCTATAATGGTGTGGTAGACTCAGTAGATGATCCTCCGGCATACAGCGGCCAAGGGTGGTCTGAAGGTGGTGAGGGGCGTATGTTACGTTACTGTTTGAACCGGCACGATGGTTTTGTCAACGGGCTTTTTCTGGATTTTTCTGTTAGAAAAATAGGATTGAAGGAGTTGTGGACGCTTAAGTGGCATCGACAGTACGACACCAGTGGTCCCTGGACAACGGCAGGCGGGTGTCAGCCGGGCGACTGGCCGGAATGGATGAGGAATTTCAAGGATTACTGAACAGCCTACACCCCCCTCCGTATCTCACTTACAACGCATTTTTTCCCGCCGTTCCACACTTCGGCCCTGCGTCCTTCTCTTATTAACGGACCCCAGCCGAGGTTTTTCTGTATCCTTTCCCTGTTGCAGTTGTTTACATTAGGCCTACGCCAAAGGGACAATGCGATAAGAGGCCCTGCCAGGCAAAGCCGCCCACGGGAAAGCCCAATTGCATGTAGTCTTTCACCAGCTTGGCGAGCCATTTCAGCGCGTGACCTACATCACTCGGAAGCATAGGCTCAAGCGCGTCCACCGTGTCGCAATTATCCGGCTATTCACCCAAGAGCAGGTCGCAGCAATCAAGCAAGCGCTATACGGCATTCAAATAAGGAATCCACGATGTATACTGGAGTAACGGCAGAACCCCTATTAACAGCCAAGGCATTACGCCAGATCGTCTCGTTGTCGGAGCGGCAAGTCTTCCCCCTGAACAGTTGCGGGGAAATCCCCGCTCCGAATGATGTCGGCCGCGGTTTCCATTCGTGCGAAAGTACGACCGCGGCACCGGGGAGGGCTGGTGGACCAAATCCAAAGAGTTTTGACGCAATGCAGGAGACGCAGAAATGGGCAAGGATGTAAGAACGGGCGCTGCGGCAAGAACGGCGCGCGAGACACTGATGAAACCAAACCCGTTGGGCAGTGGCGAGCCTCCCCAGGCAAGGGGAAACTTCTTACAAATTCAGGAACTCCTTGGTGAAAGGCTATTGGCCCTCCATTGGCCAACTCTCGATGCACACGACCGACGTACCCTGTTGTGCCGGATCGACAGTCTGTTACGGCAGTACATGGACCTGAAGTACGGGAGTTGCCACAATACAAAGAAACAGCGATCGTGACAAACCCGCCGTCAACACGCAGGACTAAGCCGGCAAGTTCGGCAAGCCAGTATTTGAGGGGCTTCGATAGGACCCGAAGGAATCTGCGCAGCGCCGATACGAGGGGAAAGATGCCTGGCCAATACGCTAAGGACTACGGCACGCGATACGCAGTGCGCTTCGCGCAACATGCCAGGCTAACTGCCCCTGACTTTCTCTGCGTCCTCTGAGGTCTCTGTGGCTCAAAACAAGCGTTCATCCGTGTTAATCCGTGTCTCTCACCTGAGATTTTCCTTTACGGCCAGGCAATTTTCGGGTATAATATATAGTTAACAGACAAGCCAAGGGCTTGTGAGCAGATCAGTAAATGAGTAGATGAGCAAATGAGAAAACGCATATACCCATTCACGCATTCACGCATCAACGATGCGAGCGACGAACGACGAGAGACGAGTAAGGATAGGTAAATCAGGAGACCAGAGGACCAGGACGCAGGCAATCAGAAAACCAGGGAAACAGGGTGGAGGGTATCAGCAGACCAGGGAACCAGGAAAGGACGCCCCTGATAGCTCGCCCCCAGCGGCCCGATACACTGATAATCACTTCCTGGTAGCCAGATGGACTGATGCCAGAAATGATTGTGCAGAACAAAGGTTATACGCGAGAATGGAAGGCAAAATAGCTAAACCAAGGAACCTGGACAAGAGGAGGATTCCCTCCACTACTGTAGAGAATCCTCTACAAAATCGCCTTATTTGCAAAAGCAAAGCCAATATCACAATGGGTAAGATAGACGTAACTTTATTGACCAAAAAGACTTACGACAGAAATACCAACAAGGAACAATGAACAATGGGCACGCTTCGAAACAAAGCCAATGTCAAAATAGGTTGAAATGGACGCAAGCTCAGTTTTAGCAAACGCTTATGCAAATCAGATTCTCCGACGACTTCCGGAGAACAAATCCGATAAAAGCCAAATCCCCGTCTTCAGCATCCTTGACTACATAACGCATCTGGAGTACCTTATCGTGCGAAGTAGGATGACGATGCCTCATAGATTTTTGCTCAGCAGGAGGTCAAGTATGTGCAAAGAAAGAGTTGGTCTAAGCCGGCGGCGGTTTCTCAAAACCGCAGTGCAGGCCGGTGTCTGCCTGACGGTGCCACAGGTGATCCCAGGCACGGCGTTAGGCAAGAGTGGCAGTGTGGCCCCCAGCGAACGAATCGTGCTGGGCGCCGTTGGAATCGGCAATCGCGGCCGGTACGTGCTGGGCTGCTTCCTGCGGGAGCCGGATCTGCGGTGCGTGGCCATCTGTGATGTACGGGGCGACAACCGCCAGCGTGCCAAGGACATGGTCGATGCGCACAACGGTAATAAAGACTGCACGCCGTACATCGACATGCGCCAGCTACTCGCCCGCAACGATATCGACGCCGTGCTGATCGCGACCGGTCCGAACTGGCACGCGACGGCCGCTACGATGGCAGCTAAGGCGGGCAAAGACGTCTACTGCGAGAAGCCTTGCACGAAGAACATCGCGCAGAGCTTGGCGCTGGCGGATATCTTTCACCGCACCGCCCGCGTGTTCCAGGCCGGCACGCAACGTCGTAGCCTGCCTAACTTCGCCTATGCAGTCGAACTGGCCCGGACCGGCAAGCTCGGTCCGCTTCAGACACTGCACGCGCACCCCGGCGGCTTGGGCACCCAGATGAGTGGCTGGCTTCCGGCTGAGCCGGAACCGCCTCGAGAGCAGGTGGACTGGGATATGTACCTCGGGCCGGCCGCGTGGCGGCCCTACACCCGCAAACTTATGAACGCTTTCCACTTCGAGAAAGGCGGCGGACTTGTCGGGGGCGGGTGCCTCGAATGGGGTTCCCACTGCGTTGACCTGTGCCAGTGGGCCAACGATGCCGACGATACGGCGCCCGTGGAGTACGAGCCGGTCAACGGCCAGTTACATGCCCGCTATGCCAACGGTGTCAAACTCGTCATGCGTAATGACGGATGGTTGCCTCTGGGTTCCTGTCCGGTTCGCTTCGAGGGCGAAACCGGGTGGGTCGAGACAGGCGACGATGCGGAGTTCGCCGCGAGTTCCCAATCGCTGTTGCTCCGCAGAGGGACCAAGATACCGGGCTACCCGGCCGATTTTCACGTGCGTGACTTCCTCGATTGCGTCAAGACGCGGGCCCTGACCCGGGCCAATGCCGACGTAGCGTGCTGGTCGCATATCGCCTGCCATGCGGCCAACATCGCTCTGTTCCTTGATCGCAAGGTCAAGTATGACCCGAAGAAGAATGAGTTCATTGGCGACGAGCAGGCCAACCGGTTACGTTCCGAGGCCTTACGGGAACCATGGCGGATATAGCCTCTGATCTTATGAAAAAACCATGCAAACTACGAGGACAACCATGATAACCAAGAAACAGCATTTCCCCTGGTATGTTATTCTGGTCACAGTCGCTCTGTCGGCTGGGACCATCGCTCAAGACCGGTCGGCCGCGGATTCGAAACAACGCGACTTGATCGGCGTGCTGCAGTCAGATGCCCCCAAGAGTGAGAAAGCCATCACCTGTAAACGGCTAGCCATCTATGGTACGGAGCAATGCGTCCCCGCTCTGGCGCCGCTGTTGGCGGACGAGGAGCTGGCATCGTGGGCGCGGATCGCACTGGAAGCAATCCCCGGACCCACCGCCGCCGCCGCTCTACGCAACGCGTTGGGCAAGCTGGAGGGCCGGCTGCTTGTTGGGGCGATCAATTCGATTGGCGTGCGTCGAGATGTTCGCGCCGTCGATAAACTGGTGCAGAAACTCGACGATGCCGATGCTGACGTCGCATCAGCCGCCGCCGTGGCGTTGGGGCACATCGGTGGCGAGCAGGCAGCCAAGGCACTGACGCAATCTCTGGCCGATGCGCCGGCCGGCGTTCGTTCGGCGGCGGCCGAAGGTTGCATTCTGTGTGCGGAGTGGTTTCTGGCACACGACAGGACTGCCGAAGCCGTCAAGCTGTACGACACGGTACGCCAGGCGGACGTACCCGACCAGAGACACTTAGAAGCAATCCGCGGCGCTATTCTGGCCCGCCAGTCCGGCGGTGTGCCCCTGTTGATCAAGCAGTTGCGGTCGGAAGACAAAAAGAGGCTCGGCATCGGACTGCGCACGGCCCGCGAGCTTCCCGGTCGCGACGTGACCGAGGCATTGGCAGTCGAACTGGCCCACTTAAGTCCGGACCGGCGCCCTCTGCTGCTGCTGGCTGTGGCCGACCGTAACGACTCTGCGGTACTACCGACCGTTCAGAAGGCGGCTCAGAGCAGCTCGAAGGCTCTGCGCATCACGGCCATCAACATCCTGATCCGCTTGGGCGATGTTTCGTGCGTGCCGGTCTTGCTGGAGGCCGCGACCGAGGACGATACCGAGCTGGAACAAGCAGCGATGGAAACGCTGGTCAGACTGCCCGGCAAAGATGTTGATGCCAACCTGCTCGCCCGCCTGCCGCAAGCGCGAGGTAAGCGACGGCAGGTTCTCATCGAGCTGGCCGGGCAGAGGCAAATCAGCGAGGCCCTTCCTGCGGTCGTCTCGGGTCTGCATGATAATGATGCCGAAATTCGCGGCGCGGCCGTACAGACAATCGGCATTATCGGCCAAGAGCACCAGATAACCGACCTGGTCGAACTGCTTCAAGAGACTAACAGCTCCAAGGAACGGGCGAGCATCAGAAAGGCCCTGCTGGCGATCAGCGGTCGTTGCAGCGTGAGTGGCATCCTGCACCTGCAACCCCTCACGCAGAGCCGCGACAATGAGCTCCACATGATCGGGCTGCACGCGTTGGCTATCATCGGCGGGCCTGATGCGCTGGCGGCTGTGAAATCCGCCATTGAGAGCGCTGAACCCCCCGTGCAAGACGAGGCCGTGCGTATCTTATCAACCTGGCCGAACAACTGGCCTGAGGACAGCGAGGCAGGGCAAGCCTTACTGACGTTGGCCACATCGGCTGAGAAAATGGCCCATCGGGTGCTGGGTCTGCGTGGTTATCTCCAGTACATACGCGGCAACAAAAAGCTTAGCAACGAACAAAAGGTGGCCAAGGTCCAGGACGTGCGGTCCCACATCAAGCGGCCTGAAGAGAAGCGGCAGGCCATCGCTGTGTTGGGGGAAGCGCCGAGCGTTGGTGCCCTGGAGCTATTGACGAGGCTCGCTGAGGACTCGGCTGTTGCCGAGGAGGCCTATTCGGCCATGGTCCGCATTGCTGGCCGGGATATCCGCGGGGTATCCAAGGATCAGCGCCGGCAAGTGCTGCAAACGGTGGCTGAGAAATCAAAGAACAATCGCACCAAGCAGAGAGCTCGAAAAACCCTCAGTGCAGTTCGGTAAGCAGGCGTGTGTGGCAATGCCTGGTGCAAGAAGACGGCCGCATGTCCGCCTACTCGCTCCTTGCCAGATGCCGCTGTCAGGCAGTGAGCAGAACGATGAAGCGGACGTGCGCCGGCGCAGCAATCACGCCCTTCATATAGGCGAAATGAAGGGCCGCTTTTGTGAGTCCGGGCGGCGTGGAAGAAGGTAGCTTCTCAATATATTGATCGCAAGCCTTTCTCTTTGATTTGACGTATCAAGGATCGTAGTTCTTCCATCAATACCTGAAGCTGCTCGGAACTCTCCAGGGTGCTTTCATACAGGCGTCCGTCGTTTACGAGCTTTCCTACGGTCCCTTGGCCGTCGCTCACCTTCTCTATCAGTACTCGCAGTCTTGCTATCGTTTCACTCAGTTGTTCGCTCGTATCGACCAGGGCAAGGACGAGCTTCTTTAGGTGAGCGTCGGCATGTTTCAGCGTCTCGGTTCCCGCAGCAGAGAATTCCTGCACTTCTTTTAGGGTTTCCGTCGCTTGCTTGGTTGCTACTGACAGGTTCGCCAGAATGGATTTAAAGTTTTCTTTGTTTGATGAGTCGCCGATGATATCGTTGGCGTTACCAACCAGCGTTCTGAAACTATCTACGAGTTCTTCGAGTTTCTCCTGGCTTTCTGCGGGGAAAAACTCGCTGGTCATACCGGTGGAGCCCTGTAGCAGCATTCCATCGACGAGGAATTTTGTTGCCGGACGATTGGGGTCTCGTGGCTCTAACGGGGCTGCGGGGTCTTCGATAAGCTCGATGTAGCTGCTGCCCAGGCCGCGGGTCATCAATTTCACTTCCACGTTGGAGGGAATGGTCTGGTATTCCTTGTCGATGCTGAGGATGACCTTTGTTTGGTGATATACCTGGCCCGTCTCCAGGTTCTGTAACCTTTGGGGAGACATGACATTTGTCACTCTCCCGATTTGATAGCCGCAAAATCGAACAGGGGTATTTTTCTGGACCCCCTGGGCCGTCGGGAACTGAACAACTACCTCAAAGGAGCGGAGCTGGCTCACCTTTACGGGTAGTTCGCCGAATTTGAATATAAGCCATACGAGTGCCCCCATGGCCAGTATGACAAAAACACCTACGATGATGTTACGTCTTCTTTGAATGGTTTCAAAGTCGCTCACTTCTCATTCCCTTTCAAATCGGTACGTCCCTGTATAAATAATTCTCTTATGGCCCGCAAGGGATAACCGCTGCGATTGAGTTTTTTTATCAGCTTCACTCGCTGCACGCTTTCCTCATCAAATAGCCGTCTGCCGGTTGGCGTCACTTCGGTGGGCTTCAGCAGACCCACCATGAGATAATATTGCAAAGACTGGCGGCTAACACCAGCCTTTTTCGCCGCTTCGCCTATAGGCATGAGTTTGCTCCTACGGCTCAAGGTGTATTCCTTAACCGGTACTTGATGCTTGTGCCCAAGCCTGATGCTCGAGTACGAAGCCTACAATCAGACGTAGATTTCTGCAAGCCTTCTACTGGTTGCGCCTGCTGCGGCTTTTTGCGCGTTTGCTCTGGAGCTTATTCACCAACGCCAAAAATGAGTTTTTCATCTGCTCAAAGTCTATTCGGTTTATCGGCCGTTTGGAAGGCATCGACTTACCTAACTTCAATCCTTTGGACGAAATCATGAGGAGGTAGTCGTAGCCGCCGGGGATGCGGTCTTGACTTTGTCGAAATGCTTCGCGCAGTAACCGTTTCAATCGGTTACGTTGAACCGCGTTGCCGCAGGATTTGCTTACAGAAACACCGAGTCGCGGATAATCAAGATTATTTTCGGCCATATAGAGTACAAGAAGACCGTCGCTGACACAAAGGCTGCGATTCAAAACAGCTTTGAATTGCCTGTTGCTGATCAGCCTCTTTTTTTTCTCTAAGGAGAGCTGTTTCAATTTTCCACCACGGTAAAAGAGCAAAGAGAACAACAAAAACTGGTCAGACTCCGGCCTGCTGCATCTGTGCACGTTAGCCGGTGGCAACGGTGGTGCCGTCGGCTATGTTGCGTCGATGTAGCACTTCCGCACTTATTTTGCGTAGCGCTTTGGAATAGTCTAAGACGCCGACGAGTACGTCACTATTGTTACCCGCTACGACGGGCACATCTTCTAAGTGATATCGTTGCATCTGCTCCATGACATCTTCAAGGGGTTTTTCCGGTGTTGTTTTGTCCAGCACAGGCTCAGCCACGTCGCAGGCCAGCAGCCAGCCTGCTGCTTCTCTGTTTGCAAACATCTCCTTAATATTCGGGATAGTTATGATTCCTATTAAGCGTAGTTGCGCATCAATCACTGGATAATACACGCTTTCTGTTTTGCTGAAAACCTCCAGAATCTGCGGCAGGGGTAAATCCTGGGCAATGCTGGTGGGATTAGCGTCCATGACATCTTTGACTTGATATGCCTTTATCAGGTCCTCTTCGGTGACATTTAATCCGATTTCGCCTGCTTTCTTGACACCTACCTTAACCAATATCGGCCCAAGTAGTTCGATAATAAATGTCTCTGTCATGACCACCATAATGATGATTTTGCCGAACTGCGGATCGAACATCTGACTGGACAAAATGGCCAGCCCGATGGCCACACCGGCCTGGGGCAGAAGGCAAATTCCAAGGTATTTGCGCACCACAGCCGGTGCTCTGGAGTGTTTGGCGCCAAGCCAGGCGCCCGCCATTTTGCCGCCGATCCTGAAGGAAATATACACAGCCGTTATAGCTGCTGTTGAAGAGGCTAATCCGCCAAGTTCAATATGTGCACCGGCAAGTACGAAGAACGAGACATAGACGGGCGGCGAGAATCTCTTGACAAGGTCGAAAACGCTCTTGCTCTGGCGCGGCGCCAAATTCGCCATGGTTATGCCAAGTACCATTGCGGGCAGAATCGGGTCGATCCCCGGTATCATGGAGATGCCGACGACAAGCAAAAGGGACGCTATCGAAAATTCCAGGATTTTGTCCTCAGCTTTGACGAATTTTAGCAGCAAGTAGAGCACCACACCTGCAAGAAATCCTAACAGCACCGTACCTATGATCTCTGCCAACAATATGGCCGTCGTGCCGAAAACGGAGCTCTCCGCCGTACCCACGAGCGCTTTGGCTCCCGTAGCTGCACCGCGATAGAGTAGCAATGCCAGCGCATCGTCGAGGGCAACAATAGCGAGTATCGCCGCGGTGAGAGGTCCCCTTGTCTTATATTCCCATAGGACATTCGCCGTGGATGCCGGCGCCGTAGCCGAGGAAATAGCGCCAAGCACCAGCCCCATGGCGATGGATATATGCAATCTGCCCGATATGAGCCACGCCATCACCGAAGTGCCGAGCGCTACCAGCACGAAAGCTCCGAAGCCCTGTGAAAAGAGAATAACGAAGAATTGCTTGCCGTAGCTCTTGAACACTTCCGCCCGAAGCTCTGCCCCTATCATAAACCCGATGATGCCCAGCGCAAACATTGTAAAGGGCTTGAGAGTCTCGATTCTGTCCGGGGTCACCAGATTGAAAACGTCCCTGCCAAGCAGTACCCCGACGACAACGCATCCGACAACTTGTGGAATGTGAAACTTCTGAAAAAGACGCGCGCCAAACGCACCGCCCAGGATAAGCAGCCCGAATAGCAGGGCCAAGTTCAGATGACCAAGAGGCTCACTGCTCGCAGCTATACACGCATACGTCATAACGGCCCCGTTTTTGGAATCGATCCAGCCTGGCCGTGTCACTTGGCTGCTATACTATCCGCTTTCTGCTGCCGCGATAGAACTTCGGCACTAAGCAACCTCTGGACCGCCCGAGAACCCAAGACACCCACAAATCTGTCATCCTTATCTGAAGCGACAACCGGCATGTGTTCTGCATCAAGTTGCCTTGTCTTCTCCAAGGCCTCCGACAACGCCATATCCGGTGTCAACTTCTCGACGACCGGCTCCATGATATCCAGCGCTACCAGCCAATCATTCAGCTCCTGGGTGGCAAATGTATTTCGGATGCCGTCAAGGGTGATGGCGCCCACCAGCTTTTCGTGATTATCAACCACGGAATAATAAGAGTTCTTCGTGCTGCTGACGACCTTAATCACCTCGCTCAGCGACATACCCGCAGGAATAAGCGGCACCTGCGAATCCATGACATCTGCGACACGATACGCCTGGATTAAGTCATCTTCGGTGATATTCAGCCCGATCTCACCTGCCTTTTTGGCGCCGACCTTTACCAGGATCGGCCCCAGTATCTCCATCAGAAACGTCCCCGTCATGACCACGAGAATGATGATATGGCCGAGCTCAGAGCTAAACTGCTTACTGGCTAGGATGGCCAGACCGATAGCCACACCGGCCTGTGGAAGCAGGCAGATCCCCAGGTATTTGCGAACCACGGCAGGCGCTCGCGAGTACGCAGCGCCGAACCATGACCCTGCCATCTTACCCGTGGCCCTACAGATAACGTAGACCGCGATCATGACCACCATCCACGGCGCTATTGTGCCGAACTCCATGTGCGCCCCAGCAAGCACAAAAAAGGTGATGTAGATCGGTGGAGCGAATTTTTGCACCAGCTTGAACGTGCTCTTGCTCTGGCGTGGCATCAAATTGGCGACCGTTATGCCTAATGTCATGGCAGGCAAAATCGGATCGATCCTCGGTATCATCGAGACGCCGACGACCAGCAAAAGTGACGCCAGTGCAAACTCCAGGATTTTATCCTCGGCCTTTACGAGCTTCAGAAGAAAAAACAACATCACGCCCGCCAGAAAACCCAGCACTATGGCACCGGCGATCTCACTCAGCAGTATAGCAGTCGTGCCCAGGACCGAGCCTTGGCCCGTGCCCATCAGGGCCTTGGCTCCTGTTGCTGCACCGCGATAAAGCAGAAGCGCCAACGCATCATCAAGAGCCACAATAGCCAACACAGCGGTGGTCAAAGGCCCCTTGGTCTTATATTCCCACAGGACGTTGACCGTCGCCGCCGGCGCGGTGGCAGAGGCAATGGCGCCGAGCAGAAGCCCCATGGCAACAGATGAAAACACATCGCCGGTCACCAGCCATGCAATGACGGAGGCGCCGGCGCCTGCCAGCAAAAAGGCGCCCAGGCCCTGGGAAAAGAGAATCACAAAAAACTGCTTTCCGTACTTCTTGAAGACTTCGGCTCTCAGCTCCGCCCCTATCATGAATCCGATGATGCCCAAGGCGAACATCGTGAACGGCTCAAGCACTTCGATGATCGGCGGTGTTATCACACCTAAGACATCACCGAGTATGATGCCGACGGCAATGCAGCCCACCACTTGGGGAATGCGGAGTGCTTGAAAGAGACGGGACGCGAGCGTACCGCCTAAAATCGCCAGCCCGAACAACAGGGCTACATTCAAATGGCTGAACGTCTCAGCGCTTGCATGAACAACCGGCTGGACCATCGCAAAAACATCTACTGAGCCTATGGAGAATCACGCATATCGGCACTATGTATACTATCGGCTTTCTGCTGCCGCGACAATACCTCCGCACTGAGAGATCGCCGAACCGCTTCGCAGTCCAGAATCCCAACAATTCTGTCGTCCTCGCCGGAGGCCACGATCGGCAAGTGTTGTACATCCAGTTGTCTGGCTCTCTCCAGAGCCTGCGACAGGGGCATTTCCGGCGCGATCTTGGCGATGATCGGCTCCATGATATCCAGCGCGACCAGCCAGTCGTTCAGCTCCTGGGTGGCAAACGTATTTCGGATGCCTCCCAGAGTAATGGCTCCGAGCAGCTTTTTATCGTTATCGGCAACGGGATAGTAGGAGTTGTCGGTAGTACTGACCGTCCTGATAACCTCGCTCAGGAGCGTACCGGCCGAAATGACGGGCACTCTGGTGTCCATCACGTCGGCGACCTTGAAGGTCTTGATAAGATCGTCTTCTGTAATGTTGAGGCCGGCCTCACCGGCTTTCTTGATGCCGATCTTGGTAATGACAGGGCCAATCAGTTGCAATACGAAGATTCCGGCTACGATGACCGAGATCATCATATCTCTCACCGGTCCTTCGAACCGTCGGCTGGCCATGATCAGCAATGCCATTGCGATAGTGCCTTGCTGATACAGGCAGAAACCCAGGTATCTTCTGATCGTTGCTACGGCGTTGCAATGCACGGCGCCGAGATAGGACCCTGCGGTCTTCCCGATGATACTGCCGGTAATGTACGTACCGGCCAGTAGCCAAACGGAGCCAGTTAGGCTGATGTTGAGTCTGGCGCCGATACTAACAAAAAACAAGACAAGCAGCGGCGGGGAGAACTTGGCTACCAGCTCAAAGCTTTTCAGGCTCCGTCGCGGCGAAAGGTTTATCAAGGTCACTCCACAGGCCATGGAAGATAGGATAACGTCCAGTTCAGAATGAATGGCCAAGCCGATGATCAACACGATGATACTGACTGTGAGAATCAGTATTTTTTCTTCGTTTTCGACTCGCTTTATGATGCATCGAATGACGAACGCAGCAGCCATGCCCAGCCCCAGCGAACCTACGATCTCATAGAACGAATGGAAGACTACGGGCAAGAAGCCCACCGCCCTGTGACCGGTGAGAAGGCCAGCTATGCCAACGCTGCTGATGTACAAGACCAAAGCGAGGGCATCGTCCAGAGCGACTATTGCTATCAGCATACTTGTAAGTGGACCCCGCGCTTTGTATTCCCACAAGATGTTTACCGTGGAAGCTGGGTCGGTCGCTGAACAAATAGCGCCGAAAACTACGGCCACCGCCAACGCGACCTGCCAATCGTAGAAGAGATGGAGCGTGACAAACGTAAGCAGTGTGACCAGTAGAAACGCGACGCCACCCTCGAGCAGTAAAATGGCGGCCACCTGTCTGCCGAATTTCGCAAACAGTTGCCGTTTGAGCTCACCGCCTATCAGGAAACCTATGACCCCCAATGTAAATAGACTGAATGGTTCGAGCGTCTCCACTGTTTCTTGAGAAATGATGTTGAGACAGGGGCCCAATACGATTCCGACGCTGACGTAACCGACAACTTGTGGAATATGAATTCTTTGGAAAAGTTGCGCGCCAAAGGTGCCCCCGACCATAATCAGTCCGAGCAACAGGACCAAATTCAACTCGTCGGAAATCTCGACGCCTGCGCTTACGAGCAAGTTACTCATCGCTGACCCAAGGTGATATGCTGAGAAAACTACATCTATCGAGCCTTGTGCATACTATCGGCTTTCTGCTGGCGTGACAACACCTCTGCTGTTAGTCGATGGCGAACCGTCCGCGTATCCAAGATGCCAACCAGCTTGTGGCTCTGCGCTGTGGCGACAACAGGCATGTATTCCGCATTGAGATGCTTCAGTTGTTCCAGAACTTCCGATAACGGTGTGTCTGAGGGTGTCTTGACGTCCACTGGTTCCATAATATCAAGCGCCACCAGCCAGTCGTTTAATTCCTGCGTATTGAACGTTTTTCTGATCCCATCGAGTGTGATGGCCCCAATCAGGTTGTCGTCATTGTCGATGATCGGATAGTAGAAGCTCTCTGTGTTACTGACGACTCTTACCACTTCCGCCAAGGGGGTGCCTGCGCCAATAATAGGGATATCGGCGTCCATGACATCTGATACATGATAGGTCTGGATGAGATCTTCCTCCGTTATGTTAGCTCCTATCTCTCCTGCTTTGGAGATCGCGAACTTGGTTCCGATAGGCCCAATTATTTCGAACAAAATAGTGGTTGCCGCGATGGTATTGACTACAACCACAGCTAAAGCTGCTCCTGCCTCACCTAAAGGACGAAATTCTGCGGCGGCGAGCACCGCAAGTCCTATGGCCACCCCGGCTTGAGAAAGGATGCCCAAGCCGAGATAATTACGGATGACGGTACTTTGTCTGGCCAGTGCTGCCCCAAGGAAAGAGCCGCCGATCAGGCCCACTGTTCTACATACGAGGTATACCAACCCTACAAGGCCCATGGCGGGCAGAAGATTAATTTGCAGATGTGCACCGGCAAGAAAGAAGAATACTATGTATACTGGTAAAGAAATGAATTCTATGGCCTTATACGCTTTGCGGTTAGCGGCTGAAAACAAACTGACGAATACAATTCCCAGACTCAAATTTGCCAGAATAAGCGAAAAGTGTAGGTGGGTTGCGATGCCCGCACACAGCAGAATGGCACCCAGAGATACCGCCAGAATGCTGCTTTCGCTGGAGAGTTTTTGCGTGCAGTAGCCGGTGATAGCGCCCATCACAGCACCGAGAGCGATAGACCCGGCTATCTCCAGGATAGGTCCCTCCACGATGGCCCCAGCAGATATTGCGCCTCCGGTGAGAAGCAGCTTCGCCAGTGCCACCGCAACTGCAAATATGATTATCGCCAGGCCGTCATCCAAACCGACCACAGCATAAAGCGCGTTAGTCAGGCGTCCCTTTGCTTTACATTCCTGCAACACCGCTACCGTTCCCGCCGGGGCCGAAGCCGGCGCCATAGCTCCGAAAACAAGAGCTAAGTATGGTTTGCCTGTGAGCAGGTAGACACCTATAGCGACGACGGCAAAAGCCCCAAACGACTCAAGAACGGTGACAATGCCGATGCCGCTGCCCATTTCTCTCAGAGAGCTCAGCTTCATCTCGCTACCGATGATGAAAGCCACGAGGGATAGAGCAAAACCGGTGAAAACGTCCAGGTGTTCAAGTAGATCCAAACTGAAGACATTCAGAAAAGAAGGTCCCAGGACCAGGCCGGCTAACAGATAGCCGACGACCCCCGGCAGCCTGATTTGTTGAACCAGCTTGCCTCCGATGAAGCCACAGATGATGGCTACGGCGACGAAAAGGAGCATATCCATTTACAGCGCACTCTTTCCCGCAGTGTGTTCACGCTTCTGTGTGTGACTTTGCATCTTCAGGCCTAACGATATGAGCTGGTAATGAGCCACGACTGCCCTTGGTAGTCCCTGGTAGATGCCGCTGCAATGCACAGCAAAAGACCGTATACTAATCCGAGGGTCGGCCTTGTCAAACGATTTCTCACACGCCCCACAGGACGGCAGGACAGGCCTTGCCTGCTTCGATTCGGGGCAGGATTTGACGGTGTGGACAGTAAAAACCCTGCCTAGTCTATTTGCGGCCAACCGTAATGCCCGGCCAATCATCTGTGCGAAATGGCGAAGCCGGCAAGCCGTCTTCGTTGTAGAGATTGCATACGGGGTTATCCGCCCAGGCATAGCGCACAGCAACAGGCTTGCTGATTTGTTCGCTGCTGACCACCACCGCCTCACCAGCAATCTTTGCGTCGGCCCAGATGAATTTGCGGTCTGCCGCGGCAATGGCAAAGCCTTTCAGCGGCCCGCCTCCGTCGGCGACGAGTCCGCCGTCTACGTGATCGAAGTGCAAAATAACCCTATCGGCCCTGATCTCGGTCGATTTGAGCAAAGGCCCACTATAGGTCACGTCTTTGCCGTGTGTCTTGGCCAAAGCCCACAGTGCCAAACGCTTGCCGACATCCTGCTTATTCTTGGGGTGTATATCGTGGGCCTCGCCGATGTCGATGATCACGGCCATTCCGGTATTGGGCAACGACAACGTCATTAGCTGGGCTTCGCGCAGCTCCGCCCAATCACTGTCCACCGGCTCCGGCTTCACGTCCCGGAAGTTAGCCAATTGCACGAAAAGGAAAGGAAAATCGCCTTGCCTCCACTTGATGCGCCAGTCTTGGATCATCGTAGGAAAGACCGTGCGGTATTGATACGCCCGGCCGGCGTTGGATTCGCCTTGGTACCATATAGCGCCGCGGATAGCGTAGGGAATCAACGGGGCAATCATGCCGTTATACAAGCCCGCCGGCGCGTGAGGGTGCTCGGGGCCGAACGGCAGATGAGGTCTTCTGGGCCGGTTCTGGCCCTTGGCTTTCGCCTTGTCAACCGCCTCTTCCCAGTCGCGTAGTTGCTGCTCATATTCCTTCTTTGCTTGCGGATATCGCTGCACCGCCTCGGCGTACCGCTGCAAGATAGGCTCGCATTCCGGCTTGGCCTGGAGTGCCTCTTTACTGGTCCATGCCTCTGCCGGCGTTCCGCCCCAGGATGTTTGAATCAGGCCGATCGGCAGATCGAGTTCGCGATGCAGTTCTCTGCCAAAGAAGTAGCCGACTGCCGAGAAGCCGCCAATCGTCTCTGGACTGCATGATTGCCAGTTGCCCTCACAGTCGCTTTGTGGTGCTTCGGCTACTTTGTGCTGGACAGTAAAAAGCCTGATGGTGGGATAATCTGCGGCCGCGATTTCCTTCTCGGCATTCACTGAACTACGTACGGGCCATTCCATATTCGATTGGCCGGAACACACCCACACCTCACCAACCAGAATGTTCTTGATTTCTATCGTGTTGTTGCCACGAAAGGTCATTGTGTACCGCCCGTCCGTTTGCCTGGGCGGGTCGATTAGAATCATCCATTTGCCATCATTATCTGCGGTGGTGTGCCAGCCGAGGCTTTGCCAATCGCCGGTGACCGCGATCTTTTCGCCCGGCTGGGCCCAACCCCACATTGGAGCTTTCCGTCCGCGCTGCAACACCATATTGTCGCCGATTACTGCGGGCAGCCTGATGTCGGCCTGTATCTGATTCCAGGAGAGCAAACAAAGGGCTAAAAAGAACGTCAATCGGCTCGGCGTACTGGCAGATTTTTGGTCCGTGCGCATCCTACAACTCCTTGCAATCAACAATGATATTGAAATAGGACTAACGTGAGGGTTACCTCGCGTCTTTGAATGTTCGAAGGCGTCAACGTTGGCATTTGCATCTTGGCACATTTTGAGCGGGGATTATACCACGGCGCCAATGGCGGGTCAAAACACATCGCTGGGCAAATACGTAGAAAAAATTGTCAGTTTGGTCTTTACCTGGCCGCTTCATCGCGATATAGTGGCTTCTCGAACCCGGATGCTCAGGGAGGATCATAGAAATGGCTGCAAAAAGAAAACACAAGTGTGTGTCAATGGTGGGAATTCTCCCCGCAGTTATGATCCCGATCATACTCGTTTGCATCGGCTGTAAAAAGGAATCACCCGAAGCCACGAATGCCGAGCAACCGAGACCTTCGCAGGGACAATCAACCGACCCCGGTGGGCGGACGACCTTTGAACCTTCAAGGCCTGAAGCTGAGACCCCGATCGGCCGCCAAGCCAAGTTGCAAGAAATCATCGATGACGCCGAGACCTGGAGCCCCGCTTTCACCGATTGGTTTGGCAAAATGGCACCGGACTTCACAGTGACGGATATTACCGGTGAGCGGCACAGGCTGAGTGATTATCGCGGCAAAGATGTCATCGTCAATTTCTGGGCCACGTATTGCGGCGCGTGCCGCATGGAGATCCCCCACCTCATCGAGGCACGCAAAGTGTTCAACAAGGATGACTTGGAGATCATTGCCATATCGAATGAGCAGCCGCAGTTAGTGGAGAAGTTTGCCGCTCAGCAGCAAATCAATTATACGGTTGCCGCTAATCCGGGCCCTTTGCGGGCTCCCTTCGGCGAAGTGAAATATATCCCGTGCACCTTCTTCATCGATCCTCAAGGCAGAATAAAGCTCGCCACTCTGGGGATGGTTTGCCTGGTTGAGATCAAAGCTATCCTTGATGCCCTGTAGACCTGAGAGCCACACGCTGTCCAGCACCTTCAACGCCAGGCAGTTGAGCACGCCGGTTGTAGATATTAATATTTTGTTTATTTGGTGGACAAAGACACGCAAACATATTAGAATGAGAAGTTGTTGAGTGTCGTGTAGTACATGAAAGAGCAGAGGTATTAGTTATGGCACACAAGAAAGGACAAGGCTCTTCCCGAAATGGCAGAGATAGTAATGCGCAATATCGCGGCGTAAAGACATTTGGCGGCCAGGCCGTCAAGGCCGGGTCCATCATCGTTCGCCAATGTGGAACAAAGTTTTTCCCCGGGCACAATGTCGGGATGGGTAAGGACTATACGTTGTTCGCCACTGTGAGCGGTACGATTCGTTTTCAGGGCCGAAAGGTGCACGTCGTCTAAAACATACCGAGAATTCATCTGTAGGCATATGCCTTGAGGTTCGCGGCTCAGCAATGGGAGAGCGAGAAAAAGCCATTTTGTCTCTGCAAGAAGCTCTGAACATCGCTCGCTCAGCTTCAAGTGAAATCCTTGCGGCCAGATCGAGGAGCGAATCGAGCAGTACAAACGGAATTAGTCTTTCTTAGAATGTAGCCGTGTGGTGGTCGGCGCTGCATATCGTGCCACGCTTTTACCTGGCAGGGGCGGTCCAGGAAATGTCAGCGACCGTTCGTGGCAATAATGGGCTGGATGTTCCGGGTTTTCTGAGAAGATGAGCGGCATGGGTACAGGTTGACACCCCTACTCACAAGAACAAATGGGGCCTATGCCACACATTGAACATAGGCCCCGAATTGATGCAATATGATCGCCACGTCCGGCCGACTACGGCTCCGGCCACAACTGCTCATCCAGCCAGCCGTCCGCCAGAGCGGCAAAGTCCTTGAAGTCGACTGTGCCATCTTGATACATGTCAGACGGTTCCGAGAATGGCGAGGTGTGGCCTGCAAGCCACGCAATCTCAGCCTGCGACAAGGCACGGTTGTAGACGTGGACGTCATCAATCTGCCCGGTGAAGAAATGGCTGGGGTTGGCCCGGAGAATCCCGCCGATGCTGGTCGTGTCCAGTGCCATCGTCCCCCGTGTATAGCTGAAGTCCGTTCCGTCGAGCACTCCGTCGACGTAGAGCCTCGCCGTTCCATTGTCGTCCACCCAGCCGATATGGTGCCAGTAGTAGTCGAAGGGTTCCGCCTGGGAGAGGGGGTGGTTCAGGGTCGTACCGGTATCGGGCCGGATGTAAACATCGAACTGCCCGGTATCCCCAGCGTTTTGCGTTCCCAAGTTGAACAACGGGTTGTTGTCGGAAGTGGACCCCTCGGAGAAGACTCGCATGTCGGGCTGCGGACCGCCCTTGACCCACATGGCGACCGAGTAGGCGTTGTCAGTGCCGTTGTTGTAGATTGGCAATCCGCTGTTCTGCTCGACCACCACCATGTCGTCCACACCATCGAAGGCCAGTGCGCCCCCTACCTTCCCAGCCACCCACTGCGCGCCACCCATGACGGTGCCATGATTGTTGTTGCCGGAGCTGTCTTGAGCCGTTGTGCCGGCACCATCATCAAACGCCCAGTGCGCAACCAGACCGGCACTGCCAGGACTCACCGGCGTGATCTCGTAACCAGTACCGAGCCACTCGTTCGCCAGTATCTCGATGTCTACATAGTCAACCACACAGTCATCGTTCAAATCAGCTCCAGGTTGTCTAAGTTCGGCAACGCATCTGGCCGGATAAAGCCGGATATCGTCAAAATACATCTGCCCCGAACCACCGACTGCTCCGATAGGCTCAAAGCCAATACTGATCTCTGTGGCATTGTCCAGGTTAACACCGGAGAAGTCTCTTAGGTCAATGTTGCACTCCTGCCACGCGGTTCGCGTCAAATCATCGGTGTTTCCATCGTATGTCACCTTGGAGCCGTTGAGCTTGACATACATCTGCTCAGTGACAGAATTGGCCGGATCACCGTAGAACCACAGCGTCAGGGACTTAATGCCATACTTGGTCCAGTCCTGCGGGGCATCAAACGTGCGTGTGGACTCCGAATAAAACGGATCGACCGTGTTGTTGTAACTCAGCGGCATGGACTGCCTGCCGGAGTGCACTATCGTTTGTTCGACCCAGGGAGCCGAATTGGTTCCGACGAGTGCTCCCGAGCCGTTTCCAGCACGGCCAGGCTCCGGTTGGGTGTATCCGGCCCCATCAATCCAGACCTGGAAAATCCGATTGTAGTTTTCGTAGTCATCATCGTACGTCTCAAAGTTATCTACGACCAGGAAGTCGGCGGTCTGAAAGCTCCAGACGTCACCTTCCCACGTAGTCGGAGTCGCAGCATCGCTGACCTCATTGACCTTCCAGTAATACGTCCGGCCCAAATCAAGCTCTCCGGTATCGTAGCTGACGTAGCCGCTGTTGGCGGGGACGGTAGCAGGACTGATAGTCTCATCTATCACCGCGTTCTCATTGGCGCTAAAATATACTTCGTGCGAAGCCGCCTCTCTTCCTGTTGACCATTTAAGAGTCACGTTATCCACGCCCATACCTGTTTCCCCTGGAGGCGGATAAGGCTGTCTTGCTCGAACCGGTAGGTAGAAGAAGCGGACTTCGCTCAGACCACACTGAGTCACTCCGGGGATGTCGCTCCAGTTGCTGTTTGCAGTAAGCTTGACATATTTCGCTACTGCACCTGCAAAATCAACGGTGGTATTGGCTGGATAACCGGCCGCACCGGCGCCCCGGGTAAACTCATGCGTCGTGCCCAGCGTAGTCCAGTTGGTCCCATCGAGCGAATACGTAATCGTAGCATCCCTGATCCCGAAACCGATTGAAGGCTCAAGAGGCGAATTGTGATTCCACACCAGCATCTGATCCAGTTTATACACCGTGTCGAACTCGTACCGTATCCAGGCCGGCTGCGGTGCGCCGCTGCGGCTGAGCCACATGTCCGTCAGCTCGTTCGAGTGCAGGTCATCGGCATCCAGGCCCGAGCCGTTTATGGTGTTCTCCGGTCCCTGGCCCGTATCATTGCTGTCGGCTGTGGCCGTAATGCTTGCACCAGGGATTGCAATAGTGTAGGGCTCCATCGTAAAGCTCCAGACCTGGCCTTCATCCCATGTGCCGCCCGGCACATTGGCCTCGTCCACCCGCCAGTAGTACGTAGTGCCATACTCCAGGGCAACGCCATGTGCCACAGTATCAAAGACCGGCTCGTTGACAGTGCCTCGCTCTGCCGCCGGCAGACCCCCGCTGACATCGGCAAGATTGTCGCTGAGGAAGACCTTGTGACCATTGACCGCCGGCGCATAGTCCCCGGGCGTCCAAGTTAGCACTACGGGAGCCGGCACATCGCTCGCCTCATCAGCAGGGGACGGATTCTTGGCTATAGCAGGCCGTATCCTTGTCAACTCGAAACCATTCATACCCCAGATTTGGTTGTGAACTGCGTCTCCTAATACCCCTGAGTAAGGGGCAAAACGCAGGACGACATCATCGGTCCCATTCGCAGAAAATGATGTGGTATATACTGAAGGTAGTGTATATGCATCAGGACCAGTTACTAATCCGTACGATCCGTCGGTGGCCGAATCGGGGGTGCCGCCGTCGGTTCCATCAGTCATAAGGCCATCGGCGAGTTGTGTGAAAGTCCCGCCGCCATCCGTTGAAAGCCAAACCGCGAATGTGCCGTGACAATGTTCGGTGTCGTGATGGAACGATATGCACTCATAAGTACCGGCGGATAACCCACCCAGTGTGAGTGTCATATAAGTGGGTGTGCCTGTGACACCGTCCCAGTTACCGTTACCGCCGTTGGCGGTGCGTGTATCGATGCCGATGAAGTCGGTGACGAGGTTAATATCACCAGCAGCATTGTCCCAGTTACCATCATAGCCGGTAGGGGGGTCATTTTGGTTGTTTCCCCGGTCAATTGACTGCCGAACGCGGTTGTCTGTGGTATTTGGCCAGTCGGGAGTTACCGTGATTCCACCGTAATTGGCGGTGCTGAATTCGGCAGCGACTTCATGATTCGCATGATAAGATGACCAACCTTCTTGATTGTGGGCGGCCGCAGAGAGGCCCGGATCGCCGGCAGCGGTTGAATCACCCCCGCCATCCTGATTGGAGTTAAAATCTACCTTCAAGACGACATCGGCTGAGGCAGAGCTTGCCATGATAACGACCACTATTAATAGTGTTCGGAACATTTTGCGTCCTCCTTCTTACTGTACAGCGAGAACCTTACAATAAGAGCTTGTTCTACTTCCGCAAACATTTCTGAACGTTAGTCCTCTCGCCTCCGCTGATAGGGGTGTAAAGGGCAATACGAATTGAACGCCACACATTCTGACCTCTACCTTGTGCAGTATTTGCTCCTTCGGCGACTCACTGTGTCGGCGCGATGTTACGGCTCATTGCACGATGCACGATAGCACCGCTTGCATACTTGGAACTGCTACAAAAGAGCAGTCAAACAGTCTCACATCGGTGTTGGTATATTATGACCGACGGCGTCTTGTCAAGATCAGCGAACCCAGTCCGAGCAACGCAATTGTCGCCGGCTCCGGAACCAATTCAAAACCGTTCATCACGAAGAACTTCTCGGCAGTAGCAGCCTCAGGGCCGAATACCACGCTGAACGTGAGACTGATATCCGAACCGTCGCTTGTAAGGCCCGTGGTGAATTTCGTCACATCCGCAATATTGACTATGCCGGAGTCTCTGCCATCGCTGATATCTATACCGGTAAACGTTCTCTCACCGAGCGCATCGGCCACGATGACATCGAATATACCCGTCTGATCCTCGGGATCATGATGATAGGAGAGCCACTCATACTCACCGGCCGGAAGACCGCTGATGGTCAACGTCAGCGGGTCACCGTACTGCCGGCCGTCGGTTCCCGTCCAGTCCCGAAGCAGATCCGGCGTGTCTGTGCCGTCGTTGCCGCCTCTGTCTATCATCTGCATGGAGGCCCATTTAGGGACATGTGGATTCCAGCTTAACGACAACGTAACAGTAGAATCAAACGCGCTGTAGCTCTGCGGTGTATAGAGTTGTAGAGCGTTCTCGTGCTCTCCAAAGAATCCTTCGAAGCCTTCTTGTACAGGCCCATCCGTCCGCCCGAAGTCGATATTCAGCATAGCCTGCGCGGTCGATGCCGCCGTCAGCAGACACATTACGCCGAACAACATCATTACTCTTCTCATCTGTCACATCCTCCTAAAACACATTCGCATCCCCCCAAAAAAACGACAATTTCTGTTTACTATTTTGGGATTTTATGCATCCTCGCTCCCGAAAAGCGCTGCACATACATGATAGCGACCTAGCCCGAAGCCGTTTAGAAGATCCTCACCATAACGTAGCATACCAAAATGCCGCGCTTGGGGCAAGCAAATTCTGCGTTTTCGCCTCTCGTTTTTGGGGCACAAAACGCCTTTTCGGGCCTAAATAGGGGATCGGCTAAAAATTTATGTAAAAAACACCGCCACGTCGCCAGATGCGAACAGCAACTCTTAACCTGGATACTGCACCGCCCAGACGGTATAATCCTGGCGCAAGTCAACCGAGCAATGAGATTGTCCTGCTCGGGATGTCCGGCACGAGAAAGGAGGTGTCAAGACATGGAACATGGGGTCCAGTTCGGCAAGCGCTCGCTGTTTCTGAGTGTTTCCGATGATCGTGTCGCGGGCGTTCTCGCACCCAAACCCGTCAGGGCATTGAAAGCAGTGGATGCAGCCGTCCGTAAGGCCCTGCGCCGGCCCACCGAGGCTGCGCCGCTGCGGGAGATGCTGGCGGCCAAGAAGACCGTGCTAATCGCGACCGTGGACCATACGCGTCCATCACCACGCCCGATCAGGACGTATGCTACGAACGACGACGTCTTCTTAAGAGAAGCGCACCGAGGCCCAACAATGCAATTGTCGCCGGCTCGGGAACAAGCTCGAAGCCATTCATGCCCCAGATTTGGCGGTGAACACCTGCTGCATCCGAGTAGGGTGCAAAACGCAACACAACATCATCCACACCATTTGCTACAAATGATGTGTGATATGTTGAAGGAAGTAAATATACATCAGGGCCGCTGTATGCCACGCCGGAGTCGGGGTTGCCGAGTGGAGTGCCATCAGTCATAAGACCGTCGGCGAGTTGAGAGAAATTCGCGCCGCCATCTGTTGAAATCCAGACCGCAAATGGACCATGGACATTTTCAGTGTCGTGATGGAACGATGTCCACTCATAATTGCCGGCGGCCAACCCACCGAGTGTGAGTGTCATATAAGTCGGCGTGCCTGTGACGCCGTCCCAGTTACCATTGCCACCATTACCAGTGCGTGTATCGGTGCCGATAAAGTCGGTAACCAGATTAAGATAACCTAAAGAGTCGTTCCAGTAGCCGTCATTACTGGCGCCCCGGTCAATTGACTGCTGAACGCGGTTATCCGTGGTATTCGGCCAGGCGGGAGTTACCGTGATTCCGCCGTAATTGGCAGTGCTGAACTCAGCAGCCACTTCATGATTCGCATGGTAAGACGACCAACCTTCTTGATTGTGGTTGGCCACAGAAAGGCCTGGGTCGCCAGCAGTGGTTGAATCACCGCCGCCATCCTGATTGGAGTTAAAATCTACCTGTAAGACGATACCGGCTGAAGCAGAGCTTGCCATCAGCGACAGGGCCACCACAGCCAAACACATCATCACCTTTTTCATCAATCACATCCTCCAAAATCAACTTCTACATCCCCCTCGAAACACCAACAATTTCTGTTTACTATTTTGGGATTTTACGTTTCCTCGCTCCCGAAAAGCACTGCACATACTTCATAACGCCCTAGCCCAAGCCTTATAGACCATCCTCAGCGTAATGCAGCATACCAAAATGCCGCGCTTGGGGCAAGTAAATTTTTGTTTGCGCCCTTCGATTTTGCGGCATAAAACGCATTTTCCAGCCCAAATACCGGATCGGTCAAAGATTTATGCAAAAAAACCGGGGCAGATCATCAGTTCTAACGGCAGTTCTTGACCAATTATTTGCCCTGGTTATGGCTATCTGGAATTATGCCGGTACGCCCAGCCCGCGGCCATATAATCGATATCCAAAGTCTGGTCGGCGGGGGGATATTCAATACCATATAACGTCACCCCTTCTCGAATCAGCTTGTCCACACGTTCTATGGTGAAGCGATCCCGCCACTTCCGCACTTCCGAGTGACCGTCGCAGAACCCCAAGACACTGCTGTCGCCGTGATTGATCGCCATCGGTCCCCACCAGCCCCAGCGACTCCAGGCAGGGTTTCCCGTATACTCGGGGGCTCCTAATACAAAGTGATGGCTCGAATTCCAATTTCTCGTTTCTGCGCTCTCTACAAACACATACCGGGTTGACGGCGAAGTGATTTCATTAAAGATCTTGATCTGTGAATTGTATAGCTGATGGTTTCTATCCAGAACTCCATATAAACATCTGGGAATCGAATACGTAACAAATACCCCCGTTTTGTCATAGATGCTTTTGCGGAGGTTGTCGGCAGGGCAATGGTAGCAATCCGGATTCCTGATGTACGAGTATAAGAGGCCCGCTTTGATCCCGCGAATCTCATCCTCATCCGTCACAGCAGGATTTATTTGGCTAATGCTAAGCAGATTACCACTTGAATCGCGAGGCACGCCGATCCAGCCGACGTATGTTCCGTTCTCTTCCACGCCATTGTCTTCGCAACTCATGATACGGCCGTCGTTATCTCCCATATACATATACCAACCCAGAGCAAGGTTCTTGGTGTTGGACAGGCACACGGACGTCGCAGCCTGTTGTTTTGCCAGCCGCAGCGCCGGTATCAGAATCGCCATCAGTACGGCAATAATGGCAATGACAACCAGCAACTCGATCAGGGTAAAAGCATTTGCTTTCATCACTCTATTCCTTGCCCACGGGACAAACTGATAACCCTATATAGCGCGCAAACTCAATGCGAACCTCATTATAGCAAAATGCCGACTGCAAGCAAGTCAATTCTCGTTGCGATTACCCATTGGGTGCGCGTCACGATTGTAGGTAGATTTTCCAGGCCTTTAACCCCAATTCTCCCTCAATAATAGCTATGACCTCTCTCTGTCATTCCCGCGAAAGCGGGAATCCAGGCCTTGAAGCGACGGTCGAGATATGAATAAGTCCAAATACACAGGGTTCTTACCTACAAAGATGAAGTGCACCCTTACCCATTCTGGGGCGGGCCATGCCTATTCGGGTCTATGCCTGCGGATGTGTAGTGCCGCCCTGGGACCGACGATAGCATTGTTTACTCGCCAGGGGAAGGGGGAGGCGCCTGCCAGTTGATTACGTCATTACCATATTCAGACGGTACGCTGCGACTAAGTGATGAGCCGTTACCGTCAGCGTCGGTTGGCCAAGGATCGTCTCCTACAGGATGCGAGCCGTCACTATAATTCACCCTGTCCACGCGAATATAATAACGCTCACCGTCGACCTCATCGCCGGGCTTGGAAAGCTGAATCTTCTCGCCGCCGTTGTCCAACTTGCCGAGAACCCACTCAAATACCTGTACACCGCCGCCACAGGGGCCAAACTCTGATTCAAAGGCGCTACCATTCCTGACTAACAAGACATGCTCACCAGCCGTCATAGTTGTCCCCAGTGGAAAGTCAAAGCGAATACCTCCCTCATCTGTAAAACGCCACGGGACATCCTGGCCCTTCTCATTGTCCCATTCCTGCAGAACAACGGGGCCGCCGCTGATATTGAGGAGTTCGACGTATTCGGCATCACCGTTGTTCCGGGGATGATACATAATCTCGTTGATGACTATAGGTCCAACCTTGGGATAGGCATTAGCAGAGCCGGGAGTATTCTCACTCATTGCTACAAAATTGTAGGTGCCGGTGCTCTTTCTATACCTGCCGAACGCGACACCCGTCTCAGAAGCGTCGAACTTCTCCTCTTCGCTGTAGCCGGTCAGCACGCCGTCGGTGCCGGAGTGCAAATACAACGTCTCGCCGTTCTCGCTCAATGCAAAGGGCGAATGGCAGCCAGGCTCAGCTATGTTGCTGAAATGCTGGTCTTGATAAAAAACAATGTAATCGCAGGGGTCGATCCACGTCCCATCGGCTATTTCGTATTTCATAAAATCATCGCTGTCGTCGCTGAGGAACCAGCCGCCAATGTGAATAGGGCTGCCGGTGGTATTGTGCAGCTCGATCCAGTCAGATGCACCAGCATGAGAATGAGCCAGAAGCTCATTAATCTTTACGCTGCCCAGTGCCGGAACGTCACCGCTGTCGTCCCAGCCAGGTGAGCCGCCAAGATTAGCACTTGGACGCCAGGTGCTCTTTTCATTCCAGGTGTCAGGGTCAGTACTTGCCGGGGCCTTAACGGTAAGCGAGAAGCCCGCACCGTCGGTAATGTCATACCAGCCGTCTTCGTACCTGAAATCAAGGATGCTCTCGCCCGTGGCATCTTGCAACTCGACTCTTTCACCACCATTACGGAGATTACCTGAATATTGGCCGGCTATATTGAGGCCCGGACCGTATTGGGCTTCAAATGCATCTATGTCTTTGACAACCAGGACATATTCGCCTGGCGGGAGCTCGATATCCGGGAAGGTAAACTCTACGCCGTTGGTGAAGCGTATGAGGTTTAGGTTGATGGGGTGGATTCCGATGTTCTGTAGTTCGATGAATTCTTCCCCCTCGGCTACGCTCGGGGCAGGGTTCGGGTCGTTGGGGTCATTGGTATCCTGTGGATGGTACATGATTTCCGTGATCCGCAGGCTCTCTGCAACCGGGCCTACGGCAAAGACGGTTTCATTCAGTGCGGACCACTCGGACCCGTCCAACACTCTTGATTTGACGTGCGTGCTTCTATCCAGCGCAATCGGCGAGACGTAAGTCAGAGCAGTCTCAGAGATGTCACCTGCCGGCGGGTTTTTCCCGATGACCAGTTCAGCAGAGATAATGAAATCGGTGCTTGACGTTGCAGTGTTCAGGCCATGCAAAGCAAGAATGTTGTCTCCAACCGTGAGCTTATCTATATGTTCCGTGATATCAAATGTCTCCAGGCCGGCAGCTTCGTGTGAGCCGACAGGCGAGTTCCAGGAAACCGGGCCGGATACAGTGGAGCTTCTCTTGACTTCATGGCCGTTTATGTATGCCACAAAGCCATCGTCATATCGCACATTGAGTTTCAAGAAATCAACATCAGTCAGGTCAGCTTGCTCGACGGCAAAACGGATACGAACATAGGCCGAAGTTGCGCCGGTATTGTACATGTAGGAGCCCGCATCGTAGCTGATCCAATCTTGATAACCGGTGCCTCGTTCATAGCCGACGCCGCCGGATTTGTCTGCGATGATAATGCTTTGGTTCCAGGCCGAATCATCATAAGGCTCGGAACCGCCGGTCCAGTCGTCCCCGATGTCAGCAGTTGGCACGAAAACTTGTTTGGCAGCGTCTTCAGGGACCAGTATGTTGGTGGAATCCGATTGTGAATGGAGCGGAGTGCGCGGGTCGCTGCCGTCCAGTGTATAGTAAATCCTGCCCCTACGGCTCGGATTGATCATGGTCAGCACGTCGCCGGATGAAACATGACCGCCATGCTGATATGTTCCATTGATGTGCAGCGCGGGGGGGTCAATGTGCGGATAAAGGTTCTCGGCGCGCAGAATATTGATAAGGGCGTAAGAGTTGGCAGTGT
>Ga0180434_10000584_pt1 | contig 53265 bp, 52 predicted proteins | sample SS_ome_7_FD_132453 | JGI IMG/M metagenome (GOLD analysis project Ga0180434, IMG submission 132453) | Hypersaline lake sediment archaeal communities from the Salton Sea, California, USA - SS_1_D_2 metaG | ecosystem: Environmental > Aquatic > Non-marine Saline and Alkaline > Hypersaline >... | reverse complement strand
TGGAAAAGGAACTGGGATATGCAGTTGTGTTGGATGGAATTATTCCATCCAACTACAACCATAAAGATCTATATGGAGCTATATGGCCTCAAAGTGCTGATGCGCCCGGAGATCAAAGGACCTCAAGGTATCTGTCAGTCTCCCAATCCGAGACGTGTAGCCTGAAGCTGTCCCACTCTGCCTTCTTGTTCCTTACATACTGGTCGAACGAGTGCGGCCCGAGGGCTTTCTTCATCAACTCGCTCTTCTCCAGCTCGGACAAAGCCTCGCCAAGTGATGCTGGCAGAGTCTTTATGTAGAACTTCTCGAGCTCGTCGTCGTTGAACTCATAGACGTCCTCTTCCACAGGATCAGGAGGCGACATCTTCTTTTCCACACCGTCCAGGCCTGCGTGCAGCATGGCAGCGAATGCCAGGTAAGGATTGCACGAAGGATCCGGGCAACGAAGCTCTGCGCGGGTCGCTTTCTCCCGTCCGGGGGAATAGCGCGGCACCCTTATCAGCGCGCTCCGGTTCCTCTGGCCCCAGCAGATGTAAACAGGCGCCTCGTAACCTGGGACTAACCTCTTGTAAGAGTTCACCGTAGGTGCGATTATAGCCGACATCTCCCTGACGTGCGCCAACTGGCCCGCTATGAAGCTGCGCGCGGTATCCGATAGCTTATAGGCGTCATCAGCATCGAAGAACATGTTGTTGCCCTCTTTATCAAACAGGCTCTGGTGGACGTGCATACCGCTGCCGTTTATGCCGAATATGGGTTTTGGCATGAACGTACAATGCAGGCCGTGCAGGTTCGCGATTGCCTTGAACGTATAGCGAAGCGTTATGGCATTATCAGCTGTCGAGAGGGCCGGCCCGTACCTGAAGTTTATCTCATGCTGGCCCTGCGCCACCTCGTGGTGGCTCATCTCCATGCTGATGCCGAATTTCTCGAGGGCGATAGCCATGTCCTTCCTTACGGAATATGCATAGTCCAGGCTTAGGTCGAAATAACCGCCAGTATCATGGGGGATAGAGCATATGGTGCCATCCGCCGACTTGAACAAAAAGAATTCCAATTCAGGGCCCGTGTTATATAGCAGACCCTTGTCCTCAGCGGCGGCTATTGCCTTCTTGAGTATGTATCTCGGGTCCCCCTCGAAGGGCTCCCCGTCGGGCATATAGACATCGCATATCATGCGCGCTGTTGCACCGTTCTCGGCCTTCCAGGGGATGACGTTATAGGTATCCGGATCCGGCATGAGGTACATGTCGCTCTCGCATATCCTGGTGAATCCCTGGATGGATGAGCCGTCGAACCATGTCCCCTTTTCAAGTGAGTCAGCTAGGTGTTCGACAGGGATAGTTACGCTCTTGACAGTCCCGAAAAGATCCGTGAACTGGAGGTCCACGAACCTTACCTTGTCCCTCTCCACCGCCTGCAAAACCGCATCCTTCTTGGCATCTATCGATTCCATTTTGCTTTTGTTTAATATTGTTTTATTATCGTTTTATTATCCGTTTTTATTAAGAGTTTTGTTGAATAGCACAGTCATATCGGCATATTTTGCTGGTATGTATATAAAAATATCTCATTTTTATATGGAAAAGTTTAAAAATAATAAGAAAAATTGAGGGAATACACAAAAAGGTGAGGGAACCATGATGAATGAGAAGATAGGAGAGGTGGACCTTAAGATCCTAAGAGAATTGCAGAAAGACGCTCGAGTGAGCTTCCGCGACATCGCGGAGCGGCTGGGTGTGGCTGAAGGGACCATCTACAACCACGTCAACAAGCTCAGTGATACGGGAGTGATAAAACGATTCATACCTGACCTGAATTACACGAAGTTAGGCTATGATCTGACCGCTGTCATCGGCATACGCGTCGAGGGCTCGCACCTCCCGGCCATCGAGGAGGAGATATCCAACTCGCCAAACGTATCAGCGGTCTATGATGTAACAGGCGAGTACGACGCCCTCGTCATCGCCAAGTTCAAAGATCGTGCTTCCCTGAACAAGTTCGTCAAGGAGGTATTGGGCACCCCACATATTCAGCGCACCAATACCATGCTCGTCCTGAACGTGATGAAAGAGTCCAACGGCGTCGAACTTTGAAAGCGCCGCGTGGGCAACAAGAAATTTGCAAGAATCCGCAAAAATCTTAAAAATTTTGAATATTTCTACAATTTCTAAAAGTTTTTATAGACTTCACATTAAATATACCCGTTAATTTTGGTCTTTTGACTAGAAATCCTAATAAAATGGATAGAAAACTGCAAATATTGACGGGTTTGATAGCGATCCTTGTATTCTCCGGATTCGCATCCGCGGGAGAGGGAACAGATACGGCGGGGGATGAGAGCAACGGGATAAGTCTACTGGATACGATGTGGGTCCTCATAGCGGCATTCCTGGTCTTCATAATGCACCTGGGATTCGCGATGGTCGAATCCGGCTTCACCCGTGCGAAGAACGCGGTGAACATCATAATGAAGAACATCATGACCATCGCATTGGCGGGGATAGTCTTCTCGATGATCGGCTTTGGAATCGCATTCGGCGGGGATATCGGCGGCTTCATGGGCAACGCCGGCGAGTTCGTCGGGCTGAACGGCCTGGGCGCTGGCGCCTGGGCCGGGACGACAGTGTCGGCTGTCGCATTCTTTCTCTTCCAGATGGTTTTCGCAGGCACCTCGGCGACTATAGTATCAGGGGCCGTCGCAGAGAGGATAAAGTTCGCTAGCTACATCATATTCGCAGTGCTCATCGTAGCGCTGATATACCCGTTCGTCGCCCACTGGATATGGGGTGGCGGGTGGTTGAATGACCTTGGGATGATAGACTTCGCAGGCTCGACTGTCGTGCACCTGGTGGGCGGTTCAGCTGCACTGGCCGGCGTGATGATACTCGGTCCGCGCATCGGCAAATACAAGGACGGAAAATCCAATGTGATCGCCGGACACAGCCTCCCTCTAGCTGCTTTGGGGGGGTTCATACTCTGGTTTGGTTGGTACGGGTTCAACGCCGGCAGCAGCCTGGCCATGGATGCAAGTGTGCCGATGATAGCTGTGACGACAACACTCGCCGCAGGGGCTGGAGCGAGCCTTACGATGCTCGTCACATGGCTAAGGAACAACAAGCCTGATGTGGGTATGACCATCAACGGCTTCCTGGCAGGCTTGGTAGCGATAACCGCAGGATGCGCGAACGTGGGCCCGATGAGTGCGATGCTCATAGGCGCCAGCGCCGGCATCATCGTCGTATATGCGGTCGAGTTCTTCGACCAAAAGCTCAAGTTGGACGACCCGGTGGGGGCCATCTCAGTCCACGGGGTCTGCGGCGCCTTCGGGACCCTCGCGGTCGGGCTGTTCGCACAGGCATCATTCGGCGGCGTCGATGGGTTATTTTTCGGCGGCGGATTCGACCAGCTGGCGATCCAATTGATCGGTGTCGCAGCGACGTTCGCATTCGTCTTCGTAACGGCATTCGCTGTGTTCAAGGCCATCGATATGTTCGTAGGGCTGAGAGTCAATGAACAAGAGGAAGTGGTCGGCCTGGATATAGGCGAGCACGCACTGCTGGCATACCCCGATTTCGAGGTGCCGATATAATCGAAGGAGGCTAAAAATGAAACTGATAATAGCATATATACAGCCGGAAAGGTTCCAGAGGGTGAAGGAAGAGCTTGACAAGGTGGAAGTCCATAAGATGTCCGTCAGCCGGGTCAAGGGCTGCGGGCAGCAGAAGGGCTACATGGAGAGCTACCGCGGCGTGAAGGCGGAGATCCACCTCCTACCGAAGGTGCGTATCGAGATAGCTGTGAATGACTCGTTCGTCGATAAGACGCTAGATGCAGTGATCAAGGGTGCGAGGACCGGGCACATAGGCGACGGGAAGATATTCGTCCTGCCGCTTGAGGACTGTATTCGGATACGGACAGGTGAGCGAGGAGTGAAAGCGATAGGCGGAGCCTCGGAGGAAGCCGGGGGGCCGGGGGAGCTGGAAGACAGCATTATTTAGGACGCTCCTTCGATAGCTCTTTGGCCTCGAAGTCTTTGAGCTGGTCTTCCCAAGCCCTGCAATAGCCAGTGTCCTCCTCGATGGAGCGAGTCAATAGCCGTCTAAAACGACCATAATTCGGGTGCTGCTTCAACTGCTCGTGCCCCAGTACTTTCCTCATGGCTTCTATGCCCTCGCGGTGAGCCTGCACTTCGCTCTCGAGGGTCAGCTTGCGCCTTCCGGAAGGCGACAAGCTCATCGACCGGTCGATCCGGTCCTTCATATATGGGACATTTCCAGCGAACTCGTGTATCATGAGGGGGTATATACGGCCGAGGTCATGCGTCTTGATACTGCCTGCATCGAGCATGACGTGTATCCTGTGCCGTCCAGGCTCCGACAGATGCAACTCTACAGATGTCAGCGCATCAAAATGCGCTGTGGCAGAAGGCTTGTAGACTGTGCCTGAAGCTCCTGATGCTCCAACCTTCGAGACGAATTGGCTGATGAACCTGGGGGGCATGAGAAAGACATTGATCTCATTCTTGGCAAAGTAGTCCTTGTGCAGTTCCGGATGGGTGTCGGCTATCAACTTCTTGGCATCGAGCATCGTTGCATGCACGGCTTTCGCGAATATGGTGGCCTCCTTGATCTGTTTGGGGGTCGCCAGCCGCTCATCCGCAGTCTTGAGAAAGAGAGTATAATCTGGAGGATGTACATACACTCCAGGCTCCTTGAAATCCCCGGCGCACAACTTGAAGAAATCCGCCAAGCCTTGACGGCCCTTGTCGACGCTGGGTCTCCCGGGCTTTGCGGCGGGCAGCTTCCCGGGCTCCTTTGAGGGCCTCTTATCGCCCCGAAGTAGCAGCACCCCACCTGCACCCGCTGCCGCGAGGCCTGCCTTCCTAAGGAACTCCCTCCTAGAGATACCTGCCCCTCCCTTGGCCTGCATCTGAGCAGGGTTTGCAGACTCGAGCTTCTTCCTTTGCCTTGGGCCAAGGTTCTTTCCGCGCCCTGCACCTCTGCTAGCCATGGTAGGTTATTGATAGATTACGAAACAAAGTTAAAAACCATGCGAAATGCGATTTAGAATCCCCAAAATGCATTCCGTTTATTGCTGTAAGGTTCGTATAGACCTGAAGATATAACAACTGTCATATTCGTTTCATACGGGATTTGGACGTTATAATCGAAAGATTATGCAAAACATGAAGCGGCAAGCCATTTTTAAAGACCGTGCTTCAAATTATAACGCGTGGGGAGGACCTTACCCGAGTTCTAAGACCCGGAGTATCCGAACTTTCAGCATAATGCTAGTTCGGCATGGGGAATCTGACGCTACATAGTGAAAGCTTAGTGCTTGACTATATTCAACAACAAAGGGAGGTAAGTAGAATGGAAAGCACTATTGGAAACATTAGAGACTTCAGCGACTGGGCGAGATATTATGATCCGACGGACACGTTCCGGGACATAAACGCTCGCTTCAAATGATGAAGTCGAGAAAAAGCGCTTAAGGCTCGTCTGCGAGATGAGTTAAAGGGATATTTAAGGGCATTGTTTTAAGAACACTGTCCTGAAAATTGAACATGACAAAAATCGTGGACGAGACCTTCGAGGCGCTCTTCGCGCTCACGGACATACGCCAGCTCTGGCGTGAGACCAAACCCGATTACGAGTTATCACCCGATCAAAAAAAACTTCTCAAGAAAAAACTGGATAGGGTCAGGAAGGCCCTTGACAATATCGAATCCGAGACGAAATAACCGAAATAAATGATCATTAAAGACCCCAATCTGGACGTCAGGGAAGTCGAAGAGGAGTTCATAAACCTACAGCCGATACAAGCCGCGGGGCGACTAACTGCCGATGCGATGAAGGCCCTCATCGCCTATGGCGACGGCTACTCCACCTGCGACCTCTGCCTTAGGCCATTCAGGTTAGATTATATCAAGAAACCGAACATCGCAGAGTTCTATGACGATATGGCCAACTGGCTGGACTGCGATGAGGCCCGGATAATGCCGGGCGCTCGCAGGGCCTTTCAGGCGGTGACCCTTTCCCTGCTGGACAAGGGCGACACTGCACTTATCTCGTCGATTGGGCATTACACACTCGGCCTCGCCATCGAGTGCGCCAGGGCTGAGTGGAAGGAGATCCCGGCGGACGAGAAGAACATAGTCAAGCCGGAGGCGCTCGACAAGAAGATATGCGACGTAAAGAAGAAGACTGGGAAGAAGCCGAAGCTCGTCGCTATCGAGCATTTCGATTACCAGTTCTGCAACGAGCACCCGATAAAGGAGCTCATCAAGGTGTCGCACGAACACGGGATACCGTTCCTTTACAACGGCGCCTACACAGTAGGCGTCATGCCAGTCAAGGCCAAGAAGCTCGGCGCCGACTTCGTTGTGGGTTCAGGCCACAAGAGCATGGCCTCGCCCGCGCCGACGGGTGTCCTCGGGGTCAACAACGACTTCGCCGAGAAGATGGACGAGAAGGTCTTTGCGATGACTGACGCGAAGGGCGATGTTAGTGAGAGGAAGTTCGGCATCAAGGAAGTCCAGCTACTCGGCTGCACCGTCATGGGCGCGCCCCTTTTGGCGATGATGGCTTCGTTTCCCCACGTCAAGGAGCGGGTCAAGCACTGGGATGAAGAGGTCGAGAAGTCGCGCTACTTCATAGACGAATTGCTCAAGATAGAGGGGACGAAGATAATAAGCGAGATGCCGAGGAAGCATACATTCACAAAGATAAGCACTGAGGGCTTCGACAAAGTCGCGCAGACCCATAAGAAGCGCGGCTTCTTCCTTACCAGCGCTCTGTCCAAGAGGAAGATAACCGGTTTGTTCCCGGGGGCGACGCGGACACAGAAGGTCAATACCTACGGGCTGACCTGGGACCAGATCAAGTATACAGCGGATGCATTCCAGGACATCGCCAAAGAGAACGGGCTCGAGGTCGCTTAAGTTCAAAGATAATACTTGAGTTCCTCGTGCGCAGCCAGTTTCCTGGCGGCTCTCTCGTATATCCTGGTGATCTTGAAGGGAGCCATACCCATCATAAGGCCGAGTTCCTCATCATCCAAGGATATCCCAGTCATGAACCCGAATTTGCGGGTTATGATATCCCTTTCCTGTTCTGTAAGGTCTTCCATGGCCGCCATTATCGCCTCGTTCTGCCTCCTGCGCTTGGATTTCCTTTGTTCATACACCGGCCTACCTGCAGATCGCTCCTCACCTCTCGGGAATTCCCTGGACGGGAACCTGCCTCGATCTTCCGCAGCCTCGCGGATTATTTTATTCCTCGTGCCGTATTTCATCCTCCGCCCGCGCGATATCGCCTCGCCCCACTCCGCTCGCTCCTTGTCGCTCATGCCTGCCCTGTGCTTCTTGATGGCCTTGGCTAGCTTATCAAAGACCTTTCGAGCCTCTTTCGGTGATATATCAGCCCAATAGCGTCTCAAATGCTTGGTCGCCTTCCACCTCTGCTTCGGAGTCAAAGAGTCCCAATGCCTCTTGGCACCCTCTGAAGTATGCTGCTTGTGCTTCTTAATATCTTCTTCAGTCCTGCCGGCCAGATACGCTTCGTGCGCATCCCGCAGGTTCTGGAGGGCCGAGAGCCGCTCCTCTGGCGACATCGAATCCCACTGGTGTTTGAACTTCTTCCTCTTCGCCTCAAGCTGCGCCTCCCTTTCGAGCATCCGCTCTTCCCACTTCAGATACGCTTCATGAGGGTCGAGATGCTGCGGGAAATGCCTGGTCATGACCTTCATCGCATATGAAGGCGAAAGCTCTGGGTTCTCGGCTAGGAGGTCGGCGTGGACCTGTTTCTTGGTCGCGCCCTCACCCAGCCTGTTGGCGATATCGAGCATTATCTCGGGGGTCCATTTGAAATAACCCTCCTTCCTCGGTTTTTTCCTGTTGGCGAACCATTCCTTGTAAGCGGCATTTGGATCGCGGCCGGCGAAATGAGTGCGGATGTATTCATAAGCGTTCCGGCGGTGGAGGCCTTTGTACATCTCCGCGAGGTTCTGGGCCACCTCGCCCATCGGCTGGCCCGCTGCTATCATATCCCTGACATGACGCATTATAGTCGGCGTGTATTTGAACGATCGGCGCGGCTTCTTCCTAGGGTTCCCTTCAGGCATGTCTAGTTAATCCCTAAGAATAGAAAAACTTGTTATAGAACCCGTTTTTATCTCTCGCCCCCTTAGTTTAAGGAGATGAAATCTGCTGTGTCTGTCCTGATGCTGGTATTGCTGTCGACATCAGCTTTTGCGCTTGATGAAGCCATCCCCTGCGAAAAGAACTCCGACTGCGCCGAGGGCATGGTGTGCTTCGAGGGCGAGTGCATACCCAAGAATATGGAGCTGAAGTTCCTCGGCGAGATCCAGGACCCGAGAGCCATCCTGGCTGAACACAGCCAGCCCACGCCCAAAACGATCGTGGAACCAGTCCCGGAAGAACCAGAGGGTCCAGGCGGGGAAGGCCCGGATGCTGGGCTGCTCGCGATGACGGCCATAGCCGGCGTGGGTGGTTTAGTGATTTACCAGAACCGTGAGAAGATCAAGGCTTATCAGAACAAGAGGATCAAAAGGACGAAATGAAGCGAATCTACCTCGACAACGCTGCTGCAACACGGCTGGACCCGGAAGTCCTGAAGGCGATGGAGCCGTTCTACTTCGATGAGTACGGCGTGGCCACGTCGGATTTCGGGAACAGCTACGGCGTCAACGCGCGCAGGGCGCTGGAGGATGCGCGCGCTGTTATCGCTAAAAAACTGAACATATCCGACGCTGAACAGGTCTACTTCACCTCCGGCGCGACCGAGAGCAACAATCTCGCGATAACAGGGCTCGTCTCGGGATCGCGATGCAAACACATAATCACTTCCACTATCGAACACCAGTCGGTGCTGAACGTCTTCAAGTCCCTCGAGAAGAACCGCGGCTGCCAGGTGGATTACGTTCCTGTCGATAGCGAGGGATTCGTGGACTTAGAAGAGCTTGAGAAGGCTCTCAAGAAATCAAAGACTGCGCTTGTCTCCATCGCGCATGCGAACCACGAGGTTGGGACGATACAGGACATCACTGCCATCGGCTCGCTGTGCCAGAAACACGGCGCGAAATTCCACTGTGATGCGACGCAGAGCTTCTGCAAGATACTGGTCGATGTCGAAGCCTCTGGTATCGACCTGCTCACCTGCGACGCTTCCTTAAACCACGGGCCCAAGGGCATAGGCGCCCTGTACGTGCACGAGGGCGTGAAGGTCGACCCCATGCTATACGGCGGGTTCCAGGAAAAGAGCCTGCGGCCGGGGACGGAGAACGTCCCGGGGATAGTCGGATTCGGCAAGGCTATAGAGCTCTCGAAGAAGATAGACTACTCGAAGATAGCCAAGCTGCGCGACTACCTGATGGACGGCTTGCTTGAGGGCGTAGAAGACTCACACCCAAACGGCCCGCGCGGGGATAAGAGACTGCCGAACAACAGCAACGTCTCCTTTAGGTATATCGAAGGTGAAGCGCTCCTGCTTCACTTGGACATGCGCGGCATCGCTGTGACGACCGGCTCTGCCTGCTTTTCACAATCCCTCCAGCCGAGCCATGTCATACTCGCCATGGGCATGACCCACGCCGACGGGCACGGTTCGATGCGCATGACGCTGAGCAAATACAATACGAAGGCAGAACTGGATTATACCATCAAGCATACGCGCGAAGTCGTCAAGAAGCTGCGCGAGATAAGTCCGCTGACCGAGATAAAAGGTGCGAAGGGAAAGAAGAAGCGCGCGAAAAAGAAGTCTTAGGTAGGCGCCTTTTATGAACTTTTAAGTCTTAAACAATAATTAGCAATCAGCAACTACCCCGACATGGCAAAGAAAAAGGACAGGGCACGGGACATCAGAGAAAGGCATTTGAGAATCAGGGCCGAGGAAGAAAGCATCGGTAAGGAGATGGAAGCCGAGACTAGGGGTAGCGAACCCGAGGCTGTCAGGAGATACAGGCAGGAAGGCACAGGGCCCACTCCTGTCGCTGGAAAGCCTCAACGCCGCGGGATCGGAAAATCGATAGATGCCGTGTGCGGCATGATGAGCCTGAGAAATGTAGACGAGCTAGATAGGCTTATGCGCGCGGAAGGTCATGACGTGTTCGCCGTAGCGGAGGCTCTGGGGAAGCACTTCCCCCCGATGAGAAGGGAGGAAAACACGGAGGATTTATTATATGTCCTGGACCACTTGGACAGACACAGGAGGTTCGACCGCGCCGGGGGTAGACATGTAGTACACAACCCTTCGGGATTCAGCAGCATCCTGAACCAGCTCAGGGGGAAGGTAGCCACCCACGGGAAGAAATGGGAATGGGCGGAACCAGGTTCGTTCGAGCTGACTGAGGAGTGGATAAAAGACAACGGCCACCTGTCGAAAGGCGGCTATGCTAATATATCGACGCTCGTGCGCATATTCGGCGACAGAGACACGGTCAAAGCCCGATTGAGAAAGGCGGGCTTGAAACACATGATAGCGCCAAAGAAAGCACCCGGCGGCTCCAGTAAACGGGTGGACATCAAACAGGAGGAGTTGAAAAAACTGCTTGAAGTAGAAGGCCTGTCACCCTACCAAGCAGGGAAGAGACTTGGGGGGATCACACCAGGCACTATCAAAAGGCGTGCCGACGAGTGGGGCATCGCATATAAGAAAAGAGGGAGGACACCATCGAAGAAGAGGAAGAAGTAGATGGAAAGACCTGACAAGCCAAGAAGCCCCATGGAACTAAGGAGGGGACATCTAACAAAACACCTAGACCCTGAGAGCGGCTTGTTGGACGTCAGAAAAGCGGCCGGTGAATATGGGTTATCAAAGCCGACGATACGCAAATACGCTGATATGCTCGGTGTGCCGCGGAGCAAGACGGGCCGCCCCGCCAAGGGACGGAGCCCGATAGAACCGCCGAGAGTGACGAAAACGTGGCTCAAGAATAATGGCCTTATAAGCAAGGCGGATGGCCACGTCACATTAGCCCACTTGGCCAAGGAGCTCGGTGTAGGGCCCACAATAGCGAGAAGGGCGCTTGAGAAGGCAGGACTTGAGGACTTACTGAGGTCTGGCAGGGTCGTCGTCATCACAAAGAAGCACCTGCAGAAAAAAGGCGTGTATTCCGGCGGGCGGTTAAGCCTCAAAGGCACCGCCGAGAAGCTGGGCGTGTCATACCAGGTAGTAAGGGGCGCTGCGAAGGAACACGGGATAATGTGGATGGAGCACGGCGGCGTCAGAAAGAAAAGAAAGAGAAGATAGCCGCGTCTTTTAAGCTTAAACCCATGAGTTAAACCTAAAGAGCTAAGGATGAAAAGGGTCAACATACCGAAGAACGTCCCGCCGGTGCGGAAGAAGAACCTGACACTCGCCCATAACCACTTCCCACGCATACGTGATGGTCTGGCCAGCGGGAAAAGGAGCTTCGAGGGCTTGGCAGCCGATATAACCCATCTGGAGGGCTTGTGGGATGCAGTCGAGGATGCCAGGGGGAACGAAAGGGCCGGGGCGATAAAGAGCGCGAGGGCCAAGCAAGGGAGTCTAGCCAGGGAGATGCAGACGCTATTCGGGCACTTGATGGAAGGAGCGCCCGCAAAGCCCAAGGACCAGAAGAATTTCAGGGACCGTGCAACTAGCGTCAGAGATGATCTGCGGTCTGGCCTCATGAGGGCCGGACAGGTGGAAGCAGACCTGATAGAAAAGCCATACGGGGCAAAAGAGAAGACAGAGGATAAAAGAGCTGGTAGGGGCAGGGAAGGCTTCTTCCCGGGGGCCTTCATCAATAAGGGACACCTGAAAGAGGCCATAAAGACGGTCTCTGATTCTAGCAAAAGCCCTACTGATAATATCGGATTCGAGAAGGCCATAATAGCTGAGTTGAAACGTATGCCCCTGTATGCGAACGAGAGAATCCCCCCGAGGTTGCTGCAAGACCATGCAAGGCACCATCAGGTCGAGATACAGTACCCAAACAAAAAGAACGAGCCGAAGGAAGTCCTTGAACTAGGGACTGCGAGTACTGGTGGGATGATATCGAGGCATAAGTACCCAGGAGGTAAAAGCAGCAGGAGTGATTCAAAGACTGCTGCCAGTGCCAGATATAACGGATGACAGACTAGATGACTTTTATCGACACTTAGGCAAAACTATCCGAAGATGTACACAGACAAGGTGATGGAGCACTTCAAGAACCCGCGCAACGTGGGTGAGATGAAGAAGCCGGACGCTAAATCGACCGAGGGGAGCCTCGCCTGCGGGGACATGGTGACCATGTACCTTAAGATAGACCCAAAGACGAAAGTCATCACAGACGTGAAATTCAAGTCCTATGGTTGTGCGTCCAATATCGCTACTTGTTCTGTCCTGACCGAGCTGACGAAGGGGAAGACCCTCGAGCAGGCGAAGAAGATAAAGTTCGAGGATATAGCCAAGGAACTGGGGGGGCTGCCGGAGATAAAGATGCACTGCGCGGTTCTCGCGCAGGTCGTGCTCCACTCGGCCATCAAGAACTACGAGGAGGCGCACGGGCTCATCAAGAAGATGAAGGTCAATGAGGCTGTTATCAAAGAGCGCCTCAAGCATGTGATGGACCCAAATAAAGGCAGGGACATCGTCTCGCTCGGGATGGTCAAGAAGGTCCTGCTGGAGGGGGATACCATCCAGGTCTTGCTCGAACTGCCTGCGAATTATCGCTACGTCGAGGTCGTGTTCGACGAGATAAAGGAGAAGCTCATCTCCCTACCGAAGATTAAAAAGATCGACGTCAAGCTGGCGAAGAAGGGGATGCTGAAGTAGCCAGATAGGCTTAAGGCTCATAAGGGTCATGGCATATAGAAGACTGAGTCAAGAGGAGATAGATGGCATCTTCGAAAAGGAGTTAGAGTCGAGAGGTTCCTCGGCCCGGGTACCCATGGATTGGATAGATCCCGTCGAAGGACAGAGGCCGGTGACCAAAGATGGCATCCCCGCGATAGAGGTCTATGCGCAGCTCAGCAGGAGGAAGGGGAAGAACGGCAAGTATTTCGCGGGTCATGTAGATTTCGAGACATATTTAAATAGGGTACATCCAAGGCCGGAAACAAGCGAGCTCACCAAGGGAGCCAAGACTCCTAAGAAGACGCCAACGGCGTCATACGAAAGTATGCTCAGGAGCGCAGCATGGGAGATACGCCTGAACCCCGAATTGGAATTTGCTGGGAACTGGTTCGTCCCGACGCACAGTGAAGAGAAGGTCACACTACAACCGGGAAAGGAAAAAGGTATGACGCGTGGGGGGCTTTACAGCCATATCGGCGCCGATCGCTTCTGCGGCCATAATACATTCGCAGCATTATGCGACCATATGGAGGATACTCTCGGGACGCTAACGAAGATAGAGGGCATAAGCCCAGGGGAAAAAGTCCGCCGGATATACGAAGCCCTAGGGAAAGAGCTGTCAGAGCGCCCGGAGCTCATAGGCGCCCACGAACGACTGGAAAGGAGCAAGAAGAAGACATCATTGAACGGGCTGGCCCTAGGGGAGCTGCACAGGTTCGCTGTCGGGACGCTTGGGCGAGATTATCACAAAAAGCTCAAAAGGAGGGGACTGTTAAAGTAGTGAACAAGTGAAATGGCAAAAAAGAAAAGGGCTGAAAAAAGGACGAGGGGACATGTCAGCATGTCGCTAGAAGACGAAATCGCGGCACAACTAAGAGCCGGGGCCAAACCAAGCAGTTACTCCTGGACCTTGACCCCATATTTGGGGGGAGCACAGAAAGGAGGAGTTTATATAATAGATCAGTAGCAACAGATCACTTAGGTCATGGCAGCTGGGCCGGGCTGCTCCATAGTATCATCACCGCTCGAGGGATAAATTATGCACATATGGAAAAGCTATATAGGCTTTTGGAGAGCCCCAGGTGGGGGAACCCGGATCTAAAGACCGCGAGGCCACGTATAAGCGACGAAGAGATACATGCGGGGGTAAGCAAGATAATAAAGACGCCGCGGGCGGGGAACGCCCCGGCGCTACATATAGAGCCGAAGACCATGAAGGGTGAGCTCAGCCCGGATGAGGAGAGACTCAAAGAGTTATATGAACTAGCGAAGTACCGTACAGTAGGTGGAAAAAAATATTTTGGATACGGCAGCCTTGCAAAATACCTAAGGGAAAGACATGGTATAGACCTTCTGAATGAGAAGATCTGGCCCGATGAGCGAATCATGCGCAATATAGCGTTGCATCTTGAAAAGGGGGTAAATTGCGGGTCGGGAGGCTGGAGAGTGGACTTCGAACACCCACAGGTGGGCAGGAATAGGGGTTCCTTATTCTCCATTGCCAAAACACGCGGTTTCTTCGGGCATGGGAGCTGGAGGGAACTGGTAAAGGACATAATCGAAAGATACGAGATCGATTATCCTAAGAAGAAGCTCAAGAGAGCCTGGGCCAACAATAGACCTCGCTGATACATTTTAATCCTTTGATAGATAACGTATGAGTAATACCAAGCCACATAATGCCAAGACCTGATCGCCCGCCCACGCATAAAGAAGTCCACGGGGCCTTCGCGAAGATAGTCAAGGGATATGACGAACTAGGCCTGCCCAATCTCGATTCTAGGTACCTGCGCGAAAGCACCGCCGACGTGAACGGCAGGACCGTCCAGGAATGGTACGATGCTGCCCAACGCAAAGGGTTCTTCGGGTACAAGAGTATCAGGTCGTATATGAAGGTTAGACATGGGGCGACGAAATCGGATTTCGCCGTGATGAACCGACGTAGCGATGAAGAGACGAAGAGACTTATAGGGCAAGAGCTGGAGAAGGACCCGGACACCAGGACCAAAAGCTGGATGAACAGCAGGGGCAAGAGGGGTAGTAGAACGCCCAGCAGGCATTCCCTATACAAGCAGGCTGCGAAAAGGGGGTTCTTCGGTTATCCCAGCTGGCATGAGTTCATAGGGGAGGAGTTCAAGATAGGGCGGTCCGATGCACGCAAGAGGCCGAAGGAGATAAGCGACGCGGAGATACATAATGCCATAGGGGGGCTCGTCAGGGGGCCACACAAAGGCAAAGCAGCTAAAAGGCCTGCTGTGCGCCTGAAACGGAGCGAGCTGCTCGTAAAAGGGGGGGAAGGGCTCACAGCAGAAGAGAAGGAGCTGAAGACCTGGATGAACCGCGCCGCCAATAGGAAGGCCGGGGGGAAGGGCTTCTTCGGCTATGGGAGCTGGGCGGAGTACCTCGAGAAGAAACATGGTGTTACAATGCTCGACCAGACTTGGTCTGATGAGAGGGTCATGAGGGGGATAGCGTTGCACCTCGAACGAGAGGTCGAACCAGGTTCAAGGGCATGGGATCTAGATACCGAAAGGCCAAGATGGGGCAGAAGCAGGTCGGTCCTCTACCAGACCGCCAGGTTGAATGGATATTACGGCTATGGTAGTTGGCCGAGCCTCCTGGAAGAGGTCGTGAACAAGTATGATGTCAAGTACTCCAAGAGGCGATTACAGGCCCTCAAGACGATGAACAGAAAAAAACGCTCCTGACTTTTTATTGTTTTATGGTCAAATTAAGAGCTTTATCACATTATTACCACATCAACATCAGATGAAAGACGTATTCGAGGTCCGCATACACGGACGGGGCGGACAGGGCGGCAAGACCGCGGCGCAGTTCATAGCAGAGGCCGCCATGGGGAAGGGCAAGGAGATACAGGCCTTTCCTGAATATGGGCCCGAGAGGACGGGCGCGCCTGTAAATGCCTATGTGCGCATCGCCGACAAGAAGATCCGGGTCTACCACTCGGTCAAGAACCCTGATGCGGTTCTCGTAATAGACCCCACACTCATGGAGATCATGGACGTCACGGCCGGGCTCGGCGAAGACGGAGTGCTCATCGTCAACACCAATAAGGCCCCTGGGCAGATAAGAGAGCAGACAGGGTTCAAGGGGAAGATATATACTGTGGACGCGACCAAGATATCGATCGACGCGACCGGAGTGAACAAGCCGAACGTGCCGATCATAGGCGCGCTGATAAAGGCGACGGAGGTCATACCAGTGGATAGCGTCACCGACGTCATCAAGGCGAAGTTCCTCAAGAAGCTCGGGGAAGAGAAAACGAAGGCGACGATGGACCAGGTGACGCAGGCATATAACCAGGCCGTCGTCGGATAGCGTATAACGATAATACCTCAATAATAAGCTAATAAGCGATAAACAACATGGCTGAAAAGAAAGGCTGGAAGGAGATACCCATCGGAGGGGTCATACTCGACGGAGGCAACTCCACCCGGAACAAGACAGGTTCTTGGAGGGCCTTCAGGCCTGTGGTGGATTCCGAGAAATGCATAAACTGCATGCAGTGCGTCATCAACTGCCCGGACATGGCTATAAAGGTGAAAGAGGGCAAACGGACGAAGACGGACCTGGATTTCTGCAAGGGCTGCGGCATCTGCGCCGAGATATGTCCAGTCAAATGTATCAAGATGGAAGAGGAGGCTAAATTCACGGACTGAGGACAGAGATACTATGCCTAAGACAATACCGCTTACAGGGGCTCACGCCGTTTCGGAGGCCATGAGGCAGATAAACCCCGACGTAGTTGCTGCTTATCCTATAACACCTCAGAGCAACATAGTCGAGAAGTTCGCGACCTTTGTCAACAATGGGATCGTCGATACCATCCTAGTCACGGTCGAGTCGGAGCACAGCGCCATGTCTGCTGTGGTGGGCGCCTCTCAGTGCGGGGTGAGGGCTATGACAGCCACTAGCTCTGCCGGTCTCGCGCTCATGTGGGAGATAGTCGGTGTTGCCTCGGGCTTGCGCTGCCCCATAGTCATGCCGATAGCCAACAGGGCCCTTTCCTCGCCCATCAACATCCACTGCGACCACAGCGATTCCATGGGCACGCGCGACCTGGGCTGGATGCAATTGTATTCGGAGGATGGCCAAGAGGCATATGAGAACACGCTGCTGGGGATACGGCTGGCCGAGCACAAAGACGTCATGCTCCCGATAATGCCCTGCCAGGACGGCTTCATAACGAGCCATGGGGTCCAGAACACGACTATCTACGATGACGAGGCGATTCGCGACTTCCTTGGCGAGTACAAAGCGCCATTCAGTCTTTTCGATTTCGAGAATCCGATAACAGTCGGCGCCATCGAACTCCAGGATTACTATTTCGAGACCAAGAGACAGCAGGTCGAGGCCATGGAGAAGGCGAAGAAGGTATATCTGGACGTAGGCAAGGAGCTGTCGAAGATAACCGGCAATCAATATCCATATTTCGAAGAATACCACACTGATGACGCCGACGCCATAATCGTCACTATGAGTTCCGCGGCCGGAACGACCAAGACCGTGGTCGACAAGATGCGCGCAGAGGGCAAGAAGGTCGGGCTCCTCAAACCACGGCTCTTCAGGCCGTTCATGTACGACGAGATGGGCGAGGCGCTCGCAGGAGGCAAGACCGTCGCTGTGCTGGACAGGGCGGCGTCATTCGGCGCCAACGCGCCACTCTTCGCAGAGGTCAAGTCCTCGCTCTACGAATTGAGCGAGAAGCCAAAGCTGCAGAGTTACGTGTTCGGCTTGGGCGGAAGGGACCTTTTCAATGACCATATAGAATCGGTGTTCGAAAAGCTGCTTAAGGGCGATGTGAGTGGAAAACAAGACTATATCAATCTAAGAGAATAAGGACTAGAACATAAAACTCAAGATGAACATCAAGGAACTAGCGGAACAGGAGTCGAAGCTTGCTCCTGGGCACAGGATGTGTGCGGGATGTGCAGCCCCCATCATAGTCAGGACCGTACTAGCCGGGACCAAGGACCCAATAGTCGCGGCGAACGCAACGGGATGCCTTGAGGTCGCCACCACGATATATCCCGACAGCGCATGGAGGATACCCTGGATGCACAGCGCCTTCGAGAATGCTGCCGCTACATGCGCTGGGATCGAAAGTGCCTATCGTGCGCTAAAGAAGCGCGGCAAGATGAAACAGGATGTCAAGTTCGTGGCATTTGGTGGAGACGGGGGGACTTACGATATAGGGCTGCAATCATTATCGGGGGCTCTCGAAAGGGGCCATGATTTCTTATATGTGTGCTATGACAACGGCGCCTATATGAACACTGGTGGACAGAGGTCTAGCGCGACGCCATGCGGTGCCGCTGCGACGACTGCGCCGGCCGGGAAGGTCATCAAGGGGAAGCAGGAGTGGCCGAAGGACCTGCTGTCGATCGTGGACGCCCATGAAGTACCGTACGCAGCCAAGGCGTCCGTGGGCAACATCCCTGACCTACTCAACAAGGCCCAGAAGGCGTTCGAGACCAAGGGACCGACGTTCCTGGTAGTATTCTCGCCCTGTACCACGCTTTGGGGTTTCCCAACCAGCAAGACCACCTGGTTCGCCAAGATGGCTGTAGAGACAAAGCTATGGCCATTGGTCGAGATATTGGATGGCGAGTGGAAGCTTACTTATAAACCCGGTAGTACCCAGACCTTCAAGGAGTTCATGAAAGGTCAGCGGAGGTTCAAACACCTGGCCAATGAGGACGAAATCCTCGACAAGATACAGAACCGCATAGACTTCGAGTGGGAGAAGTTGCTCAAGAAGTGCGGGGAGAGCGAATAGGGTGGTTAAGTAATCGAATAATGTCCAATTAAGGAAGTTGTATTTCTGCCAACAGGTTGAGATACCCCTGCAATCGTTCGAGTTGCGTCTCTAGGACTTGGATCGTCTTGGATACACGCGCGCGTTCATCGTCCGAAAGTCCATCCAGATGCTTCTTATCGTCCTGAAAATCGTTTAGGGAGCTCGTTATAGTCTTGTTCACTCTGAGTATTACTGCCTTCTTCAGTATCTCGAGGAGATCTCCATGCAACCGCACATAGAGCTTCCTGTCACCAGTCTTCTTTACCTTCTTGATGACTTCCAGCACTTCAAGGAAATCTAGACTCAGCGAGACCATCGAGGCAGAATAACCAGTCTCCTTCGCGAGCTCCTGAAGAGAGACTGGACGGTCCTTGACCAAGAGAGCACCTATCAGCTTCCCGTGTAGCGGGGAGTAGCCTATGGCGCTCGCCACGCCCGCGAAGCCGGATAATATCTTCTTTTCAAGCTCCTTCTCAGTCATCTGACTGGCCATAATCCGAAAAATCTTATACCGTAAGGTTTATATAATTAAACATTTAAATTTAAAAGTTTTAATGATTATTAAAAGTTCCAGATACATCCCCATATATCATGGCTGAAGATTTGTATCCAATAGCGAGCTCAGGCTACATGGGCGACTTGCCACATAAGACGCACTCGCTCTGTCCGGAGTGCAAAAAACTATTGCCGGCAATCGTATATGCCGACGGCGACGTCGTCAGGATAAAGAAGACTTGTCCGGAGCACGGTGAGTTCTCGGAGCTATACTGGGAAAGTATCGAGATGTATGAACGCGGGCGAAAACAGGGGGCCCCGGGGAAGATTCAAAAACGGACCAATACTCCTGAGGAGCTGGGCAACACCGGCCTGAATTGTCCGTTCGACTGCGGCATCTGCCAGCGCCACAAGAGCCATACGGCGCTCGCTAATATCGTAGCTACGAACCGATGCGACCTGTCCTGCTGGTACTGTTTCTTCTATGCAAAAGAGGGCCAGCCAATCTATGAACCGAGTCTGGAGCAGGTCCGCTTGATGATGCGCAACCTGCGCAACGAGAAGCCAGTCCCGTGCAATGCAATCCAGATAACTGGTGGTGAACCTACGCTTCGCGACGACCTCATCGACATGATAAAGATAGCCAAGGAGGAAGGCATCGGCCACGTTCAAGTCAACACGGACGGCGTCAATCTCGCATTCAAGCCGGATCTGGCGAAGCAGATACGCGAAGCTGGGACGAACACGATCTACATGAGCTTCGACGGGGTGAGTTCCCAGTCAAACCCAAAGAACCATTGGGAAGCCCCTTATGCGATTGAACAATGCCGCAAAGCGGGTATGGGAATAGTCCTTGTGCCAACAGTAATAAAGGGCGTCAATGACCAAGAGATAGGTGCAATAGTCAACTTCGGATTGAACAATATGGATGTCATCAGGGGAGTTAACTTTCAGCCTGTCAGCCTCGTGGGACGGATGCCGAAGGAACTCCGGGAGAAACAAAGGATCACTATCCCAAAGGTCATCAAGAACATCGAGGAGCAGACAAATGGCGTGGTGACACCAGATGATTTCTATACGGTCCCGAGCATTCACGCGATAACAAAATTCGTCGAAGCTTTCACAGGGAAACAAAAATACGACCTCACTACGCACTTCGCATGCGGCGCGGCGACTTATCTCTACAAAGACGAAGATAAAATAACACCCATAACGCAGTTCGTGGATGTGGATGGGCTATTCGAATATCTGACCGAGAAGGCTGAAGAGCTCGAGGGGGGAAAGAACAAATATTGGGTCGGCTTGAAGATTCTTAAACGGTTGGGGGGCTTCATAGATGATGGGAAGAAGCCAAAGGGTTTCGACCTGGGCAAGATGCTCATCAATGCACTCCTGAAACACGATTATCGCTCATTGGGTAACCTCCACCACAAATTGCTTTTCATCGGCATGATGCATTTTCAGGACCCATATAATTATGATGTAGAGAGGGTCGAGCGATGCTGCATCCACTATGTGGTCCCAGACGGCAGGATAATCCCATTCTGCACTTTCAATGTCATACCAGAGATATATCGCGACAAGATACAGGCGGAGTACGCCATGACTGCGCGAGAGTGGGAGATAAGGACAGGGAAGAAGCTAGCTGATGATAAATATCAGCGGAATGCGGGGGAGCTAGCAGCAGGCGAGACCTATAAGAAGGCTTATGAACTAAAGGATCTTTTCAAGGTAGGAAAATCCAGGCAGGGTGATATTTCGAGATGATACACCAAGAATACGGGCGGATACCGTTGGAGAAAGTGCGCATCAAGAGGTTTAAGATAAGCGGCATGAAGGACTTATATGATGCTGCCAATATGCAATACAGGCTTCTGCTTATCGATGGCATCCTGCTTGCTAAGATAGACTTCCCGAAGGAGGAGGGTGTGATAGCCTACGCACCCGAAGAGCTTAAGGAGTCAGAAGTCATAGAGGCCATAAAACCGTTCGGGGCTGAGGATTTATCAGACGAAGAGAGATCATACCCTGAACTCCTAGAGCATACGTTTAACCTAAAGAAGGTTCAGAAACCGCAATAATCACCGCAGAGGTCATCCAATCTAGCTTCTTCCAATTCAAGCTCTACATATATTTCTTCATACAAGAGTTCCTCGTATTGGTCCCTTATCACTTGATATTCGCCGACGTTCTCAAGTATGGCCGTTTCGATGACTCCGCCTATTATCAATGCTAGTATTGCGAGTGCCAACAATGCCATATTTACTGAGACTACTCTGGAGAAGCCTTCGGCATACCATTTTTCTTCAAGAAGCCGGCGCGATATCTTGGAGGATAAAGCACCGACTACCGCAGCATACTTATGGTACACTGTAAGCTCCTTGGCCTTCAGCTCCTTCAGAACGCTCTTAGAGAGCACAGAACCCGATACCGCAGCCATTATATATGCCAAAGCCTCGATTATGACAAAGGTTATGACTACGACCAAGATAGTCAGGATCAAAGAGAGGGGGCTGTTGTTGAGTACCTGGGCAGTCCTGACCGCCAGATTGCCGAAGAACACACCCCAAACTGACGCGTTCCAGGTTATGAAGAATATAGCGCCGTTGCCGAACAAGAAGGAGATGAAGAAGCATAAGAAGACTATCACCATGTTGTTCACCAGGATGTACGAGAACAGCGTAGAATCGAAGGTAGCGGCGCCGGATAGCGAAGCGGAGGAAGCGCCGCCGAACTGTGCAGAGAACACGACCGGGACTATGGAGCCGGACAGTAGCATAGAGAACACTATATAGGCGAAGAAAGAACCCAAGAAAAGGTTAAGGTATACCTTCACAACTGGAAGATAATCCTGCATCATGGTAATAAGGCTCAATTTCCGCCCCTTTCTCTGGAACTCCTCCTCGCGAACGACCAGGTTCACAAGGGAGGGCATCATAAGGATGGAGGTGAAGGCGACTGAAGCGAGGCCCACATTCCCAGGGAATATCAAGTAGGATAACCCTATACCTATGCAAGTATACAAGAAACCAAGTGGCAAAGCCAAGAACTGATGCTGCCTCAAGTTGGCTGATTCATAAAAGGCCTCTAAGACCATGGGATTATAACGGCGAAGTCAAGAAAAAGGGGAGGGATTGAACTTAAAGCACCGATCACGTCTCATCCGCTGTAGGGCATATACCACAATCATTCGGGCAGTATGAGCAGTTCTCATCGCCCTCGCAGTAGCCGTCGCCGCAGAATATCGGCGGGTGATGCCAGGTGCATACAGAGTCTTCGCAAGTCCAGCCGCGTCCGAATAGTTTTTCGCAGTCCCTGTTCTCGCGCCTAGCGACCGCATATTCTCTGCCATATATGCTCCTAGTCACGCAAACGGCTTCCTGCACCACGTTCGTATCGGTGCTGTGGCAGATATCACCTATAGTGCCGCGCACAACACCGGCTTCGCTGCCGCTATATTTGTATAAGAACGAATTGGCTGCGACCTTCTCTGGGGCCTCGGTATTAGCATCAGCGTCGATGCATTCCCAATTGGTCGCTACGGCACGGGCTTCGCCCGCGAATAAAAGGACGTCCTCGTCAGCCACTGGCATTATCAAGGTGAACGAAGTGAAGGTCACAGCTAGGACCACCATGAATACTGCCAATAGGGTGAGATTGGATCTCATCTTATACCACTAAATATAGGGGGAAGAGTATAAAAATCGAGTATTGGTGAGCAACGAAACGATAAGGAGAAAAGAGACTCGGGCCGCCCCAGCGCCGCGCCGCCTTCGGCGCGGGCCCGGAAGGCCCCGGAGTCAATGAAGGTGCTACCACCCCTGTGGAGGCGTCAGAACGAGATGAGCATTATGCTCCCAGCCAAACCCATGCCTCCGGACGTATTAGCAGTAGGGCATTGGTAAAACTATCACACCCTCATGAGCAGTGAGCAGTGGCAACCGATGCACATTTTTCCATAGATTCTTGCAAGCTCAGGCAATCAACTGCTAGATTTTTATAGCCAGCCTCATAAAATTCAAGAACAAAATGGCGCCAAAGAAAAAGAAGAAAAAAGGGTCTGCACTCAAACGCGCGGGGAAAGCGCGCAAGTCCAAGACGCATAAGGGCATTTCTAAGCGTGTCAAAGGCAAGAAAACAATCAAAAAGCCGCAAGCAAAGAAGAAGCGCATGATCAAGCCGGGAATAATGCCCGAGAAGAGCAAGATTGCAGTCAAGAAATTGAAGCCTATTGAGCCGGAGCCTATGGAATGGCCGTCGTTCGAGCCGGATGCATTCACAGAAATGGAACAGGGGATGAAGAACCTCGCCAATTTCATGCGCGTATTACCGTGGATACCCTCTTTCTTTATATTCCCATTGGCACTGATAATAGCCATCGTGGGCATAGTCCTCTTAAGCGGCCAGTGGACACTGCTTATCTACCTCCTAGAGGCCTTATTCGCGTCCATCCTGGTGGCAATCATAGTGAGATATACGATAGGGCGTAAGATCGAGAGGAAGATGGGTATGGGGCTGTTTTGATGGCCCCGCTATCTTATTTTGTCTAAGCCAGATTAAACCCCTTAGTAAATAAGATAAATAGGACCGATCCATAGGGGTATCTGGATTTGGGCTAAGTGATCCGAAATATTAACCAGACATCATACGTTGATAGGCTTGAACCCTATAGTTATGGTGCCCAGTTCTGTCCTGTTCTCGACGTCATTCCGCTTTACGCGAAGGTGGACACCTGCTGCGATATCATCCCTTGGTATGCGAGTGCCCTTTTCAACGACGCCCCTTATGAAATCCGTAGTGATGGAGACGTTGTTTATCATGGTCGTAGTCACGAAGCCATCACCTATCTCGAGCTCATATGGGAATCTTAATGGGCCGCATTGGATATACCTGCTTATGCTTAGCTCGACCTGCTTGCCGGGTGTGAAAGCCGGCGCTTCATACCACTTCTGGATTATGTTCATCAGGACCTCTTCCTCATTGAACGCCCTTGCGCACTCCGCCAGCATCGCGTTGCTGACTGAAGCGACTGCATAGAACGCGGATGGTTCTATAAGCTCGCCGTCGTAGCCTATGGCCATGAGGTTAAAGTTCTCATCCAGTTCTACTTTGAGCTCTTCGTATATGTCGGAGCCTTCGATTGGGAACGAGACTATATAAGGCGCCCTTGTGAGCACCGTGGCATTGGCCTCGTTTATACTGAACTCCCCGCTCACTTCGGCAAGCTCGATCATATTCTTAGATGCGGTATATGCTACATCTATGATATCCTCATCGCTCAACTCGGCAGACCCGCTGGAGAACATATCGGGGGTCAGGGCGACGAAGACCAGGATCACTAATGCTATAGCTACTGCAACTGTTATCAATATAGGGGGGGTGAACTTTATGTTCAGGCTCAATTCTTCCTTCTGTTCGCTCTCCTCCGGCTCAGGATCTCCTACCTCCCTAAACGGTCTTTCGTCGTCCATCCTTATGTCAATATCTTGCTTTTGGATCAAACCTATAAAACCTATGGGTCAGCGGATTACGCGCAGCTGCCTGAGGCAGCCGCGGCAGTGGAATCCAACTGCTCTCCGCATTCAGCCGGCGCATCATCATAGGCAGCGCACAAGGCTGACTGGTATGCTGCAGGCGTCCTGGAGCCGCTGAACTTCTCGCCTTCGATCAAAACAGTGGGCGAACCGCTCACTTCAAACGCATCATTGAGAGCTTTTTGCTCCGCCAATAGGTCGAGGGCCTCATTTGCCTCGCAGTCCTTTATCACGCCCGTATCAAGGCCTAGGCCTGCGGCAACAGCTTCCCAGCATGCATCGGCGTTCTGGTAGTTGCACTGCGTGTTCATCTCGAGGACGAAATCGAAGTAGGAACCAATACCCATATGTTCGAATACGCAAAGCTCCCGGACATCCTGGTTAAGCTCCTGGATGCCGTGCATGGAACAGTATTTAGATTCGTCGTCGAGGCAATAATCCGGACCGCCACCCCTATAGTTTGAGTAGACGACATACCTCGGGTTGAATATCGCCTTGTCCCCAAGGTTGCGATAGACTGGCTCTACCGCCTCTTCAGCGATGTTGCCGTATGGGCAATAGCTCATGACGAAGAAATCTATCTGCGGCTTGTTGTCTGTCGTATCCAAGCCCAGAAGCTCCAACTTGTTCTTCTCAGCCTCTGCAGCCTGAGTCTCCATCGCGGCCCTCTTGGCAGCGTCCACATAATAGACGTTCTGAAGCGTCGCCTGTACGACCTCCGTCTTCAGGACGAACTTGTCGCCCACCGACCTGAGGATGTTCTGGAACTCCGGCAAGCTCTTGTAATAATACATCTCTTTCACTTCGCCGTCGAGTATGAAGGCAGGGAGGACGTCGATGGCATATGAGGAGACCATTTCCTTAGCCTGGTCCTGACTGATATCTATCTTCAAGAGATTCCCTGTTGGGAACATCTGACTGAGCTCCTGTGCTATCATGTCGGGGCTGTCGCAGTATGTGCACTCATCTACTGTGATGATTACTATATCGAATGGTTGGCCTTCTAGGGCTTCTGCAAGAAGCTCATACGTCCTTGCACCCGGGACTATCCGGTCGCCCAATACGTATGTAGGCGTGCCGGTGATGCCAAGGGCGCGGCCTTCTTCGGTATCCGCTAGTACCTTGGCGGCCTTCTCACCACTGTCAAGGCATGAATCGAATGTCGCAGTATCAAGGCCCAGGTCTGCCGCATATTGCTTCAGGTCAGAGATCGATAACGCATCCCTGTTAGCGAAGAGCACGTCGTGGTACTCCCAGAACTTGCCCTGGTCACGTGCACATTCAGATGCTTCTGAAGCCTTCTGGGCTTCGTCTCCGTGGACTATGAAGTGCTTGAATACGAGCTCTACATCATCGCGCTCTCTGAGAGCCGGTTCAGCAGGGACATATCCTGAATTACTCTGCTGCAAATATGCTATAGCTTCTTCATCAGCACCCGATGAAGCCGCAGAATATGGACATAAGAACTCGCTAAAGATTGTAACTGTCTTTTTTCCACTAGTATCGGTAGCACCCTGCGTGTCTGTAATCTCGGCCTCGCTCGACCCGCAGATGCCAGAGGCATCATCACAGGCGTCATCCGGTCCGGTCACATCACCAGTCGGGTCGTCGGTCGGCTCGACATATGCGACGAACGCGAGTGCGATAAGCAACACCACAATAAGGCCGGTAAGGCCCATTATGACTGGATCCTTCAATCGTGATTTAGCCACCTTAGTGACTGATTTAGTCTCTTCCTTCGATTCTACGATCGTGCTAGTCTCCTCTCCGTTCTCAACTTGATTTTCATCCATCTTAGACCTGATTTACAGTTAATACAATTATTTTAAGCGTAAGTCCAAAATCGCGCAAAAAACACCCCAAAAACCCTCTAAATTAGAGCCTTCTACTATTAAAATAGTGTATTTCGGTATGTTGTGGTGTGTTACAGTGCGTTATGGTATATTGTAGTGTATTTAGCCTATCGGCTGTGCCGGGAGAATATCCTCTAAAAATCGCTAAGCCAGGCGCTCATTCAATAGCTTCATGACTATGCCTGCATCGGCCTTGCCCCCCATCTCCCGCATGACCTGGCCCATGAGGAAGTTGGCTGCCTCCTTTTTCCCGGCCCTGTAATCCGAGACGGGCCCAGGATTTGCAGAGATTATCTTGTCTACGGCTGCGCCAAGGGCGCCCTCATCCGAGACCTTCCCGAGTTTTTCCTTCTCCACGACTGCCTTCGGACTTTCGCCGCTGTCGATGACACGTTCGAGGAGCTTTTTCGCCACCGCGTCCGTGATGATGCCCTGTTCGAGGAGTGCGATAAGTTCCAGGAAGATCTTCTGGCTCAGTTTCGTATCTGATATAGCTTTCCCCCTCAGGTTGAGCTGTGCGAGGACCTCCTCTGCCAGCCAGCGCGCTGCGAGCTGCGAGTCTGCGCCCTTGGCTACGGCCGCTTCGAAGAAAACCGCGTTCTCCTTGTCGATTGTGATGACCTTCGCGTACTTCTCGGATATCTTATACTTGGATATGAACCTCTTGCGCATCTCCTGCGGCGTCTCCGGCTTGTCTTTGGCGAGGGTCGCGATATAGGACTTGCTAAGCTCGAGGGGTGGGAGGTCAGGGTCTGGGATGTACCGATAGTCGGCTGCAGTCTCCTTGCTCCTGAGAAGGACCGTCGTGTTCTTATCGTCCACCCAGCCGCGCGTCTCCTGCGCGATACTCCGGCCCTTGGCGAGTATCTTCTCCTGGCGGGCGGCTTCGAGCTTTATCGCCTTGTACGCGGCCGTCACTGAATTGATGTTCTTTATCTCGACCCTGTTGCCCTTGCCGGTGCTGACGTTCACGTCAGCGCGGATGATGCCATGGGTCTTCTTGATCTTGCCCGAGTACTCGAGCATCTTCAAGAGCTCTTTCATAAACTCACGCGCTTCGTCAGCGGAGTGCATGTCCGGGGCGGTGACTATCTCGAGCAATGGGACGCCGCTCCGATTGTAATCTACCTTTCCTTCGTTCAGGGTGTATTGCCCGGGGTCCTCCTCTATGTGCGCCTCCCATATCCCGATATCCATGAACGAGCCGTCGACGCCAAGGGGTTCAGAAGTGATCTGGTAACCCTTTGGGAGATCGGGATAATTGTAATGCTTCCTTTTCATGAATATCTTATCGTGGACTATCTTGCACTTTAGGAGTTGAGCTACCGTTAGCGCGGCCTCGAGCGCGCGCTTGTTCATGGGCGCGGGCTTTATTCCCGGCATGCCCGTGCATACAGGGCACACAAGGCTGTTCGCCTCTTCTGTCTCAGCGTAGTTCGTAGGGCAGTCGCAGAATAGCTTCCTTCCAGTCTCTAATGGGACGTGTATCTCAAGGCCTATGTTTATGTTGTCAGCACCAGTAGCCATCATCAGGTTAAACGTTAAGTTAAAACGTTTAGCGATAAATATCTTTTTCGCTATCAGAAGAAGAGGGGCGTGTACTCAAGGGTTGAGATTATGTTCAGCGCGAACACTGTTAAACATGCGATGGCTATGGCCTTGTTGGTCTTGCGGCCGCTGGATTTGACAAGGGGCAAGCCGACGTTGTGGCGCTTCAGCGGGAAGATGAAGGGGATGCCACTCTTCGTTAGCAGGTCGACCAGTAGGTGCGTAAGGAGAGCGACGAATATGGTGAGGACCAAGAGGGGGTCGCGGGAGTAGACGAGGAGCACGAATGAAATGACCCCAACAGCGAGGAGCGAATGGCTGAACCACTTTCGGTGGCCGAAGGGGCGGTCGAGATCAGGCAGTAGCGATACGAGCCCAGCTACGACTAGCAAGAAGGGATCAAGAGTGTAAAACGAAACTGCCGCGAGTGCGACCGATACGTGGGCATACCAGAGCATGCGTAGTTTTGAAGAGAAATGGATAAAATCGATGTTGGCTTAGGCAAAGCTGCCCAGTGTCTTCTGCGTCGCGTCATAGAAGTCCTCTTTGAGAGGCTTGTTGAACAGCGGCCTGCCATATCTGCCCCCACCCCCAGCATCATAGAGTATCCTCCCCTCGCGGAACGCGCCTATTATCTGGCCCACTTTCTGGTCATAATCCTTGAGGTCTGAGACTGGGGCATCCAATAATATCGAGATCTCCGTGCCGAACTTGTCGACCATCTCCTGCCAATCGCGCTGGACCCTGATGCTAAAGGGGCTCTGGACGCCCCGCGCCATTGCGATTACTCCCGCGAGCGGGATTATATGGGTATATGGAGGCCTGTGGTCCGGATGGACTAGTTCGCCGCTGCCAAGCATGGCGACCCTCTCCTTGACGCCCCTCTTGATTATGCCGCGGCACTCGGGACACCTCCGCTTCAGACGCTCAGCGTCAGCTGGGCGGAACTTCTTGTAGCAGCGTGTGCAGGCGGTCTCGTGGTACTTTCCTTCTCTCGGATTAAGGCCCACATTGAGCGTGAACCTGCGGCCGTCCCTGCGCTCTATCGCTTTCCTGACCTCCTTGAATGTCAATCCGGAGCAGAGGAGGCGGTTGAATTCGCGGCCGAGGCGATGCGGCCATGGGCTGTGGGCATCTGAATTGGTCATGAACGTGAGGTTCGCAAGCTCTGGGATGGTGTCCGCCATATCCGTGTCGGCGCTAAGGCCCAATTCGAGGAACTTGACATAGCGGATATTGTCGCCATAACAGTCCGACAGGGAATCAAAGGCCTTGTAGACTGAAGTCCAGGGGGTGAACGCGTGGCACGGGCCGATGAGGGCGTCGCAGTCATTGGTGAGGTCGACGAGCTCTTCCCCGCTCAGGGAGACATTGGGGCGGCCGTCTGTCTTGATATTCGCACTGTTGGATTCGATGCCCGAGTTGAATTGCTTCACGCAGTCGAAAGAGGGGAATAATATGAGATGATGGACGCGGTCCTTATCCTCCACCTCGGTGGCGATTATGAACCTTGTAAGGGTGTTGTCGCATGAGAATATGCCCTCGCCGGCCGGAGTGAGCGTATCTTCGAGGTGGGCCAACCAGCGCGGATGCGTGGCGTCGCCTGTAGCGATTAGGTCGAGGCCCTTGCTCTCGGCCCCTTTGGCGATGTTCGGTATCGTCATGTCCTTCGAACAACCGCCGGAGTATTTCGAATGTATATGGAAATCTGCGTTGTATTCCTCCATCTTCCCCCAATCTAAAAAGCACTTGATCCTGATGATCAGCGGATATACCTGGCGATGTCTTCCTCGCTCGACTTCTGGCCCAGCATAGCGCTCTCCAATGCGGCGGTCTGCTGTTCCTGGAGTTTGCGCAGTTTCTGCAGTTCCTTCTCAGTCTTCTCAGCACTGCGGTCCAGGTCTGTCATATCCACCTTGATGTCGAGTATCTTGGACAACTTTGACAACAAGACCCTAGCGGCCTTTGCATCGACAACTTGCCCCACAGTCTCGCCCATGAGGCAGATGGCTTCTATGCCCTCCATCTGGCCCAAGCCAAGGAGGAGCCCTGAAGCGCCGAATATCCCGCCACCTTCGCGGCCCTTGCATATGACGCCATGGCCTTCCAGGGACTTTATAGATGCCTTGTCATTGGCTGCGCCGAAGACGCGCGGCTTCTTGACCACCTTGCCCGTGCCTAAGCCGCCAAGCGTGTAGATGGTCTTGACTCCGATCTTCTTCAAGACATCGAGTATCTTGCCTGTTATCTCATATTGCGAATCCGGCGTCATGCCCTGGAAATCACCTACGACCAATATGAAATCGCGGCCTTTGTCTTTGAAATGGTAGAATTCGTTGTTGACCAGCCTGACGGTCCCGTCCTTCTCGGTCACGACCTGGGGCGGGAAAAACGGGGAATACAGCTCACAGAATTTCTTGGCCTTAGTCTGATGGAGAAGGTGGTCAGCGGCCAGCTTGCCGACCAGGCCTATCCCCGGCAGACCCTCTATCGCGATCGGGTCCTTCAGCTTTATCTCCTCAGTGAATTTTATCGTCGTCTTGTCCATCCTTTTCGGTCTTGCGTAAGTCCTGCGATATTAACGGTTACTTAAGTCTGATGTGTTAGTCGTCGTGCTCCAGAGCGTTCTGGGGCTTCTCGGGCCTCTCGGCGCGCCTGATATCACCGTATCGGTCCTCGGGACTAAAGCGTGATGGCGACGAGACAGCAGTCTTGGATTTGCATCCGGGGCACAGCCCGCGGAGCGTATATTGCCCGCACTTAGGGCACCTTTTAATCTCGGTCTTCATCTTGAAAGGAATAAAGGGAACAGAGGATAGATGGTGATGCCTGACAATGAGTTATTTGCGGTCACGCGAGAACTCGAATGATACGCTGTTCGAGGATGCATATTTTTCCATCGCTTCTATAGATGCCTTTAAGCTCTTTTCAGCAGTCTTGTAATCCTCTGCGCTCACGCGAATAGAGTAGCGTGGGGATGAGAGATAGGTTATGCCGCCCTCAGAGTCCTTGCCGAACTCCGCCTCGCCGCTGGATAATGTATTTCTTATCCGCTCGATGCCGTCAGGCTCCTCGCAGCTTATCGTCAGGTTCGCCTCGATCTCGACTTTCGGGGGCTTGATGCTATCGGCTATTAACCCCCTTATGTCTGTGCGCACTTTCTCGTCCGCGATATACTTCTTAAGGTCCTCCTCGCCGGATGAGACGCTCACAAATGCGTCGTAGAGCGAGCCGTATTCATCGATGAGCTTATCGCCGAATGACGCGAAAAGGTCGTCCACCTTCTTGTTTGACTTCTTCGCTATGATGTCCATCAGCTTCTGGACACGGTTCTCGAGCTTGAATGTCTTGAGTTTCTCCTTCTTCTCCGCCTCGTTCACATTCTTCAGGCTTAAGTCTATGTGCCCTCTATCGACATTGACGCGCAGGACCTTCAGGACTGCCTTCTGGCCCTCTTTGAGGTAGTCGCGGGGGTGTTTGACCCATTTGAATGAGAAATCCCTTATATTGACGATGCCAGGCTTGGCGCCATACTCATCCAGTTTCACGTGAGCACCGTAGTTAGATACACGGTCAACGGTAGCCACTACCAGCTCGCCACGCTCAGGATATTCGTCCATGTGCTTGGTATCGAAGATATGGATCGGCGGACAGGTCAGTCGAACGACCTGTTCTTCTTCCCCAGTACTGATGCCTTGCCCCCTGTCGGCTTCGTCAAGGCAGAATCGCAGACGCTGCATTTGACAGTGACAGACGCCTTGTCGAATACCACCTGCTGGTTGCCGCAACTCGGACATTCCACTTTCAAAAACCTACTCTTTGGTTGTTGTATGAGTTCCATCTTAGAATCAAAATAATGCAGAATCAACCAATTCCAGGAATGATTTTGCTGTGTGACTTTTGACGTTCGAGTTATTTAAATCGCTGTCCAGGTCATCAGGCTTGGTGTTTTCCTGAGTGTCGGGGTAGCCCCCAGTCCCCTGCACGGCGCTTCCCTGTGCGGTGCCCCCCTCTGAGGCGCTTCCCTGTGATGCATGCTCCGCGATTGCCGCCAGATATTCCTTCATGTTCTGCGTGCAGTTCGTGCAGCCGGAGGTGATGATCGCACCGTCGGGAAGAGAAGTCAAGACCCCCTCCGTTGCCTTGCGCCTCAGCGGCAATAGGCTGGTGTATCCACCACAGCAGTCTGTGAACGTCCTGTTATTGTCGAGGTCTAGGACTATGTACCCCAAGCGGCGCAGCACCTCCCGGGGGCTCTCGGATATCTTCGCATATCGCACCAGATAACAGGGGTCGTGGTAATACACTTGCCCGAGATGCTTCTCGGAATTGAACTCCAGGTGCCTCAGGCGCTTGGCTATGGCCTGGCTGATATGCCGCGTGCGGATGTCATAGCTGCGCAGGAGGTATAGACAGCGCGCGCAACCGGTCATGGCGCGCCTTCCTCTGAGCGCTTTGATAGTCGCGTCCTTGGCTTTCTCAGCCGCCGCATGATCAAGGTCGTAGTGCTCGCAGCCGCATGAGACATCCATAAGCTGGTATGGTATGTCCAATTCGTCAAGGATGCGGACAGCACGCTTGCGCTCCTCGTCGCCGCCGGAGCATGTCCTGCAGCCAAGATGCAAGACTTCTTTCTTCCCCAAGATGTTGTCAAGAAGAGCCATGCCACATACGATAAGATATATTATGATCAGTTATAGGTTATTGTAGGTTATAAACTATTTATAAACTATACTAGATTAAAGACTATACGCTAAGTATAGAAACGAAAAACAGAAATAAGGGATCGGACGTTGCCGGGAATCACTTAACAAGGACCGCATTCACGACACCTTGCTGTGAAGGCCTCGAGGTGACCTTGGCCTTGCCGAGCTCCGTATCGATTATCGCGCCCTTGGTGATTATGTGCATCCGCTTGAAGTCCCTGTTGGCTGCACTCTCCTCGACCGACTTTATCTTGACTTTCTTTACAGTACCGTCGGAGGCCACGTTCGCGAAGTCGACCTTGGTAAGGACGGTCTTCGAATTGCCGCCCTTGGTATTGACGCTTACGCTCTTAGCATCGCCCTCTGAGAAGTGCGTGAGCCGTGAGGGTGAACCCTTGTCGCTCTTGTGCTTCTTCCTCTTCTTCAGCTTAGTGCCCCTTGATTGGTCTATCGCCATTTTGCGCTAAATTTGAACCCCTGTAAATAAATACTAAAATCAAACATCAAAGAGACGAAAGAATGAAAAAAATGCTGCGGGGCCTATAAAGGCTTCCTCTTTTTGAGCTCTGCTTCGAGGATGTCCCTGCACGTAGAAAGCACCTCGGCTTCGCTTTCGGACGACCTGCCGTTCACACTCGCGGCGGCGATATGACCGCCTCCGGAGCCGCCGAAGGTCTCGGTAAGGACCGGGACCACGTCACGGGCGAAGTTCACGCCGGTCTTCTTGACGAAGTTATTGGATGCCCTTACGCTTATCCTTATGTCTTCTTTCTTCTTCGAAGCGACGAACGCGACGTCCGCACCTATCTTCACCAGCGCCCGCGCAGAAGAGGCCTCGAAAGAGCTAACGTGCGACAAAGCCAGGACCCATTCTCCCAGCTGTTCCACTTCCACCCTCGATGCGGCTTTTAGGTGTGCGATCTTGCGCGACGGCTCAGTAGGGATCGAGATGAACCTCAAGACGTCCGGATAGTCCATCTTGGCCAGCTCGAGTAGGGCCGCGATAGTCCGGAGTGTCGAGGGCCTTGCGAACTGGAGATGTGCAGTATCGGTGACTATGCCAGTTATAAGGGCCAAGCAAACATCCTTCGTGAACTTGAAGTCGAGGTCTTTGAGCATATCGTAGACCAATTCGGATGTCGAAGTACTCTCCTCGTCAGAATAATATGCTTTGCACAGTTCGCCGAACTCTTCCTCCGGGATGTGGTGGTCTATGGCATATATCTCGCCCTTGAATGACCCGAGGTCGACCGGCAGGAGATTGCTCAATGAGGATGCATCGAGGACCAGGATGGCGTCCAGGCCGTCAAGGGATGGGTTCACCTCGATCTTGAATCTGAGTTTCTTTATCAGGTTTCTGCCCAAGGCATTGACCCCGCTGGCGGCAGCCATCCGAGGCTCCTTGCCGAGAGACTCGAGGTACTTGTAGACAGCTATAGATGACCCTATCGCATCAGGGTCTGCGTTGATATGAGAAAGGATCAGGATCCGCTCCGCGGAGCCCACCAGGCTCCGGAGGATATTTTCCATTGTGGCTGATATTCTAATCGGATGGGTCGATATCCGCTTATCAGCCGCCCGCGGGTCCTGCGCCAGCTCCGCCGCCAAGGCCTGCCTGGAGCTCTTTCTGGAGATCCTGGACCTTGGTCACAAGCTTCTGCTCCTGTTTCTCCAACAGGGTCAGTTTGTTGGACGCTGACGTAGTCTTCTCATCGAGCTCCGTCTTGAGCTCGGATTTCGATGCTTTGAGGAGGATCGGCCCTACAGATTTGTAGAGGTCACCCGTGGACTTCTCCAGCTCCTTGGAGGCATCCTCAGACTCCGCCTTCTCGAGTATCAGTTGTTGCTTCTGCATCGCGACTAGTTGCAGTTGTTGCTGCAGTGTCTGGAACTGCGCGATCTTTGTTCGAAGCTCTTCAGGTATTTGTTGTTGCATTTGAATCAGTTTTTATTATTTAAAGTGAATTGATATCCGCGAAGTATGCCAAGGAGGCATAACAACTTAGTATCATATATCATAAAAAGCAATACGACCCGACCAACGATCTACGGTCAACATTCTGATATGCTTTCGATGTTTTCCTATGTAGCTTCGATGTATATTTATTACTTAGTCCATTAAAATAGCGGTTTTTTACCAACATCAGGGGGAGGCAATGATAAAAATATTAGCCTATGCGTCGATATTAACTGTGTTATTGTCAGCTGTTGCTCTGGGTTATACCGAAATAGGCGGCTGTGCGACCCTCGGAAGTGCTGGGGAGTATTACAAGTTGACCGCGGGCGTGACCAACAATGTGAATACGTGTATTAATATCACCGCAAATGATATCATCCTGGACTGCGGCGGGAACGCTGTCGACGGTACTTTGCTGACAGACAGGGCCGGAATAAACGCGACTGGCGTGGATAACATCACGATAGTCAACTGCACATTAAATGAGTTCCATTCAGGGATATTCCTGGATGGGGTAACAGGTGCAACGATATGGAACAATACTGCAGATAGGAACACACGAGCCGTATACGGGCACAACTCGCTTGGGATCAATATAACCAATAATACACTACATGATTCGCGCTTTTTCGAAGTCCTCTTGCAGAATGTCAATCAAAGCGCCGTATGCGGCAATGACCTAAGGAGCTCCAATGAACTCGGTGCGACTGATGAAAGGGCCGGGATACAAATAGAGCGCTCGGAATGGAACGAAGTGGTCGGGAACACCATAAGACGCAACTCCACGGTTTTCAACGATTATACTTACGGGATCCACTTAAAAGCAGAAGATGGCTATGTCAACAACACCCTGATCGAAGGCAATGATATATCTGTGTTGGGTGAGACAGTACATGGCATAGGCATCAATACCTCCAATCTAGCATACGAGATCGTCACCGATGTGCAAGTCATCGATAACCTCGTTGTAATAAATCGGTCCGTAGCGGGCCAGAACACCTGGTCTTCAGGGATCAAGATCAACACATTCGCTGTTGGCAAACAATATACAAAGCGCATATTGATCGCCAACAACCGGATATTTGTCTATGAAAGTGGGACTAATCGGAATGTTTTCGGGATCTATGATTATCATTCATATTTCAATAAGTACATGAACAACTCTATATACTTGAGGACTGGTTATGATGGATCTGGGATCCACCTTTATGATGAGGTCTACAACGCAGTACTGAAAAACATCTCTATTGATTATGCTTCTACAAATACCCAGACTTTCATATCCAAGTATGGGATCCGACTGGTCGGGAGTGGTGCTAACAACACGTTCGAAGATATACGCATGAATGTAAGTGCAGATGCCGCAGCTTACGGTTTCGGCCTGAATAACGCGGAAAGGTCGAATATAAGCGATTGCAGGATAAACGTGACCGGTGATAACCAAGCCCAGGGGATATCTTCGCTGGACGGGGATGACCTGACGTTGGCCGACACATACATCCTGGTCTCGGGGACATCGGGGATAATCGGCTTGCGGCTCAATGGGGATGGCGCTCGTGTTAACGGCACCAGAGTACATGCAACGGGGGTCGACAGCAGTTCGAGCGGAGTGATCATACAGGGCGAGAGCGATGATAACCTGTTCTGGGATAACGAGATAACTGGGGGTTGGAACGGATTGCTTTTATGGGGTGTCACCTCAACCTCGCCAGATAACAATATCATCTGGGATACCACGATTGACGGCGCCTATTCAGATATCAACTTCTCAGACTATGCAGGTTCGGGCAATATCCTATTAAACTGCACTTATGACAACGAACGAGTGGCCAATGGACAACTCATCAGGAAGTGGCACTTCTGGGTCAACGTGACCAGCGCCGTGGACCATACACCAATAGCAGCAGCCACAGTACAGCTCGAGCGGAATACAGGGGAGCTAACAAATACGGGCAACACGGCAGCGGACGGTTTAATAAGTTTCAACGCCACACAATATGTCAACCTAAGTGGAGTCACAACATGGTGGAATTATTACACAGCCAATGGAAGCAAAGCCGGGTACGATACAACGAGTCGCCAGACTGGACTAGCCAGCAATATCTTCCTAGACTTGCCACTAAGCCCACTCGGAGCTCCCAGAGTGGAGTGGAACTGGACAGATATCAATTCCACGACGTACATCAACACAACAATAGTTGGTATCAATTCTACGGAGTTGGTGAACTGTACGTTGCATTTCAACGGGACGGACTACGTCAACGGTAGTGTCGGCAAGAGCATAACATGGGCCATTGAAGCTAGTGATGGGAATTGGTCTTCTGTCAATGTCAGCTGTGAGGACGTGGCAGGGAATGGGGTGGATACTACCAATGCATGGTGGGCTGTGGATACCAGCCCCATAATAAGGGTGGCCCAATGCTTTAACCTCGATTATCCAAATAGGCATTACATAGTCACGGCTGATATCAACGACCATAAGTACTCATGCTTCAATGTCACCGCAGACAATGTCTCGCTTGACTGTCAGGGACATCTGGTGGACGGGCTCATCGGCTTTCTTGCTAGGTACGGGACCGCAGTCAACGCAACAGCCGGGAACAGCAACATCACGATAACCAATTGCACAGTAGAGGACTTTGAATGGGGTATGCTGTTCAGAGATGCGGGACACGTAGTAGTGAACAAAAGCAAGATATCTGATAACCCTATCGGCATAGGCATCAACAGCACTAATGTGGTGAGTGTATTCGATAACAATATATCCGAATGCGACGAGGCCATAAAGATCAATCTATCAACCCAAGCGCGTATATTCGGCAACAACCTAACCGACGATGGTATCGGAGTGGCGGCATCTTTATCAACGCATATCTCGATATACCAAAACCAGATATTTGAGTCGTCCGGCATATATTTCAAATCGACGAACTCAAGCACTGTGTCAGACAACAATATAACAGGTAACCCGGTTTCATCAGGGATATACCTGCTCAATTCGGAGAACGCTAGAATCTTGAGAAATATCATCGAGATAGGTTCGACTGGGGATTCAAGGGGGATATTCCATGCTTCAGTGGTCGACGTAGAAGACACAGTTATATCCAACAATACCATCAACATATCGCAGGCAGATGATGGCTATGGCATCCATGTGATGATGAATTCGTTCGAGGATGACAATGCCACGAACTTCACTATTGGCAACAACACAGTCCATGTAAGCCATACGGAAAACCGCGCTTTGGGTATATTGATCGGTCTCCCAACACGCCCGCCGCTTAGTTTTGATTCAGGCGACTATCAGAACTTTACTGTAATCGGTAACTATGTTCGTATCAACGGTACTACTTGGAACCCGCCAACATTCTTTACCGGTCCTATCGCCGGGATTTGGATAAAAGGAAACACAGATGACTCGACGCACAATAATTTCAGTAATAATCAAATCGAGGTATACGGCAATGATGAGACCGCCCATGGCCTCTACTCCCTGGGTATGGATTCCAGCGTATTCACAGACAACAGAGTTAAAGTCGTTACAGAGAGCGGGAGAGGCATAAGCATAGATGGGGGCTCGAATACGGTCATTGACAACCGGGCGAACATCACATGCAATGAGAGCATCGGCACATCCTATGACGTCTTCGCGTTGCACCTATCAGGCGATTTCATGAATGTGACACAATGCAGCGGAAATGCTACGGGGGGCGGCGATTACAAGGTCGGGATATACCTTAGCGGCGATAACAGTTACATGTGGAATAATTGGGCATATGGTGACGTCAGCGGTCTGTACGGCGCGGGAATATGCAAGGGGAACCATTTATGGAACAACACGTTCAGCGGCGGCAGAAACGGCTACGAGAACTTCAATTGTGAAGACAACATATTCCAAGATAGCATATTCGAAGGAGGGTATTACGATATCAATTTCACCGGCGGGGCCGGGGATGACGAGATATTCCTCAATTGCACCTACGACAACGAGATGCTCACTGGAGGTCGGCTAATCAGGCAATGGTATATCTGGATAAACGTGACTAATTCGACTGATGGGGGGGCGATACCAGGCGTCAACGTGACACTTAAACAGACTGATGGATCTCTCACGCACTGGAACCTGACTGGCACGGATGGTTTTACACCTCGGATGAATGTGACACAGTATGTGAACAACTCCGCCTTCGGAATCACCTGGTGGACCAATTATACTGTCAATGGCAGCAAACTGGACTATTTCGATGCCAGCAGACCGATGAACTTTACGAATAATAAGGTATTCAACTTGACCATGGAGGAATCAGGAGGGCTCAAAATAAGGTGGGATTGGGCCGATATAAATTCCACTACCAATGATAACACCACCACAGTCGGAGTCTTGGCAAACCGACTGGTTAACTGTACCCTGCATTTCAATGGGACGGATTACGCGAATAGTAGTGTGGGGGCTAATATCACTTGGTTCGTGGAAGCAAGCACGGGCAACCATAGCGACATCAATGTCACATGTGACGACCTGCATGGGTCCACCAACGAGACTACGAACGCATGGTGGTCTATCGATATGACTCTACCGCTCGTTGAATGGAACTGGACCGATATCAACTCATCCACGAGCTACAATACCTCAGTTATCGGGATAAACGCGTCAGAAGCGGTGAACTGTACGTTGCACTTCAACGGGACGGACTACGTCAACGGTAGTGTCGGCAAGAGCATAACATGGTTCGTGGAAGTGGCTGAAGGGAACTGGTCATCGGTCAATATCAGCTGTGAAGACGTAGCGAACAATCCAGCGCAGACGACAAACGCTTGGTGGCTGGTCGATATGAGGGCGCCTAGAGTGATATGGGGGGACTGGACTGGTATAAACTCAACGACTGCATTCGCTGGGACTACTGTAAACTGGACTACTGATGAATTCGTTATCGGATGCAACTTAAGCATCAATGGGACTGTCTATACCAACAACACGTTAGGTATGAGTTTTAGCATCCGCGTCGACGGTTTAGCTAACGGCAACTATTCACTTTATGTCAATTGCTCCGATGGGGCAAACATCGGCAATTCGACCAAGGCTTGGTGGGACGTTCAAGCCCCAGATGACGGCCCGTTCTGTGGCGACGGCATCTGCGGACCTGGGGAAGGCTGTGGCAATTGCCCCGAAGACTGTGGCGAGTGTGACGAGGACCAAAAGATAAAAGGCTTTGTGATACCCATGAAGGCACCGATAATAGAGCCGCCTGAGAAGATACAAAGATTCGGCCTCGAGCTCTTGAGAGTGGTTGATGAGAACGGCGAAAAGGTCCTGTACGAAGAAAACTACCAGCTGGAGGACTTTGTCATGAAAGAGGGCGAGATCAGGAGGATGGTCGTCACACTGCAGAACAACGGGAACGAGGACCTGCACGACGTAGTCCTGATAGTAGACGCCAAGGACTGCCTCGAGCTGATGGAGGTTCAGCCCAATAATATCGCGGTGCTCGAACCCTTTGAATATACAGATTTCAAGGTCACAGTGCGCGGCAAGATCGAATGCAGGACCAGTATAGGCCTCCGCTTCGAGTCTAACGAGTTCTTCGACGAAGAGCCGATAAGGAGCGAGGTCGTGCGCAGGGAGGTCGTCAGCATCCCAGTCAGTGAACCAGCAGAGCCTGAAGCGACGGACCTCACGCCATTCGCTATATTAGTGGTGCTGCTCTTGATCGTGTTCGCCCTTGTAGCACTTTGGAAGTATAGAGGACGAAGGAAGAAGAGCCTGTACCACCGGATGTGAGTCCCCCTCATCGCCCGAGCCAAACCCGCTTTAATGCCTTTCGCCTTTAATCTATCCTTATTCGTCTATTCGTATCACACACTCGACCAATAGACCACTATGGAAGTCGGAAGGATAATAGGGACCACATCACTCAGGAAATACCTGTTCGCTGTGAGCCGCGAGGGTGAAAAGCTCGTGAAGAAGGATGACTTCGTCTCGGCGATAGAACCGGTGACCGGAAGGGAGGTCATCGGGACCATAAAGGGCATAACCGCCAGCAACCAGCTCCTGCCTGACGAGTTCGCCCGCGAGAGCATCCAGATGGGTGATTTCATGCAGATGTACGATTTCGAGGAGGGCGAATACCTGGTCGGGATCGTCGAGGTGATGGGCTATCTCAACGGGGGCGACCTGGAGATGCCGCGGCACAGCCTGCGGCCTGCGAGTCCGGTGAGCATGACGAGCGACGAGACCCTGAAGCTCCTGATGCGCATGGACCCGGATAGCGCCATCCATATCGGCTCTGTGAACTCGCGACCGAACGTGGAGGTCTATCTCGACGTCAATAAGATGGTCGGGATGCATTGTGCTATATTGGCGATGACCGGGGCGGGGAAGAGCTACTCTGCGGGGGTTGTGGTCGAGGAGCTGCTGAAGAAGCGTGGCGCGCTTGTGATATTCGACCCGCACGGGGAGTATAAATATCTCGGATATAAGCGCGACGGCACCGAATCGACGATATTTGATAAGGTGAAGGTCATGGGCGTCGGGCATAGAGCTGCGGACCCGCTCAAGGTGAAAGCCGACCGGCTCAATCCGGAGGACATAGCCTCGATGATACCGAACACCAGCGAGACGCAGAAGGGCATGCTTCACGACATCATCGACGTATGCGGCAAGTTCAAGAAGAATTACAACCTGCAGGACCTCATCGAGATGCTCCATATGGTCCTCGAGATGAAAGAGGACAAGGAGAAGGAATCGAAAGACGCGGCTTGGGATACGAACGGCCTTGGGGAGAGCCTGAAGAAGATAGCCGCGAAATCGCATCCAGGGACGATAAACGCGCTCATACGGCGCCTGGGGTGGCTGAAGAGGACGGGTGTCATCTCAGACAATGAGACGCCCCTGGCGGCGATAGTAAAACCGGACCAGGTGACCATCATCGATTTATCCGGGGTGGGCGAGACAGTGAGGGAGATAGTCGTCGCGGCGGTGGCGCGCAAGATATTCTATTCCAGGGTGAATTATATCAACGAATATGACGAAGAGGCGCTGGATATACCTTGCCTTCTGATGGTCGAAGAGGCGCATAACTTCGTGCCACGGGATTTCGACAAGCCCATCGTATCTAGGGGTATCTTGAGGAGGATAGCCAGGGAGGGGAGGAAGTTCGGGGTGGGGCTGTGCCTCATATCCCAGAGGCCATCGCGGCTGGACCAGGATGTTTTATCACAATGTAACACTCAAATTATAATGAAGATCGTGAACCCACTGGACCAGGATTATATCCGGAAGTCGGCTGAAGCTGTGACTGACGATATAGTCCGCGACCTGCCATCACTCGGGCGCGGCGAAGCCGTCATCACTGGGAGCGCCATCAACTTCCCGATGCACGTGAAGATAAAGGAGCGGGACACTAAACCGGGAGGCATGGACATCGACATCATAGGGGCATGGAAAAAGGATGGTAAAGGCTAAGACACCAAAAAGGATGATACTCTCGCTGTGCCACCACGGGGTAAGCGAGAGCAAAGCTAGAAAGAGGTTCCTTGAGGATCATCTCGCTGATGAGCTCAAGCGCAACAATATAAGGGTCATTACTCGCGGCATCGAACCGCTTGAGATAAATTTCAGAGTCCCGGGGAAGAGGGCGGCGAATACCGCGCATCTCGCCGAGCTGATTGAGGGATCTTTGCTGACGTTCGTATCCAGTGAACATGGGCGAGTGCTGTCCAGAAACCTCAAGAGCGAAGATTATGAAAGATTAATGGGGGCTGGTAAGATCGTGATAGTGCGCGGCGGGACGCACCAGCTGAAGCTGATGCCTGGAAGGGCGAAGAGGAGGGGTTCCAGGAAGGGGCCGAGCCCGGAAGCGGCGAAAAAACAGAGGGTCGATTTCTACAAGCGCAAGATAGCTTCTGCGCTTAGCGAGGAAGAAGGGGAGGGACAGCCCGCTCCCGAGCCTAAGAAGAAGCCTGAAGTAAAGAAAACACCTAAAGTCTCCAGGGGCCGCAAGGGCAGGAAATAATCCAGTCGGCGCTGTCGACGATAGTGCATACTTCTTTTCGTTAACGTTTTGGCACGACGCTCTAGTATCCTCCAGCATAGTGCGAAAAGGTTAAGAGAAAAAGGGGGCCCGGCCTTTCTTTCGGGTCGGGCGCGGGCCGATCAGGTTTTTACCTGCTTGGGGGTGGTAAGTGTTAAGCGGCATGGTGCCGCCTGTTCCATACAGCTCGTATGGGCCCCGAAGGGCATTGTCGGCGCAGCCTCCTGTGAGGCCGGCCGGCACGGGTCTGGCTTGGAAGCCAACGGTTGGTTGAGCTTGGGAGTTGAATCCCCTTAAACGTGAACGCCCCTTGGACTCATGACTTTATCGTATAGTATACTCTTCTGCCTGACTGGATCTTCTCGAGCTTGCCCACGGTGTAGAGCTTGCTGAGCCTTGCTGAAGCCGCGTTCTTCCCTTTATAGCCAAACTTCTCCTGGATGTCCTCGGCACATACCTTCTCGTTCTCTGACACGAAATCGTATACTTCCTGGTCCTTCGGCCCCAATATCTGGGGAGCTTGGGGGACGGGGGCTTTTTGAGCTTGGATAAAATCCTCCAGTGCAGCAAGCCTGTCGTCCAGGGCACTAAGTGTCTTGTTAAGGTCGGCTAGGAATTCATTAAACCTCTCGCGCTCCTTCAGCAAGGCGAACTGGAGGCTACCGAGCATGACTGGATTCTTGATGGCGTTCTCGAACTTGTCAACGTCTTGAGCGAACGCCTTTATCTCATCCCCTAACTTGACAGTGTATTTTTGTGGGAGTAACTGCTTATTATCATGTGAAGTCTTTGATTTCATCGAATCCATTCCTCTAATCGTCACGACTTTGATTTTTTAGTCGTGATAATATCATGATACAATATATAAAAAGGTTAGCCATTTTAGGTGGAACCAGTAATAATGATGTTCTAGAAAGTATGTTTTACAGAACACTAAAAGCCCGTTTTTTCTAAGACTTTTTATATTTTACCCCTTTAATAACCCAAAATGGGGGGGAGTTTTGCACTCAAGGGAGCCATACGATACCTTAGGGAAGAGTATGACGGCGAAGAGCTCGAGCGGATAAGCATAATCTGCGAAGATCTAGTGCACGACTTATCCCGCAAGAAGGGGTACCTGCACCCGCGAGCATTGGCTGCTGCCGCGTCTTACATCCACAAGAGCAAGAAGGGTGAAGTCATGACTCTTGAGGGGATGGCATCCAGGTTCCGCATCTCGGCTGCGACGCTTCGCGAGTATATCAAGGTATTCCCCATAGAATCAAGCGTATTGGAGGCGTCCAAGAACCTTGCGAAAGAACATGTCTACGGCGCCGACCTGCCGGGAGTCCTGGCAAACTGTGAGTTCCTGCATACCGAGTTCTCAAAGAAGAAGAGCAACATAAACGCCATAGCTTTGGCCGCGGCTGCGGTATACACCTATTATTACAAGGAGGGCCGTGATGTGTCCCTCGCAGACATAGCAGACCATTTCGGGATATCCAGCTCGACACTTCGGGATTATGTCGGGCTGAGGAAAGACGGCATCGACTATGTGGAGCGAGCCAAGACCATCGCCGAGAAAAAACTCGGGGACTTGGAGCGCGAGGAACTGGGGAGCATCTATGGGCGGATAGACGAGCTGAGTCGGACTATCTCCAACCTGTCGACGGCCAAGATACTCGCCGCGCTAGCGTACTACCTCCACAAGATAAAGATCAAGGAGTACACCACCATCGAGAAGGTGGCCCGCCGTTTCAACGTCTCGGTGCCGGCGCTGCGCTCCTACCTGGAGCCGTACTTTGGTTCTATCGCAGATACCTACTTATTGTTCAAAAAGGGCAGGTCTTACGGGATAGAAAGAGAGCTCGGCGAACTGGTGGATAAGGAACGGGAGATGCTCCAGGAGATATTCAATCATTTCGGCACAGAGATATTCGAGTTGGGGATGCTCTTCGATATACCCAAGATACCCAAGGGCCGCTGGCAGCTTTTCATAAGGAAGATGTCGAGGATAGGCTTGATCGATGTCTACCGAAAACCCCTCGACCCGAAGCAATATTGCGCACTGGTAGACGGGATCAGGAATAGCATGTCGAAGGCTGAAAGCTTGGAGAGATGGATTTGAGGCCCGACCACCAAGAGATCCAAGAGACGATTAGGGGGTGGGAATATCTATGTCATTTAGGATACTGTTGATGTCCTTTTAGACTACTGTGCCAAACCCTACAAGGCGCCACTTCATGTCGACGCGTTTGCTTATAGCGAAGCGATCGCCGGGCTCGGCGACTATGGGCAGCTTGAGGTCTAGTGAATAGGAATCGCCCTTCTGTTTCTTGACCACGCCGACTGTGTTGGTGGTCCCCATGGTCAACATGAGCATATCCGCGGCCTTGATGGTCTCTTGAGCATCAAGCACCTTCCTCTCGAGAACTTCTATGGCACACTCCAATTCCTTCACTATCGGCGGCAGCGTGCCCGGCTTGCCCAATACGTTGCCGGTCAGGGCATCGGATTTGGTGAGGCTGGGATCCAGTTCCGTCTGGACAGCGATAAGGCCGCCAGGCGATGCCTCATCAAAGGACTCGACTCCGCTGTTGAGGCCTGTTATCTTACTCTTGATGGGTTCCCATTCCTCCTGGTTATGCTTGACTTTCTTGAGTCCGGGGCGTATCTCTATCTCATCTCCTACCTTGAGCAGGCCCTGTATCAAGCTGCCCCCGAGGACTCCGCCCTTGAGGTCTTTGGTCTTGGTGCCCGGTTTGTTGATATCGAACGAACGGGCGACGTACATGCGCGGCGGCTTCGTCGTGTCACGCTTCGGAGTAGGGATGAACTCCTCGATAGCTGCGAGGACCGCGTCTGTGTTGATGTTATAATTGGCCGCTACAGGGATTATCGGGGCCTTGATGTCGAATTCGGATAAGAGTTTCTCTATCTGTTGCTTGTTGGCGAGTGCCCGTTCCTTGGGCACGATGTCCACCTTGTTCTGGACTACGACCAGGGACTTCAACCCCAGCAACTTAAGGGCGAGAAGGTGCTCGAGGGTCTGTGGCTGGGGGCATTCTTCGTCCGCGGCGATGACCATGAGGACACCGTCCATGAGCGCAGCGCCGGAGAGCATCGTAGCCAAAAGGGTCTCGTGGCCGGGCGCATCAACGAATGATATCTTTCTAATGAACTCAGCCGCTCCACCACACTTTGGGCACTTCGGCTCTGGGGAGTAGGTATCTGCGCATTTCTTGCATTTGTAGACGTCGATGTCCGCATAGCCCAATCTTATCGAGATGCCGCGCTTTATCTCTTCGCTGTGCTTGTCTGTCCAGACGCCGGAAAGCGCCTTCGTGAGCGTAGTCTTCCCGTGGTCCACATGACCGACCAGGCCAATATTCACCTCAGACTGAACCAATTTAGGATGAGTCTATGAGCTTATTCTGCAGGCTTCTCTTCTACTGCTTCAGAGGCCGCTCCTGCTTCTTTGGCTTCTTCGGCTGGTGTCTCGGGAGCTGCTTCTGCCGGCTTCTCAACCGGCTTTGCTTCTTCTTTGGCTTCTTCAGCCGGCTTTGCTTCAGGGGCTGCCTCTTCTGCCTTCGCCCCAGCCTCGCCTTCCGCAGGAGCTTCGCCGCCCACAGCTAGCAATTTTTCTATTGGGTCCTTCCCGGCCTTTACTACAAGGGCGTTCACTTGGGCGATGTTCTCGCTTATGGTGCTGCCGACGACTGTCTTCCGCTTCCTGATGCCGGCGCCCTTCTGGCGGTATCCGATCGTCTTCGAGGAGAGCAACGCACTGCCCCTGCCAGAGGTCTGGACGTCCCTGCGTATCGGGAAGCCGCTCTTGTCCGAGCCGCCGGTTATCTTGACCTCATAGCCCTTGAGTCCCAGCGGAGTAGCATTGACTGTGTCTCCGACCTTGCGGCCGAGGAAGAGCCTAGCCTGCTCGTCCTTCGCCTCGATATTGTAGGTCTTGCCTTCTTTGGTCCCAACCACTATCTTGCATTCCATTCTTGAATTATTTAATATGCTATGGAGAATAAGCGACTATTTTGAACCTAAGGATACAAAAACCCATAAAGGGGCTAAAGGGTTATTTTCCGCGCGTCAACTTCATTATCTCGCGCAGGAGTTCCTCGTCTTCGGGGGTCATGAACTTCCGCCCCTTCTTGAACAGCTCTTCGTACTCGTGCTGCGTGATGAAGGTGTATAGGACGTCGCCCTCCTTGATATTCCGCCCTGCGAGAGGGCCTTCGATACCGACTGCAAGCTGCTGGCCCTTGTGCGCTTCTTCCAAATCTTCGCCCTTGTCCTGGAGCGATACGAGGTGGCCGACGCGTGTGCCGTCCTCTTTCATCAAGCGATAGCCCTTGCGTATCTTGCCGCTGAGGACCTCGACACCCACAACAGCAGGATCGGACCGGCGGAAGGTGCAGCCATCCATATAGAGGAGCTTTGATGGGAAGGGGATAGTATCGAATATCGATAACTGCTGCTCGACTTTGACGTCCTTCTGCCATTCCTCGAACTCCTCCATTATCTTGTAGATTACCTTGTTCGAGAGTATCTTCAGGCGCTTGTCTGCCGCCAGCTGGGCGATGTCTTCAGGGACCTGGGCATTGAACGCCACGACCGCTGCCAGCTCCGGCTTTTGTCGCTTGATGCTCTCGCATTCGATGAGGTCCTGCTTGCTAACGGCACCGATATCAGCCTTCCTCACTGGGACCCCCATGTCGGCGAACATTCCCAAGATAGCTTCCAGGCTACCGAGTGTATCTGCCCTGATTATCAGGCCGTCATTCTCCTTGTCAAATCTTACTGATTCCAGCGACTCTGATATCTCGTTCCTTAAACCTTCCACTGCTTCAGGGGTCTCGGCAGTCAGGACCTGCCCGCCAGGCAGGGCTTCGTCGATGCCGGGGCCGACGAGCTTCACACCTGATGCGGCGCTTACCTCCTCGACGTTGTCGAACCTGTCCCGCGGGTCACGCATCTCGTCGAGCGGTTTCGGTTTAAGGAGCGCCTTGACCTTGGTCTCGATGGGTCCGTTCAAACCGCTCAATATCACAGTATCGCCACGTTTTATCGAGCCGCTGTATAAGATGACGTCGAGGGTCGTCCCGAGGCCGCGCTCCTCCTTGACCTCGAGGATGCTTCCTTTCCCAGCACCGGTGACCTCGATATTTAGGTTCTTCTCAAGGAATCTCTGGGACATGCCCGATATCATCATGAGCAGGTCGGGGATGCCTTCCCCAGTCTTGCCCGAAGTCGGGATGATAGCGATCTGCTTGGTGAAATCCCCCACGCGGTCAAAACGCTCCGACTCCATGCCGAACTCACTCAGCCGGCCGATGAGCTCATATATCTTCGTGTCCAGCTCCCCCCTGACGAAGTCGCGCTGGTTCTTAAAGGAGTCGAGGAAGCATGACATCCCCTGGCTTGTCCAGCCGCTCAGGAGATCTATCTTGTTCGCGGCGATGATGAACGGGGTCTTGTATGTCTTGAGGATGTCCAGTGCCTCGATGGTCTGTGGCATGAAGCCCTCACGGACGTCGACGACGAGTACTGCCAGGTCGGCGATGCTGCCGCCGCGCTTTCTCAGGTTCGTGAAAGCGGCATGGCCCGGGGTATCGATGAAGAGGAGTCCAGGGATAGTTATCCCTGTCTTGAACTTCTGGAGAAGCGGGCCGCAGAGGTTCTTGACCACATCGATGGGCACCTCAGTCGCGCCGATGTGCTGCGTGATGCCGCCCGCTTCCCGCGATGCGACAGTGCTCTCCCTAACGCGGTCCAATATCGAAGTCTTCCCGTGGTCCACGTGGCCGAGAACAGAGATTATCGGCTGCCTGATTCGTTTCATCGGTTTCAACAACTTAGATAGAATTAGCTTGATTCGAGTAGATTTAGCAGTAGGGGGTTAAAAAGAATGGACTCTTTTAATCCTTTGAACCGCCATATAATCGATGGTCGTGGATATGCGCCCGTCCGCTTTCAGGGCCAGGAAATACGCTTCTGACAAGAGCCTGCAGGAGAGGCTTGCGATGCTGCGGGGGGAATGGGGCGAATTGGAGGCCGAGCGGAAGATACTCCTAAGGGAGAAGCATGAGTTGATAGTTAGGGCCAAGAGGACAGAGGACTATACTATCGCCAACCTGAGCGATCTGACCCAGGAAGCTGTCAAGAAGCTGAAGGCGGATGGCTGGAAGGTCTTTACCGCTAGGAACAGCAAGGAAGGAATAGAATATGTGCGCGAGTCCATCGGCAAAGGGAGTATCGCACTGATGCCATCCCCCGAGACTACTGAAGCCGCGATAATGCCGGGTTTCGCACTCAGTAACAAGGTGACAATCGCATCAGTCGGACATATGCTCTGCGAGATGAAGGGGATAGCTCCGTTGCATCCCCTGTTCCCGATTCCAGTCGCCGAGGAGGACGAAATCAAGAAGGCGGAGGACAAGATAGAAGAAGGGATACAGAAGGCAAAGAACGTCATCGTCTCCGGCCTGGTCGTATCAGCCGATGGGACCGTAATGGTCGGCGGGGCTGAGCGAGGACTTATCGAAAAGAGCGATGCGAAAGATGTCTTTATAATCCTGGGCATCGACCGCCTGGTCAAGGAGGCAAATGATGCATCTGATGTCGCCGAAGTACTGGCGATGGCCAGCGGCGGGATGTTGCAGCCGGATAAGCTCGAGAGGGGGCCGGGAGTCGCATACCATATCATACTCCTCGACAATGGGAGGCTGGCCCTAAGCAGCAGCGAATATAGTGAGGCGCTCAAATGCATACATTGCTACTCATGCTCGCTGGAGTGCCCTGCCTACCGGGCCCTAGGCAACCTATACGGCTCTCCCGAGATGAGCGGCATCGGTGTAGTGCTCACTGGCTATAAAGAAGGCATCAAGAGGGCAACAGACCGCGGATTGTTCTACTGCCTCCTCTGCGGACGCTGTAGCAGGGAGTGCCCCATGGACCTGGACATCCCAAGGATGATAAGGGCATTGCGGAGGAAAGCCGACGTATCCAATTTACGTAGCTAGGGGCGATTACATCCAGCTCTGGATGGATCATAATCGCGGGGTTGGATGGAAAAGCCAATAAGACCCCATAGGTTTTTATTGGACGTCCAGAAAACATAGTATAGTTTTGTCACCTTCTGATGAAGACCATGGACGAGATCGGGGTTGGATGGAAAACAAGCGGTGACAAGCTATTGGTCAGACTCCAGAGATTAACGGACAAGCGTGCAGTGTTCGACCAGGGGGGAAACAAGGTTGGAGATCTGTTGGACGTTATCGGGCCTGTAAAGAGTCCGACGGGTGTTGTCTCGAGCAGGGACAAAGACCTGATTGGCAAGAAGTTGTTCGTCCAATAAGTGAATATTATCGGAATGGACCTAGAGAAAAATTACGAGATAGAGATATCCGCCGGCGACTTCGAGGAAGTCGATGAACCCCTGATGTTCTCAGTCGATGACGAGATATTCAGGCAGGCGCGCGTCCTGAGCATCGACGACAAGATCATGATCGAGGTCCACGAGCTCTATGAATATGCCAAATCCCGCGGACTCACCAAATATAAGCAAAAGGAAAAGGTCATAACCGCCCTGATATATGTCGTCTGCCGCCAAGACGGGATCCCGCTCACGCTACACAAGATATGCGATTCCCTCAAGATAGATTACCGCTCCATCAACAAGGTCTACAGGTACCTCATAAAGAAGATGGGGATAAACATCCCGGCTACGACCCCTGACGAATATGTCAAGAAATTCGCGGAGGAGCTGGAACTCCCCAAGAAAACGATAAACAAGGCTGCTGGGATACTCAAGAGTGTGAGGGGGAGTGGCTGTATAAGCGGCAAGGGGCCCGCCGGCGTCGCTGCGGCGACATTGTGCCTCGCGTGCGGCATGGAAGACGAGGTCCCAAGGCAGAAGGAGATAGCCCGGGTCTCCGGGGTAACCCAGGTGACTATAAGGAACCGCTGCCGCGAGATGGAGGAGAGTTTGGGCATGGCTGCAGAATAGGATATGCTAAGCGTATGCAACCAGCGCCATCCAATAGAGTTACATCCAGTAGGCTTATTGACTTATTAACCCGCGCCCGATAAATATATTATGAAGACTCAGCTTAGCAGCGTAGATTTGCTTTTTCTCAGCAGGGAACTCAAGGGCCTGGAGAGGACTAGGTTCGACAAGGCCTACCAGATAGGACGGCGTGAGTTCAAGCTCGACTTCAGGGGGAAGGGAGGAGCAAAGGAGCTGATAGTCGCGCCGCATTTCATAGCGCTCACGAGTTTCAAATACGAGACGCCCAAGAAGCCCAGTGGGTTGGCGATGCGTTTAAGGAAGGAACTCAGTGGTGGGATAGTCGAATCGGTCGGGCAACACGGCTTCGAGCGCATAGTCGAGTTCGGGATCAAGGGAAAGCGGCTCATCATCGAGCTGTTCAGCAAGGGGAATCTCATCCTCGTCGATGAATCCGGCAAGATCATCGCATTGCTCGAGAGACAAGAGTGGAAAGCACGGAAGCTCAAACTAGGGGAGACTTATCTCTACCCGCCACCGACAGTCGATGTGCCAAAGCTCGGCAAGGCCGAGTTCATCCAAAGATTTAAGGGCGGTGTAGAGGGTGGCAGGGATATCGTCCGCTTCCTCGCGGGGGATCTCGGACTCGGCGGGACCTTCGCCGAAGAAGTCTGTGCGCGCGGGGGAGTGGAGAAGGAGTCGACCAGCGAATCTGACGCGGCAAAGAGTTACAGTATTGTATCAAAGCTCCTTAAACACCCCATCGATGCGAAGATCGTCTTCGATGGCGATAAGAAAGTCGACGCGACGCCATTCGGATTCAAGACCTACGCCAGAGCCAAGACTGAACAGTACCCTAGCTTCAACGAAGCATTAGACAAATACTTCACAGGCCTGAAGATCGAGGAGACGAAGAGGGGCGCGGTCGCATCCAAAGAATCGGAACGGCTCCGGGCGATAATCAAGAAGCAGAAGGATAGCCTGAAGAAGCTCGAGTCGGAGATAGAAGAGAACAAGGCGGCAGGCGATCTCATCTATAAGGAGTTCCAGGCTATCGAATCACTGCTCGCATCCACAAAAGACGGGAAGAAACATTGGATCAAGGCCCTGCGCGAAGCTGGGGTGAGCGACTTCAAGGAGAAAGAGAAGAGGTTTAAGTTCAAGGACGTCTGGCTCTCTATGGACAAGAGCGTGCCGGAAAACGCTAACGTCTACTACGAAAAGTCCAAGAAGGCAAAGAGCCGCCTCGCTGGAGCGACGGCCGCCTTGCGGGAGAGCAAAGCGAAGTTGGCCGGGACTGAAGCGAAGAAGGAGAGGACGGAAGAGCGGATAGTCTCGAAGTTCGCGGAGAAGAAAAAGGGGAGGCATGCTTGGTACGACAAGTTCCGCTGGTTCATCAGCAGCGATGGTTTCCTGGTGGTGGGGGGAAAGGATGCGACGACCAACGAGATCCTTATCAAGAAACACCTTGAGCCGAAGGACCTGGTCTTCCACTCGAGCGTCCACGGGGCGCCGTTCTTCATAATCAAGAACCCAGAGGGGAAGAAAATCCCCAAGGAGACGAGAGAGCAGACGGCACAGGCCGGGGCGGCTTACTCAAGCGCCTGGAAGGCCGGCTGGGGCGCGGCTGACATGTATGCGATAAAGCCCGACCAGGTCTCGAAGAAGGCGCAGAGCGGCGAGTATCTGAGCAAGGGCGCATTCATGATACGCGGCGAGCGTGAGTGGTTCAAGGGGGCGGTCTTGGAGGTTGCGATCGGTTTTAATGTCGATGTAGACCGCGGCGAAGTCGAAGTCATCGGCGGGCCGGTAGCGGCCGTAGAAGCGAACGCCAAGTATGTCCAGAAAGTCGGAGTAGGAAACAAGAAGAGCGGCGATTTGGCGCGCGAGATAAAGGCCGCCGTCTTAAGGAAGACGAACAAGGAGGATGGACAGGCAATAAAGAAGCTGGACCTGGGCGAGATCCAAAAGTGGATCCCGGCAGGGAAGGGGATGCTAGTGAGATAAGATGGCCAAGACAGAAGGTAGGTGGACTAAGGCTGACATCAGGTTAGAAGCCGAGGATAAACAGATACCTGGACTGAGGGTCAGATATGTCAAGGCGGTAATGTCTGACGGAAGGAATGTATGGTTCACATATGCCATAAGAGACCGCGAAAGCCTTAAGAACGCGCCCCGCATAGGCAAAAGCGCTGGCGAATTCCAGACCAATAAGATAGCACACCTCATGGATTTCTATCCGCATGGCAACAGGATCGTGCCGGAAGGGGAGGCACGAAAAGGCCTGGGCGGTGTCGTCATGGATCTCCTTCTCGACCGGTTCAGAGAAAAGGGCCTAGAGGAAGTAGCGGCACACACAACAAAACCGCCGATGCAGGGCCTCCTGAAAAAGAAGGGTTTTAATCCTGTTGGCGATAATGTATGGCGAAAGGATCTGAGGAAAAAATGAAAAGATTCGCGGTGATAGGCGACCCTGTTGAGCACAGCATGTCGCCGGC
>Ga0180434_10000581_pt1 | contig 53362 bp, 46 predicted proteins | sample SS_ome_7_FD_132453 | JGI IMG/M metagenome (GOLD analysis project Ga0180434, IMG submission 132453) | Hypersaline lake sediment archaeal communities from the Salton Sea, California, USA - SS_1_D_2 metaG | ecosystem: Environmental > Aquatic > Non-marine Saline and Alkaline > Hypersaline >... | reverse complement strand
GGGGGTAGCTGACTTACCTTCGTTCTCTTCTTTCGACTATTAGGTCGCTCGCGACCTTTGGGGAGCCGAAAGTGACGGGTGTGGATGTAGCGGTTTGGGGTAAGGTCCTTTCAGAAATCCAAAAATCGATCAGCCAGCAGCGCTTTAGCCTCTGGTTCAAAAACGTCGAACTCCTCTCCCAAGTCGACGGCCATGTGGTCATCGGGACCCCCAACCTCTTCATACAGGAGTGGCTCCAGGACCACTACTCCAAAATCATCGCCGATTCCTTCCACGAAATCACCGATACCCGACCCGACGTTGAGTTCCGCGTCGACCCGCAGCTCTTCCACCGTATGCGTTCCGCCCAATCCAAGGACCGCGCCACTACAGAGGCCGAAATCGCCCTCCGCCGTACCCCCTCACGAAGGAACCCTCCACAGTTCCGAAAGGACCTCCTTCTCGACAATTTCGTGGTCGGCTCCTGCAACAGCCTTGCCTACGCCGCAGCACTCGAAGTTGCAAAGGGAAATTCCGATATGTATAACCCCCTTTTCATACATGGCGGCGTCGGCTTGGGCAAAACCCATCTCCTTCAAGGCATTTGTAACGAGTACTTAAGGCTCAACGAAGCCGCCGATATCATTTACGTCTCTGGCGAGGGATTCACCAACCAGTTCCTCTACGCCCTCAGGAACCACTCCGTCGACTCTTTCCGACACGCCTTCAGAAGAGCCGACCTCCTGGTCATCGACGACATCCACTTCATCGCCAACACTCGCGCCACCCAGCAGGAGTTCCTTCACACCTTCAACGAACTCTCCTGTTCCTACAAGCAGATCGTCATGGCCAGCGATGCCCACCCTACCCACATAAAGAGCCTACAGCAGGGCATCGTGAACCGTTGCGTATCTGGAATGGTCGCACCCCTTAAGAAGCCCGACTACCACACCCGACTTGCCATACTCCGCGAAAAAACCAGGAAGCTCCCACGCCATTTCCCCGTCACCGTCCTCGAGTACCTCGCACGCCATATCGACGCCAACATCCGCGAACTCGAAGGCGCTGTGACCACCTCCGTGGCCTACGCAGCTCTTACTAAGACACCCATTTCCCTCGACACATCCCGGGAAGTCCTCAGCCAGCTCCTCGGCATAAGATCCTCCGCAATCAGCATGGAGACTATCTCCTCTGCCGTGACCGAATACTTCGGCCTGAAAAAGGGAGCCCTTCTCACAAAAAGCCGCGCTAGGTCCGTCTCCGTCCCCAGACAGATCGCGTTCTACCTGGCCAGAGAACTCACCGAATGCTCGTACAGCGAGATCGGCAAGTTCTTCGGCGGCAGGAACCATTCCACAGCCCTCAGCGGCGTCCGACGCGTCGAGACTCTCCTGAAAAAAGATTCCACCCTCAAAGCCTCCCTCCAGGAGATTACCGAGTTAGTCAAGAGGCACCCCCATAACTGACCCCTCAGGGCCTCTCCGTCTCTACGCGGAAAAATCTCCCGCGCAGACCCAGCCCCTTTTCTCCTATCCCGTTTCTTGGCATAATGGGCTGAGTTCGGCTCCTGGCGCTAGGACTCTCCCTCACGGCGTACGGACGAAAGGAACGCGCTTTGTCCTCTGACGGTTATGAAGCCGTGGAAGCACACGCCCGAATGGCCAGAGCCCCTGGTCGTGTCAACATCATAGGCGAACACACAGACTATAATGGCGGTCTTGTCTTCCCCATCGCCATCGACAGGTACATATACGTCGCTTTCTCCGCGATTCCCGAACGGAGAATCGAAGTCTACTCGGTCGACTTGGATGAAAGGGATGAATTCTGGCTCGGCGAGCCACTCGATCGCACCCAGGGAGGGTGGCACGCATTCGTTCGGGGTGTCGCATGGGCCCTTGAGTCCAGCGGATACGAGTTGCAGGGACTCGTCGCTGCCATTGGAGGGAATATCCCCATCGGCGCGGGACTCAGCTCCTCCGCCGCCCTCGAGGTCGCCATCGCCCTCGCCCTCTGCGACCCTCTCGACAAAAAACCTTCCAAGCTCGAACTCGCACTCCTCTGCCGCAAGGCCGAAAACGAGTTCGTCGGCGTCAACTGCGGCATAATGGACCAATACGCCGCCCTCTTCGGCGAGGAGAACAGCGCCATGCTCCTCGACTGCGACCAAGTAAAACACGAGCTCGTAACCCTACCCCCAGATCTCCAGGTAATAGTCTGCGACACGGGCGTTAGGCGTGAGCTTTCAGCTTCCAGCTACAACGACAGGCGTGCAGAGTGCGAAGAGGCCCTCCAGACTCTCAGCCGCGAACTCCGCCCGCTTTCCAGCATAAGCCGCGTCTCTCCCGAAGAGCTCCCGGAGGTCGAAAAGCTCCTCTCTCCCACTCTCTTCAAACGCGTTAGGCACATCGTTACCGAAAACGCCCGCGTCGTGAATGTTGCCGAAGCTTTCGCCGCCCAGGACCTTGACAGGGCCGGCGCGCTAATGCAAGAATCCCACGCCAGTCTTCGCGACGACTTCGAGGTCTCATCCCGCGAACTCGACGCTATGGTCGAAGCTGCAACTCAAATAGAGGGCACCATAGGCTCCAGGATGACCGGCGCCGGCTTCGGTGGATGCACAGTCAACCTCGTTCGCCGCGAGGCATGCGACGAATTCAGCAAGAGGGTCCCGGAGCTTTATGCAGAGGCCACCGGAAAGCACGGCAGCCTCTGGACCTGCAGGCCCGTTGCCGGCGCAACCGTTGTCCAGGTAGGAGATGCTGCCCAATGATTCGCGATGTGATCTCAACACTCGTGGACGGAACCGACTTATCCCGCGAAGAGAGCGCCGCCGTCATGGCCGAAATAATGGAAGGACAGGCCACACCCGCGCAGATCGCCGCCTTCCTGACCGCATTGCGCCTCAAGGGCGAAACTCCTGAAGAGATCACCGGCTTCGCGGAAACCATGCGCAAAAAGGCGACCCGCATCAACCCCGGCCCTGGTACGGTCGTCGACACCTGCGGCACTGGCGGCGACTCAAAGGGCACCTTCAACATCTCCACCGCTACCGCAATCGTAGTCGCCGGCGCCGGCGTCACCGTCGCCAAGCATGGAAACCGCTCCGTGTCCAGCCGCTGCGGAAGCGCCGACGTCCTCGAAGCGCTCGGCGTCAATATCCAGGCTCCCGTCAACCTCGTCGAGGAATCACTCCGGCAGGCCCACATCGGCTTCCTCTTCGCGCCGCTTCTCCACAGCGCCATGAAGCATGCCATCGGCCCCAGGCGCGAGGTCGGCATCCGAACCGTCTTCAACATTCTCGGGCCCCTCACCAATCCCGCAGGAGCCGAGTTCCAGCTCATCGGCGTCTTCGCCGAACCCCTCACCGGAACTCTCGCCGCCGTTCTTCGCAATCTCGGCCTCAAGGCCGCCATGGTCGTCCACGGAAAAGACGGCATGGACGAAATCTCCACCACCAATTCCACGAAGATCTCCTGGCTCGACAAGGACGAAATAAAGGACTTCGAGCTGAGCCCCGAAGAATACGGTATCGACAAACCCAAACCCGAAGACCTTCTCGTCCAGGACGTCGACCAATCAGCAGCCGAGCTGAAAGCTCTCCTCGACGGAAAGCCCGGCCCCGTCCGGGACATAGTGGTTCTTAACTCGTCCGCTGTCCTGCTGCTTTCCGGCAAGGCCGCCGATTTCCCCGAAGGAATCCAAATGGCCCAGCAGAGCATCGACTCCGGATCCGCCAACGAATCCCTTCAAAAGCTCATCGCCGTCACCAACCAGGAAAGCTAAATCCACATGACCGCCAAACTCCCCGACGAATCAGGTCGTTTCGGACCCTACGGTGGCAGGTACGTCCCCGAAACGCTCATGCCCGCTCTCGAACAACTCACCGCCGAGTACCTGAAAGCGCACGCCGACCCCGCCTTCCACGAGACTCTTGACCTCTACCTCCGCGACTATGCCGGCAGACCTACCCCTCTCTACTTCGCCCAAAGAATGACCGCCCTCCTCGGCGGCGCAAAGATATACTTGAAGCGCGAAGACCTCACCCACACCGGCGCTCACAAAATCAATAACACTCTTGGCCAGGCGCTCCTCGCCAAGAGGATGGGCAAAACCCGACTCATAGCGGAGACCGGCGCAGGACAGCACGGCGTCGCTACCGCCACCGCGGCCGCTCTCTTCGGCCTCGAATGCGATGTTTACATGGGAACCGAAGACATGCGCCGCCAGGCACTCAACGTCTTCCGCATGAGGCTCCTTGGCACTAACGTCATACCCGTCCACTCCGGCAGCCGCACCCTCAAGGACGCAACCAACGAAGCCTTCCGCGACTGGATGGCAACCGTCGAGCACACCCACTACATCATCGGCTCCGTCGTCGGGCCCCACCCCTTCCCCATGATGGTCCGCAATTTCCAGTCCGTCATCGGAAAAGAGGCCCGTCAGCAAATACTCGACAAGGAGGGGAGGATCCCGGACCTGCTCGTCGCTTGCGTCGGCGGAGGAAGCAACTCCGCTGGCCTCTTCTGCCCCTTCATCAACGACGACGTAGCCATGGTCGGCGTCGAAGCCGCCGGCTACGGCCTGCAACCCGGAAACCACGCTTCCTCCCTCATCCTCGGCAGCCCCGGCGTTCTTCACGGCAGCATGAGCTACGTCCTCCAAGACGAAGACGGCCAAACCCTTCCCGTGCACTCCGTCTCCGCCGGCCTCGACTACCCCGGCGTCGGACCCGAGCACAGCTACTGGAAGGATTCCCGAAGGGTCACCTACTCCTCCGCAACCGACGACGAGGCCCTCGACGCCTTCCAGTTCCTCGCAGAATCCGAAGGCATCATACCGGCCCTCGAACCTGCACACGCCATCGCACACGTCAAGAAGATAGCGGGAGCCATGAAACCCGACCAGATAATCCTCATCTGCCTTTCTGGCAGCGGAGCCAAAGACGCCTTCGAGGTCGCCCGCAAGATCGGCTTCGACCTGGAGGTGCCCTCTTGACCGCCAAAGCCAGGATCGCCTCCAAGTTCGAACAACTCCGCACCCAATCACACGCCGCCCTTATGCCCTTCGTGACCGCCGGAGACCCCGACCTCGACTTCACCGCCGACCTTCTCATCGAATTCCAAAAGCGCGGCGCCGCCATGGTCGAACTCGGCATCCCCTTTTCAGACCCCGTCGCCGACGGGCCCGTCATCCAAAGCTCCTACACTCGCGCTCTCGGCAACGGCCTCAAGCTCAGGCAAGTCTTCGACTGGATGCGCAGCCTCCGTTCTTCCCTGGACATCCCCGTCGTAACCATGGTCTCCTATAGCATCGTCTACCGACAGAACCCCCAGCGCTACGTCAAAGAAGCCAAAGACGCGGGATTCGACGGCGTCATCGTTCCCGACCTCCCTCCCGACGAAGGCGACTCCATCATCCATGCTGCTCGTGACAACTCATTCGACACCATCTTTCTCGTCGCGCCCACAACTCCCCCCGAACGTCGCCGCCGCATCGTCGCCAACTGCACCGGCTTCGTCTACTACGTCTCAGTCACCGGAATCACAGGCGCTAGAGACAAACTTCCTGATCACGTCATAAGCAACATCGATGAACTCAAGACCCTCACCGATGTTCCCATCTGTGTCGGCTTCGGCGTATCAAGACCAGAGCAGGCCGAAATGCTCGCCCAGCACGCCGACGGCGTAATCGTCGGAAGCGCCATAGTGAAAATGCTCGAAGCTGCGCAATCCCTTCCCCGTGAAGATCTGCTGGCGAAAGTCGGCACCTTCGTGGGAGAACTCGTCCAAGGCGCTGCCAAAGGTGGACAGGCCCGCGCTCAGGGCGTCTGAGCGCCCAGATCCGCCATCTTGAACACGCAGTACTCTCCGCACATCGAGCACACGCTCTTGTCATGCGGAGCCGCTTGCGCTCTGTAGCTCGCCGCGCGCTGCGGATCAATGCTTTCCCTTATCTGCTCCTCCCACTTCCGTCCCCGTCTCAATCGCGAAAGCCTCATGTCCCACTCAGAAGCACCCGGAATCCCCTTCGCAATGTCCCCCGCGTGGGCCGCGATCCGCGCCGCGATCACTCCCTCTCGCACCTGTTCCGGCGACGGCAGCCCCACGTGCTCGCTCGGCGTAACATAGCACAAGAAATCCGCACCCGACGCCGCAGCAATCGCCCCACCTATCGCCGCCGTTATGTGATCGTACCCAATCGCTACATCCGTCACCACCGGACCCAGCACGTAGAACGGCGCACCGTGGCACAGTGATTTCTCCAATTCCATCTGCGCCTTAACCTGGTTCAGCGGCACGTGGCCCGGCCCCTCGATCATAACCTGCACGCCATTGTCCACCGCACGCCGCGCCAGCTCCCCCTGGATCATCAACTCGTGAACCTGTAGCGAATCGAACGCATCCGCAATCGCCCCCGGCCTCATCGAATCACCCAGACTCAGCGTCACGTCGTACTCCCGTGCGACGTCAAGCAGCTCGTCATAATGCTCGTACAGCGGGTTCTCCTCCCCCGTCTGAAGCATCCACTGCGCCAGAAACGTCCCACCCCGGCTCACTATCCCGCACACCCTCTCCGTCGATTGGTATTCTCGCACGACCTCGCGATTTATCGCCGCATGCGCCACGACAAAATCCACCCCGTCTTCCGCATGCTTCCGGAACGTTTCCAACACCTCCGCCGCTTTCATCTCTTTCAGCCTATGGCTCTTCCTCATCACTTCGCACGTTGCCTCGTATATGGGAACCGTTCCAACCGACACAAGCGAGCGCTCGACTATCGCCCGCCTGATCGCCGCCAGATCCCCGCCCGTGCTCAGGTCCATCACCGCGTCGGCCCCGGCCTCCTCCGCCGCCCGCAGCTTCTCCAACTCCGTTGCCAGGTCCGCAAAATCCACCGATGTTCCGATGTTCGCGTTCACCTTCGTCCTCAGACCCTCGCCGATCCCCACCAACCCCGCCGTCCGCCGATTCACGTTCGCCGGGATGACCAATCGCCCCGCTGCCACGCGTTCTCTAACCGTCTCGGCAGCCAGACCTTCGCCCTTCGCCACGGCTTCCATCTCGGGCGTGATCGCTCCTTGCTTCGCGCTCTCCAGCTGCGTCAACTCATCGTCTCCCGTCAGTGGCAATCTGCATCAGCGAGTCAATCTCCCTCTTGCTCAAGCGCCTGTACTTGCCCGGCCTCAACCCCTCATCCGTCACAGGCCCTATCTGCACCCTTCTCAGCCTCTTCACCTCATGCCCCAGCGCCGCCAGCATCCGTCTTATTTGCCGGTTCCTTCCCTCTTTCAGAGTGATCTCCATAAGCGACCTTTCCTTCCCCGACCTCACGACTCTCAGCGAGTCGACCGAAGCCTTCCCGTAAGCAAGGTGCAGCCCTCGTCGCAGCTTCGCGCAATCACCAGCCGTCATCCGCCCCTCCACCTCCGCAACGTATGTCTTAGGAACTCCGTACCGCGGATGCGTAAGCACGTTCGCAAACTCGCCGTCGTTCGTCACGATAATCAGCCCTTCGCTATCTATGTCCAACCGGCCTACCGTGTACGTCCGCTGCGAAACGTGCCTCAGCAATTCTATCGCCCGTCGCCGTCCTTGCTCGTCCTTGTTCGTGCACACAAATCCTCTCGGCTTGTCCAGCAAAAAGTACTTCTTGCGCTCCGCACGTACTCTCTCGCCGTCCAGCCGTATGTCATCCCTCTCCGGATCCGCCTTAGCGCCTAGCTCCGACACTACCTCCCTGTTCACCGTCACCCTTCCCTGCGACACGAACTCCTCGCACGCCCGTCGCGAGCCTACCCCCGCATGCGCCAGTATCTTCTGCAGCCGCTCCTTCGGCATAACCTCCACCTCTCACGGGACCTGCATCAACAGGAACTTCGAATCCTCACCCGGTGCGAACGCGAACCGACGCACCCCCGCAGGCACAAGCACCGAATCCCCAACCTTCACCTCAATGCTCTCGAAATCACCCTCCAGCCGCCCGCCTCCCTCCACGAAGCACAAAATCCGGAATGCCTCGCCATCCCTCTCCTCAGTAATTCGCTCCCCGGTCTCTATCGATTCCATCGCGAACTTCTCGCACCGCACGAGACCTTCCCTCCGGTACGGGTACCCGTCCAGCAGCATCGGCACCTCCTTGTTCCTCAGAGGCACCCCGAAATCTATCACCTCCAGCGCCTTCTCCACGTGCAGCTCTCTCGGCTTGCCGTCCAGCCCAACCCTGTTCCAGTCGTACACCCGGTAGGTCGTGTCCGAATTCTGCTGAATCTCCGCGACCACCACCCCCGCACCCAATGCGTGCAGCATTCCCGCCGGCAAATAAAGCACGTCCCCCGCCTTTACCTCGAACGTGTTCAGGCATTCCTCCAGCCGTCCCTCCTTCAGCAATTCCGCAAACTCGTCCCGCGTCGTTCCCGCCCTCACGCCCCGCACCAGCTGCGCCCCCTCATCCGCATCCAAAACGTACCACGCCTCTGTCTTCCCCAGCTCCCTCTTCGCCTCGTGCTCTGCCGCATAATCGTCGTCAGGATGAACCTGAACGGACAGCACGTCGCTCGCGTCTATGAACTTCAGCAGCAGCGGAAAACGACCGCCCGCCATCCCCATCCCCTTATTCCCCATCAACTCCTCGGGAAACTCCTCCGCCAGTTCGTGCAGAGACCGCCCCGCTAATGCCCCCTCCGCCACAACCGTTGTATCTTCCCCATGATCGGACACCTCCCACGATTCCCCTATCGGACTTCCCTCCGGCAGCCTCTTCCCCAGCAGCGTACCAAGCCGCCTACCTCCCCACACCTTCTCCTTGAGGATGTAGCGAAACTTGAGTGGATAAAGCGGAAATCCCCCCAAAGCTCCCTCCCTTGGCCGGAATTGACCGTTACTCTCTACCTCGATTCTACACCCGCCCCCTCTCCGCAGTCAATCTCGCCCCCCGCGCCTAAAGGCTTGAAGCTTCGCCCCATCAATGATATTAATTATCTCAACCCGACAGCTGAAGGAGACTCGACGTGGGCTTCTCCTGGTACGCCGTTGCGATGGGCATGATTGGCATCATCGTGCTCTTCTTCGGCTCCATCTTCCTGATCATCTTTTTGGGGAAGTGGTTGCGCAAGGACAGCAAAGCGTCGGAGGCCGAACTCCTTTCAGCACAGCTTGCCGAACTCCGTCAGATGAAAGAGAACGGGCTTCTTTCCGCCGTCGAGTACAACGCCATCCGACAACAACTCGTTCAGAGGATCAAGGCATCGCAGCACATGTAGGCCGGAGGAGGAAAAAGTGGACGTAATGACCGCTATCACAGGTCGCCGCAGCATCAGGGCTTACGAACCCAGGGACATCGAAGAGGAAAAGCTCAGCAGCATTCTCGAAGCAGGCAGGCTCGCGCCTTCCGCGAGAAACATGCAGGAGTGGAAATTCGTCGTCGTTCGCGACCCCGACACGAAGAAAAAACTCGTGCCCGCCGCAAAGAATCAGGCCTTCGTCGGCGAGGCCGCCGTCGTCATCGCCGCCTGCGCCGTCGACACGCAGCATGTCATGACCTGCGGACAGCTCTGCTATCCCATCGACGTCGCCATCTCCGTCGACCACATGTCGCTCAAAGCCTGGGAAGAGGGCATCGGAAGCTGCTGGATCGGCGCCTTCTACGAGGACAAGGTCAAGGAGATCCTCGGCATACCTCAGAGCGTCAGGGTCGTCTCGATGCTAACCCTTGGATACCCCAAAGACACCCCGCCGCCCAGACCCCGAAAGCCTCTCCAGGATATCGTCTGCCAAGACGCCTGGTCTTAGCCTCGAAGCAGACCGAGACCGCAACTTATCCCCGTCAGCCCGGCGGACCCTTCAACGCGTGCCAGGCTTTCTGCTCAAGTTCCTTGAACTTCCTCTGAAGCTCCCGGTCGCCCAGCGACGGGTACAGTTCCTTCGTCAGCGCTATACTGTCATGGCAAAGCTGGTACTGCTTCGCCAGGTAGTGGACCTCCGCGATCTCGTAACGGTTCCTCAGATACTCCAGAGAGCCACGCTTCAGAAGCTCCTGCAGCTCGATCAGCCTCGCCTTCGCCTTCTCGTACGACCCAGCACCTTTGTACGCCTCGGCAAGATTCCCCAGCACCCCCCGAGAATCCGGGTACTTGTTTATCAGTTCCTCATAGATGCCCACGGCCTGGCTGTATTTCCCGCTCGCCAGATAGCAGCTTCCCAGCTTGACCTTCACCGCAAGCTTGTCCGAATTCCTCTTCCCCGCACCCAACTGCCTCAACGCTCCCTCATAGAAGGGAACCGCTGCCCCAGGCTCCTCCTCGCTCAAGTAAAGATGATCGCCAATCCGCACAAACAGCCCGAACGCCGCCTCGTCGTACTCCGTCTTCCAGAACGGATGCTTCGTAAGCTTGCCGGCCTCGCTGACCGCCTGCGGCCACGCCTCCATCCGCACGTAGCACTCCACCACCTTAAGCCTCACCTCGGGAAACCGTGGTAGGTAGTCCACTATGTCCGAGTACTCCTGGAGCGCCCATCCGTACAGCTCCAGCGCCCGCATGTAGTTCTTGTCGTGCGAACGGAACGAGTCCCCCGCCCATACCAGCACCTCAAATCCTCTGCTCCTCGGAGCGCCACGGTCCACAAAACCCTCCACCGCTTTATCTCTGTAGTACTCCGCCTGCTTCACGTCCCCCAGCAACCTGCTGTCTTCGCTCCTTCCAATGTCCACCAGCGCCTGTAAATAGACAAGCCCATCCGTATCCCCATAGTCCGGGAATTCGCTGTCCAGCTTCGAGATCAGCTCCTCAGTCCTGTCGTAATCCTGCCCCGCATAGTACAGCGTAGCCAGGCGGTAGTTGGCCTCCGCCTCCAGCACGTCCACCGACGGCTTGTCATCTTCCGACAGCTCCGCCTTCGTCTCCAGCCATTCGAGGAAGTCCCCGTATCCCTTCTTCGACTCCTCCGCAAGTCTCAGCGCCTCCACGCTGTCCCTTTCTCCCCTGTTCACCATGCTCTGATAACGCAGCCACGCCTGCGACGCCCCATCGTAAAGACGCTGCCCGTAGTACAGCGACTTCTCCGACGCTTCCTCGAACTCGTCTCGCGGGATCTCGTAAAGCGGCAGATAACGGTAGTACACCTCCAGCGCCATTATTGCCATCGCCGTGGCATACACCCGCCCGCCCTGGCTGCACCATTGCCCCACCGGTTCCCAACTCCCGCTGAACTCGCCGCCGCCCACCTGGTTGTCCACCAGTATGTCGCGCATCTTCGAGTTCCACACCCGCCAGTCTTCACCCCCGTAGTTGAACAGCGCCAGCGTCGCATAATACCAGTAATAGAAGTTCACCTCGGCGTTTACACCCCTACCCTCCCGGCTCCAGATCGGAAGATTCGCCCGAATCCTTCTCACCGGCTTCTCCACGAACGGGGAATACCGGCTGTAGCCGAACAACTCCCTGCAATACGCCCCAACAGCCGTCGTCGCATTCGTCGCGTTACCCTCCGCCACATACTTCACGTGCCCGTCAACCCTCGACATCGACTCCAGCCACGCCAGCGCCTCGTTGATCGGCTTCTTCGGCACCTCGAGCCCCGCCAGTATGGCCGATTTCAGCGCCATCAACTGCCACCCCGTCACAGATGTGTCGCTGGTTTCGTAATTCGGGTTGTACCTCCATCCCTCGCCCCCCTTCTGCGCGCCCACGATGAAACTCGCCGCCTGTTGCGCCGGCCCCTTCAGGCTCTCATCCCGCGTCATCCCGTACGCCTCGCACAGCGCCAGCGCACCTATGCCGTGGTTGTACATATACCGCGTGATCGACCCGTCGTTGCCCTGTGTCGACACCAGATAGTCCAGCCCCTTCTTCACTACCGGCGCGTGTATTCCCGAACGATGCGTGTATCCCGCGCCCAGGAAAGCCATCAGGCTCAGGCCCGTCAGTGCCGGCTCGTATCCCCTCAAACCCCCGAACTTCTCCCCCGCCCAGTAACCTTCAGGCTCTTGCACCGACGCCAGCCATCGCAGCCCCGCCTCCACCGCATTCTCCGACGACAGCGACCCCCCGTATGCCGCCGTTGCCTTGACCCGTCCCGCCCTGTCTCTAAGACCAAACGGGGACGACACCCCTATCGTCGGAACTGTAATCCCTTCCACTGACGAATCATCCGCCCCCGGCATCTGTATGACCTCCGCAATCGGAAGGTTCGCCGAAAGCGACGGCATGCCGGTGTCCACATTCACATCCGAAGGCAGCTCCTCCGGCCCAAAATCCCTTCCCAACTCCGGCGCCATCGTTCGCTTGATCACCACCGCCTCAACTTCCGCTCGCAGCAGACTCTCGTCCGTCTTCCTGATGGTCGCCACCGTTATCAGCGCCAGAAGGACAAGTATCAGCACGTGGATCGACAACGAAACCGCCCAGCCCGTCGCCGTCGCAGGCCACAGGATGCGCAGCAGCAGCGGCCGCGGCGCTCCTTCTCCCGCAGGCCGCCCCTCGGCGCGCTCCGGCTCCTCCAGCGGCTCAAGCTCAAGCGCCTCCGCCGGGGCCCACCCGCCTACCCTCTCGGGCTCTTCCTCATCGATTACCTCCAGCTCGACCTCGCCCTCGGGCTCACCCGTGGCTGCCCCCTCCGCAGCCGCCTCCTCTAAGATCTCCGGAACCGTTATGAACTCCCGGCAGCGCGGGCATGTGATAAGCTCCCCTCCCATGTCCGCGCGCACCAGCAAACTCGTGCGGCACGACGGACACGTCATCCTCACGGGAGCTCGAGGTGGCGGTGGTACTTGCTGTGGTCGTGGCGGTTGCTGCTCCGGCTCAGGCAGCCGCACCACCTCCGGCTCGCCCTCCGTGACCCTCAGCACCGTCCCGCACTTCGGACACTTCGCCCGCTTACCCACCCTCGCCGCAGGCGCGGATAGCTTCTTCCTGCACCTAGGATTCGGACACCTGAACTTCAGCGGTTCCATCGCGTCTCCCACTACCTAATTCTCCACACTCTGACCGCTTAAGTCAATTCTGTCCCGTTGACCTTCCCTCACCCCTTCTCTTATAATCCAGTTTCCCTCGTAGGGTGGACCCATGGACTCCAAACGGCAACTCCAACTCATAAAGCGCGGCGTCGTTGACGTTATAACCGAAGAGGAACTCGCCGCCAAGCTCCAGCGCGACGCTCCCCTGCGCGTTAAATACGGCATCGACCCCACCTCCCCGCACGTGCACCTCGGACACACCGTCCCCATTCGCAAGCTCCGCCAGTTCCAGGAGTTGGGACACCAGGCCGTCCTCATCATCGGCGACTACACCGCCCAGGTGGGGGACCCTTCGGAGAAAGACGTGTCCCGCCCCCAGCTCACTCAGCGAGAAGTCCAAGAGAACGCCCAAACATACCTCGACCAGATCGGCAAGATCATCGACATCTCCAAAACCGAGGTGGTCAACAACGCCCACTGGTTCTCCAAGATGTCCTTCAACGATGCCCTCCGTCTCGCCGGACGCCTCACCATCAACCGCGCCCTCGAGCGCGATGCATTCGAAAAGCGCTTCAAATCCGACAGCCCCATCTACCTCCACGAGCTTATGTATTGCCTCATGCAGGGATACGACTCCGTCATCGTCAGGGCTGATGTCGAGCTTGGCGGCACCGACCAAACCTACAACCTCCTCGTCGGGCGCGACCTCCAGAGAAACGCCGAAATGCCCCCCCAAGTCTGCGTCACCCTTCCCATCCTCGTCGGCACCGACGGAAAGATGCGCATGGGAAAAAGCCTCGGCAACTACATCGGCGTCTCCGAGGAACCCAACGAGATGTTCGGGAAGCTCATGTCCATTCCCGACGACGTGATGCCCAACTACTTCGAGCTCCTCACCGATATCCCCAAAGAGGAAATCGACAATCTTCTCGCCAAAGGCAAGAATCCCCGCGACGCAAAGCTCCGCCTCGCCCAGGACATCGTCACCCAGTTCCACGGCGAAGGGCAAGCCGCTGCCGCCAGGCAGGAATTCATCCGCGTCTTCAGCAAGGGCGCTCTACCCGAGGAAATCCCCGAGGTCGCTATCCCGCCCAAAGAACTCAAGTCCGGTCGCATCTGGATCATCAAACTCATCTCCCTCTGCAACCTTGCCGCCAGCAACTCCGAGGCCCGACGCCTTGTGACGCAAGGCGGAGTGAAGATCGACGGCGACCCCGTCACCGACCCCCAGGCCGAAGTGCAAATACAAAGCGGCGCAATCCTTCAGGTCGGAAAGCGCCGCTTCGCCAGACTCAAACTCTCTTCCTGAACCCTACCTCGGAACTCCCACAGGAATCACGTACACCGCCTCCTCTTCCTCCGGCATTCCCACCACTTCCTTCACCTTCGCATCGTCATACGCCCCCACCGGCACCGCCCCGAGCCCCAGCGCCACCGCCTCCAGCAGCACATTCTGCCCCGCATGGCCCGCTTCCACATACACGTACCGATCTGCTCGCGCTCTGTATCTCCCCATAGTCCGCTCGAAGACCGCCCCAAACACAAACACCACCCCCGCCTCCGCCACTGACCTCTGCCCCATGCACGCCGCCGAAAGCTCCCCACGCATGTCCCCCACCTTCACCGCCTTTATTGAATGCGAACTGGGCGCGTACTTGTATACCACCGCCCTGTCAACCAGATACACCTCCAGCGGATACGTTGCCCCCGCCGATGGCGCTGTTCTGAAGCCCCGCTCGCTTGTGACCCCCTGCGCCGCCCACAGAAGCTGCCCCTTCGCCTCCATCGATAGATCCTCATCCCTGAAACTCCTCACCGATCGCCTCTTCGCTAACACCTCCTCCAGCGACACACTCCCTTTCTCCTTGGCCTTCAAGAGCTCGAACACCTCACCGGGAACCGGCTTGTGAGCCGCAACCGCATTCGCCACCGGTGCATCCGGAGGCGCCGGCTCCGGCTCTTGACCACACATGGCTCCGCAAACGCCAATCGCCAGAACGCCCGCAATCACCAGTACAGTTCTCAACTTCCTCCCCCCTCATTTCTTCGCTCGCGGTACCGCCTCTTTGACCGCCTCGCACACCGCCTCTATCTCCTCATCCCTCAAATTGCCGTGAAACGGCAACGCCAGCGTCGAGGCCGAAACCCTCTCCGTTAGCGGAAAATCGCCGGGCTTGAACCCAAACCGTTCTCTATAGAAAGGCAGCAGATGAATCGGCGGGAAGTAGGGCCGCGACGCAACCCCTCCCTTCTCCAGCCGCCGCGAAACCTCGTCCCTGTCAACTTCTTCCGCGAACCGCACCACATAGACAAACCAGCTCCGCGTCACCCCTTCAGGCTCCGCCGGAACCGTCACCTCGCTCACATCGCCCAGTCTCTCATTGTACGCCGACGCCACCCGTCCACGCTTCTCTAGTATCTCCTCTATCCGCTCCATCTGCACCAGCCCCAATGCTGCGCTCATTTCGTCCAATCGGTAGTTGTATCCCAGCCGTTCGTGCTCCAGCCATTCCGAAGTCTCACCCCGCCCCTGGTTTCGCATACTCTTCGCCAACCTCGCGACCTCTTCAGAATCCGTGACCAGCATCCCCCCTTCACCCGTCGTTATCTGCTTGTTCGGGTAGAACCCGAAGATCCCCGCGTCCCCGAACGACCCCGCCTTTCTCTCGCCGATCTCCGCCCCCAATGCCTCCGCAGCATCCTCCACCACCTGAACGCCCCTCTCCCTCGCAATCCCCATGATCGCCGGCATGTCGCACGGGAGCCCAAACACGTCCACCGGCAGGATCAGCCGCGTCTTCTCCGTCATCGCTTCCTCAACCCCCGCCGGATCGATATTCAGCGTCTCCGGATCGACATCCACGAAAACCGGCTTCGCCCCGACAAACAGCGCCGCGTTCGCCGACGCCACAAAGCTGAACGGCGTCGTCACCACCTCGTCTCCTTCTCCAATACCCAGCGCAGCCGCTGCCAAGTGCAGCGCCGCCGTACCGCTCGATACCCCCACCGCAAATCGCTTCCCCGTGTACTCCGCTACCGCCTTCTCGAATTCCTCCAGCTTCGGCCCGATGCTCAGCCTTCCTGACCGCAGCACTCCCACCACTTCCTCTATCTCCCGCATTGTTATGTCCGGCCCCGAAAGAGGAATCATCGCTCAAACACCCCCGCCTCCTCCAGCAGTCTCTCTATCCCCTCCAGGCTCAAAAGCTCAGCCTTGTCGGACATATACTTCGAGGGCTCGATCGGCTTCTTCTCGACCCCTTCCCGCTGGAACTCCGGCTCCACTATCAGCATATCTTCCAGCTCGTCGGTCCAGCACGTCTCCTCCTCCGTCAGCAGCCGCTCGTGCAGCCGCTCCCCCGCCCTTGCGCCGATGCTTTCGATCTTCTCCTCGTCTCCTCCAAGCCTCGTTATCATCACCTTCGCCAGGTCTCTTATCCGAAGCGCCGGCATCTTAAGAATAAACACCTCCCCGCCCTTGCACTCCTTGCCCTCACCCAGCATCACGGCAGCCTTCAGCACCAGACCGCCCGCATCCGGTATCGACATCATGAACCGCGTCATCCGCTTGTCCGTTACCGTCACCCGCTGGCCCTGCTCAATCTGTCCCTTCATCAGCGGAACCACCGACCCCCGCGAGCCGATCACGTTGCCGAACCTCACGCACCCCAGCCGCACGTTCTTCGCCCACAGGCTGGCCGCCGTCATCAGCCTCTCAGCCAGCAGCTTCGTCGCTCCCATCGTGTTCGTCGGCGCCGTCGCCTTATCCGTGCTTATCCCCACCACCGTCCTGACACTGCCGGCATCCAGCGCCGCCTCGATCACGTGCTGCGTTCCCAGCACGTTCGTCTGAACCGCCTCAAAAGGGTTATACTCGCACGATGGCACGTGCTTCAGCGCCGCCGCGTGGAACACCACCTCCACCCCCTCCATCGCTCTCTTCAGCCGGTACCTGTCCCGAACGTCTCCGATCAGCCAGCGTACGTTCGCCAGCTCCCCGAATTCTCCCTTCAATTCCCAACCAAAGTTGAACTGTTTCGTCTCGTCCCGGCTGAAAACCCTCACCGCAGCAGCCTCACACCTAAGCAATTGCTTCACAATCTCCGACCCGATCGACCCCGTCCCTCCCGTCACCAGAATCCTCTTCCCCTTGAATGCCTCAACCAGTCTTCCATCCATCTCATCACCGCCTGTATGCCGGAAAGAAATCCCTCTCGCGTTCAGAAAGCGCCACGCCTTCGCGCGAAATCCGCTCATCGTTCAGTCGCGTCAGACGCTCGTACTCATCCTCCATGTGCACCCGCCTGCACACAAAGAACTTCGACGTATGCGGCGCAAATGATGCCTTGAACCTGAACAGGCTGTCCCCTTCCTCATATCCGCCTCCCAGATGCAACTTCCGAAACCCCCTCTCCCTCGCCCACTCTATCATCCCCTGGAACAGCAGGTTGTTCGGCCTCATACTTAAATGCGCCGCCGAAGAGCACCCAAAATGATAGTGGAAAACCGACCCATAGCTCATGCACAACGCCCCCGCAATCATCTCCCCTTCCAGCAGCGCTCCCAAAAGGTGTGCCTTCTCACCCAGATAGCGGAAATGATTCCCAAAGAATTCCACGGGAAAGAGATAGAACCCGCTCGCTCCCACCCTCTTCATCGTCTCCGTGTACAACTTGTGAAAATCCACCCCCCGCTCCTTCCACAAAAGCTCCGCAAACTCCACCCCGCTCCGGCTCGCCCGTCGTATGTTTCTCTTATTCGCCGACGAGAATCCCCTCCGCAACTCCTTCTCCGAAATCGTCAAGTCCACATACACCGTCGTATTCGCCGCCTCAGCGTCCTCATACCCGACGTGGTTCGATACCATCGGATCAAACCGCACGAACTCGCTCACTATCCTCTCACGCACGCAGCGCTTCCCAAATGCCTCATGGAACCTCTCCCACATCCCGCCATCCGCTCCCCCGACAGACCAGAACGGCCCCCCGTACCCGTAGGCCGAAGTCACGTCGAACAGCTCCCCCCGGCCCAACCCAAGCTGTTCGATCTCGCACAGGTCCCTCCGCAGATAAGGATAGGCTATGAACCTCTCCTCTTCCCTGTAAACAAATAGCTCCGCCTCGTGCCCGTCGTGTTCCCCGAATATGCGGTGGTATCCCGGCGTGAAGTAAACGTCCGCCACCTGCGCTTCAGCCAGCAGCTCCTCCCACTCGGGATCGTCTGCGCCTACCACACGCGCTCCACCTATGCTCCCTTCGATTTCTTCTTCGCGCTCACCACCCAATGGCCTATCTCTCGCATACGGTTATCCGCGGTCCTCGTACTCTTCTCCAACTCCAATTCCGCGAAGGGCGAAAAGGCCTCGACCACATCTTTCTCCTCAAAGAAATGCGTCACACCCAGCCCCTCGTACGGACCTTCCGGAATATCCTTGAACGTATTCGGCTCCACCAGCGTTCCCAACCCGTCTCCCCACGTCCCCTTCGCCACCATCATCGCAAACATCACCCCTCCCGGTTTCAGCAGTTCCCACGCCCTCTTGACTATCCTCCGCAAGTTCTCCATCGTCGTTTGCTGGATCGACGCAACCTCCACCACGGCATCGAAAGACTCAGCCTCGAAATCCAGCCCCAAGAAATCCGCCTGCTCTATGTGCGCCGAAAGCCCCTCCGACTCCAGATACTTCTTCGCCAGCCTCACCGCATGTTCCGAACCGTCCACCGCGTACGTGTCGAATCCCTCCCGCGCCAGAAACCACGTACACGCTCCCGCCCCGCACCCCAACTCCAGCACCTTCACCGTGCTCCGATCCTCGACTCCGAAGAAGTTCCTCGCCATGAACCTGATCAATTCCTCCGGCGGGTACCTCCCCCATCTCCTGGACCTGAACACCTCGTCCCACGCGCTGTCCCAGCTTCCACCTCGTCCGCCTTCTTTCATCGCCCTCTCTCAGTACGTGATCTTCTTCTGCAAGAGCCCCTTGAACACTCTTGGCTTCCCCATCACCTTCTTCAGCTCTTTCACAATCCGCTGCGATGCCTTCCCGTCGCCGTACGGATTCTTCACTCGCTTCAGCCGCCGTCGAAACTCCTCATTGCCAAGCGCCTTCTTGATCCCGTCCCGTATCGCTTTGATGCTGTGTCCGACGTTTATCACGTTCCCCGCCGTCTCCCTTCCCACCTGCCGCTGCCCCACGTTCACCACCGGCGTCCTGAAAGACGGCGCTTCGATTATCCCGCTGCTCGAATTCCCCACCAACACCGCCGCGCCTTTCATAAGGCTCAAAAACTCCTCGTGCGGCACGTTCGGCGCGATTATGAAATCCGTCTCCTCCCGATACTCCTTTATCACCTCGATCATCTTCCTGCTTCCCGCATCCGCGTTCGGATATATCACCAGCTTCTGCATCGGGAAACCCTTCACGGCGCGGAGAGTTGTCTCCATATCTTTCGCCGCAGCCTCAACTTGCGTCGTCACCGGATGCTGAAGAATGATCATGTAATCTCTCTTTGGATCCAGCCTCAGCTTCTTGCACACATCCTCCTTCGGCGGCAGCTCCGCCTTCAGCGCCACGTCCAGCGCCGGTTCCCCCACCACAAACACCATGTCCTTCCTCTCCCCCATCTTTCTTATTCGTTCCGCCGCCTTCTCTGTCGCCGGGAAGTGAATGTGCGCCAGCTTCGTTATCGCGTGCCTGAACGACTCGTCCAATCCTCCCAGACAGCTATCCCCCCCACCCAAATGCGCGATCACAATCCCCAGGTGCGCCGCCGCCACCGCCGCCGCAAACATCTCGCTCCGGTCTCCCTCCAGAACCACAACGTCAGGCCGCAGCACGTCAAGCGCAGCCGCCAATCGCACAACCGCCACCCCGAACGTCTTCGCCATCGACGCCAAGGAATCTCCCATAACCACGTTGTCCAAATGCCTCAAAACAGATTCTGCATCCGCTTTGGGAAACACCCCGCCCTCGCGAATGTCCGTCATGCTCACGCGAGCCGACACTTCGAACCCGTCCCCCTTCAGCAGCCTATCAGCATCCCCATATGCTTTTTCCAGAATGGAGCCAGTCACGATCACATGGACATCCAAGTCCTTGTCCGCCCTCAGCGCCCTTATCACGGGCCTCAATATCCCGTACTCCGACCTCGTCCCCGTCACCACCGCTACCTTCTTCACGCCCTCTTCTCCGAAAGCATCTCTCTCGTCACCACCTCATCCGCCGCAATGTCCTTCGCTGCGGACCTCCCCACCGCCGATCCCACGTCCTTCGGCGACATCCCCGTCCCCGGTCTCTTGAAAGCCAGCATCTTTACTTCGATCTTTGCGCCTTTCGGAATGTCCACCCTCGCCACAATGCTTTTCCTCGCCACCTCCCTCACCGCCTCTTCCGACGGATGCGGCGCCTTTTTCCCGTCGCCCAATGCCTCCTCCACGTTCCGGATCGCCGAAACCATCTCCGCCAATTCCCCAGGCTCCAGCGATGCCACGTGGTCGGGACCGGGGAGCGTCTTATCAAGCGTCAAGTGCTTCTCGATCATGCACGCCCCCATCGCCGCCGCCGCCACGCTCGCCTCAATCCCCAGGCTGTGGTCCGAGTAACCCACCGGCACTTCGAACTCCTTCTCCAGCGTCACCATCGCCCGCAAATTCAGCGACTCGAACGACGCCGGATAGTGCGACGTGCAATGAAGCAATATCAGCTCTTCCACCCCGCCCCCTCTCAGCACTCCCACCGCTTCTCTCACTTCATCCAGCTCCGACATCCCCGTCGACAGGATCACCGGCTTCCCCTTCGACGCGATCAGCTCCAGCAGCGGAACATTCGTAATCTCCCCCGACGGAATCTTGAACGCCGGCACCCCCAGCCTCGCCAGCACCTCCACGCTCGGCTCGTCGAACGGCGACGACAGGAACATGATCCCCTGCTGTTTGCACGCCGTCTTTATGTCTTCGAAGTCTTTCTCGTTCAGTTCCAGTTCCTTCAGCATCTCGAACTGCGTCTTCGATTCCGGCTCGTTCTCATTCTGATACGGCGCTTTCGCCGCGCTCTTCGTCACCAGCTCTTCGGTCACGAACGTCTGGAACTTCACCGCGTCCGCCCCCGCCTCTTTCGCCGCAGCCACAAGTCGTAAAGCCAATGCCAGCTTGCCGTTATGATTATCCCCCGCCTCCGCCACAATGAACACCGGCTTCCCCCTGCCTACCTCTCGTTCACCGATCCGCACCGGTTTCATCTCGCACTCCTGCGCGACAACAAGAACTCTGCCAGCCCCATGTCCGCTTCCGAATCGATCTCCACCGTCTCCCCTTGCCTCGTAATCACCGCCCTCCTGTCTTCTCCCAAAAACGCCTCCGGCCCCTCCTCCCCCTCGCTATTCATCAGCACTTCCGTCCTTATCACCGCAACCGCACCCTCGTGCAGGTAGCTCTTCGGCAATTCCTGCCGCAAGTGCGTCGTCGGCTTCTCGTAGTTGACCACCTGATCCCCGTCCAGACAATACTGCCACTGCGGATGATACTTCCCCACCTCGCACAGGCTCACCACCGAATCACACCCCGACGACACCATCTTATCTATCGCCTCCGACGCCACACCCTCCGGCCGGATCGGAACGTTGCCGTAGAGCAGCACCACCAAATCGAACGTCTCGCCCCTCTTCTCCAACTCACGCAGGACGTGCCTCAGCGCCCACTCCACCGGCGCATCGTCCGTCGCCATCGCCTCGGGGCGCATCACCACCTCCGCCCCCGCCCTTCGGCACACCTTCGCAATCTCCTCCGAATCCGTCGACACCACCGTCCGATCGATCTCCTTCACCCCTCGCGCATATTCTATCGTGTAAACCACCACCGGCTTCCCCAGAAGCTGCCGCGCATTCTTCCCCGGCAGCCCCTTGCTGCCTCCTCTCGCAAGCACCGCTCCCAGCACCCGACTACCGTCCTTCACGACTTCCCTCCTCACACGTAGTACCAATCAACACACCGCTCGCACAAGGGAAAGACTGAATAATCCCTCGCCTGCTGCGCGCGCCTCAGCCCCCACATCTTATCCGAATTCCATATCTCCGAAACATGCCCTGTCGTAAGATCCCCCACGACCTCCCTGCACTTGTAATCCTGCGAGCAACACACGACCCTCCCGTCAGCCGTAATCGTCATCTCATCGTCCAGCTTCCGGCACGGAATTCTCTCCGCCAGCGCCATCGGCAGCGGGCTCCGTTGCGGAATCTGCCCCGCGTAATCGTTGTATCCTCTGATCACCACCCAGCAGCCCAGCGATTGCCACCGGTCGTAGAACCCCTCCACCTCGCTCTCATTCTCCGCCAACTTCACCATGCTCACGCACACTATCGGCCCACCCTCCGGCTTTCCCTTCACCTGCTCGATCAGCCTCTCTATGTTCCCGCTCACCCGGGCAAAATGGTCCGCACCCTTCAGCGAACCGTAAGTCTTAGGTGTATTCGCATCCAGGCTCACCGAGATCACGTCGGGGTCCGCGTCCACAAGCTCGTCCAGCAAGTCTCCCTCCATCAGCAGCCCGTTCGTCTCCACGTGCACTCCCAGGACCCCCCCCTCCTTCGCCTCTCTCACCATCCCCGGAAGCTCCGGATGCAGCAACGGCTCGCCTAGCCCGCTCAGCGTCAACCTTACGTCGTCGTACTCGCCCAGCTCCTTCACGATCTTGCGGTAGAGGCCGAAGTCCATATCCCTCTCCTCTGCCCGCCGGCTCGACCGTGGACAGAAGCTGCACTGCATCTTGCACCTGTTCGTCACCTCGATCTCCACTTCCTTCGGGAACCTCCCCGCTCTCAGTTCGGGATGTTCCCACATCGCCCTCACCGCATCTGCCGCACTCGCCTCTTCCGCCCCCGGCACTGACCGCCAGAACTCCCGCAGCATCTCAAGCCCCCATCTCCCGTCCGCCGTGAACCTGAACGGCCCAAAGCGCACCGCCTCCGGCAATTCATAGTGGCACACAAACTCCACAAGGTCCCGCTGCGGCTTCTCCGGCTTGAATTCAAACGCATCGCCCGGCGATCCTCCCACCTGGATCGCCTGCACCAGGAAATCCCTGTGATACACCGCTCCCGCCAACCCCGGCGGTGCTTGGCTGAACGTGAAATGGAACACCTCGATCTGCTTCTCGTGCTGCTTCACCATCCCCGACGCTATCTCAGGATCAAATAGCGGACCCGCCTCCGGAACCCACAGCACCGAATCCGCCCCCGTCTCCTCCGCAACCTTCATCAGGTTGAACGGCGACCCCTGCTCGTCAAAATACGACGCATTCCTCACACCTCCGCGCCAGCATGTCGGCGCCCACTTCCTCGCCCGCCTCAGCGCATCTCGCTTCGGAATGTCATTCAACTCCGCGGCTATCACCTTCACCCCATCTGGAATCCCCGCACCCCTCACTCTTTCCGCGTGCTCGGCGCTCGTCACGATCGCTACTCCCTCAATCCCCTCAACCCGAAGCACCCGCCGCAGCACTCGCGACAGCACGCTCTCTCCCGCCAGATCCTCCAGAGCCTTGCTCGGCACGCCGAACGCATTCGAACCCGGATTCACCTCCAACGCAGCGACCATCTTCATCCCGCACCCTCCCCCACACCCCACAGTCTTCTCGCTTCATCCATGTCGAACTCGTCCACCCTTCTCATCGCCGCCTTCAGCATGTCCAGTAGCAGCCTCCCTCCCGTCCGCAGCTCACTCATGTAATCCATATCCCTCTCCAATTGCATCTTCTGCTTATCCACCCCCTCAAGACCTTTCCCCGCTATCTCCAGGTCATACCTCGCCTTTCTGAACTCCGCCTTCTGGCTTATCTCGCTCATCTGCTCCCCCAGGCGCTTTCTCGCGTTTATCCTCTCCCTCAGCTCAACCACCCTCGGCATCATATTCTTCACCGCATACCTGTCCTCGAACCTCCTCTTGATCTCCCCCAGCAGCTCCAGCGCCTCCTCATACAGACCCATCGTCTCCTCCACCTCATCCGCGTGCCGCTCCAGTTCCTTCCTGAGCATCTCCTTCCCGGGAGCCCTCGCCAAGAAATCCGACACCTCCAGCTTCAGCAGCTCCTCCGGTATCTCCTTCCCGCAGTACTCCTCCGCCGCCTCGCTCAACTTCATCGCCCGCGTGCCCTTCTTCCTGACCCCCCCCTCCGTCGCGTCGATTACCTCCGCCGATGCCAGCTCGAAGTCCCTTTCGAACTGCAGCAGGTACGAGTACATCTGCGCGTCAGTGTATATCTCATTCCCGAACACGTCCTTCACCTTCCGAAGCAGCGGCTCCACCCGCTGACCGTCCATCATGTACAGATTCTCTCCTATCTTCTCCGCCTTCCCCCTTGGCAGACGAACGCGCGCTATCTCCTGCCACTCCATCATCTCCATCGTGTTGAATCTGTTCTGCTCCGGGTACCATCCCCTATGGATTGCGCTTCCCGGAATGTGCGTCACATGGTGCGGATACGAAAGGTCCTGCCCCACCAGCATGATCGGGCTCGCACCCATGTAGTCCGCAAGGTAAAACGCCAGGTGCGCCACCGTCGCCCCTCCCTTTATCGTCTCCCACTTCATCCCCAGCCCCTCCACACAGAAGTCCAGGAAATCGTTCCCTGCGAAAAGCTTCCTCCCCCTGAACGACTCCACCGCTTCGTGAGAACCCTTCGGCTCCGCCACCAGGATGCTCCCGCTGTAATCCCCGACTCCCTCAAGATATCGTCCCGAAATCCGGTGCCAGTCCAAAGTCGTCACGAAGTGCGGCACCACCCCGTGCGAGAGTAGCGTCTTATATATCGTTCCCACCGCAATAATCACCGCCCGCCGGCTCACATCACGAAGCTGATCGATATTCTTCGCCAGCGAAGGCCCCGCCGTGACCACCACCGCCGGGTAACCCTTGAAGCAGCCCTTCAGTACCCCAATCCCCGGCTGATACACGTACCACGGCAGGTTCATCAGCAGGTTATACTTCGTGTCGATCGGAAGAATCATCGCCGTCCGAAGCGACGTCCCCCCGTGCTCGAAGAAATCCAGCACGCTTCGCATCTGCCCTCGGTAGAACTCCGGATGCAACTGCGCGGAAGCCGGATGCCTGATAAGCGTCGCCCCCTTCGTCGCATCCCCCTCCTTTACGTGAGCGAAAAGCCTCACAGTGTATCCGTTCAGCCGTCGCATCAGCTCGGCCTTCGTCGGGTCCAAGAGGATCACCAGCTTCCCGTCGCAAATCAACTGCGTGAAGTCCCTCTTCTCAAACGCCTCCTTCAACACCCGTGCGTCCTTCTCGATCACGATTGCAAGCAGGTCCCGCTCTTCCCGAAGCAGCTCCTCCACGTGGTACCCCAGCCCGAAGCCCAGCACGACGAACGTGAAGACGCCCTTGAGATCGTATCTGGAAAGCACCCGCCTCGCTTCTTCCTCCGGATCGTACTGGCTGTGGAGAAAGAGCTTTCTTCCCGCAGGAGTGGTGACCCTCAAGGTCGGCTGCCCCGATCTGCCCGTTAACGCTTCCCAATCGCCGGGGCGTCCCGCCTTCGATATGCTCTCGGCAAGCGAAGGATCGACTTCCCTCAAAGCGGAAAGGTTCTTCTTGAGAAAGCCGCGCGAACGGTTGTGACGCCTACGACTGCTTCTCAGTCTCTGGTCACGCATTCTCGGCTAGCTGTTTCAGAATCCGTTGCCACGCACCCATCGCAGGCGAAAACTCGTGCGACAGCACCTCGCCCAGCATGAAGTAGTCCCTGTTCGTCAGCGCCTCATTCATCTCCCGCAGCGTCCCCTCCATCTCCCCAAGCCACTCTCCTACGCTCCTCCCCTCCACCTCCACCTCCCCGTAGTCCCAATCCAGCACCAATCCCACCTTGCTCAGCGCCTCCTGGACCACTGCCCACATCTGGCAGCATGCCGCCAGCAGAGCCATCGCTTTCTGTATCTCTTCGGCTTCCAGGTGCCCGACCAGTTCCGGAATGACCCTCTCCACCTGCCCCACGTGCTCCACCAGCTCCCTCAGAGTCTCGCGCGCCAGCTCGTCCGCATTTCGCGTCGTGATCTCCACCCTCTCGAACTCCCCCACCGAACGCGCCCCCAGTTCATCCTGCCGTTCCCTCTCCAGCACTTCTCCGTCCACCCTTATTCCCGTGATCACTCTCCCCTCCGACCGCACCCTCACCCGCTCCTCATCCAGCACTTTACCCAAAGACTTCCCCCCCTGCGCATCCACCACTTCGCGCTCACCGTCCGTTATCAACTCCATGTTCCTCTTGCCCCTCCCTGCACCGACGACGTGGATACTACCCGACCCCTAAGAGGATGTAAAGCGGAAGCAAACAAGAAAAGACCGCGCGCCAGACCCTCAGGTCTCCACGCTCACCCGGTTCCCGTTCTGAACGGGAGAAGCAACGGCGTCGTCTTCCAATTTCGTCTTCTCTATCGCCTCGTACCACGTCTCGCGAAGGCTCGACAGAATCTCGACGGCCTCATCGATCAGCTTCGGATCCCTCTCCACATTCGCCTTCACCAAACGCATATACGTGAAAGTGTAAAGAGAACTCAGCCTTTCGCACAGCAGCGCGTCCACACTAGGATCAAGCGACGACATCAGATGCAGAATCACCCGTTGTGCCCTAACCAGAAGACCGTGCGTCCCCTCAAAATCCCCCTCCCCAAGCTTCTCCCTCGCCTGTGACGCAAAACGGATCGCACCGTCGTACAGCATCAGCAGAAGCTGCTCGCGAGATGCCGTCAGCACCTGCGTCTTCAGATATTCTTTGGTCCCCCGCTTCTTCATCCGCTCCTCCGGTGAACGACTAGAACATTCTCCCCAACCCTCCGAAGAGGCTAGCTCTCCCCGCTACTACCCGCAGAGAAATTCGCCCATGTAATCGGCTTAATCGACGACACATACAGCTGCATCGTCTGCAGCTCCGATAGTGCCAGCTCCATCTGCGCAAACTGGTTGTACAAACGCTCCTCCGTCGACTCTATTCTCCTCTCCAGCGTCTCCGCCTGATAGTCGTACATGTCAATTATGCGATCAATACCGTCCGTCTTCCCCTTGATCAGTCCGTCCGTCGTATCCGTTAGGAACTCCAGCCTGCTCGCTAGCTCACTCGCCTTCCCCTCCGAACGATACATCAGGCTCGTACCGCCGTAGATATGCTCCGCCGCAGACGTGTCCGTCCTCAGGCCCAAATCGATGTATGCCAGGCTCCCGTTCAGCCCGGTGACCCCCAGCTCGTGGACCCCGTCAGGTGTTGACAAGTCAACAAGCTCTATCGAATCACCGTCACTCGATATCTGTGCAACCAGCTTCCCGCCGTTGTCCACGTGATCGTTTATCGTGCTCAGGATGTTCTGGATTATCACCGCATTCGCCAGATCAATGTCCAGCGTCGTTCCGTCCGCCAGCGTAATCCGCATATCGTCCAGGTTCTCGACGATCCTGATCCCTTCGCCGCCACGCAGGTCCTCCACCAGCGTCGTCGGCGTAACAGTCTGCGCCGCCCCCGCAAACAACGCCACCACTCCCCTGAAATTCGACGACAGCTTCGACGTCAGCCTACTCTCATCTAGAGTAAGGTGCCCCGTATCGTCCAACCTTATCCCCACACTCGCCAGTGTGTTGTATCCCGCCTCCGCCCCGCTGAGAGGCGTTATGAGCAGGTTATACAGACTGCTCTCTATCTGCGCGACCGTGCTGTCCCCGAACAGGACCCCCCTCTCCCCCGCGTCAACATCGAACGCCGTCAAATCGTCTATAGCGTCGATCGCCAGATTGAACTGCTCCACAAAATCGTACACACCATCCACTATCGCCGTCTCGTCCCTCGTCACGCTGACCGTCACCGGAGACGAACTCGGCGCTACCAGGTCCAAGGTCACGCCCTCGATCACGTCGTCCACCAAGTTCGAGCCGCTCGTTATCGTTACCGGATCTCCCGCCCCCGACCCGCCCAGTAGCAGCACCGCATCCTGAGCTTCCGCAATCGTGCTGAAATCCAACCCCGTAGCTCCCGGATCAATCAATATCCTCCCACTCCTCCCCGTTACCTCGCTTGTCACCGTCAGGTGATAAGGCGATATCCCGCTGCCATCGTTGATCACCGAGGCGCCCACCGCGATCCCCAAGTCGTTTATCATCGCCGCCACGTCTTCGAGCGTGTCCGTCACCGAGACGTCAATCTCGTACTCGAACGAACCGTCAATCACATACGGCGACTCCACTGAAGCACTGCCCAGGATGTTCAGGTCCGCCGCAGTCGTGCCGTTCTCGTATTCCTCCACCCGCAGCGTTCCCGTGCCCCCGGATGTGTCCGTCAGCAGAATCCCATCACCAGTCGCATTAATCGTCGCCGTCACCATTGCTGCCGAAGCATTGATCTCCTCAAGAACGTCCGCTATGTAAACGTCATCCTGCTGCGTCAGGTCGATAATCGCCTCGTTCCCCGCCGCGTCCACTATCTTGAACTTCCCCGCCATAACCCCGCGCCCGCCGTTCAACTCCGACAGCCTCGTACTCTCCTTGATGTACTGCAGTTCCAGGTCTTCCCCCCGAACGCTCGTCGCCGCCACCCCGACTGCGCCCGTGCTTATCCCCAACTCCGCCGCCGTCGTCGAATCCACATCGTCGATAATCAGGTTGCTCGTCGTCTGACCCGTCAGATCGGTTATCAACAACGCGTTCCCCGTTCCCGCTACCGACGCGTTAACATCCACCGTCCCGTCCGCGTTGATCAAATCCATAACATCCTGCAGCGTCACCGCCGTCGTAAGGTCAATCTGAGAGCTGTTCCCGGCTCGGTCCGTTATCGATATGTTCCCCAGCGCTACCCCTGATCCGCCGTTCAGCGACCGCAGCAGCACCGTGTTCAGCCCCGCAATCACGTCCTCGCCGGTAATCGTGTCGCCCGCGACGCTCTGCAGAATCCCTAAGTCAGCAGCCGCCCCGCTCGAATTCAACGCAGTCACCGACAGACTACCCCCTCCGCCCGACGTGTCTACAAGCTGAATCCCTTTCCCGTCCGACCTCACCGACGCAGTCAAGCTCCCTGTGTTCTCCGAATCGTTGTTTATCGCATCTATCACATCCAATATTGTCGTCGCCCCGGTCAAATCAACATCTATAGTCGTTCCGTCCCTCAGAGCTATCTGGAAATCATTCAGGCTCTCGATTATCGAAACCCCGTTGCCGTCGTTCAGAAGCGACAGCGGCGTATTCACCGATACATACATCACATTCTGGCCCGTTATCGTTCCCGTCCCGCCTCCGTCTCCCAGTATCCCTAAGTCATAGGCCGTCGTGTCCGTCCCCACTTCCTCCACCATCAGATTTGTCGTGGTGGACCCCGAATTGTCAGTTAGCACTATCGACCCGTCAGAGACCGACGCCCTCACCCTTACACTTGTCGTGTTGCTTATCAGACTCAGAACATCATCAACCGTCGCAGCGCCCGACAAATCGATTATCGTAGAAGCCCCGCTCCTGTCCGTTACCCGGATCGACCCCATATCAACCCCGGCGCCGCCGTTAAGCGCCACCAGTCTCGTCGACTGATCTACCGCCGCATTCCCCAGCTCAATAGAAATCGTCCCCTCGCCCACCGCTGTCGTGTCCGCATCCGCCATCCCCGTCGAATAGAGCTGGTGCGCCTGCGCCGTTTGCACCACCGTGAACACATACGACCCTATCGCCGCATCGGAACTTCCCGACGCCCGAAGGATGTTGACGTTGTTCGAGAAAACACTCGTCGCGTCGTACGTCTTCTCCGACCCCAGCGTCTGCGCCGACGTCAACACCGCCAGCAGACGCGTCGACAGGTCCTGCAGCGCACTCTTCTGCTCGTTCGCCTCCTGAATGCTCGCCTGAACAGCCAGCAGCGGCTGCATCTCTATCTGGATCAACTGCTGAACCAGCGCGTCGGTGTCTACCCCAGAAATGAGGCCGCTCAGCCCCATCGACAACGTTCCGTCTCCTTAATCTTTATCCAGTCCGAATGCTCGCCTCTGCCATCCCGTGATCTTACCTATTCACTCACGTCGACCATCAGCCCCAGCGCTTCGCGTGTCTCAAGGAACTTCGCCGCCATCTTCATAAGCTCCTCGGGCGGAATCGTCTTTATCACTTCCCCAGTCATCGAGTCCACGATCTTCACGAACAGCTTTCCAGTCTGTTCATGCACCCCAAAGCCCACCTTCGCATTCAGATTCCGCAACGCCCCTTCAACCGCCGCAACCATCTGCCCCACGTCCTCAGGGCTCGCCTCGGGCAAATCAACTTGCCCTGCTGCTGCTCCTGCGCTAACAGCGGTATCTAAGGACGCCGGCGGACGCGCTGTCAGCCGAGGCTGCCACAACGAGGCAACATTCGCACCCGCTTCCGCAGCTTGTACCATCTGTGTCAGCTCTGCCATCTTGGCACTCCCACGCTGGTTCGCGGGGCGGGTCAGCGGTGCGGACCCGCCCCGCTACCATCGCCAGCTTTAGGTAAGCAGTGCCAGTACGTTCTGTGGTGTCGCGTTCGCCGTTGCCAATACGCTTGTGCCTGCCGACACCAATATCTGCGTCCTGGACAGCTCCACCGTCTCACGTGCGAAGTCAGTATTGCGTATCACCGACTCCGACGCTGTGACGTTCTCCAGAGTGATCCCCAGAGAGTTGATGTTCACCTGCAGCACGTTCCGCTCAAAGGCGCCCAGGCGACCTCGAAGCCTCGATACCGAGTTGATCGCCTGATCTATAATCCTCATCGCCTGTGTCGGATTCGAGTACAGATCGTACGGATCTCCGGTCCTGATCTGGTTCAGGTACCCTTCAGTACCATTCCCCAGATCCGACGAGGATGTCCTGGGTATCCCCAGCCTCGCCTGCTGCACAGTGCCGGAGTCCGGACCCAACTGGAACACCGCGCCGCCGCCTGCGATCGTGAACCCCGTAGAGTCCGCGGTCGTCGCGGCCGTCACGGTCAGCGTCGCCTCCAGGTCCAGCGTCGACGTCGCCACCGACACCGTCAGGCCGTCACCTGCCGCAGCTACACCGTTGATCGTCGCTCCCACGTCAACTCCGTAGTCGCGCGTGATCACACTGCCCGCAAGACCGTCGAGCATCTGCACATCGCCCGTGGCATTGTCAATGTCCTCGATGCTCACGAACTCGTCGGCACCATACGCGGTGCTGTAGAAGATGATCGCTCCTGCGCTCGCCTCCGCGCTGACGCCGGTGTTGTCACTCACGGTGTTGATGGCAGACCCCACTGCCGCCATTGTTGTGCCTGCCGCAAAGCTCAGCACCTCCGTGCCCCGGTTACCCGTTACACGGATCGTCTGGTTGTAGTCGCTGAACTCCCCGGCATTCGAGAAGTAGCCTACGGCCACTTCGGCAGAGGTGGTGACGTTGATCGTCACCGGCATCGTCGACTGACCCACGGGGATGTTCGCCTGATAGATGTCCAGGCTCGCTATGTCCGCAGAGTCCACACTCGATGTGACGAAGTTCAGCGCCCCGTTCAGCAGGTTCAATCCGCCGAACGTCGTCGTGTTCGATATCCTATCGATCGACGCTATCGCCGAATCTACCTGCAGCTGGTTCGCCGCTATCTCGTCGCTTGACAGGCTGCCGCTCGAGGCCGCTTCTACCACCAGCTCGCGGATGCTAGCCAGCATCACGCTTACCTCGTTCAGCGCGCCTTCGGCTGTCGCCACGATGTTGATCGCTCGCTGCGAGTTGTCTATGGCTTGCGCCAGACTACCCATGTCCGCTCGCAGCAACTCCGACACGATCAATCCCGCAGGATCATCCGCACCTCGGTTGATCCGCTGGCCCGTGGTCAGCCGTTGGAGGGACCGCGATAAGGCCGTGGTGTTTATCTCCAGGTACCTTGCCGCAGTCATTGCGGGTATGTTCGTGTTGATTCGCGTCACCCTAAATCCTCCTTGATTAAGGTTGACTTCTTGAGTAGCAACCCGGGACTTCCCTGCCCGGGCAGCCCTTTTTCAGCCCCGAAAAACACTCCGCACAAGATGCCCACATCGCATCTTCCGGGGCAGGACTCACCCATCGGGCCTAGCTCCACAGCCGCCGGCCCACGAGCGGCTCTCACCTCATTGGCACCACCTCCGAGTTTAGAGCCCTGTTCTGTCCCAGCATACTTCTTCCGCAATTTCCTTAATCCCCTTATCGACCCCTTCAGCTTTAGCCCTTTAGCAAGATTCCTGCCGCCCACCCTACCGGAGTAGCGCCAAAACCGCCTCCGGAATAGCGTTAGCGCTGGCCAGTATCGAAACCCCCGCCGATACAAGTATCTGCCTTCTCGTCATTTCCGCAGTCTCTGCCGCGAAATCGGTGTCGCGTATACTTGATTCTGAGGATGATACCTTTTCCAGCGCAACTCCCAGAGAGTCTATATTCCCTTGGATGACGTTCCCCTCCAGCGCCCCCAGCCTACCCCGAATCGATGCCACATCCGCGATCGCCTCGTCAAGTATCTTCATCGCCTGCTGCGGATCCGCTCTCACCGACGCAGTTCCACCTTCCAACACCTCCGACAGCATCCCCGACACTCCTCCCAGATTGCCCGCCGAAACGTCCGGCAGCCCCACCCTCACCTGATCACCCACTCCGTTGCTCGGCCCAATCTGAAACACCGCGCCCCCTCCCGTGATTACAAAGTCCGTCCCGGACTCCAAACCGGCCGCGATGCTCGAATTCAGCGCCTCGGTAAGCCTCACCTCCATGTCCAGCAGCGTACTGTTCAGGATCAGCCGCGTTCCTCGCGCCGCAGCCCTCTCACCATTGATGTCCGCCACCATATCCTTCCCATAATCCCTGCTCGTCGCCACTCCCCCACCGTCCACCACCGTGAAATCCACCACACCGTCCACGTCCTCCACGCTCACAAACTCCTGCGAACCCATCTCTACGCTCTCAAACACTATCGTTATCCCCATGAAGTCCACCGCCCGCACCCCTGTCCTGTCCGTCAGGTTGTTCACCGCCGCCACGATCGCAGAATTGCTCGTCCCCGCAGCAATGCTCAGCACCTCCGTCCCGTCATTCCCCGTAATCCGAATGCTCTGATCCGTGCTCACCCCCATCCCCGAGTAGAAAAGGAGACCCCGCTCCGCAGCGCTCGCGACCGAAACATTCACCGCCACCCCGCTCGTCCCCACCGCCGCTCTGTAAATGTCCAGCATTGATATATCGCTTGAATCAACGCTCGCCGTAGTGTACGCATACGAGCCGTTCAGCAGGTGCTCACCCCCAAAGCTCGTCGAATCCGCAATGCGGTTGATCGCCTCGATCGAACTGTCCAACTGTAGCTGAATCGCATCGATCTCCTCATCCGTCAGCGTCCCCTCTTGCGCACCGCCCGTCACCAACTCCCGCATCGTCACCAGAATCGTGCTCACCTCATCCAGCGCCGCCTCCGCCGTCCCCAGCACGTTCGCCGTCCGTTGCGAATTCTCTATCGCCTGCTGCAGCCCTCGCCCTTCCGACCTCAGCAGCTCCGCCACAACCCAACTCGCGGGATCATCCGCGCTCCGGTTTATCCGCGCCCCAGACGACAGCCTTTCCAGCGACCGGCTCAACGCCTCCGAATTCCTGCTCAGGTATTCCGCCGCCCATAGTGCAGGAAGATTGGTGTTAATCCGCGTCATCTACTCCCCCCCTCCACTCAACACTGACACTAAAACCCCTTGCACACTCACTGGCCCTCTCCCTCTTTCTCGGCGGCCCCGCTCCTCTTCCTCAGCAACTCCCTCGCCTTTCTCGCATCCTCCAGCGCCACCTTCGCCGCCTCAATGTTCTCCGCCTGGATCAGCTCGTACACCTCTTTTCTGTGAACCGATACCTCCTTCGGAGCAGTTATCCCCAGGCGTACCCGCCCACCCCTAATATCAACAACGACGACCTCTATGTCGTCGCCTATCATGATCGCCTCATCAACATGTCGTGTAAGCACCAGCATCAGCGCCCTCCGTGGCTCTTCTCAAATATTCCTGCTGGTCATGCCTTTCCTCCGCTGTTCTGCGGCGCACCCGCCGCCAATGCGCGGCCTCATCCGCGTTGCCGCGCGGACCCATCCGCGTTACTACGCGGACGCATCCGCAAACACCGGATGCTTCGTCGTATACTCTTCTCCCGGCAGAACCAACTGCTTAGCCAGCCGCTTTATCACATTGAAAACCAGCGGGCCCTGCAAATTCGCCGTCGTCAGCATAGGATCGGGAGATATCGTCAGGATCACCAACACCCTACCCTCCCTCACGTCATCAAGCTCGATCGAACCCAGGTCGTCCTTCATCACCTTCACCTGATATCCCGGACTGAAGCCCACCGGATCGCACACGATAAAAGCCACACCTGGCTCCTCCGTCGACTGAAGCCACAGCAGCGGCTCTTCCCCCTCCAGCCTCAGCAGCGCGTACTCCTTCAAATCGCTGAACCCCAAAATCCCCTCTGGAAATTGAAATACGTCCTCCTCCGAAACCTCCACCTCTCCGAAACGCGTAGTCTCGACTCTCATTTCCGCCTCCACGCCGTCTGCTATGTCAGATAATCCAGAAGGGTCGGCCGAAGGATCGCCGCCGCCATCGCCAACGACGCCTCCAGAGCGTTCTGCTGCTGCTCGAACTCCACCGCCGCTTGTGCCAGATCCACGTCCTGCAAACTCGATAGCATCGACTGCACCTGAAGCGACTCACTGCTCAACCTGTTCTCCGTAAGCTCCAGCCTCTGGACCCTGGTCCCTACCGTCGCCTGCGCGTCCAGCACTATCGTCATCGCCTCGTCCAGCGCGTCAATCTGCTCCGAAATCGCCGACTGATCGTTTGCTATCAACGCCTCCCTCAGCCTCAACAGCGGCGTGAACACACTGTCCGACGTAACACCCGTCGTCTCCAAAACCCCCAGCTCCGTAGCGCTCGTGCCGCCGTTCTCGTCCACCGTCATCGTTGCGCCGCTCAGACGCGAACGAATCACCACCCCCGTCCCTGCGTCATTGATCTCCGCCTCTGCGTAAACCCCCGCCCCGTTAATCGCATTCAAGACATCCTGCACCGTCGTCGCTCCGGCGAAGCTTATCGATGCGCTGTGCGTCCCATTCGTGATCGTAATCCCCGACAAATCCAGACCCGCGCCCCCGTTCAGCAGACTCAAATCCGTGAGCATGTTCAGCACCGGATCCAGATCGCTGCCCACCACCACTCCCATCGGCGTCGGCTGCAGTATCCCCAGATCGAACGCCGTGCTCCCCCCCGCAACTTCCTCGACCGTCACCGGGCCACCCACTGCCGTCAGCGTAATCCCCGTCCCCGTCAACGTCGCCGTCACCAAACCTCCCGCCGAATCGTTTATCATCGATATCACATCGCCGATGTTCTCCGCATCCGACAGATTCACATCCACCGTGGTAACCCCGTCCGATATTCGTAGCGAACCCTTCCGCACTCCCGTCCCGCGATTCAAATCCGACAGCGCCGTCGCACGATCCCCGCCTGAACCGTCCGACAGAATCGGATCAAGATCTCCGCCCGCTCCCACTTCCGCCGTCAGCGCCCCGAAAGCCTCCGCACCCGTCACATTCACCTGCAGCACCGCTCCATCCGATATCCCGATCTCGACCGCCCCGTCGTTCCCGTTGTACAGGACCGAATCTCCCATCACCACAAACGGCACCGTCTCCGTATCCGACCCACCAAACACATACAGCTTCCCGAAGCGCCTGTTCGCAATGTTCACCACTTCATTTATCAGCTCCGTCACCTGCCTCGAAGCCGCAAGGCGAGTTTCCTCATTCGCCGAAATGTCATTCGCCTGCTCGATTGCCAGCTCCTTCGCCTCCACCAGATCCTCGAACACATCCGCCAGCGCCGCGTCGCTCATCCCCAGCCGGCCCTCGTTCATGTCGATGTTCCGAACATACTGCTCGTGTCGCTCAAGCAGATTCTGGAACTCCATTACAGAGTTCGCGCCCACCGGATCCATCGACGGCATGACTATGCGCTTGCCCGACCCAATCTGCTGCTGGATCTTCAGCAACGCCTGCAGGCTCCTACCCAAATCCTGCAGCGCAAAAGCCGACTGCATGTTCGACGTAACCCTCGAAAACGGCGTCAGCTCCAACCTCTTGCTCCTTGTCCTACAGCGACATCAAAGTGTCCACCATCTCGTCTATCACGCTTATGAACTTCGCTGCCGCCTGGAACCCCTGCTGGTAAGCGATCAGCCGAACCGTCTCCTCGTCGATGTTCACTCCCGATATCCTCTCACGCTCGCTCTGAAGAGAAATCAGTAGCGCCGCCTGATTCTGCTCCAGCGCCTGCGCATTCGCCGCGCTCGAGCCTATCCGCGAAACCACCCCCTGGTAGAAATCGCTGAACGTCGCCCCGCCCAACCCCTCTATCCCCTGCAACTGCAAATCCGCCAACGCCAGCGCGTTAGTGTTGTCTCCCACTGCTCTCGACTGCCCCGCCGCCACCAACTGCGGGTTCGCCGCAATCACACCATTCATGCCTATGTCGTTCGCCCCCCTACCCGTGAAGAACGTGTTCACCCCCAGCGCAGCCAGCAGCCCGCTCGTGTCCTCGCCAAACGTGAAGCCGTAATCATCCGATCCGCTCGTGAGCACAAGCCTCCCCGTACCCGTGATGGACCCAGTTACGTCCGCATACGCCGCCGTCACCTCCGCCGTAAACTCCGCCACTATCGATTGCAGCGTCGAATCCGCCCCCACCCCGTCCAGATCCACCTCTATATTGAACATCTCCACCTCTCCCGTCTGCTTGTTCACAACGTTTACGTTGAAGCTCCCGTTCTTCACCTCAAATGCCAGCCCCGCATCGCTCAGAACCGCCGCCGTATCCCTCACACCTTCCACACTCGTCAACGTGCTGTATTCGACCAGCCCCTGCCCCTGGGAATGTACCCTGTTCACCTCATATATGAATGTCGAGATCAGAGTGTTCAAATCCTCCAGCGCCCGGTCCACCGCACCTTCCCGTCCTTCCAACAAACCCATGAGCCGTCCCCCCGTTATCGGCAAATCCATTCCGTCATGCGCAAACGCGACCACCGGGTACACCACCCCCTCAACCACCTCCGTCGACGACTCCAACGAGTGGTACGTCGTCCCCTGAACAAGCGCATAATTGCCCACATACACGTTCAGCATCCCACGCTCGTCTTCATACGACTTCACCTGCACCAGTCCCGACAGCTCGCCAAGCAGCGCTCTCCTCTGGTCCCGAAGATCGTTCGCCGTCTGCCGCGACGGCTCCGACTCCATCTCAGCTATGCTTGCGTTCAACTGGCCGATATCCTCGATCAGGTGATTTATCTCCTCAACCGCATTCCCCACCTCGCCCACTCTTTCCTCCCTGAAGCGATTGAGCTGCTCGTAGATCGTCCGCACCTCCGATACGAATCCCTCCCCCGTCTGTATCAGCATCGCACGCGTCGACACATCCTCCGGATTGTTCGCAAGGTCCTGCACGGCATCGAAGAACCGGCTGAACGCCGTAGACAGGTCCGTATCCGTTAGCTCCCCAAGTATCGCCTCGATCCTCCCCAGCGTCTCGCGCTGCACGCCAAGGTACGAAAGCGTCGAATCCGCCAGCATGATCCTCTCATCCAGATACCTGTCCAGCGTCTGCTCGATCAGGCTCGCCTGCACCCCACCCCCCATAATCAGACTCCCCGGCAGCCCAATAGGCTGCCCCGTCACCATCCCCACACGCTGACGCGTGTACCCCTCCGTATTAACGTTCGCAACGTTGTGGCCCGTTACCGACAGCCCCAGTTGCTGGACCATCAGCGCCGACTCCCCGATGTTCAACGCCGCTAGCAGACTCATCCTTCCCCCTTTACGCCGTTGCTTCGAATAGAGCCGCTCCCGGCCCCTTCCGCAGCTTCTGTGGGTTATATGTAGGTTTCTTCCGACCGACTCCGAATATTATCCCGAGGCACTTCTCCGCGTGGTCCAACCCCACACGCGCAAGCCCGAAATTCAACTCCGCCGAAAACTTCAGCTTCCCCGCGTTGCCCACCAGCTCATCCCTCGCGCGCTCCAGCCTCTTCCGCTCCTCCCCGCCGAGCTCTTGCGCTATTCGCGTAACCGTGTGCCGCTCGCTCATCGGTATCCCAAGCTCCTGCGCCGCCTTTGCACACAGCTCGTTCCTTCTCTGCTCCAAGTACCCTATCTGCTCCAGCAGCGTCGCCTCCTCCCCGTTTATCCTCGCCAAGTCCTCACTCCTCATCTCCACAATCGCCTTGCGCTGCCGCTCCATCACCTCCCTCAGCCTACCGTGAAGATCACTCAGCCCTCTCAGCGCATCCTCAAGCCTTCGTAGCAGCTTCTCCATTGTCCTCCTCGCTCTCCGGCACAGCCGGCAGAAAAAAGTCATACAGCATCTCAGCGATACCCAATCCGCCCGACTCCGCCGACGCCTTCGCGTACTCCGCATCCAGCAGGCCCTCGTAGATGTTCCGCGCCGGAGACGACGGCATTAGCCCCTCCTTCGGCACCGTATTCCGCATCGACCGCAGCAGCATCCGGTGAAAGACCTCCTCGAACTCCCTGCAAACAGACAGAAGACGCTCTTGCCGGCGCCCCGACTGACTCGCCGCTGCGTTCGAAACCAGTTGTGAAGACGATACTCTCATATCTCTCTATTCGACCATCTCAAGCTTCGCCTGTAATGCCCCCGCCCTCTCTATCGCCATGATTATCTGTGCCAGATCCTCCGGCGATGCCTTCAACTGCTTCAGCCCCTGCACTACGTCGCTCAAAAGCGTCCCCTCCGTGTTGATCTCGATCAGCCTGTCCCCAGGCCCCAGTCCGGGCACCGTCACAGAAATGTCCCCATGCGAGATCGCCACCGGCAGTATCCGCACGTCCCCGTTTATCACCACCGTCCATGTCTTCTGATCTATAACCACCCGCGCCTCGCTCGAAGGGTATTCCACCGGCAGCCTCTCCAGCCGCGAAATGAACCCAACCGGGTTGACCCGGTATGCCGACGGGATATTCACCACCACCGTGCTCCCGTTCTTCGCATACGCAAACAGCACCCCCAACTCCCCGCTCTGAAGCTCCCTGTTTATCACCTCCGCTACATAAGCCGCGGTCGTGAAATCCGGCCTATCGAGCACAAAAACGACATTCTGCCCGCGCACGAAGTCATCCGGCAACTCCCTCTCCACAATCGCTCCGCGCGACACCCGCCCCGTCGTCGCGTTCGACGCATCTGCGGAGACCGGGCCCTGAGCCACGGCATAGACTATGCCGCTAGGCCCAGGGCCCTGGAGAGGGGTCTGCACTAAGGTTCCGCCTTCAAGTGACGTCGCGTCACCCACCGACGAAACCACAACATCTATCCTCGAACCTTCTTCCTTGAACGCCATGAGCTTCGCCGTCACCACCACCGCCACGTTCTTCGGCTTCAGCAAATCAGGCTGAACAGTGACGTTCATACGCGTCAGCATGTTCGAAAGCGCCTGCACCGCCGGCGCGAACTTCGCCCCGTCCCCCGTTCCGTTCAGACCCACCACAAGCCCGTATCCGAAAAGCTGGTTGTCCCGCACACCTTTCACCGTCGCAATGTCCTTAACCCGCACCGTCGGGCCGCTCCTCTTTGCGCGCGCCGTCTGCCCGTAAGCGCCCCAGGCGACACTTCCCGCCAGCACCGTTACTGCTATCAGTACCCCCAACGGTCTCCTTTTCATCTTCTCCACTCCTAGAACGGCCACACCAGATCGATTATCCGCGCCAACCACCCGCGTCGCGCACCGTTCCTCGTCACGGGACCCTCGCCCTGCAGCGACATATCAACGTTCGCCAGGTACCTCGACATCACCGTGTAATCCGAAGTGATGTGCTCCGGCCTCACCGTTCCCGTCAGCATTATCTCGTGCATCTCCTCGTCTATCGTTATCTTCTTCCTCGCCTCCAGCAGCAGATTCCCGTTCGGCAGCACCTCCATCACTTCACCAGTTATCTTCGCCTTGAACTGGTTCCCCCTTTCCGACGTCGCATCTCGCTCCAGCGTCTTCCCGGCCGAGTACTCCCCCTCCGTACCTATCACCTCATCCGCGCCCAGGCTCTTGTCGGTGAGCAGATTGATCAGAAGCTCCAGCTCCTGCAGCTTCAGGTTGTACTTCGACTCCGTATCCAGCGTGGCCTCGTTCGTTGCTTGCGCTTCCTCCTCGATCAGAATCGTTATCAGATCGTGCTTCTTGAACGCGATCGGCCCGCGATCCTGAAACAGGGAACTCTCCGCCACCGTCTCGCCCCGCCACAGCGAGTACGCACCCGCCGCCCCACCGGACAGGAAAAACCACCCCAGCAGCACAACCAGGGCCATCGGACCTTTGAACTTGCTCATTCTGAGACCTCCACCGTGTTCTTGCCGATCACTCTAGCCAGATACACCTGTCTCGAACGCGGGTTCTCCACCTCGATTACCTCACCCTTCTTCCCGCTCTCCTTCGCCTTCGCGTATGTGAGAATGCTGAACAGCTCCCCCCGCACCTCCGCCGTCACCACGTCCCCGCGCTCGACTAGCGGCAACTCCTCCACCGCACCCAGCGCCACCACCGAACCCTTCGGTATCGCTCGCTCCGCCCTCCTCCCGACGATGTCCGAAAGCGACCTCGCCGGCCCGCTCCCCTTTTCTGTCATCAATACACGCTTCGACTCAACGTCACTCGCCAGTATCGTCCCCCTTCTCGGGATGTTCTTCTTCGCCACAAACACCTCTTCCCATACCGACACCTTCACCGGCACCGAGACCTTCACCGCGTTCCCCGCCGCAGTCTTCACCTCCGCGATCACCGTCAGACTGCCTGGGACACTCTCCGAAGCCGAACTCGGCTCCGTCACCTTCACTTCCACTCCCGAATCCCATTTCGACTCGCCGGCATCAAACAACTTCCCCAACTCTACAACCACGTCGTCCGCACTCAGTCCGTACAGCGCCGCAATGTGCTCCCGCACCGCATCGCTCAAAACGCCCGCGCGCCCGCCGCCCTCCCTACCCGGCTTCACCTTCACCGTGTCCGCCCCCGTGAGCCACTCACCCTCAAACCCCGCTTGCCTCAGCCGGCACGCAACGTACTCTCTCGTCAACGTTCTTTCCGAGCCCTTCGGCGCAAGACCCAGCGGCAGTCGCGCCAGCCGCTCCATCTCCGATGGGTTCCCGCCTTCCAGCCTCGCAACTTCCGACAGAACCACAAACGGCCCCGCCGATTCTGCTTCCGCCCTCAGCTCTATCTCAGCGCCGCTGCTCAACGCCGCCGCACTCACCAACATCGTCGTCACCGCCACTATCGCAACCACTCTCATCTCTCAGACCTCTGCTACCTCAGCGACGTCAGCCTCTGCAGCATCTCGTTAGCCGTGCTCAGAACCTGCGAATTGAACTCAAACGCCCGCTGCGCCTCAACCAGGTCCACCAGCTCCGTCACAACGTCCACGTTCGATGCTTCCAGCACTCCCTGCACTATCTCCCCTATGCCCTCTTCCCCGGGCGTCCCAACAATCGGCTCACCTGATGCCGCCGTCTCCTCAAGCAGGTTATCTCCCACCGAAAGCAGCCCCGCCGGGTTGATGAAAATCGCCAGCTCTATCTGCCCCACCGTCTGCGGATCCGTCTCACCTGCTACCAACACCTGCACCGTTCCGTCCTGTCCGATCGACACCTCCACCGCATCCTCGGGTATCGTGATCCCCCCCTCCAGCGGGTTCCCATTCGCATCCACAATCGTTCCGTCAGCGTCCAGCGTAAAAGCCCCCGCTCGCGTGTACGCTATCGAGCCGTCAGGCTGGACCACCTGAAAGAAGCCGTTCCCCCGGATCGCAATGTCGAACTCGTTCCCCGTCGTCAGAAAGTTACCTTCCTTGAATATCCGCTGCGTCGAAACTAGCCTCGTCCCCAGGCCGATCTGCGTCCCCGTCGGCACCTGCGTACCCTCCGCCGCCTGCGTACCCGCAGGCCTTAGCTGCTGGTACAGGAGGTCCTCAAAATTCGCCCGGAACGCCTTGAATCCAGTCGTGTTGACGTTCGCCACGTTGTGCGCCACAACGTCAACGTTTTGCGACTGCGCGTTCATCCCCGTCGCTGCAGTCAATAGCGCTCTTAGTGACATCTCACCTCTCCATTGCTTAGGAAACCAGACCCACGTCCTGAACCGCACGTTCCAGCGTGCTGTCCTGAAGCTTGATCAACTGAAGATTCGCCTCGTACGCTCGCATCGACTCGATCATGTTCGCTATCTCAATCACAGGGTTCGCACCTGACGTCTCCAGGAATCCGCTTCGCACCACTGCCTTCGACGCGACCTCCCGCGCCGCCGGGCTCATCGCAAACAGCGTGGCCCCGACCTTTCTCATCCCCTGCGCTGTGCTTGGCTTCACCACCATCAGCCTCGAAACGGCCTCACCCGCCTCCAGAATCGTCCCGTCTGATGCGACGGTCACGTCTCCCGACGTCACCTCGATCGGCCTCCCCGTATCATCAAGCGCGTACATCCCCCCCTGTGTCGTCAGATACCCTTGAGAAACCATCAAATTCCCCGACCGTGTGTAGAATCTCTCCCCGCTCTGCCCATTCGAGACGCCAAGAAAGCCCTCGCCATCCAGTGCGATGTCCAGCGCCCGGCCTGTCGCCCTCAGACCCGATTGCTGCAAGTCAGTGAAGATCTCAGAGATCAGCGCCCCACCGCCGATCTCTTCCAGAAACTCCGGCCCCCCGCTATCCAGCGAAGCATCCTCCGCCGGCTCCGAAGGCCGCGACCTGAACACGACCAGGTCCCGCTTGAAACCCGCCGTGCTCACGTTCGCTAGGTTGTTCGCCGTCACATCTGTCCGCGTATCCTCAATCATCGCCCCCATGGTCGAAAGGTACAGACCGTAGATCATTCCGGCTCCCCTTCCCCAACCAGGAGTTCGGCGATGTCTTCCACATCAGCCTTGCTCAGACGATGTAAGAGGAGACTGGACGCGGTACGTGGCTCAATACCCCGTATTAGCTCCGCTACCCGCCCTGCCGCGGAGGGCCGTCCTACGGCAGGTGCGACGTCGCTTAGAACCCCTGACATCCAGTCTCCTCGGTCTCCCATCTGCAATTGGCGTTGGCTTTCACCAACTCCCCCTCCATGACTTCGGACTCCGTGTCTCACCCTCCCATGCGCAAGCCCCGTGCCCGAATGGAAAATCAATGCCGATAATGGCCAGATAATCGACGTAAGTGCAGCTCTTACAAAGTCTTAGGAAGATACTGCCCCGTCAGGACGCTCCCCTGCCCAGGAAACACGCCACCCAAGGGAGGCAATTTATGCGGGAAGGAGGCAATTTATGCCCGTTTTCACAGCCCCAGAACCGCTTCCCGGAACATTCTTCCCCGCTCCGCGAAGTTCTGGAACATGTCGTAGCTCGCGCACGCAGGAGACAGCAGAACCACGCTTCCCTCCCTGGCAACCTCTCGCGCCGCGCACACCGCAGACTGCAGGTCGCCCTCTCGCCACACTTCCAGAGACGCCCCCGGCGCCGCCGCTATCGCCCTCTCCAGCTTCTCCGCCGTCGCACCCAATGTAATCACCGCCGACGCCCTCTCCGCGATCTCCTCCGCAAGCGCCGAAAACTCCAGCCCCTTGTCGTATCCGCCAGCAATCAGTACCACCCTCCGCCCAGGAAAGCTCCTCAGCGCCGCTATCGCCGACTCCGGCGTCGTCGCAATCGAATCGTTATAGTAATCCACCCCGTCCAGGCTTCGCACCAATTCCAGCCTGTGCTCCAACGGCTCAAACTCCCTCAGCGCATCCGCAAAGCCCCCGGGGTCCGCTCCCACCGCCCACGCAGCGCACGCCGCCGCAAGCGCATTCTCCATGTTGTGCTCTCCCACCAACTTCATCTCCCCCGCCCGCGCAAAGCTCTTCACCCCCCCACCCACACGCAGCCAAAGCTCCTCCCCTTCCACATACCCCCCGTCCCCCAAATCAGGCTCAAGCCCGAACCCCAGCACTTCCCCCTTCGTCAGGCCCTTCCACCAATCCCACTCCTCCAGCACCCGGTTCAGCACCGCGAAATCCCCCGCCCCCTGACGCCTGAAGATATGAGACTTCGCCTCCGCGTAAGCCTCCATCGTTCCGTGCCGATCCAGGTGATTCGGAGACAGGTTCGTCAGCACCCCAACGTGCGGGCTTTTCCCAATCTCCCCAAGGTACGGAAGCTGAAAACTCGAAAGCTCCAGAACCGCCACATCATCCGGCCCCATCTCATCCAGGTGCTCCAGCAGCGATCCCCCTATGTTCCCCCCCACCCACGTTCGTATCCCCGACGACTTGATCAGCGCCCCAGCGAGCGCCGTCGTTGTTGACTTCCCGTTGCTGCCAGTAACCCCCACGATCCGCGCCGGGCACAATTCCGCGAACACGCTGACCTCGGTCTTGACCTCCGCGCCCGCGTCCCTCGCCTGCTCCAAGTAGGGAGAGTCCAGCTTCACCGCAGGATTTGCCACCACAAGGTCCGCTTCCCTGAAATCCCCCTCCTCGTGCCCCCCAAGGTGAAGCTCCACCGGCAGCCCCGCCAACGCCTCCAGAGACGGCTCAAGCTCCTTCGCCGTCTTGGTGTCCGTGACTGTAACCCGAGCGCCTTCCTTGACGAAAAATCGAGCAGCCCCGGCTCCTCCGCCGAAGAGCCCCAGACCCATCACCGTCACCCGCTTGCCCGCGTACCGCGAACGCAACTCCTCAACTCCTCCTTCGACCTCTCTATCGCCCGTCGGATACTCCCCCGCCAGTCGCCGGCAGCAGGTCCTTCATACGAATGGATAATTCCTCGAGACGAATTCACGATCGCCCCCAGCCCCTCCTTGTCGAAAGCCGCCGGAATGTCCTTCGCCGTGCCGCCCTGCGCACCGTATCCCGGCACCAGGAAAAATGCATTCGGCAGCCTCTCCCGCAGCACCTTCATCTCCCGCCCCTGCGTCGCGCCGACCACCGCGCCCACCGCGGAATACCCGCATTCACCCTCCTTCCCCTCTCCCAGCTCCCGCACCAGCTCCGCCACCCTCAGATAAACCGGCTCCCCGCCGGAATCCTGCACGTAGTCCGACGAGGGATTCGACGTCCTCACCAGAACGAATACTCCGCGCCCCGCCTCCGCCGCCGTTTCTACAAACGGCCTCAGCCCCTCCTCTCCCAGATACGGATTAACCGTAATCGCATCCGCCGAGAACGGCGAGCCCGGCCGCAGGTACGCCTCGGCGTACGCCTCCGCCGTCGAACCAATATCCCCCCGCTTCACGTCCGCAACCGACATCAGCCCCCTCTGCCTCGCATACCTCAGCGTCTCCCCAAACACCTTCATCCCCTCCCAGCCGTAGCGCTCGTAGAACGCCACCTGCACCTTCACCGCAGGCACCTCCCCCGCCGCTATGTCGATCACCTCCTTGTTGAAAGCCAGCATCGCGGCCGCCGCGCTCTCCGCAGCCCCGGTGACCTCCTTCGGCAGCAACACGTATCTCGGGTCCAGCCCTACACATAGGGCCGTTCCCTTATTGCGAACGGATTCGGCCAGCCTGTCCGCGAAATTCCTCACCTGTCAGCCTTCCAGGAAGTTCTTGATCAGCTGCAGCCCTACCTCGGTAAGGAACGACTCGGGATGGAACTGCACCCCCTCCACCGCATATTCCCTATGCCTCACCCCCATCAGTTCTCCCTCCTCCGTCTTTGCCGTCTCCTCCAGACAATCCGGCAGCGTCTCACGCTTCACTATCAGCGAATGGTAACGCGTCGCCTCGAACGGATTCGGCAATCCCTCCAGCACCCCTTTCCCGTCGTGATGGATCATCGACGTCTTACCGTGCATCACCCGCGGCGCTCTTATCACGTCTCCCCCGAATGCGTATCCTATGCATTGATGCCCCAGGCACACCCCCAGTATCGGTATATTCCCCGCGAAGTGCTTGATGACCTCGTTCGATATCCCCGCCTCCAGCGGCGTACAGGGACCGGGCGAGATTATTATCCGCCCTGGCGACTTGTCCTCGATCTCCCCCAGTGTTATCTTATCGTTTCGGTACACGACCGGTTCGCCGCCCAGCTCTCCCACGTGCTGAACCAGGTTGTAAGTGAAAGAATCATAGTTGTCGATTATCAGTACCATTTGCTGTCTCCTTCGCTAAGATACTATCATACACCGGATGATTCAAGAGGCCAGGAGTCACCGATGCGATTCACAAAAATGCACGGCATCGGAAATGATTACGTCTTCGTGGACATGTTCCACGAGACCGTCGCCGACCCGCAGAAAACCGCCATCGAGATCAGCAACCGCCACTTCGGCGTCGGCTCAGACGGCCTGATCCTCATCGAGCCCTCCCAGACCGCCGACATCAGAATGAGTATGTTCAACCCCGACGGCAGTCAGGCCGAAATGTGCGGAAACGGCGTCCGATGCGTCGCCAAATACGCCTACGAGCATGGCCTTGTCTCCTCGACCGAGATCGACCTCGAGACTCTCGCCGGAACAAAACAGCTCCAGCTCGACCTCGCTCCGGACGGCACCGTCCAGTCCGTCCGCGTCAACATGGGGCCCCCAATCTTCGAGCGCAGCGCCATCCCCGTCCGCGGCAGCGGCCCCGACGCTCTGGATGAGGAAATCGTCTCGGGCGACGAGACATTCAGCGCGTCCTGTCTCTCTATCGGAAACCCGCATTGCGTCATCCTCGTCGGGGACGTCGACACTTTCCCCGTGGCGATACACGGCCCGATTATCGAGACTCACAGTCTCTTCCCGCAGCGGGCTAACGTCGAGTTCGTGCAGGTGATCTCCCCCCAGAGAATCCGTCAGCGCACTTGGGAGCGCGGCGCTGGAGAAACTCTCGCCTGCGGCACTGGCGCTTGCGCCGTCGCCGTCGCCTGCGCAAGCCGCGGACTCACTCAAAGGCATGTGACCGTACAATTGCTTGGCGGAGATCTCGACCTCGATTGGGCCGACGATGGAAACGTCTACATGACAGGACCAGCCGTAGAAGTCTTCACAGGCGACTGGCCCGATTGACCAGCTCCCGCCTCAGCACCTTCCCCGTCGCGCTACGCGGAAACTCCGCCAGGAAGCAGAACACCCGCGGCACCTCGTACCCCGCCAGTGACTTCCGGCAGAACCGCTTCAGCTCCCCCTCGTCCACCTCGCACCCCCCCGATTTGACCACGAACGCCACCGGCACCTCCCCCCGCGTCTTATCTTCCTTGCCCACCACCACCGCTTCCCGCACCCCCGGATGCGACGCTATCACTTCCTCCACACGGTACGGCGAAACGTTTATCCCCCCGCAGATTATCAGCTCCTTCTTCCGTGCCGTCAGCGTCACGAACCCTTCCTCGTCCACATACCCCACGTCCCCGGTACGCAGCCACCCGTCTTCCGTAACCGCCGCCTTCGTCTCCTCCGGCATGTCCAGGTATCCCACCATCACGCACTCGCCCTGAACCAGCACCTCCCCCTCCTCACCCGCCGGCACCTCATTCCCTTGCTCGTCCACCACCTTCACCCTCACCCCCGGTATGGGCTTCCCCACCGTTCCGCTCTTCGAGAACTCAGGGTTGTTCGCCGCCACCACCGGCGACGCCTCCGTCAAACCGTAGCCCTGCAGCAGCTCCACACCCATCACTTCCTTCACTCCATCCAGCACCGACTCAGGCACCCTCTCCCCACCCGCCACGCACCGCCTCAACGACGAAACGTCCGCCTTCTCGCTCATCTCCGACGCCACCAGCACCTTGTACATCGACGCGACCGCAATCAGCGTCGTCACCCGCTCCTGCTCGATCTCCCTCAGCACGCTCACCGGCGAAAACCGCTTGTGATAAATCGTAAACGCCCCCGAAAAAATCGGTACCAGCAGCAGCGTATTCAGCGCAAAGCTGTGGAAGAGCGGAAGAACGCACAGCAGCCTGTCCTCATCGTTGAACCCGAACCATTCCACCGCCGCCAGCGAATTCGACAGCAGGTTCCGGTGACACAGCACCACACCCTTAGGACGCGACGTGGTACCCGACGTGCAGAGCAGCACAGCCGGCGACTCGCACGACACTTCCTGCTCCCGCGCCTCCCCCTTGCCCGAACTCCACATCTCCCGCGCATCCACAGCACGTACGGGAAGCGCTTCGCCCAGCTTCCTGAATGCGTCCGACACCACCAGCGTGTCGGCCCCGATGTAATTCACCAGCGACGCAAGCTCCGCCGGCGCAAGCATGTAATTCAGCGGGGCCGCAGCTCTCCCCGACAGTAGCGCACCGAAAAACCCGCACACGAAATCCATCCCGTTCGCCGCCACCAGCCCCACCCGCTCCGAAGCCCCCATCTCCTCCAGCGACTTCGCCGCCGACTGCGCCCCCCGAAGCACGTCACGATACCTGAAGTAGAACTCCCCGTCCTTCAGCGCCGCCTTGTCCCACCAGCGCGTGCACGCCTCCACAAAGGCGCTGTTCAGCGTCCCCGCGCCTTCTCTTTCCAGTGCGCTTACGCTCATCCTACTCCCTCCCCCCGCGCCAGCCTCACCTCCATTAGTGTAACCACAGAAGCCGCGCGTGCAACAACCTTCGTTACTTCCTTTTCCCTCTCCAAAAACCCAGGCCCGCAAACCCCGCGACGAACCCGCACAGCACCCCCAGGCTGATGCCCCTGCCCACCCGGTAAGGCAACGGCTCGTACCTAAACACCACCGCGTGCTCCCCCTCCCCCAACCCCACCGCCCGCACAAGGTAGTTCGCCCTCAGTATCCCCGCCCTCTTCCCATCCACCTCCGCCTGCCAACCTGGATAGTACATGTCCGCCAGCACAAGGAATCCCGGCGACCCGAGCGTCGCCTCGACCTCCACTCGCTCCGGTTCGTACGATGTGACTTTTACCCATTCATCCGTCGTTCCCCCGCCCAGGGCCTCAAATCCCTCCGGCTCCTCCTCAAGTATCACCGTCCGCCTCGCATCGAAGTCTGGCGAGTTCAGCCTCTCGAGAATCGCATCATCCCCGTTCACCACCTCGTACGAGTGCACGACGTACGCCCTCGGCACAGCCTCCTTGTTCTCAAAAACCCTAAGCCCTCGGCTCTCAAAAACCACCCCACCCTCTATCCGCGGCACACGGTCGTACCGCTCCTTAGTAATTATCCCTGCCTGCGCCCACTGAGCCAGCCGCACCCCGCAGTACTCCTTCTCGTTCAGCGACTCCCAGTAAGCCGGCACAATCACGTATCGCATGTTCAGCAGGCTGAACAGCCGCCCCGCCTTCATCGGCACTACCCCCCCGCTCATGTCCTCCGGATGCCACCCGTCCACGTAGTTCACCAACCTTTGATATCTCCCCGACACAACGGGCGAAAAACCCATGATCGTCTCCACCTTCTCCGTCACGTAGCTCGGAAGCATCGTGAACGGAATGCCCATTTCCATAACCCGGAACGGCTCCGTACGGCTCTCAAAAAACTCCGCCAGCTCCCGCTCGAAGTAGCAGCTCTTAAGAGCGAACGCCCGCGGTGCCCCTCCTCTCTCAACCGCAGCCCAGTTCCCGTCCTCCCACGGGCGCACAGGCGCCATCTCCCCATCCGCCCGCTTCCACCCAAATGTCCACATATCCACCAGCAGCACTGCCGCTACCGCCACCCCGGCCCCGCGTCGTAGCCCCGGCCTCAGCAGCCCCACCGCCAACGCACCCGCCGTTGCCACCAGGAACACCGTCGAAAGAACCAAGCTCCTCTGGAAATGCCAGTATCCCCCCTGTAGCCACTCACCCACTGCCCACGCCGGACGCCCCGCGATGACGCTGCGCTTCACACGCGTCATCCCCAGAACCACCGCTCTCCAGATCTCCGTCCCCGGCCAGATCTCCGCCCCCATTACAATGCACGTCACCACGCCCACGGAAACGACAACACCCACCACCCACCACGCACGCCGCACGTCCCTCCGCCCCGTCGCACGCATTACCGCATCAAGCCCGATCCCCGCAAGAACTGCTAAACAAAACCCCAGCAGAAACACAAACTTCGAGTGCCCTCTGAAAAGCCCGAATCCCGGAAGCACTCGCCGAAGCACCCCCAGCAGTGGCGTATGTCCACCCAGCGCCGCCAACGCCGAAAACGCCCCCAATCCCGCGAAGAACCACACACGCCCCGTCCGTTTCAGCACCAGCGCGAGCATCCCCAGCAACAGCGTCCCCGTCCCGAAATACGCAATCATCTCCCACGAGTACCACCTCCCCCAGTAGCCAAATCTCAGGTCATCTCCGAAAAGGTCCGGCACCAGTAACGTGCCCAAGTTCTCCGGCGGAAACGAGAAGCTCGCAGACCACTCTCCCCCGCCAGTCACCGTTCTCACCGACTCCCCAACCAGCCCCAGCATCGGCAGCACCTGAACCCCGCACAGCGCCACTCCTCCACCCACTGCCAGCGCGTACCGCCCAACGTGCCCCCCCAGCACCTTCAGACTCCTGCACTTAATGGAATCTTCCGCCGCTCTATACAAGAAGAACGCCCCCGCCCCTACCATGCTGTAGTAGAAGTACTGTGCGTGCCCTCCCAGAAACTGGCACGCCACCACCAAACCCGTCACCAGCGCCGCAATCGCGCTTCTCCTTCTCACCATCAATTCAACACACAAGAACACCAGCGGCGTCCACGATATCGTCATGATGTTGCTCATGTGACCCGGGGCCACGTGGAGAATCACCGGAGACGACAACTCGAACGCCAGCCCTCCCACAAAACTCCCAATCGCCCCCACCCCAAACGCCCGCAGCAGCGCGTACGTGAACGCCCCTCCCATGAATATGTGGAGGATGAACGTCCAGTTAAACGCGTACCCTATCGGCGCGACGGCAAACAGCAACGTGAGCGGATAGAATATCGCCGTCTGGCTCTCAGCCATGAACGGCCCACCCGACAGGTAATACGGGTTCCACAACGGCACCCGCCAGTTCCTCAAGGCCTCCGCCGCGTAGTATCGCCACCCGAAGTACTGCGTCCAACCGTCAGCCGTCGGCATGCTCACAATGCGCTCGCCCGTCAGCGCAAAATCCCGGAAAAGCACCACGACAGCCGCAAACAGAAAAAGAACACCCAGTACTTCTGGGAACACCCTCCCTCTCTGCTCGTCTCCCTCTGCGCCCATCGCCCTTCCTCGCAGCTCTGCTCCCGTCTCCCCGCTTGAGCTTCTTCACGTTGCGAGTATAATAGGGCCGCCCGAGAGCCCAGTCAAAGGCAAACCAGGGCTCCCGTACCCGTCAGTAACAGGAGCACCCCATGGCCCGACGCAACCATCGCAAAGCCATCGCAATTCTCTGCCTTGCTTCCATCGCCCTGCTCGCCGGTTCCTGTAGGACTGCCCCAAAGCCGTCACCAACTAAACCTATCGAGAGCCCCCTTCTGAGGTTCGGACAGGACCGCTTCCTGGCCGGCGACTTCAACGCTGCCGCACTCGCCTTCGGTGACCTAATCATGATTACTTCCGACCCCGACATCCAGAACGAAGCTCTCTACTGGCGCGCCCTCTCCTACATCAAGCTCACGCGCTTCCAGCAAGCCGAGACCGACCTCCTCATGGTCGTCGACCGCACGAAGGAAAACAAGCTCAAGGCCAATGCTTTCAGGGCTCTCGGTGACGCACTCCTCGCGCAGGCCAAATTCAAGCTTGCCGCCGACATACTCACCAAAGCTCTCACCCGTCACCCCAACGATGTGCCCAGGGACGAAGTGCTCTACAAGCTCGCCCTCGCCCATATCCGACAGGGCAACCACTACGAAGCGTTGCCTTACCTCGAAGATGTCTCCGCCAACTACCCCGACTCGGACTTCGCCGATATTGCCCACGACATCATGACGAACTGCCCCTCGGGAATGACGGTTCAGTTCGCCGTCTTCAGCGACCCAACCGCCGCCGACGTCTTCGCGCAGAATCTCCGCACCCGCGGCATCGACGCCCGCGTCGACTCCATAACCCGCCGCCAGAAACCCCTCTTCGCCGTCCGGGCAGGGACCTACCATGGCTGGGATAAGGTGCTCGCCGCCGTCAAAGGCTTCCACGCTCAGGGCCTTGACGCCATAGTGTTCCCGTAACCGAGAACCCAACAGCATCTCCGGAAAACCCTCACGCACCGCCCCTCAATCAACCCATCTCCGCCCCAGAACACCCACCCTAGACCGCCTCTACATGTACTCCGTGATCGGCACCGGGAGCGTCACGTCATCAGGCATAGGCCGGATGTACTTCTCCCGGTACGCATCCGTCTGCATCCGGCACGTCATGTGCCGGTAAGAGAAGTCCGGGTGCTTGACCATCTTCCACCAGATCTTCTCAAGCGGCTCCTCCAGAACGTTCCCGAAAGTGATCGGATTGAAGTCGCACGGATCAATGTCTCCGTACGCCGTCATGTAAAACTGCGAATACGCCCCGAAGCATCCCCCGCCCTTCGGACTGTTCACGACGCACATCGCAATCACACCCATCGGATGTGACGAGTTGTGATACTCCAGCGATACCCTCGCAATCTCCTCCTTCTCCTCCTCCGACAGCATCAAGTCCTCTCGCTTCAGAAACTTCCCCGAAGGAATGCAGTCGAAAATCGTTACCTCGTTGAAACCCTCGCGCTGCGCAAAATCCAAGAGCCTCTCCAGCTTCCCCTCTCTCAGCCGCTCCGACGTCATGTACGTCGAAAGACCCGTCAATATCCCGTGATCCATGCACCTCTTCGCTCCCGCCAGCGTCTTCTCGTACAGCTTCGGCGTCTGCCTCAGCTCGTTGTGCTCGTCCGCGTCCGGCGAGTCAATCGACAGGTACGCCGAAAACAGCCCGTTATCCGCAAGCCGCTTGACGTTGTCCTCCGTCAGCAATATCCCGTTCGTAAATATCATCGGCATCGCTTGGTCTTTATCAACGTGTCCCACCAGTTCGTACAGATCCTTCCTCAAAAGCGGCTCCCCGCCCACGAATATGATCAGGCTCGCCCCCAGCGCCTGCGCCTGATCCACCACGTCCTTCAGCTCCCCCGTCGTCAGCTCCCTACGCTTAGGATCTTTGAACGGATCCGCGCTGCAGTGCACGCACTTGCACTGGCACTTCAGCGTTATCGCCAGGTTCGCCGTCCCCGGGAATGGCACCCCGTACACCATCTTCTTCACCGAGCGGAACAAGTGCCTCATCCCAACCGCCGACGGCTGCGGTGGATTGTAAAGGTTATAAACGTTCATCCCGTCCTTCTTGGCGATCACCTTAAGGCTGTTCAGCGTCCCCAAAAACTTGGCGACCGCCGGCTGTAGGATATTCCCCAACGGCCCCTTCGCTTCACCAACCAGCTTGTCCCCGTCGAGTCGGTAATCCAACGATAGAAGGTCATATTCGGCCATGCTCAGCTTCTCCCCTTTGCTGTCTCCAGGGTTCGT
>Ga0180434_10000580_pt1 | contig 53362 bp, 44 predicted proteins | sample SS_ome_7_FD_132453 | JGI IMG/M metagenome (GOLD analysis project Ga0180434, IMG submission 132453) | Hypersaline lake sediment archaeal communities from the Salton Sea, California, USA - SS_1_D_2 metaG | ecosystem: Environmental > Aquatic > Non-marine Saline and Alkaline > Hypersaline >... | reverse complement strand
AGGGCAGAGGCGCGTGGGGATGCTTTTTATGAGCAGCTGGCTCGGCCGGTGTTGTGTGCGGCGAGCAAGATGGATTTGGCGGGGTCGGGGGATCTGGAGGCGTTGGGAGACATGACGGTGTTGGCTTGCTTTTCGATGCCTTCAAGTCTTGGGGCCGCATGGTATTCGGATTCAACCAAGATTGCTGTTGAACTCGATGGTTCGCTCGTTGATCAGCTATCGTGTAACCGCGTCGATCTGACCCCCCTTTATCCGGAATTGGATGGCCGGGGTGAAGCTTACGCTGCACTTGATTCAGATGGCGACGTTTGGGCGGGGATCGCATTCTCAGGGGACGACTTCTGTGAAAGGCTTTTTCATTCGACCAATGGCGGCCTGAGCTGGACGTCCCGTGTGGTCATTGCAAGTTGTTTCCTCAATATCAACGGGCTGGCCATCTTAGACGATGACAGCATGGTTATGGCGTTGCAACTTGGCGCAACCGATCGTCCGTACGGCGTGACCATGATGCGGTCCACGGATAACGGCGTCAGTTGGCAACAAACCGCACTCATCGAGCCTGCTCCCTACGATTACATCGGCGAAGGGGCTTTGAGTGTTTCCAAGTTCAGCGATGGACGCGTAGTCTTGTCTGCCGCCCGTTGGGACGGTGAAGAGTTCGGCGACACACACTGGACCACACTCATGCACTATATTTTCGTGTCCAGCGATGGCGGGCTGACGTTCCCGACCGCTTATGCCACCTTTGCACATTGTTACGAAGCACACGTCCTTGAGCTGCAATCGGGTAAGATTCTCGGCGCGTTTCGCTATCAACGCTATCGTGAACCCGGCGAGACGGATGCCGAAGTGCTAGCCCTCGGCGGCGATCCAGATCAGGATGACGAAAACTATGGCCAGGAATCCCTTTTCAAGAATGTGTTCATCGGTGAGTCGTTTGATGGCGGCGCCACCTGGGAGAACCTTCGCCCGCTTCGTGATGCCGAAGGCAACGCCCTCCTCCATTATGGCGAAGCCCACGGGCAACTAGTGCAGGTGCCGGATGGCCGAGTGGTCTTGGTGCACGACTATCGCTACCCCTGCGAAGACTATGAAGTCCGTGCCCGGGTGAGCTGGGATGAGGGCCAGACGTGGCAGCCGGAAATCTATCATGTCAGTTTTGGTATGGGTTATCCCTCCAGCGTAGCCTTAGCCGATGGTACCATCGTCACCGTGACCGGTGACGCACCGGTTGCCGCCTCTTGCGCCTGGCCGAGCACCTATTATGCCCAGTCGATTCGTTGGCAATTGCCTGACCGTGAGGAATATGATACTGACACCGACGGCATTCTTGATTGGAACGACAATTGCCCAACGACCCCCAATCCCGGCCAGGAAGACGTAGATGAGATTAATGCCGGCAATGAGGCAGATGGTATTGGCGACGCCTGTGACAATTGCCCGCAGCACTACAATCCCAGTCAGAGCGATGCGGACACCGATGGGATCGGCGATGCGTGTGATGACGATAGTGATAACGATGGTATTGCCGATACAAACGACAACTGTCCCACTACTGTCAATCCGAATCAAGAGAACGGTGACGGGGATCAGCTCGGTGATGCCTGCGATAACTGCCCGGGCCTGACCAATCAGGATCAGGCTGATGGCGATAGTGACGGGGTGGGGAATCTCTGTGACAATTGCCCCAGTCACTGGAATTCGGATCAAATCAATACCGACAGCGATGACTTGGGCAACGCGTGTGACAATTGCCCCGAAACATATAACCCTGGTCAACAAGACGAGGATGGCGATGGCTTTGGCGATGCGTGTGATTCATGTGCGGTACAGGAAAGCGTCAAGCTTCTCGCCTCAGATGGTGGCGCATCGGATTATTTCGCCTATGCCGTCGGACTTTCCGGGAATATAGCGGTTGCCGGGGCCTATAAAGACAGCGATAACGGTTCGGAGTCCGGCTCGGCGTACATTTATCGTTCCAATGGCTCTCAATGGACACAAGAAACGAAGCTGTTGCCTCATGATGGCGCAGCAGGGGATCGTTTCGGCGCTGCGGTCGCTGTTTCGGGAAACATGGTTTTTGTCGGGGCTTATCAGGACGACGACCGTGGTTCCCAGTCGGGCTCGGTTTACGTTTTTGAATTTGACGGCGGGCAGTGGGTCGAACATACGAAGTTGTTGGCCAGCGATGGTGCAGCCGACGACGGCTTTGGTCGGGCGGTTGCGACTGTCGACGATGTTCTTGTCGTAGGGGCGTACCGTGATGACGCCAATGGTAACGGTAGCCGAACGGGCTCCGTTTACATCTATCAATTCAATGGATCCGTTTGGTCACAAACGGCCAAGTTGGTCGCGTCGGATGGCGATGCGGATGATTACTTTGGTTATTCGGTTGCGATTTCGAACGAGCTGCCGCGTCGGATAGCCATTGGCGCCTACAATGATGACGATAAGGGCAGCTCGTCCGGTTCAGCCTATGTTTTCGTTTTGGATGGGGCGGTATGGAGCCAAGAAGGGAAATTGGTTGCTCCCGATGGCAATGCGATTGACAATTTTGGACGGTCGGTCGCGATTACCGGCAGCTCAAAATGGAGAGTCGTCGCGGGCGCACATATGAGCGACGACAACGGTAGCGAGAGTGGTTCCGCCTATATTTTTCAACATAGCGGATCCGGTTGGACGCTGGAAGTCAAGCTTTTGCCTTTGGATGGTAAGGCAGGCGCGTTATTTGGCCGTTCCGTTGCCATTACCGAAAATAAGTTGGTCATCGGGGCATTCCGGGATGACGATGCTGGTGATGGTACCGGTACCGGTTCGGCTTATGTGTTTGGTTTTGATGGCGAGAGCTGGCAGCACAGAGGAAAGCTTTTAGCTTCCGATGGTTCGGACGGCGATGGCTTTGGTTTTTGCGCGGCCGTTTCGGACGAGAATGTGCTTGTCGGTGCCTATACGGACGATGGCGTGGGCAGCAACGACGGATCCGCTTATGTGTTCGCGCTCGATGACAGCGACAGTGATGGGATATGTGATCCCTGCGATAGCTGTCCTGACACGGCCCCGGGGCTGCGAGTCGACGCGACTGGTTGTGCGCTACCGGTCGATGCCGATTATGACGACGACGGCGATGTGGACTTGACGGATTTTGCGCACCTCCAGCTTTGCTTAAGTGGCGCGGACGTTGCGCAGGATGACTCCAACTGCCAAGATGCCAAGCTTGACAGCGACACGGATGTGGATGGTGATGACGTTGCCGTTTTTGTCGGATGTGCCAGCGGTCCGGGTGTCCCTGCCGATCCAGCATGTGCATATTGATGTCGGTTGCCTTGGCCGCGACTTGAGGCGGTGCAGGATTGCTCGCGGTTGTGCGCGCAGAATCGTGCGCTAACGTTTGTTGGTATCCAAATTGGCAATGCGGATCAGGCAGGATGTCCGAAAGGATTCCGGCATGGCGGGGTCATCCACGAGCCAGAGGGTTCCTGACGGGTCAAAGGCGATTCCTTCGATGCTGACGTAAGGCATGCGGCGCCTGGCTGGAAAGCGAGCGAGTCTTCTCACGAAGGTTGATGCTTGTCGCGTCGTACAAGTCCAGTCACCGACCTCGTGCAGTAATGCGTGTGCTCATACCCCCATTATCCCAAGCCCCCGCCGACAAGAATAGATGCGGTTCAATAAGCGGACACTGCTTTTTAGTTCTTTTCGCGCCCTTTTTGGGCGCATTTCTCCTGCGAGGTAGCGGGAGCTATGTTCACCGTACCAAACCCGTTGTCCCTGTGAACGATCAAAAAACAGGGCTTCAAGACCACAAAATAGGATTGTGCGTCTTTTTCAAAGTTGGATCTTGAAATAGCCGATACTTAATGCTAGGCTAGAGCCATGATTAAGCGAGACCTGCGCGAACGGATTAAGGCGGCGGCCCAGGCCTTTCCGGCGGTGACCATCACCGGGCCGCGACAGAGCGGTAAGTCGACGCTCTGCCGAGCGGTTTTCCCCAAGTATGGGTACGCCAATCTGGAACTTCTTGATGTGCGATCGTTTGCATTGCAAGACCCGCGAGGTTTTTTGGCTCAGTTCACCAAAGGGGCGATCATCGACGAAGTTCAGCGTTGTCCAGAGTTGATCTCTTACCTCCAGGGAATGATTGACGAGGACCCGAGGCCGGGAAAATGGATTCTCACTGGATCGCAAAACCTGTTGCTTCTGGAATCAGTTAGCCAGTCGTTGGCCGGCAGGACAGCAATCCTACATTTGCTGCCGCTGACCCGAAACGAGGTTTGCCGTTTCAAGATTCATCCTCGGTCATTGGATGAAACTCTGTTGGCTGGCAGCTATCCAAGGATATTCGATCAACAACTGGCACCAGCCGACTGGTTGAGTGCTTACGTAGCCACTTACATAGAGCGGGACGTGCGCACCATTTCCCAGGTGGGCGATTTGGTGACCTTTCAACGATTTGTAGAGTTGTGTGCAGGGCGAACGGCACAACTGCTCAACTTGTCATCCTTGGCGACGGATGCAGGAATATCTCAGCCCACCGCCAAGGCTTGGCTATCCATACTGGAGACCAGCTTTATGGTCTTTCGGTTGCCGGCGTATCATGCCAATATCAACAAACGCCTGATCAAAATGCCCAAGCTGCACTTCTATGATACCGGTCTTGTGTGCTGGCTCCTGGGTATACGTAATATCCAGCAGCTCCGTAATCATCCATTACGCGGGGCGATCTTCGAGACCTGGGTGGTTTCAGAAATCATCAAGCATCGCCAGAATCAGGGGGAACGAAGGGGCGTTTATTTTTACCGAGATCGCCAGGGGACCGAGGCGGATGTCATTGTTGAAGTCGGCCCACGACTGATCGTTATCGAGGTTAAATCCGGACAAACGATCTCGAGCGACCTGTTAAGCTCTTCAAGAAAAGTCGCCTCCATTCTTCGCGATAGTGCGGCCATCGATACGATTGTCGTTTATGGCGGTGATACTTGCCAGCCTCGAACAGATCTTACCGTCCTTCCCTGGAACACACTTCATGAACACGCTTGGAATTTAGTTAGTCACTAAACCCCCGGACGCTAAACACATACTCATGCCGGCCCCGTTTTTCTAGCACTTCGGACATGGCATTAGCTTGCGGTGTATCGCGCCGTGTTCAATTCCCGTTTATTGAAAGACGTTGATGTCGTTTGAGGATTTGAGTGACGGGGAGGCGGTAGGTGTTTGGGCCGCGCCAGATGGTTTTTGTTGGGTCGGTTGGGAACCGTGAGTGGAGGGTTTCGGGGGATGGCATGTCGTGGTAGCTCACTTCGTTGTTGAGGCTTAGGATGAGATAGTCGGCATCATCGACCGGGGGGCCTTTTAGGGGGTCAAGGCGGCTGTGTCGGCGGACCAGTTCGTACGTCGCTGGGTGCTTTTCGAGAAATGCATCGATGACATGGTCGTCCCAGAGGTAGCTGACGACACGTTGGCCGTGGGGGACATTATTGTGGCACCATTGTAGGGCGTCTATGGTGCCGTCGTTGCTGATTTGGATCAGATTGCGATAACCCCGCGATTCGGCCGCTAGCCAGCGGTTGCCCACCGTCTCGTAGCCGAACAAGTTGAAATCCGGATAGACCCGTATGTCGTTATAGAGTTGAAGCAGTCCAATCGTAGTGATGAGTGCGATCCAGCCTGTTTGCACAAGCCGGCGCGATTGCAGGCCTTGCGCGACACGCACGATGAACACCGCGAGAATCAGCATCAGCAGCGGGTAGATGCTCATCAAGTAGAAGCATTGTCGAAGCGGCAACGTGATGAGCAGCAGAAGATTGAGGACGACGGCGGCAAGCAGCAATCGCAAGGCGGGATCACGTGGCGATTGTTGCCAGGCACGGATGAGTGCAGCAATGGTCAGGATGCCGAACGGCAAGCCGAGCTTGAGCAAGATGACTCCCGCGTAGAGCCGGGCGGGATCGACCACGCGCGCCATCGGCTCAACATGGTCGGCCCGAATCAACCGCCGTAAAAACGCACGCGCCACCTCAGGTTGAAGCACATGTTCCGGGAAAGCAACCAGGCAGAACGTGGCCGCCAGCGGCAAGATGACCACCCACGCGGGTAGGGGTAACCATGGCGTCACGGGCTCTGTGGTTGATGCGGAACGTGTGGGTTTACGTGTGAAAACATATCTGCGTATCCCAAGAACAAGCGCGATGACGGTTCCTGTCCAGCAAGCAATCGCAGCTGATACGAGTCCTACTTGTGTGATGACGAGTGTTGCCAATACGAGCGCACCGACTGCAGCGACCCACGTCATTACGGGGCGGTGTTCAGGCGCGAAGGTAAACGCTTTCCATATTCGATGTCGTGTTTGCTTATCTTTGGAGAGGTCGGGTGTTGATTCGATGTGTGAATGGATCAAGTCGCATAAGATCAACGGCGGCAAGAGGAAGAGTGCATAAAATTTGGCCGCTAATGCCAGTCCCAGGGCGGCGGCGAGAATGACAAGCCGTTTCGTGTCGCGCTGCCGCAAATAACCTTCGAAAGCCATCAGGGCCAGCAGCACGGTGAATGGCGCGAAGGCGTCGCCCTCGGTGAGTCCTGTGCGTGAGAAGCCGATGAAGTAGGGCGAAATTGCCAACAAGGTAGCGGCGAATAGGCCGGTTGCGGTGTTGAACCATCGTCGGCCGACCACGAACGTAAGGACAATGGTGGCGACGCCGATCGCAATGGCGGCCAAGCGGGCGACCCCAATCGATTCGCCGAACAAGGCGTAGGCTGCTGCCGTCACATACATCGGCAAGCGAGCCTGGGAGCCGTCGATTCCGCTGCCGTACAACGGATGGCGAAGCAGAGCCGATGCGGCTTGATGGTCCCATTGCTCGTCCCACAGCGGGTTGACATGTTGCACCGAGAGCCAAGCGACGATGGCGAAGGCGGCGGCGATGAGCAGTACCATGAGCAGCGCACCGTCTTGGTAGAAGCGACGCTGGTTCTCGATTGGGATGTGTTTCCGTTGGCCCATGGCCGACGATTCTACGATCATAACGGCGATAAATCACGCGCGATTCCGCCATGGCTTAACAAGTGGGTCGGTGGGTCTTATGATGCGTATCACTTTCAAGGGTTTTGCCTTGTGCAAAGGCGTGATGGTGGTGATCTGACGGCATGAGTGAAAGGCAACACAAGAAGAAGCATGGACAGGAGCCGGTTGCCGGGGCGTCGTCACTTGTTGTGTGCCCATCGCCCCACGACCTGTTCGTCCTGATGGCCTGTGTGGCCGGTATCATGGTCGTTGTCCTATGGGTGCACTGGCCGGCCTTATCAACTCAGGCGCTATCGTTCGACGACAGCGAATACATGACACAGAACCGGTTGGTGCAGCAACCGGGATGGGGTTCGGCCCGGCGATTTCTGAGTGAAGTTCTCGAGCCGTCTACGGTGCATGGCTACTACCAGCCGCTGACGATGATCACGTTGATGCTCGACTATGCTGCGGGTGGTCGGCCGGACCAACTACGTCCATTTCATCGCACGAGTCTATTGCTCCATGTGGCCAATACCGTGTTGGTGGTTGTGCTGTTGTATCAGTTATTTGGGCATGCGTTGGCTGCGGCGGCAGTGGGGCTGTTGTTTGGCGTGCACCCGATGACGGTCGAGACGATCGTTTGGGTCGGTGAGCGTAAGACGGTCTTGGCGGCTTTCTTTGCTTTGCTATCGTTGGTGGCTTACGTGCGGTATACGCGATCTGGCGGGTGGATGGTTTACGGGATGTGTCTGGGGGCGTTCGTTTTGGCGTTGATGTCAAAACCGACGGCCACGCCGCTGGCGGCATGCATGCTTTTATTAGATTGCTGGCCGTTACGCCGGGTGAATCGGTGGAGTGATCTCAAGGGACGAGTCGTTCTCGAGAAGATTCCCTTGTTGATCATTGCCCTGATCTCGGCTTACATCACGTACGAATCGCAGAAGCGCACAGCCGTCACGGTGTTGCCGGGCGCATCCGGGCACAAGCCCCTTCTTCTGGTTTTGTGTCATAATATTGTGTTTTATTTATGGCATATTGTTTGGCCGGTGAACTTGTCGTCGCATTACCCGCCACCTTATCCGATGAATTTGCGTGACGGGAACGTTTTGGCGGGCGTAATCGGTACGGCTTTGTTGATCCCGTTGTTGCTTGTGTCGTTGCGGTGGACGCGGGCGTTTCTCGTGGGCTGGTTGTACTTTTTTGTCGCGATCTTTCCAACGCTGGGCGTGATTGGCTTCACGAATGTGATTGCCGCCGATAAGTTTGCCTATTTGCCGTCGATCGGTTTGATGTTGCCGATGGTCTACGTTTTATCGAAAGCGTGGGGCGCATCGCGTGGATTGAATCTCACGTTGAGCCGAGCGGGGATTGTAGGGACTGTTGCGATCGCGGCGGTCCTCTTGGGTTTTGGCACGCGCGCGTACCTTGCGAAATGGACGGATACGGAGACTCTGTTTCGTTACATGGTCTCACGATCGCCGCAGGCGGCGGCCCCGAACATCTATCTCGGTCTTACGCTGCATCGCCAAGGGAAGTACGACGAGGCGATCGCGTATCACCGTACCGCGATCGAAGCGGCTCCAGCTTACCATGGGAGCTACTTCAACTTGGGTAATTCACTTATGGCCAAGGGGGAGGTTGATGATGCGATCGGGTGGTATAAACGGGCCTTGAACGTCAAAGCTGATTTTGCCGATGGGCATAACAACCTGGGCAACGCTTGGTTACACAAGGGGGATCGTGCCGCGGCCAAGAAGCACTATTTAGAAGCTATTGACATTGATTCCGACTTTGCGGATGCGCATTACAACCTGGCCAACGTGCTCCGCGACGAGGGGAGGACGGAAGAGGCGATTTGGCATTACCAAGAAACGGTTCGGATCAACCCGGACGAAGCCCGCGCCCACAAGAACCTGGGGATTGTCCTGGCCCGCCAGGGCGATATAGTGGGGGCGGTCTATCATTATTGTGAGGCCCTGCGTTGTCGGCCGGACTGGTGGGCGGTTGCAAATAGTCTGGCGTGGATTTACGCCACGTCGGCCGATCTGCGTCTTCAGGATCCGGTCGAGGCAATCCGGTGGGCTCAGCATGCAGCCAGGTTTACGGGCCGACAAAGGCCGGAGGTGCTGGGGACGTTGGCGGTCGCCTATGGGGAGGGTGGTCAACGGCAACTGGCTCGACAAACGGCTGAAGAGGCGATTCAATTAGCGATACGGTTGGGGCGGCCGCAATTGGTGGATGACATTCGGGCTCGAATGGGGAAATATTTTCCCGGTGGGTCGATTCCGGCGTCCCCCGCGCGTCAGAGCCCGTGAATTTGGCCCTGTGAGCCGGCTGAACGTGGAGACGAGGACTGACGGAATGCAAAATCTTAGTCTTTCAGTGTTCTTTCCTTGCTACAACGAAGAGGCCAACGTCGAACGTACGACACTGGCGGCACTCGATGCATGCCGATCAATCACCGACGATTTTGAGATCATCATCGTCAATGATGGCAGCAGGGATCGAACCGGTGAGTTGGCCGACCAATTGGCGGCAGAACATGCGCACGTTCGAGCGGTGCATAACAATCCCAATCGCGGGTACGGTGGTGCTTTGCAGGCTGGGTTTTTGGCTGCGACCAAAGAGTGGGTGTTTTACACAGACGGCGATGGGCAGTTTGATTTTATGGAGATCCCGAAACTCCTGGCGATGCTGCGTCAATACGATGCGGTCAGTGCCTATCGGTTAGATCGCCGGGATCCGCTTATCCGTAAGATCAACGCTTGGGGGTGGACGAAGCTTTGTAATCTTCTTCTTGGCTTCAAACTTCGTGACATTGATTGTGCGTTCAAGATTTTTCCGCGGAAGCTGTTTGATGAAATCGAGATGTGGAGCGAAGGGGCGCTGATCGACGCGGAGATTTTGGCGAAGGCCACACGGCAAGGCTATCGGATCGGCCAAGTTGGTGTGCACCATTATACGCGGACAGCGGGCGAACAGACGGGTGCTAACCTAGGCGTGATCGCGCGGGCATTCAAGGAACTCTTCAAGCTGCGCAGGCGTATTATTACGGACTCATGATCAAATATCGATCGTCTCAGTTTTTGACGGTGGGGATCGTTGGTGTGCTGACATGTCTGGCTGGATGTGCCGCCCAGGTGGGGGGCATCCAAGGTCAGCGTGTCGGCGGCGGTGTTCTTTTGCGCAAGCCGTTGTTGGAGGGGGAGAATCCGAAGCAGCTGGAATGGTTGCCGGTTGTGGGGCGCATGGATGACTACGCGCGGAAACGGCATCTTGCCGCATCCGACGCTTGGACGGTTATTCTTGATGATACGTTTGTTGGAGCGACGGAAGCGGAGGTCCCCGGTTGGCGGCTTGTCGGTCGTCCCGACTTGAAACCGGTTGTCGTGGCGGGTGCGCAAGGCATCAAGATGAGCGCGCCGATCGATGGGCCTAAACCGTTCCTGCCGGTGGGCATGGAGCGGATGCTGAATCCGAAACAACTGAAGGACCGGGACGTCCGTATTGAGGTGCAGTTGGCATGTCGCTCGGCTCGCCAATCCGACGCCCTCAAAGGCATTCGTTTGTCGCTCTTTTCGTTGGATGCCAATGACGAGCTCAATACGCTGTCGCTTTCGCTTGTTGGTGACATGAGTCCGGGATGGGAAACGCGACGATGGCATGTGCGTTTTCATCCGACGGTTGGGCCGGTGGCCTTGCGGATTCACGCGATTCGCCCTGGTGCGTTGGCGACACTGCGCCGGGTGCGCCTCAGTATTTCGAATCGCGTTGGCTTTCCTGCAACGAGTTCACGCACGTTTGTCGCGACGCAGCCGGCCGGTGTCGTACCGAAAAACGTGATTGTTGGCGGTGATTTTGAATCGGGTCAACGGACGTTTTTCGGAGGTGCAACGCGCCATTGGTCCAACGGGGAGGAGATGCCCGTGCCGCTGCTGTGGGCGTTTGATGGCGAGGCAGCGGTTCACGACAAGTCACTACGTATCGATGTGGTGTACGACGACGCACGTGTAGGTTTTGGCCCGTTGAACCTTACGGCTTTGCCTCAATTCAACCGCCCTTCGCCCCTGCGTTCTTATCTCAGCTTTCATGCGCGAGCAACGCGGACGGCGACAATGTCCGTAACCTTGCGGACATGTAGCCGGGTCATCGCGAAGCAGCGTTTTCAGTTGTTGACGGATTGGAAGCAGTTTACGAGTTCAATCAATATTCCGGCCCACATGTTTGACGACCGGCGGGAACTTGCTTCGGCAGAGCTTCTGTTCGAGGTCGAAAATGACGGGGAAACGGATCTTAGCGGACCGCTTGTGTACTGGTTGGATGGTGTGGCGTTCACTGACCAAGCCTTGACGTCGAATTATGCGCCGCCTGCTCCGATTGAGGTGGGCTTGTTTGTGCCTGGGCCTAATCATGTGGATGTGGCGAATTTGGTCGATGCAAAGGAGTTGGCCGTTTTCAGTGTGCGGCTCATTACCTCCCGAGCGAAAGGGGCGGTTGGGTCCTCCGTGGCTTCTAATGACAGTTCTATGTCATCTGGAAGATTTGCGATCGATGTCCTGGATGCCTGGGATCGGGTGGTGTGGACCCGGACGACATCGCCGGTGATTCCGAAGAACAAAACATCGTTTACGGATACGATTCAGTTGCGGTTGCCCCGCGGCTATTACCGTGTCTTGGCGACGTTGTGGAGCGGCAAGCCCGGTCAATCGACGATCGTTTCCCAAGCAAGCATGCCGTTAGGCGTGATTGCGGTCGATGACCCCGTGCCGTGGGGTAGTCCCTTCGGATTGACGGCTCGAAATGGCCTCGTTTCGCAGCGTACGACGCACTTGGGGGCTGGTTGGGTGCGAATGGATCTGCCGACGCAACGTGTGCAGACCGCTGAGGGATCCTGGGATTTTACGTTGTGGCAGGAGGTTGTGTCGCAATGCGAGCAGGCACAGATCGAGACCGTTTTGGGTTTGACGCTGCCGTCTCGCGAAGCAGACCGAAAGCCCTTTATCGAGCAGTGGCTTGCGGCCACGACGTCGTTACCGATCGGCTTGGTATTGAGTCCGCCGGCGATTTCCAGGGATCCGACGGCCGAGTATCTCAGGCAGCTGACGAGGTTACGGGAGATGCTGTCCGGTCGAACGGCGAAGACACGGATTATTGGTGATTTATCGGCGCTGGGCGGCGCGGGAAAAGAGTGGACGCAGGGGTTGGGAGCGCGTGAGTCCGGGGGCGAGTTGGCGGTGGGGATCGCTTGTACCGAAACGCCACTGCCTGAAAATAGTGAGGCCCTGCTTCACCGGATTGGCCGACAATATGTGGACGGCCCGAAAATCTGGGATCTGGGTGTGCCGGTTCAGATCGGTGGTGCACCGATTCCAATAGTTGGTCATTCTGGCGCTCACGGTTGGTTTCCTTTGGGTGCCAAAATCGAAGTGTTGTCCGGAACGATGGCGCGTCTGGAGAACCCGCTGGATCCGGTGTTGTCGGCTTCACGGATGATACGGTCGATTTTGATACGCGGGTTGGCTGGCGCCCAATTTGTTTGTTGTGATGCCGTCGCACTTTCACCCGTTCGGTCGATCTGTGATGACAACGATCGGGAACGTCTTCACGAAGCCGACTTGTCGCCGCGTGTGGCGCTCGTCGCTTTTGATCTCATGACGTCCTTGCTGAACGACGCGCTTTTGGTGCGGTGGATTGACGAGCCGGTGACGGGTTGCCGGGTCCTGTATTTTGAGAAGGATGACGGTCGCGCAGTTGCTGCGGTTTGGCGTCCATTTGGTTTGAGCCCAAGCCGGTTGGGGCTCACGAATTTGCCGTCTAAAGTTGAGCTGATCGATTGTGTTGCTGTACCGGAAACGGTGATCGTCGAAGGGGCGCAACGTATTGTTTTGGCTAATGAGATTGTTCGTTATCTGATCGCGCCGGCAGCGCAGCGAGAGGCTTTTCGCCGGTCCTTGGACACGCTTCAACCCGTATCGCATTCCACCTCGCAACCGGTTCTTTGATTTACATGCTGATTGCGGTAGGATGATTCGCCAGTCGCGGAGGGGTTCGACTACGCAAGGAGAACGAAATGGAAGTACGTCTTGTAGGGATGTTGACGGGGTGTTTACTGATTGGTCTTGCCGTTGGGTGTCAGGAAAAGACGGTTGAGCCTGTTGAGCAGGCACCCCAGGTACAACAAGAAACATTACCCGTTTTCCCAGAAAGCCTTGTCCCCAAGCCGGAACCTCAGCCTGAAACGGCAATAGCTTCACCACTGTCAACTCATGCCACGGAAGTCCCTGTGGACACCGCCGCTACCCGCGTCAAGCATCCGCCCACCGTGTCGCCGCAACCGCGCGAACATTACGCTCCGGTCGAGAAGAAGACGACACGGACTTATGTCGTACGCAAAGGCGACACGTTGCAGAAGATCTCGATGCGTTATTATGGCACGACCAAGAAATGGCGAACGCTCTTTAAGGTCAATCGTAACGTCTTGCCTAAGGGGCCCGACAAGTTGCAGGTGGGTACAAAGCTGGTTATCCCTTGATAGGGTTGTTGCAAACACGCCATCGTTGGCGGAATGGTTTCGTTGCCGATGAGGGGGTTGCCTAAGGGAAGGTGTCATCGAAGGGGTAAGGTGTATGGGACGTACATGACGGCGAAACATACTTGTGAACGTTCCCATCGCCGCGGCTGTAGCGGTTCATCGCGTCCGCCTTTTCCGTCGCCCAACTCGCCGGCAGACAAGCCCGCCCAGTATCTTCGCGGCGTGGGGCCGTTTCGCGCCAAACTTCTGGAAGGTCTTGGTATCCGCACGATTGCTGATCTTGTCGAGTATTTCCCTTTTCGGCACGAATTTCAGGGGCGTCCCCAATCGATTGACAGTTTGGATCTTGATGAACATGCGACGGTTATCGGTGTTGTGGAGTCCGTCAAATGGCGAGGACGATTCCGTCAACAAACCTGTCGCGTTGTTTTGAACGACTCGACGGGGACGCTTTGCGTTACGTGGTTCAATTGCTCCTATCTTAAGGATCGTCTTCAACGCGGGCAGGGCCTTCGGCTTTTTGGCAAAGTAGGCGTGGATCAAGATGTTGCAGCCATGGTCAATCCGACGATCGTCACGTGGCTTGATCTCGAGGAAGATCCCGCACAATGGGACTACGATCGTATGGTCCCCGTCTACCGTGGGACGGAAAAGCTGCCCTCACGTCAGATTGCCCGTATGGTGGAAACCGCATTGACTGACGTGTTGAACACGGTGCAGGAAAATTTGCCGGGCGCGATTTGTCGTGAACGTCAGTTCCCCGGCCGGCGCGAAGCGATTCAGCAGATGCACTATCCGAAGTCGGCTGAGGAGGTGGCATCAGCCCGCCGGCGTTTGGCCTACGAAGAACTGTTTCTTATGCAATTGGCGGTTATGTTGATGCGACGTTGGTCGTCGGTACGTGTACAGTCGCCTGCGCTGCCGGTCACATCGCTGATTGATGAGCGCATTCGCCGACGATTCCCGTTTGCATTGACAGCGGCTCAAGACCAGGTGATTCGTGAAATTACGGCTGACCTTGCGGGCCAGCGACCGATGACGCGATTGCTTCAAGGCGATGTCGGTAGCGGCAAGACGGTAGTGGCGTTGTATGCTGCACTTGTTGCGGTTGCAAATCATCATCAGTGTGTGATTCTTGCGCCGACGGAGGTACTCGCAGCGCAGCACTTCGCGGGCATTGATCGCTATCTTGCGGGTAGTCGGGTTCATCGTTGTCTTATCACGGGTAAGACGTCCAAAGCCCAACGTGACAAGATGTTGAAGGCGATTGCCGATGGCCGTATGAACCTTATTGTCGGTACGCAGGCATTGTTGGAGAGTAAGGTTCAGTTCGCGTCACTTGGTCTTGTGGTTGTTGATGAGCAGCACAAATTTGGTGTTTCACAACGGGCGACGTTACGCGGCAAGGGGCCCACAAAGCGTCATCCATCGACGAGTCGGGTACCTCACTATCTTGTCATGACGGCCACGCCCATTCCGCGCACTTTATCGATGACCGTTTTCGGGGATTTGGATGTGTCGATCATTGACGCGCTGCCGCCGGGCCGACAGCCGATCGTGACACGTGTCGTTCGTTCGGCCGACGAGCCCGAAGTCTGGCTTGGCGTGCGCCGGCGCATTGCCGATGGTGATCAGGTGTATGTGGTGTATCCTTTGGTCGAGGAATCCGATGCACTCGATCTGAAGGCAGCTACCGGCGAGGTTGATCGGATTGCCCAGGACTTGTTGCCTGGCGCGCGGGTGGGGCTGATCCATGGTCGTATGAAAAAGAAAGAAAAGCAAGCAGCGATGCGGGCGTTTGCTGTGGGTGATTTCGATGTGCTTGTCTCCACGACGGTGATCGAGGTCGGTGTCGATGTGCCCAATGCCACGGTGATGGTGATTCAACATGCGGAGCGCTATGGGTTGTCGGCGTTGCATCAACTGAGAGGACGTGTGGGACGGGGCAGCAAGGCATCGACCTGTTTGCTTTTGACGGATAGTCAGGGTGAAACGGCCAATGAGCGGTTGAAAGTGTTATGTGAGACAACCGACGGCTTTCGGATTGCGGAAGAGGATTTGCGCATTCGTGGGCCGGGCGAATTAATTGGTACACGTCAACATGGCCTACCTGAATTCCGCGTTGCCAATCTTGTGGAAGATACCGACCTGCTCCTTCAAGCGCGCGACGATGCTGCCCGCGTCGCGCGCGAAGATCCCAAGCTGGAATCTCCCGCACATGCGATTCTTCGCGTCGATCTGCGTCGCCGATTTCGCGATACGATCGCGTTTGTCGATGTGGGCTGAGGACGTACCGGTCCGGTTCGCATAAGGTAGCGATCATTTTGCGCCGGATGATCTTGTCGCCTTGTTCCGGACTTGCTTAATGGTGAGCTTGGAAGCCAGGGTGTCATCAGGCGTTGACACGTTCCCAACTATAGGGGATGGACGGATCGTCGGGGGCAACGCGGTATTCGTCCGGACTCTCGTAGTTGTACGGATGAGTTGGCGTGTTGACGACGATCGCGTCATGTTCGGAAATACACTTGAAGCCGTGCATCACCCCGGGCGGAATCGTAACCAGAATCGGGTTATAAGTTCCCATGCAGAGTTCGTTGATGTGGCCGAAGGTGGGGGAGTCTTTGCGCTGATCGTACAATACGGTGAGGGCCATTCCCTGGACCACCGCCCAGTTGTCGGTTTGCAGCTTGTGGTAGTGCCAGCCTTTGACAACGCCGGGATATGCTGCGGTCATATAGACCTGGCCGAACTGCTTGAAGATCTCGTCATCGCAACGCAGGATCTCCATGAGTCGACCGCGTTGATCTGGGATGACTTTGAGCGGTTTAATGAAGACGCCGTCGATTCGGTCGCGCGGTGCACTGTGTACTTTCGTATCGTTGCCCACCCGTTTTCTCCCTTCAGTAAGAACTCACAGCGAGTCTAACTAGGGTAGTAAGGTACTGCAAGATGAAAGCCGAGTGACGGCTAATCGGGAGGACTCGGTAGGACGTAGTCAAGGGTTGTAAACACGACGTCGCCGGTGACGGCGGCGATGGTACTTGCCAAGAGATCCGAGCCAAACTGACTGGGCAGGCATCCACCGATTCCCAACAACAGACCCATCACGGGCGAGAACCAAAGGAGCCGTTTCTGTTTTGAAAGGGGCTTCTGCATGTGCTGTTCTCCGTTGGTGGGTGTGGTGGGGCGTGTCGTGATTCCCATGCACCCATCCTGGACCTCGCTCACAAGACCTTTATCAAGGCAGTCGTCGTCATTTTTTCGGGTCTGGATGAGGATTGTTTGCTTGCGGTCGGAATCGGGTTTGCGGTGAGCAAGTCGCGAGCCATCGAGACGTGAGGACCGATAAGTGCTCTTTTTAGGTCTCGTTCGGTTTTTTATCCTCCGAGGCGAAGAGGTTCTGTGTTGCTTGGATGATGGTTCGTAGTGAGAGCAGCCCGCCCGCCGCCAAGGCTCGCGGGTCCCATGGGCCCCAGGTGTGGTGTTTCGTGAAAAAACGGTGTGCTCCTTGGTTGAAGAGTCGAATTCGGCTGAGGCTTCTTTTTCGGCCGGGTCGGTTTTGCTCGAAGTGCCACACGCGGGCTTCAGGGATGCAGTAGATGGGGCCGCCGCCATTTTGGATGCGTTTGCACCAGTCGGCGTCCACCCAGTAACCGCCGTAACCCTCGTCCCATTCGCCGACTTCGTCCACGGTTGAACGAGGGAAGACCATGCATGCTGCCGACACCCAATCCACGGGAAACGGTTCGGATTGTGCGAGGTTTTCGCGGGCCAGGTAGGCCGTCGTGAACCTATTGTTCGGGAACAGGCGAGCAAGCAGTGTTTGCCGACCCCAAAGGGCATTGATTATGGATGGAAAGTTTCGCGCGGTCTCTTGAATGGTACTGTCGGGGTTCAGCATCCGAGGTGCAACGGCCTTGACCTGCGGATGGCGTTCGAGAAAGTCGAGGAGTGTCGACGTGGTCTCCGGTTCAAGTTTCGTGTCGGCATCGAGCAGCATGATAAAATGCCCCCGGGCGGCTCGGAAGCCCTGGTTGGTGGCGGGGCAGTGGCCGACGTTACGATCGTTCTTGATGAGTCGGACGCTAGGGTATTGTTGCCCAAGCAGGTCGCAGACTCCGTCGTGGCTGGCGTTGTCGATGACGATGATTTCGGCATCAGCGGGCGCGTCTGCCATGATGCTGTCGAGGCAATCGGGCAGGTAAGGCCGACTGTTGAAGCTCACGATGATGTATGAAATGAGCACCCTTGGTTCTCCCAGTGGGGCATTATGCCGCCGTGATTCGTTGGGCGTCAATGTGAAATGTCGGCACGACGGTTGATGAGCAACACCAAATAGGTCGAAAAACTGAGGTATTTGCCACGAGCTCTCGGCGTTTCCTGGCCGGTGGGCTCGATTGCGGCCCGGCCTTGGCGTATCCTTTGGCAGAGTCGTGGTTGAGATCGAGGGCGTCGATGATCCAATTGACCGAACAGGCGGGTGATGTGTTGATCGCGGTGAAGGTGGTGCCGAAGTCCTCACGCGACCGGATTGTAGGCGAGCTGGATGGAGCCTTGAAAGTGGCCGTATCGGCTCCGCCTGAACGTGGAGCCGCCAACAAAGCCGTCTGTAAGCTTGTTGCCCAGAAGCTGGGTGTTCGTGCCCAGCAAGTTAGCGTGGATGCGGGTCACGCATCGCCTCGCAAAACGCTTCGTATTGCGGGCGTTAGCGTTGAGGAGGTACGGAAGGCGTTAGCTGGGTGATGGGGTTTTTAAGTGGGGGGTGGGGCAGTTGGCGGTGTGGGGGGGACGTCCTCTTGGTTCGATGGGGGTGTCATGTTGTGGTGCAACTCGACCGAGGCGTCGTCTGTTTCGGTCGGGGCGGTTGTGGGCATTTCTGGGTTTCCATCGGCGACGGGCGCTTTTGCAGTGGTGATCTTGTCCGCCCCGTCTGTTTGTGTACGACCAACCAACAATCCAGCCAGTGATTCCGCTGTCGATTCCGTCCACGTTTTTTTGTCCGGAGCGAAATGGGCGGTCGCCGCTTGCAGAAACGGCGTCATCTTGGTTTTGAGGTAAGCGGTGACGCCTTCCTCTGCGACCGTGTCGAGCGTCCGCGCATAGCTGTCGAGAATCTCTTCGCCCATGATCGCCGACCCGGTTTGTCCGACGGCCAGGACGGCACCGATGCCTTTCTTGGCCCAGGAAGCCACATCCACGGTAAGGAGGCCGCTGATTCGTTCCAACGAGACGTTTTCCCGATCAGCGAGCTGCTCCATCTGTGTCCAGATGGTTTCGAGTCGCGGGACAAGATTCGTCGCTTGGGAGAAGATCTGGCCGTAACTCTGCGTCATTTCGTCGGCGAGTTGGTTGATTTGATCACGTGACAAAGGTGGCCTGTCGATGGCAGAGGCGCTTCGGCAAGACGTCTCCTGAATGGTGGTCAACAAGTCGGCTAGATCGTTGGCTTGGGCATCTTCGGGTACGACGCCGTTCGTTTTCAACTGGTTTACAAGGCGGTCGAGAAAAACACGGCTACCCGCAGCGGCATCGGCCGCGATCGCGAAGACCCACAGGGGAGAAAAGTGCATGGCGAACAAACCGGCGGTTTCCAACGCACCACCTACCATCTTGCGTTGAACGTAGTCATCGTCGGTGGTTTCGACGGGATCGGTTTCTTTCTTTTCCTTCTTGATCTGGGCAATCTTTTCGAGCATAAATTGTTGGGTGTCGCCAAGGAAAATCTTATAGAGCGTGGTGCCTCGAAGCACTTCCGGAAAAAGTGTTTCCGTTAGCAGCGACGTTGTTCCGCCGGCCAGAGCGGTCAGTGAACGGATCGTGCGTTCGGGCAGCGATAACGCATACTTCAGTTGTTTGAGTGCAACGTCGAAAAACTGGGACATGGCGAGATCCTTTCTTGGAATGCGACGGCGCGACTTCTTAGCCAGGCCACATTGACTCAACGATCTGTACGAGTCGGCGAGCGACGGACGCTTTTGAACCGTGAACAGGCTTGGACCACCCTGTGTCCGGTGAGAACAGTTCGACGACGGCTCGATTGCTTCCCACGTTTTCAGGACCGTTCAGTACGATGAGGTCACAGTTCTTCTTATAGAGTTTACGTTCGGCCAAGCGGTAAGGATCGTGGTCCTGCATGGCAAAACCCACCAAAAGACGTTTGCCCTTGCGTCGGCCGAGAGCGGCAGCGATGTCCTCGGTCGGTTCGAGCAGGACACGGCGGGATTGGGCCTTCTTTTCGAGTTTTTGCTTGGCGGCCTGCGCGGGTCGATAGTCGCAGACGGCAGCAGTCATGATGGCAGCATCTGCGTCTCGAAACGCCCGCTTGCACGCGCGGGCCATCTCGGCCGCCGACACGACGTGTACCACGTTGACACCTTTGGGAGCTCGAATCGCGACCGGTCCGGTGACGAGCGTCACAGCGTGTCCGTGCCGGGCGGCTTCGCGTGCGATGGCGTAGCCCATCTTGCCGGACGACGGGTTGGAGATGAACCGTACCGAATCGAAATACTCGCGAGTGGGACCGGCTGAGACGAGTATGTTCACCGCCAAGGTTCCTCGTTGGTTTAGCGGGTTCTTGAAGCCAATTTCGGGGGATGTTTCTTCAACATTTCCACGACGGCTTTGATGATTATTTCGGGTTCAGCCATTCTTCCTTGGCCGACCGCTCGGCAAGCCAGCCACCCCTCCGCGGGCTCGATGAATGCATAACCCAGTGCTCGTAGTGTGGCCACGTTCCGTTGAACGATGGGATTCTGCCACATCTTCGTGTTCATCGCAGGGGCTAGCAGGGCGGGGCATTCTCGGCCCATCATCAACGTCGTGATGAGATCGTCGGCGATGCCGCACGCGAATTTGCCCAGTAGATTGGCCGTTGCCGGCGCGACCAGAAACAAATCCGCGACTTCGGACAAGCTTAGATGCTGGGGCTCGTAGTAGCCTTGCGTGGCCCAGAGCGTGGTGAAGACTTGCCGCTGCGTTAAGGTTTGAAAGGTCAACGGCGTGACGAAACGCGTGCCGGCATCGGTCATGGCAACCGTCACCCCGCAGCCACGCTGAACCAGACGCGAAACCACATGACAAACCTTGTAGGCCGCGATACCACCGCCAACACCGATCACCAGCTCATAGCCGGCCAAGTCGGAGTTGTCGGTGGAGCCGGCTTCTCGCGGCTGGTCGTCTGGCTCAGGCATCGCTCGGAGGTTCTGCTGAGGAGACGTCGCCAATCTCGGCGACAATCTTACCCTGAAGGATCTCTTCAGCGATCACGTCAAGGACCGTCTTGTCGGTGTCGTCGACCATCGGTCGGGCGCCCTGCATTAACTCGATCCAACGTCGCTGCATTAGCGCCGTCAGTTTGAATCGACCGCCAGCCGTTTTGACGATCTCGTCGTCTTTTAGTGCGTTGATCATGCGTTCCGCTTCTCCTCAACGATCTGCACAATCTGATCCACGGTTTCTCCGATATCAGCGTTGACCACAAAATGGCGGTAGGCACCGCACTCGGTGGCGTAGCGGATTTCACCATCCGCCTTGCTGAGTCTTTCCTTGATGGCGTCGGCGGTTTCAGCCGACGTTTTTTGTCGTCCTGCCAACCGGTCCTGTTGGTCGGCAAGCGTCGGGGCCAATAGATAAATGCTTACCGCATCAGGACAACGGCGCACCACCTGCAACGTGCCCTCAATCTCGATCTCGAGGATGGCCACCCGCCCCGCATCCAGAGCCGTCAGGACCGGCTCGGCTGGCGTGCCGTAATACTGCCCACCATAAACTGTAGCATACTCCAGAAATCGGTTTTCCTCAAGGCCCCGTTCGAACTGCTCGACGGTGAGGAAATGGTAGTCCTTACCGTCCATTTCGTTTTCCCGACGCGGCCTTGTGGTGGCGGAGATACTCAAGAAAGCGTCGAGTCGCTCGACGAGTCTCTTGCATAGGGTTGATTTCCCAACGCCGCTGGGTCCACTGATAATCAAAAGTATTCCGGCCATTTGTGATCTACGTTGTTATGCGTTCCGCGCGGGTTGGCTGAAGGCGCGCCCAAGCCGCGAATTTCCCTGACGAGCCTACTCGATATTCTGAACCTGCTCCTTGAGCCGATCGATGGCCCCCTTGATCTCGACGACGTGGTGAGCGATCGTTGCGTCGTTTGCTTTGCTTCCGATCGTATTGGCTTCACGAAGTAATTCCTGGGCAAGGAAGTCGAGTTTTCGCCCGGCACTGTTTTCCGCGTTGCACAGTCGTGCAAACTGGTCGAGGTGTGACGTGATCCGGGAAAGCTCCTCGTTAATGTCACATCGTTCAGCGTACAAAGCCACTTCGCGTGCTACATCTTCCGACTGCAATTGGAGTTTGGCGCCGGTGAGCAGTTCGTTGGCTCGCTGAAGGAGTCGTTGGTGATATTCCGTTCGCACCTCGGGGGCACGAGTGGCGATGGCGGCAAGGTTCCGGCGGATGTGTTCGCACTGAGCCAACAGATCATCATGCAAGGCTCGGCCTTCGTTCTTGCGCATCTCAATGAGATGATCTATCGCGTTGCAGGTTAACGTCTCAATGAGGCTCCATTGCGTCTTGCGATCCCTTTCACTCATTTCCGGCGGTTGGCAGACACCCGGTAGGGCCACGATGGCCGCCAAGTCGATTCGAACCTGATCGCTGGGTGCGACGCAGCCCAGTTGGGCAAGGTAGCTTTGGAGGGCCGCGACATTGATTTCCTGAGCAGCATCGGCGTTGGTGTTACGCACGCGAAGCGTATACGTGACGCTGCCGCGCGTTAGACGCGTACGGATAAGCTTCTCCACGTCCGGTTCAAAAACGGACAAAAACTCGGGGAGCTTGATGGTGGCTTTGAAATAGCGGTTGTTCAGGCTGCGGAATTCCAGCGCGTAAGAAACCCCATCGCGGCTGAGTTGCGCTTCTCCGTACCCGGTCATCGAGAGGATCATCTTTTCGGCTATCTCCGTATCCGGTTTGATTCAGCAACCGTCGTGTCCGAGTCCACCAGGCGGATTTCGGCTCGATGTGCACCGCCTGGAGCGGCTGCTCGAATGAGGTAACGCGCGGACCGTGTCGTTTCGTCCAACCACGAGGTCCCGATCAGCCACCGGGCTGCGTACCTGGAATACCACTGCTCGGTACGCCGCCACCTGTCGGTGGAGGTGCCTGTGCGGGTGTCGCATCCCCCGTCGGTGTTCCAGAGGGGGTTCCGACGACGTTTTGCTGCGGGTCCCCAATCGGTAGTGGAACCATAACGTAGTTTCCAATGACGGCCATCAGGACGAACATGAACGTCAGGCCGACGGTGAACCACGTGAAAACGTCGCCCGTCTTGGCACCAAACGCGCTGTGCCCACCGGTGCCACCGAGGGCGCCAGCTAAACCGCCACCACGCCCCTTCTGAAGCAAAACAACGAGAATCAGAAGGAGGCAGATTAACACAAACAAGGTCGCAACGATTCCCTGTACGAACGTCATCGCCAACAAGTCCATGGACATGATTCCTTATTCTAAGTGCTGTCCGTTTTGTCGAAGCTGTCGGTTAGTCGGCCATTCCCTCATCGGCGGACTGGCCGGTAACGCACCGGCTCACGACTGAGCCGCAATTGCGCCTTGGATGATACCGATAAACTCGTCGGTCTTAAGGCTCGCACCACCGACCAGGGCACCGTCCACATCGGATTGGGCCATCAACTCTTGAGCGTTGCTGGCTTTGACGCTACCGCCGTACTGAATGCAAACCTTCTCCGCAGCCTCCGTATTATACAGCTTTCCGATTTCCTGACGACAGAAGGCGTGGGCCGACTGGGCGATTTCGGGCGTGGCGGTCTTGCCGGTGCCGATGGCCCAGACGGGCTCATAGGCGACCACCACGCGGTTTAGGTCCACATCGGGCCCAAGGCCCTCTTGCAGTTGTCGAGCCAGGACGGCCTCGGTTTGGCCGGCTTCGCGTTCTTCGAGCTTCTCCCCAATGCAGTAGATGATTTCCAGGCCGACTTCCAGGGCGGCCAATATTTTCTTTTTCAGGAGTTCGCCGGTTTCCCCAATGACGTGTCGCCGTTCGCTATGCCCAATAATCACGGAATCACAGCCAATGTCCTTAATCATCGCGGGTGCGATTTCGCCCGTGAAGGCTCCGCTCTGCTCACAATAACAGTTCTGGGCGCCGATCCGGATCGGTGTCCCTTCTAGGATCTTGGTGAGCGGATGCAGCAGCACAAAGGAGGGGAACACGCCCAAATCCACAGGTAGGTGGGTCGGTAGCTTGCTTGTGATTCCTTCAATCAACTTCTGGGCTTCAGCCAGATTGAGATTCATTTTCCAGTTGCCGGCCACATACATTCGTCGCATCTCATTCTCCATTCAGCAGTGCTGCAAACCTGAGCCTGTCGGCTCTTGGCGTCTGTTCACAAAACCAGACAAACGATTCAAAACACGTCGGTCGCTCGCGGATACGATCCCAACACGTTGAGCCTTAGGCAGTGTTCGCGGGCGCTCTTGATCGCTTCGATTACATGCAATTCGTCTTGATGACCCTTGACGTCCACAAAGAAATAGTACTCCCAGTTTCGTTTCTTGCTGGGCCGGGACTCGATAAATGACATGTTGACGCCCGACTCGCGTAAGGCGTGTAACACGTTGACGAGGGCTCCCGGTTCGTCTTTGGTCGTGAAGACGAGTGAGGTCTTGTCGTCCCCGGTTGGACCGGGTGAGTCGCGCCCGATTACGAAGAATCGGGTCACATTGTTGGCGTTATCTTCAATATTTTCGCAGATGATCTTCAAACTGTATAACTCCGCCGCCAACGTGCTGCCGATCGCTGCGGATGCTTTTTCTTCACCGGCCAGTTCCGCAGCCTTGCTCGTACTTGCAACAGGGATGGTTTTGTCCGCCAGATTCGTTTCGCTTAGCCATCGCTGACACTGAGCGAAAACCTCGGGTTTCGAGTAGACCTTTTCGATTTCTTTCAGGTTGCATTTGGCGAGGAGATTGTGATGAATGGCACGGTTGATCTCTGCACAGATAAGCACATCAGTTTCGACCAGGGCGTCAAGCGTATCGATGACGCCGCCGCCGACGGAGTTCTCGATCGGCACAATCCCGAAGTCGGCATGCTCGCGGGAGACCTCCTCGAAGACGCCGCGAATATCGGTGACCGGTTCGTATTCGACGGAGGCGCCGAACTTGCCGACGGCCGCCAAGTGGGAATAGCTGCCTTCCGGTCCGAGATAGGTGATTCGCAAAGGCTTTTCGAGTGCGAAGGAGCCGCTCATCAGTTCGCGGTAGATAGCGACCAGCGTCTTGTCGGGCAGGGGGCCCTTGTTGGCCGCCCGAATCCGATCAAGAACGGCCTTTTCGCGGTCGGGCGCATAAATGGGTGTACCTTCGACGCTCTTGAGCTTGCCGATCTCGACGACCACCTCCGCCCGGCGGTTTAAGAGTTCGACCAGCTCGATGTCGACCTGGTTGATGTGTTGCCGAAGTTCCTCAAGCGTCATGTGCCGTACTCGCAGCTGATGAACACGCTCGGCTGAAGGGGTTGAGATCTAAACGAGCCATGGGGACCTTGCAGACACTCTGTGGTTGCCTGTTAGCGCCTTGAGCCGAGCCCCGAATGGTAGTCGAAGCCCAGGCTCGATGCAAAATTCGGCTCTTTGCATGCTTGCCGAACAATACGGGTCAGGCTGTTTTTTCCGGGGGGAGGGGGCAAAATTGGATGCCCCTACCGTTGTCGATGTGCCGACCGCTCGTGGGTGGTTAGGGAAGGCTGGATCGCCCATTTCGCCCACCCGAGTTTTGGTGACGCAATCTCGACGACTACAGTGACCGCGTTTTCAGTGTTGAAAACGCGATTCTATTATGAAAATGTTATGGAAACATGGCTCGCTTTACGACCTGCATGAGTCAACTCTTTGGGGCTCTTTGACCGATAACCTCAACAGGCGTGGCTAAAGGCACAACCAAAAGCCTTATCACAGTACAGAAAACGCGGGCAACAAGTAGGGAAGGGTTCCACCATGCAATACGCGAAGAGCACGCGCGGCACGATGCGGGCGATGGCGCAGCTACTGGTCGTGGGCGGACTGGCTGCGGGGCTGACCGGCTGTAACGAAGCGGCCTCCCGGCTCAACGCTCCACCGCAAGGCGCTACCAGCCGGCCTCATGAGCTCCGCGAGAATTATATCCCCATGGTGGACAACGCCATGTTGGCGGAAATGTCGATGTCCTCGGTTCACTTTGTCTCCAACTCAGGTGAGCTTAACGCTCTGGGGGTTCGTCGACTCAAGCGGTACGCCGAGATCATGCGAACGTACGGTGGTACGTTGCATTATGACGGCGTGGACGATGAGGATGACTTGGCCCAAGATCGACTTAATCGGCTCGGCGAGTTTTTGGTGGCTGCCGGCGTACCTCGTGACAGCTTTAGCGTTGAGCGTGGCTTGGCGGGCGGTAGCGGCATGAACGGACAAGAGGCCCGGGACATCCGCGAGGCGACCAACTTCAGCGTCGAACAACAAGGCGGTGAATCGACGGCCTCGGACGGAACACTGTCATCGACCCAGTAAGCGGTAAAGACAACCTCGCTGACGCGGCCTTGCTCCTTGGCGCGGGATGAAGGTAGCGCAAAATCGGTGTTCCCCTGTCCCCGCTTGTGCGATCCCCGACAATCGATCTCTTGGCTGGGAACACGAAGGAGTACGGTACAATGATCTCACGTATGCAGCACGTTAGGCCCTTACACCGGAACATCTTTGCGTTTTGCGCGCATCTTTTCGACCGGCAAAACGCTTGGATTGCGGACCACAAAAAGGCGGTCCGCCTTAGGAACATGTATGCAGCCTTCGCGCTCGCGTTAGCCCTTGGATGCGCATCACCAGAGACACCCTCGACAACAAAACGCTACCAGGAGCCCGTCTCCGATCTTCCCTCTCCCGACTCACCTGAAGTGACTGAGGCGGAAGCACCTGAAATCCTGCCCGAGACGCACATTGCCGCAGGCCGACTGCACGAAAGCCAGGGACGGTTCAGCCGGGCAGCGGCCCAATATCGACTGGCCATTCGTCGAAATCCGGACCGCATTCAGGCCTACAATCGCCTCGGCATCGTGCTGGGGCGTATGGGACAATATCAGTCAGCGGAGGAAGCCTTTCAGCAAGCCCTGCAGCGTGTTCCCGAACAAGCGTATCTCCACAATAATCTTGCGTTCAACTATATCCTACAGTCTCGTTGGCCCGAAGCCCATGCCGAACTTGCCCGTGCCTTGGAATTGCATTCGGACTTCAGTCGTGCTCGCGTGAACCTTGCCATGGTGTTGGCACAGATGGGTAACTTCGAAGCGTGCTTGCATCAGTTTCGGTTGGCGTTGACGTTGCCGGACGCTTACTACAACCTCGGGCTCATGTATAAGTCGAAACGCCAACCCATTGAAGCGGCCCAAGCGTTCATGAAAGCACTTGAACTCAATCCGGGGCTTGCCGCGGCCACCCAAAGGTTACAGGAAATGCCCGCCAATACTTTGAGCGCCGCTCAAGAGCGGGGGCCACTCGATCTGCATACAACCCAGACAGCTTCGCCTATCCCGGTCGAGCCGGCCGATGAGCAGCCCGTTGCCCAAACCGAGCGTCCGACCACCCAACCGGCTCAAACCAAGCCGATGGGAGACGACGAAGCCGGACACCATGCCCCTGTCATGAGTCCAACCCAAACGCCGGAGCCCACAGCATCACAAACGACAGAAACGAAACAACAAGCCAAGCCGGCTGTGTCAGTGAAACAACTTCCCCCCGTACAAAAGGTTGCACCAACCGAAAAAGCCAAGACCCCCGAAAAAGGTGCCTCGGCCGCACCTGCTACCAACCCGGCAAGGACAAAAAGTCCAACCGCCGCCATCGAGCGTGAAGTACCCAAAACCCGAAAACCGCTGCAGCAAACCGAATCCGAAGCAACCCCAAAAATTTCCATGGCTGCGTCATCAGCACTCAAGCAGATTGTTCCGACGCAAACGCCTTCCGCACAAGCCGCTTGTCCAACCACAACCGCTCTTAATGACCCTCCCGCGATTCCTGATCAGGTCTCTCTCGTGATCGAGACAAGTTCCGATCCGGCCTTTCTCGACCACGAATTCTCGTTGCTAGCGATGGCGGACCCACAATCTTGCCTGGTTCACCCTAGCTGGCCGTCTATCGACCGCCGAAAGGCAACGACGTCTGCTCCTGCAGACGCTTCCCCTGCAGCGAATGCGAAAGCATTCTTGCTTCATCGCGTAGACCAAGCTATCGATTTCGCACAATCACTGGCCTCAACCGCTCATGGTTTCCTCCGCCAACAACTGGCTGAGTCCTATCTCGTCTCGCGATTAGGGTCACCCGCCCCACATCCCTCTGTTGCAGTCGCTGCGAAAAGCATCCGCCACGTTCGGCCAACGGTTTCTGAATATCCTGAGCCATGATTCCTGGCCAAGTGCACGAAGTAGGGTTGCCGCTGTGGGTTCTTTTCGTGTTTTGCGACTGTCGGGTTTTGCAGCAAGAAGTTTGGTGCAAAAAAGAACCCCAGAATACGCTGCAAAGCGCATTCTGAGGTTCGGTAGTTGTCACTCGTTCGTCGTCTTTTGATTGACGACTCGCGTTATTCGCCTAAGACCGGCGGGCTTTCTTCTTGGTCGATGTTTTACGTTTGGCCGAAGCCTTTTTCGCGGTCTTGGTCTTCTTGCCGGTGGCTGCGTCGTCGATGACCGCTTTGGCCAGGGCGAGTCGAGCGATCGGTACACGATAGGGTGAGCAACTCACGTAATCCATGCCGGCGCGGTGACAGAACTTGACCGAGTCAAGCTCGCCGCCGTGCTCGCCACAAATCCCGATCTTGAGCTTGGGTCGCGTGCTACGCCCCTTGGCAATACCCCACTCGACCAGCAGGCCGACGCCATTCTGATCCAGAGATTGGAATGGATCCTCGGGGAAGATGGCGGCTTTTGCTTGGTCGCAGTACTCCGGCAAGAAGCGTCCCGCATCATCACGTGACAGCCCCATGGTGGTTTGGGTCAGGTCGTTGGTGCCGAAGCTGAAGAACTCCGCCACTTCGGCAACCTGGTCCGCCAGTAGGGCGGCACGCGGCGTTTCAATCATCGTACCCACCATGTACGGAATCTTGACGCGGGCTTCTTTCAGGAGGGCATCCGCGATGGTACGGGTCCGGTCGGCAAGGAGTTTCAACTCCTTGGCGTCGATGGTAAGCGGAATCATGATCTCGGGAGCCACTTTCTTGCCGTTCTTCTTGACGGCAATGGCGGCCTCAATGATGGCGCGAACCTGCATATCGAGGATTTCGGGATAGGTGATCGCCAATCGACAGCCACGGTGACCAAGCATCGGGTTGGCCTCATGCAGTTGTTCGGCACGGTGTTCGATGAACTCCACGGACGCGCCGGTCGCATCCGACAGACGCTGTCGCTGTTCCGGCGTTCGTGGCAAAAACTCATGGAGTGGCGGGTCAACCAATCGGATAGTGACCGGGCGGCCATTCATGGCCTCAAAAATACCGATGAAGTCATCACGCTGGAACGGAAGCAACTTGTCGAGTGCTTTGCGACGCGCGTCTTCGGTGTTAGCGATGATCATCTCCTGCATCGCTAACCGGCGTTCTTCGGTATCGAAGAACATGTGCTCCGTTCGGCAGAGGCCGATTCCCTCAGCTCCCATCTCGATGGCTTTGGTTGAATCGGCGGGTGTGTCGGCGTTGGTACGCACTTTGAGTTTGCGCAGTTGGTCACACCATTTCATGAGTTCGTAGTATTCTTTGGGGAGTTCGGGAAGATTCAAGGGCAGTTCACCTTCGTAGACGCTGCCGTCACCCCCATCGAGCGTGAGGTAGTCTCCTTCGCGAATCACGCGCCCATTGACCGACATCGATCGTTCCGCCTCGTTGATATTGAGGTCCTCGCATCCCACGATGCAGCACTTGCCCCAGCCTCGAGCCACGACGGCCGCGTGCGAGGTCTTACCGCCGGTTGCAGTCAGAATGCCTTGCGCGACGCTCATGCCGCCCACGTCGTCAGGGCTTGTTTCCTTGCGAACCAACAGGACGTTGGTGCCGGTGGCGGCAGCAGCTTCAGCCCGGGCAGCGTCGAAAATGACCTGTCCGAAGGCGGCGCCAGGGACGGCATTGATTCCTGTCGCCAACCGCTGACTGTCGAGATAGGTACCGAGGCCATCGCCTTTGTCCGCTTTGAGCGCTTCCGTATCGAGCTCGGGATAGAATAGCCGCTCAATGTCCGTTGGCGCGATCCGCTGAATGGCTTCTTCCTTGGTGAGTACGGGCTTCGTTACTAGCTTAGCATACTTGGCGGGTAGGTACTTTTTCTTGGCGAGACGATTGGTTTCAGCCTTGGTGAGCAAGGGCTTGGTGGCCTGATCGACGGCGATCTTGAAAGCGGCTCGCGGAGTTCGCTTACCGGTTCGACACTGGAGCATATAAAGCTTGCCCTGCTCGAAAGTGAACTCGAGGTCCTGCATTTCCTTGTAGGCGATTTCCAAGATCGCCCGGACGGCACAAAGCTGGTCGTACGCTTCCGGCAGGACATTCTTCATTTCTTCGAGTTTGATAGGCGTGCGGATACCGGCCACCACATCTTCGCCCTGGGCATTGATGAGCAAGTCGCCGTAGTACACATTTTCACCGGTGCTGGGGTCTCGGGTGAAACACACGCCGGACCCGCTATCGTCGCCCATGTTGCCGAAGACCATCTCTTGGACGTTGACGGCAGTACCGTTGAGTCCGTTGATTTTTTCGACGCGTCGGTAGGTGACGGCCTTGTCCGCGTTCCAGCTACCGAAGACGGCATTGATCGCCCCCTGCAGCTGCTTATAAGCGTCCTGCGGGAAGGGTTGGCCCATTTCGCTTTGGAAAAACTCCTTGAATTCCGCGCACAGTTCCTTGAGGTTCTCGGCGGGGATTTCGGGGTCGGTCGCGACGCCGATCCGTTTTTTCAATGCGTGCAGTTTGCCTTCGAGGATATCCTTATTCAGTTCACAGACGACGGTCGAGTACATCTGGATGAACCGGCGATAACTATCGTAGGCAAATCGGGGATTGTTCGTTTTGGCGGCAAGGGCTTCAACGACCGTGTCATTGAGACCCAGGTTGAGGACCGTTTCCATCATGCCGGGCATCGAGACCGCAGCCCCCGAGCGCACGGAAACGAGCAGGGGATTCTTCTTGTCACCGAATTTTTTTCGCGTGGTGCGTTCGAGTTTCTTGATCGCTTCCTTGGCTTGCTTGTCGAGTCCTGCGGGCCATTTTTTGCCGAGTTTGTTATATTCCGCGCACGCGTCCGTGGTGATGGTGAACCCGCCGGGAACAGGCAGACCAATCCTGGTCATTTGCGCGAGACCTGCGCCTTTGCCGCCCAGCAGCGGCTTCTGATCCGGTTTACCTTCTGCCTTGCCTTTGCCAAATGAATACACCCACTTCGTAGCCATGATTTTCTAGGTCTCCCGGGCTCTGCCCGCGTTGTCAATGAAAAACCCTGTCATGAAGCCGCACGACGGCGCTCGGACGGTTCGATCGTTCCGAAGAACAGGCTCGTACGGTACGTCCGCAACATTGTCTTATTGCCTTGTCTACCGGGACGGAACGTCAATGGCCGGTCAATAGCAAATAAGGCGAAGTAGCGTACGCCGAGGTGTCCCAGGTGTCAATGCAGACACCTGTCGGACGGAGAGCAACTCGGTTTATTAACGGATTGTTGGGGTTCATTTCTTATCGAAAAACAAGGCGACAAACGTTGTTTGACGTTGTCGCCTTGTTGATGAACTCGACAAGATGATGGGGCAAACACCCGCCATCACCGCCGGGTGTTTGCCTATGTGTTGCCCTGGGCATAGCGTTCAGCCACCGCCGGCCAATTGACCACATTCCACCATGCGGCCACGAATTCGGGACGACGGTTCTGATACTTGAGGTAATAGGCGTGTTCCCATACGTCCAGGCACAGAAGGGGCTTATGGTCGTGCGAAAGTGGGGTGTCTTGGTTTCCGGTCGAGCCGACATGGAGCTTGCCGTGCTGGTCGAGGCTGAGCCATGCCCAGCCAGAGCCGAACTGCGTGGTTGCTGCTTTAATGAAAGTTTCCTTAAAGGTCGCAAAGTTGCCGAAGGACGATTCGATCGCCTGAGCAAGCTCACCGGTGGGCTCGCCACCACCGCCGTTGCCGGGCGACGCCATGCAAGTCCAGAAGAGTGCGTGGTTGGCATGGCCTCCGCCATGGTTGCGAATGGCCAGCCGGACGTCGCCGGGAATGATTTCGAGGTTGGCCAGCAGGTCATCAATACGCTTGGCGGCAAGATCGGGGTAACCTTCCACGGCCTTGTTGAGATTGGTGACGTATGTGTTGTGGTGCTTGTCGTGATGGATCCTCATCGTTTGCTCGTCGATGTAGGGTTCCAAAGCATTGTAGTCGTAAGGCAAGTCTGGTAGTGCGTACGCCATGAGCCTGTCTCCTTTTTAACCCGACGATAACGCGTTGTCGGATACAAAACGTTTCCCAAGTCGGTGAATGGTTTCGTGTTTCTATCGGTATAGGTGTGTTCCGGCGGATCGTCAAGCGAGAGTGGGAATAATGACACAGATTCCGTGGCCTTAACGTTGATTGTTGGGGCGTATCGGTTGGGCAAGGTGGGATTGTGGTTTATTCCGCAACCCATGGGAATCGTTTTTTATAGTGCCGATAGAACAACCCAATCACCCGCATCGCAACGATCATGGCATAGACGCTCATGGCGTAACCTGCCATTCTTAGCAGGATCATGCCACGTACGCCCCATCTGGAGCCTAGGGATGCGAAAAGATCGGTGTCAGGTAGAAACGTCACGCCGGCTGCTACCAGCAGTGCGCCCCAAACCGCCAAATAAGGCAACGGGGCAGCCCAGGCGGTTCGGATGATCGTATGGGGCCAGAGCCCTTGAAACCCGCCCCCGATGGCGACGCAGAGAACCACGACCGGCCAGAAGAAGGCACAGGCGGCTGCGAGAGCGATGAAGGCGGTATGAGGTAATTCAAGACCGTTGTACCAGGCCAAAAGCTGTACGAGTCCGACGGGGATGAGACAAAAGGCCCAGGTGCCGAGGCAACGAAACATCGGCATGACCAGATCGTCAAGTATGTCGTCGATCCAAAGATTGGGTAATTCATTCTCGCCAGATGCCGTCTCGACGACGATCGCCATCGCGACCGCACACAGATAGCCGTTGACCAGAACCGATCCGAGGAGTCCCAGGATACCACCATGCGGCAGCAGCGTGTTGGTCATGTTGATGAGCGTGAGGAAGAAAAGCGTCAGAAAGTTGTTGGCGTCGGTGAAAAAGACGAACGACTCCGCCCAATCCTTCCAGAAGGGTTGTTCGGGGCCGGTGATCCAGTCGCGGTCCTCATCTGGTTGGCTGGCATCCTCGGCAGTGGCGGAACGATGCGGACGCCGCACGGGCGCAGCGAGGATGTCGTCAGGTTCGTTTCGATGCGATTGACGCGATTGGCGGGACGGTATGAGAGTGGTGGGGTTTGTTTGTGAAGAGGCGTCAGATTCATGTTTGCCGAACTCCTCCAACCAGCGGCCAATCGTGGACTCTTCCGCATCGAACGGTGTTTGGCACTGCTTGGCGGAAGCTTCGTCACCTTGGAGAGGGATGGATGCTTTGTCGCGTCCGGGCTGATCGGGCGTGACGATGGACACCGTGTTGCATGCCGGACATCGGGCTTTTCGGCCGATCGTCGTGTCGGGCAATCGAAAGCGGACGCCGCATTGACAGGTGTAGCGGATCGTCATTTACCGCGTCTCAACATAGGGTCCTTGCCCGTGAGTGTTTTGGGGAATGATGATCCACGCAATGCCATAGGTCAGGACCATCGGCAATAGGCCGGTTACGATGGTGATGAAGACAAAGGCAAGCCTCACCAGAGTAGGATCGATTGAAAACATTTCACCGAGCCCGCCGCAGACGCCTGCGATTTGTCTGTCCGTTGTCGATCGGTAAAGTCGTTTCACGGTAATGCTCCTTCTTATGCAAGAAAGATCATTGTGAACTTACTCCACAGTGATGGGTGCCGCCATTATAAAGTTGCGGTTTTTTTCAAAGGGGGGCCTGAACCGGTTCGCCAGGATGGGCCGACTTTTTTTCTTACGTTTTGTTGTCAGGTCAACGGGTGGAGGACCAAGCCGGTAGCCAGTTTCGGATAGAAGAATGTGGTCTTTTGCGGCATGAGGTCACCCGCATGGCTCACGGCTCGAAGCTGGGCCATCGTGCATGCTTTGCAGATCAGGGCGATGCCGGTTGTGTCCTTGGCAGCCTGGACGGCATCGGCAGCTAGCTTGATGTATTGAATCTTGGGCTCATCGCCCCCCAATGTGTTCTTGGTCACTAGCTCGTCGATCATATAACGATGGAGGTAGGCGACGTCGAGGTCCCGCCACGCATCGCTCTGTTCAGGAGCAAGGTTTCTTAAGACATCACGTTGTGCGAATTGGCCGCTGATGACGCGGTTGTCGCCGGCCAGATAGAGCGCGAGGTCGTCGGGACTGTTGGCGGGGAGGATTTGGTTGGCGTCAGCGGGTGCCGATGTCTGGCTGACGTCTTTGAGCCCTTTGATTAGAGCGGCGACCACATCGTCGTGTGTTTTGCTACCGAAGCCACTGAGGACGCGGTGTGTCGGGAGAATGAGCGCGCCGGGGTCTTCCATGGCACAGAAACCGACGAGGACATAATGGGCGGGATGATCGGCGGGGATTGTCCCGAGGCTATCGCGGTAATTGAGGGCGGTGCCGTAACGGTGGTGGCCGTCGGCGATATAGACGGGGCGATCGGCAAGACGAGTACAAACCGCTTGGACGGTGGCCGCATCTTGGACGATCCACATCTTGTTGGTAACGTTTTCCAGTTCGGCCGTGATGTCAGGTTCCGTGCTGCCAACATCCAGAATCCCACTGACGCCGTTGTCGGGGTCGCTGTATAGGCCGAAGACGGCCGACAGTTGATGCTGGGTCGCCTGCATGAGCTTGAATCGGTCTTCCTTGGGGCCGCCGAAGGTCTTTTCGTGGGGGAAGACGGTGCCGGTGCCGAATGCCTCCAACCGCATCCGGGCGAAGAATTTTTTGCGTGTGTATTGGCGTCCGCCATATTCGTAGACTTGATGGTAGACATAGATGGCGGGTTGGGTATCGCGAATCAGTGTGCCGTCAGCGATCCAGCGGCGCAGCGTTTCGTTCGCGCGGACGTAGACCTCGTCCGGGCCGGCGGACTTAGGCGGCACATGCGGCAAATCGATGGTGACGATGTTGCACGCATGCTTGTCCTGCAAGGCGGCTTTGTCGGCTGCATCGAGTACGTCGTAAGGCGGGGCAATCAGAGCCGACAAGTCCTTGCCAAAACGTTCCGTACTATATCGGTATCCAGCAAAGGGTTTGATTTCGGGCATCGTTGAGCTTTCCTTGTTGAAGATCGTACGACGGATCTCGCTCGTTTGGTGCGTCCGCACAATAGGACACATCGAGAGCGAAGTTAAGCGTCGATTCTTTGCTTCTGTCACCGTAAGCGTGTCATGCTACCGACGAACGCGACCACGGGCAATGGCTTTTGGTTTCGGACGGTCATGCCAGACGCTAAGATGCACGGGATGGCGAAAAACGCGACTCACAACGCAGAAGATTGGCCTCGTTTTGATTCGGCTTTGTGTGAGGCAGCGACAGCGATCGGCTTGGCTCTCGAGTCATCGGTCCGGCTGCGCATGTACGCGCACTATCAACGAATGGTCGATGCCAATCGGCAATTTAATCTGACGCGGATCCTTTCGCCGGCCGAGGCAGCGGTCAAGCACTATGCGGATTCGCTCACGCTGTTGGCCACGTCATGGGTGAATCGAGTCCAGCCGATGTTCGTGCTGGACGTGGGCACGGGTGCGGGCTTGCCGGCTGTGCCGTTGGCGATGACGTGTAAGGCGTGGCGGATGACGGCAATCGACGGCACCGGAAAAAAGGCGCGATTTGTGGCGGAGACGGTAGCTGATCTCGGTTTGTCGAACGTTCGGGCCATACACGTTCGGGCGGGGGCTTTTTCGTGCAAAAACGACGAGCTCTTTGATCTGGTCCTCCTACGGGCGGTGACGAAGATCGGGACGGGATTGGCTGAAGTCCGGTCCCTGGTCAAGCCTGGCGGGGCGGTCGTGTTTTACAAGACGCCGGGGATCGACGCGCAGGAGTTGTCCGAAGGGATCAAGGTTGGCCGTCGCAGCGGCTTTGCTGAGGGAGGCGTCGAGGATTTTACATTACCGTTGGGAGCGGATTCGATCCATCGTCGGTTATTGCGGTACGAGTTACGTGTGCCGTCGCATTGAGACGGAATAAAACGGCACACGACCGGCTATGTTGCGTCATGGATTTTGTTATGCGGTCAGTTTAGCAGCTTTTTCGGGCGGCGTTTTGGCGAGAACAGCGGCATAGACACCAGCTGCACCGGCTTTACGAAGAACCCGCGCGATTTCGCGAAGCGTTGATCCTGTCGTGCACACGTCGTCGATGATGCACACTTTTGTTCCGGTCACACGCGTGTGTCGGTGGAGATGAAACACGCCTCGCACGTTCTGGGCGCGTTCGGTTGCAGACAATTCGATTTGTCTTCGTTTTTTCCCTTGAACATAGACGAGAGGAAGTACGGGAACAGCCCATTCGCGTCCGGTCGCCCGCGCGATGAGCCGAACCGGATAGAACTGATAGCGCAATCGTCCGAGCCATCCTGTTGGCACGGGAATGATCGCATCGATGTCGTCGGCCCAGGGCCAACGCCGTATAGAGGCTGCCAGAAGTTTGCCCAGTGACTTATCCAGGTATTGGCGTTTTTGATATTTGAAGTTCCTGACTAATACGCCGATAGCGCTGTCGTAGGGACCGACCCGGGCGATACCGTCCAACGTGGTGGGATACCTTTGACAGTCTGGGCAACCATCGTGGCGCACGAGGTGTGGCTGAGCCGATGAGCCGCAGTACGGACAGTAGTCGGCCGCGATCGCGGTGGAGATTTCCTCCGCGCAGGCCAAGCACCAGGGTCCTTCGTTCGGGGGTAGAATCCGCTGACAATTCAGGCATCCTTGTGGGAAGACGAGGTGGCTCACGTAGTTGGCGGCGCGTTTCCATACCAGCATAGCAGGATTTTGCAGAGTCCGTTGGATGGGTGCAAGCCGGGGCTTGAGGAAACGTCGCCAAGAGCATATAGTTTACAGTGTGAAATAATTGAGTTTTTTGGCGTTTCGTCTTTTTTATGAGAGTTTCAACCGCTGGCTCGGCTGGCCTGTGAGTTCACAACGAAGAGGGACCAGATGAAACAACGTGATTTGCTTGCTGTCTTCAGTGCGGTTCCGTTGGCGTGTGCCGGGTTGTTTTTAGGCGGGTTTGCGTGTCTGGCGTTTGCTCAGCCGCCTCCGCTTGTCGTCTCGTTCGTGCCGGCAGAAAAACGGGTTGTGCAGGCAACCGAGCCGCTTGTCGGTTCGGTGGAACCTTATACGCGAAGCTTGATGGCCAGCGAGGTAGCGGGCATTGTTGCTTCGATGCCGGTTGATGAAGGTGATCGGGTCGAAGCGGGAACGGTGGTTTGTCAGTTGCGTGACAGAACGGCCCGGTTGGCCCATGCAGAGGCCCAGGCACGACTGGAACAGCTTCAGGCTCAACTGGCTGAACTGGAAGCGGGGACGCGCCCCGAAGAGATTGCACAAGCCGAGGCAGCCAAGGTTGAGGCAGCGGCCCTGTCCACGAAATGGACCAACGAGCTGGAGCGTATCACGCGGTTGCACCAAAGGGCTGAAGCCGCCAGTTTGAAGGAGTACAACGATACCGTGGCTGAACATGCGGCCGCCAAGGCTCGGCTTGCTCAGGCAACAGCCTTTTACGACGAAGCTGTCGCCGGTCCGCGGAAGGAGGCGATCGCTCGTGCTCGACATGCCATCGCTGCCCAGCAGCAAGCTTTGGAACGACTCGCATACGATCTCGCGCAAACGAAAATCGAAGCACCCTTTACGGGCTTCGTGGCGAAGAAGTTTACGGAGGTTGGCCAATGGATGACCGTGGGCGGTGACGTCGTGGAACTTATCGATCTGGAGCGGGTGCTCGTTCGCGTGGACGTTCCAGAGAGAATGATCTCGGTCATGAAAGTCGGCGAACTTGTGCCGGTGAGCCTTGACGCGCTGGGCAAGACGTTTCGCGGACGGATCAAACACGTGATTCCGCAGGCCGACGAGAAGGCACGGACGTTTCCGGTTGAAATCGAGCTGGCCAATCCGGGGAATGTGCTCAAGAGTGGGATGTTCGTGAGGGCACGTGTACCGGCGGGTCCGATGGTTGAGTCTGTCGTCGTGCCACGTGATGCCGTTCTTCAGCGGGGACAAACCCATTTTGTGGTGATCGTAGTACCGGCTCCACCCCCAGGACAAGGCAGTATGGCCATGCCGGTGCCCATTCAGTTAGGAGCGGAGGTGGATAGCTGGATTGCGATTTCATCGGTGACGGTGCAAGCGGGTACGTCTGTGGTCGTGAAGGGGCATGATCGTATTTATGGTCCGCAGCCGGTCCAACCGCAGCCAGCTGTTGGAATTAATTCTTCGACCGGCACGCCTATGATGTCAGGGCCGTTGACGTCCCAGCCCGCGAGTGCTCCTGCCCGATCGGTTCGCGGAACCGAGCCGTGAGTCGAAACGTTGTATGAGTGAATGGTGGGGGAATTATCGCGGGGTCCACAGTTTAGAGGTCCAAAAATGGACATCGTTCGTTTTACGATTGAGAACCCGGTCAAGGTGGCCGTCGCGGTGATTCTGGTGTGTTTGTTCGGCACACTGGCGTTATTTCAGATACCGATCCAGCTGACACCGAACGTGGATGAGCCGAAGGTCGTGGTCACTACACGTTGGCCGGGGAAAAGTGCACGGGAGGTTGAGCGGGAGATCATCGATCGACAGGAAGAGAAGCTCAAGGGGGTTACGGGTCTGCGCAAGATGACGTCGCAGGCGGTCGAAGGCCAAGCCGAGGTGACCCTGGAGTTTTTCATTCGGATAGACAAGGACGTGGCACTTCGCGAAGCGGATGAGAAGCTCAACCAAGTCAGCGGTTACCCGGAAGAAGTGGAAGAGCCGGAGATCGTGGCGGCTGATGCAGCCTTGGCAACGCCGATTGCCTGGATCTTGCTTTATGCGAAGGACGGCGAGCAGGACGTGTCCACGCTTCGTGATTTCATTTGGGACGAGGTCAAGCCGATTCTGGAGCGGGTTGAAGGGTTGGCGTCTGTAGATGTGTACGGCGGGCGGGAGCGCGAGGTGCAGGTGCTGATTGACCCCGCCCGGTTAGCCGCCCATGGCATCACGCTTCGCGAGTTGGAGTCGGCATTGCAGGGGCAGAATGCGAACGTTTCGGCCGGGACGATCGCCAAGGGAAAACGCGAGTTCATTTACCGCACCGTGGGCGAATATGAAAGAACGCAAGACGTCGCGAACACGGTGATTGCATACCAGGATGGCGGCCCGGTTTATGTGCGTGATGTGGGAAAGGTCGTGAAGACGCACGAAAAGGTTCGATCGTTTGTGCGGTCCAAAGCTAAGCCGGTGTTGGCGATACCCGCACGACGCGAGACGGGATCGAACGTGATCGAGGTGATGGAGGGGCTGAAAAAACAGATAGAAAAAGTCAACAAGGAGATACTCAGTTCGCGCGGGTTGCAGTTGGAACTGACTCAGGTCTATGACGAGACGGTCTACATTCAGTCATCGATCGATCTTGTTCGCAGTAATCTAGTCATCGGCGGGGTGCTTGCGGTTGTCGTGTTGATGATCTTTCTCCGCAGTGCACGGGCGACGGGGATCGTTGCGGTTTCAATCCCGATCTCGGTGATCGGAACGATTCTGGCGGTGAGCCTGTTGGGGCGAAATATCAACGTAGTGATGCTGGCGGGCATGGCTTTTGCCGTCGGGATGGTTGTGGACAATGCGGTGGTGGTGCTGGAGAACATCTACCGACACCGGCAAATGGGTAAGTCGAGTTTTCAGGCGGCTCAGGATGGTGCGACGGAAGTCTGGGGCGCGATTCTTGCGAGTACACTGACGACGATGGCCGTATTTATCCCGGTGATCTTCATTGAGGAAGAAGCGGGTCAGTTGTTCCGCGATATCGCGATTGCCATTAGTGCTGGCGTGGGGATGTCGCTGGCGGTGGCCGTCATGGTGATTCCGACGCTTTCGGCGCGGGTGCTGGGGGGCAAGGCCAAGGTGGCCAAGCACGAGACGGGTTGGCTCGCCACCGGTATCGCGGACTTTGTGACGTGGATCAACCGGAATCTTGTGCTGAAGATTGCGGTCGTGGCATTTTTTCTGGTAGCGTCCTTGTTGGGATCCTACTGGTTGATGCCGCCGACGGATTACCTTCCCAGCGGGAACCGGAATTTAGTGTTTGGATTTGTGCTGAGTGAGCCTGGCCTGGGCGTGGATGAATACAAAAAAATGGCTTTGGAGGTGGAGGATTATCTGCGGCCTTATTGGTCGGCAGAGCTGGGGTCGGCGGAAGCGGCGAAGTTGCCGACGGTGAGATTGCCTTTGGCCGGGGGTCCGGGGATGGGCCCGAACGTGCCGACGGCGGAAGTTCAGCCCGCGCCGATCGAGAATTTCTTTTTTGTGACGTTCCATAATTCCTGCTTTATGGGTGCGATCAGCAAGGACGACCTGAACGTCAAGCCGATTCAGCAACTTCTGCATCAAGCCGTGGCGGCGTCGCCGACGGCCGTCGGCTCGAACGCCTTTTTCTTTCAAGTGCCGCTTTTTAGCACGGCCCGGGGTGGGGCGGGTAACTCCGTAGACGTGGAGATCCGAGGACAAGATCTGAGCAAGGTGACCGCTGCAGCGGGGCAGGTACTCGGTGAATGCATGAAACGCTTTGGTTTTGCGATGCCGACGCCGGCGAACTTTGATCTCCTTCGACCAGAGATTCGGGCCCTACCCGATCGTGTCAAGGCGGCCGACGTGGGTTTGAACGTTCGCGATATCGGCTTCATCCTGGAAGCATCGGTGGATGGTGCGTATGTGGGTGGGTTCCGTGATGCGGGGGACGAAATCGACCTGGTCGTCAAGCTGGAGCATATGGACGGCACACCTATCCACGACGTCCGATCGGTTCCCGTCTATACCGTGACGGGGCGAGTCGTTCCGCTTTCGTCTGTGGTTTCTTTCAGGGAGGTTGGCTCGCCGCAGCAGATCAATCACATCGAGGAAATGCCGGGCGTAACGCTTCAGGTCCAGGCGCCGGTAGGTCAAGCACTCGAGTCCGTGATGACGACCATTGAAAATGACATCGTGAGTCAGTTGCGCGAACAAGGTCAGATTGATCCTTCCGTCTATGTGTCACTGGCAGGTAATGCGGACAAATTGGTGCAAACGCGGGCAGCGATGTTTGGCCGCTGGGCAGGTTTCAATATGGAATCGTTACTTGTGTTGGTTCAGAGCAGGGGATTCCTTGCGCTGCTTGTCGTTTACCTTTTGATGGCGGCATTGTTTGAGTCGTTTATTCATCCGTTCGCGATTTTGCTGACGGTCCCGCTGGCTATGATCGGAGGGTTTGGTGGTCTGCAGCTTGTCCATTGGTTGAGTCAGATGAACCCCGTGACACCGATTCAGCAGTTGGATGTCGTGACCATGCTGGGGTTTGTGATCCTGCTGGGCATCGTGGTGAATAACGCGATTCTGATCGTGCATCAGACGCTCAACAATCTGCGAGACGGGGCAACGCCGGAGGCGGCCCTCCACGAGTCGGTGCGGACGCGGATCAGGCCCATTTTTATGACGGCATTCACCTCGATCGGCGGCATGATCCCTTTGGCTTTGATGCCGGGTGCAGGGAGTGAGTTGTATCGTGGTTTGGCGGCAGTGATGGTGGGGGGGTTGCTGGTCTCGACCCTGTTTACGATTGTGTTGGTGCCGGTGGTCTATTCGATGTTTCTTACTTTGCGAATCCATATCATGGAATGGCTTGGGCGCGAAGTAGGGCCCGTAAGCGAACGCCGAAAGCCGGTTTCTGTCCCTTCGACCAAGCCGCCCGTCGGCGAGCTGCTTCCATCGCCCGAACATGTTCCCGTTCCCGCCGATGATTGATACGATGGTTTACGAGAGGCTGGTTTTCTTGTGGCACTTCCTCCTGCAGCCTGTGTGGCTTCCGCCTTGTCGGCTCGGCAATCGTTGATCGCTGACACGTCCTCCAATGCTTATCGGCTGTTCAACGGTGAGGCCGACGGCACTGCGGGTCTTGTTATCGAGCGTCTTGGGGACGTGTTGATTGTGCAGCTGCATGAGGGGCGACTGAAGCTAGATCTGAACACGGTTGAGCGGATCGTGCGTGAGCTGCACGAGCAGTTAGGTACGCGTGCGGTTTATCAGAAAGTGTTCCCGCGCGACCGGGCATGCGCGAAGGCCGGCATTGCGGACATGCACAAATCGGCGGAGCCTTGGATGGGGGAGCCGGTCGAGCCGGAGCAGGTTATTACCGAGAATGATTTGCGGTTCATCGTTCGACCCTACGACGGGTTTTCGTACGGGCTTTTCTTGGAGCATCGGAACAACCGCCGGCGTGTGCGCGAGTTGGCGGCGGGACGACGGGTACTCAATGCGTTCAGTTACACCTGCGGTTTCTCAGTCGCGGCTGCGGCAGGTGGCGCGGTTACCGTCGCCAGCTTGGATATGTTCAAGCGTTATTTAGAGTGGGGGAAACTGAACTTCGCAGTCAATCAGATTGATCTGGAGGCACACCGGTTCTTCTGTTCGGATGTTTTCGATTTCTACAAGCGGGCCCAGCGGCAAAATCGGCGGTTTGATCTGATTGTGCTGGACCCGCCGACGTTTTCACGTGGTTGCCGAACCAAGGACACATTTGTTTTGGAGAAAGAACTGGAGCCCTTGTGTGCCGGTGCGTTTGGACTTCTTGATGCCGGTGGTCTGATCTTTCTCGCAACAAACGATCGGCGTATTTCGCGTGTTCGGCTTGAAGAGGCGATGATGGCTGCCACGAGCGAGCGAAGATGTACGATTCTCGAACGACCTTCGTTGCCGGTGGACTTTGCCTGTGATCCAGGGTACTCGAAGGCAATCTGGGCGCATGTTGATTGAGGACGCATTGTTTTCGAAACAGGCGAGGCCATACGCCGATAGTGACACACGAACAACACGTTAATAAAGCGGGGCCGCATTAGGTGTTATCTCTTTTTGGGACTTACGGAATCCATTTATCTTTTCCGATTTTACTTGCATTATCGCAGCCCGTTCTCGTAGGATGTTGTCATATGAGCGGTACGTGAAAATGCCGAGCGTAAGCGGGAGAAGAACGATGCCGAAGGTTCGCAAGCTGGATATCGTGCAGCGATTTACGACGCGCGCTCAAGCGGAACGGTACCGCGATCGCTTTGGCCGAGGACGGCACCGACGTGCTCACGAAAGAGAAGCGAAGGCGTTGAAAGTCCTACTCGGCAGGCTAAGTGATGTTGAGGTTGTCTTGGATGTCGGCAGCGGCGTGGGAAGATTCGTTCCCATTTTCATGAAGCATTGCGTCCGACTGATACAGACGGACTTTTCCAAGTACATGTTAGATGTGAGCCGAGATGCCTATTCGGGTGATTTTACAACCGCCGAGCATATTCAGTCGGATGCGAGACACCTTCCTTTCGCGGAGGATTCAGTTGATCTTGTGTTTTGTCATCGTCTTCTGAACCATTTACCGGATCCGTATGAACGTAGCTGGGTCATGCGCAATTTGGCGCGGGTGAGTAGACGCTATGTTGTTTTCTCATGCCTTGGTCCGCCGGTCGCACTGCGTTCTCTTCGACGCATGTATGAACGGCTGAAACATGTCGATTCGGTCGATGGTCATGTTGCTGCCAGCAGTTTGGCTTTTGACGCTTGTGAGTGCGGTCTCAGGCTGTTGTATCGAACGCCTATTCGGTCTTTTCCTGTCTTGGGCGAGTTCTTCACGTTTGTCAAATGATGGTTTGAGAAGCGGTCAAGTTACCCAGATTGCGAACGTGGGTCATTTTATCACGTACGGTGATCTCGGTGGCTGGTGACCTGTACTCGTTTTGGTTGTAGGATGTGCCATGTCGTCCTGTTAAACGATGTGGCCCGATTCATCTACGGTGGACTGGGAGGTGGAATGGTATGCGTTTGGAATATCGGAGGATGAAACGATTGCCATGACCGATCAGCAGCGTTTGGACCGCCTTTTGCGTGCACATCATCCCTGCGTGACGGTGTTTTCAAACGAAGAAGCATACGTGTTGGGGCTTGTTCGTGAGACGGCTATGCAGATGGGTCTCGACTTGTGGCTTTGGACGATCGTCAGTGGCGTGCGCGACGGGCTTGTGGCCGATAGCAAGCCCGCGCCGGATACGGAGCACCCGGCGGCTGCTTTGTATCATCTGGCCTATGGACTGAAGGGGCGATCGATCTGTGTCATGTTGGATTTGGCGAGCCAACTCAAGGATGCGCGGACGCTGCGCCTATGGCGCGATCTGATCCAACGGTTTCGTGAAACGGGTAGTCACCTGGTGATGATCGATCATCACGCCGAGATACCTGCGGTCGTGGCGGCGGAAGCGACGCGATTCGAAATAGCGTTGCCGGACGAGAAAGAGCTGGATGCGATCATCCGCCATACGCTTCGTCGGATGCATCGGCGTAAAAGAATCGATGTCGAGATGAGCCGACGCGGGCTGGGGACGATCATTCGCAATCTTCGCGGACTGACACGTCGTCAGGCGGAGCAGATCATTGTCGAGTGCGTGGCGGAGGATTGCCGGTTCGACGAAGACGATATCAATACCGTATTGGCCGGTAAGCGTAAGGCGCTCCATCAGGGTGGGTTGTTGGAGTATGTCGAAACACCGGTTGATCTCAAGCAAATCGGCGGACTGAAGCGTTTGAAGAACTGGTTGAAGCAACGGCAAAACGCCGTGACAGACGAGGCTGCGCAATTTGGTTTGCCGGCACCTCGTGGCGTGTTGATGCTTGGCGTTCAGGGGGCGGGCAAAAGCCTGTGTGCCAAAGCGATCGCGACGGCTTGGCGCCGGCCTTTGTTGCGCATGGATGTCGGCGCTTTGTATGATTGCTATGTCGGTGAGTCGGAGAAGCGATTGCGCGATGCGCTGCGTCAGGCGGAGTCGATGGCGCCGATCGTTCTTTGGATTGACGAAATTGAAAAAGCGTTCGCGTCGGCGGCCAGTCGAAGCACGGATGGTGGGCTGTCGCAACGGATGTTCGGCTCGTTACTCACGTGGATGCAAGAACATGAGGCAGCCGTTTTTCTGGTGGCCACCGCGAATGATATCGAAGCGTTGCCGCCGGAGTTGTTGCGAAAAGGGCGATTCGATGAGATTTTCTTCGTCGATTTACCCAGCCATGCGACACGAAAACAGATTTTTGCCATTCATTTGGATAAACGAGGACGCGATTCCAGCTCATTCGATCTCGACACACTAGCGGCAGCGGCCGATGGTTTCAGTGGGGCGGAGATCGAACAGGCGGTGATTTCGGCGTTGCATGAAGCGTTTGGGAGTCAGAGGCCGCTGACCACGCAAGACATTGTGGACGCTGTTGCCGCTTCGCCACCCTTGTCGGTGACCATGGCTGAACGCGTTCGTAGCTTGCGGGCATGGGCACAAGGTCGGTGTGTCCTGGCAGATTAAGCGACGGACCTGTTGAGCCCAGCTTGGGTGGGTAACCTTTGGCAGATCAGGCACTGGTACCGGCTTGTTGCAGGGCATCGTGGACGGCGTTGAGGACGTCCTGGATTTCGAAGGGTTTCTCGAGATATCTGAACACCTGGGTGTTCCCGGCTTCGCGTTGCGGATCTTCGGCTGAGAAGCCCGTAATGATAATTGTCTGCAGGTTGGGGTTTGTGCGTCGGATGGCCTCTGCAACTTGGATTCCGTCATAGTCGTCTTTGAGCATCCAGTCGACGATGAGAACGTCGGGGACGAACGTTTGTGTCATGTCGAGTCCGTCATGCCCGGTCAGGGCGCTTCTCACTTCGTAGCCCTCGCGCTCGAGAATCTGAGAGAGGTAGTAGCAATAGGTTTTTTCGTCATCAATGATCAGCGCTTTGGCCATTTGTTTCTCCTGACGGTCTCAGTAAGGGTGGCAGGCAGATGGTAAAAAGCGTTTCCTTGCCTGGCTCGGATGCGACTTCGATCGTTCCACCGTGATCCCGGACGATTCGGTGTGTGATGTTCAGGCCCAAGCCGGTGCCTCCCCGGTTTTTCCGTGTGGTGTAGAAAACGCCGAAAAGATGTTTGATTTCTTTCTTCGTGATGCCGTGTCCATCATCTTTAACGGTCAGATAGACGCGATCATGCGAATGATCGGTGGTGATGACGATGTTGCTAGCGCTGGCTTCGGTCGCATTTCGGATCAGGTTGACGACGACCTGCTCCATTTCGAGTTGGCTCATATTGACGGGCGGAAGATCTTTGTCGAGCACAAGTGCCGTGTGACATCGCACTCGGGCAGTGTATTGGCTTGTCAGTATTTTAGCGTGTCGAACAATGTCATTGAGATCGGCAGGACACTTGTCGGAGATTTCCTGGCGTGCACATTTAAGCGTATGGCGAGCGATGTTCTTGGCACGAATGGCTTGGTTGACGATTTCCGTCAACGCCTGCGTCACATTTTTCTTGTCTTTTGACGAGGCCAGCGCATCTTGGGCGGCGAGCAGAATGGCCCCAATAGGGTTATTCATCTCATGCGCAATGCCGGCCGTCAGCATGCCGATCGAGGCGAAAGGTTCAGAATGGACGGCCGTGTCGCGCCAATGCCGTAATTCTTTATCGCGTTTGGCCATCTTTTTTTCCAGTTTGTGGCATCGTTTTCGGGCAGCCTCCTCGGTTTGTTTGCTTACTGAAACATCGCGGAAGAAGGCGAAGACGTAACCCTTTTCGTCTTGTGGGCAGTTGATAACGACCTCGACAGGAAGTTGCGTACCGTCCTTGCGCCGATAACTCGTTTCGAACCGAAGGGGTTCCGTTTGGAGCACTCGTTGAATGCGGGATGTCGCGTTCTGTGCCGTTTCCATGACGTCCAGATCGTGGAGGGTCATCGAAAGAAGCTCTTGTTCAGTATAGCCCGTGAGGTGGCAGCAAGCTTGGTTGACTTCAAGAATTTTGCCCTGGGTATCCACCGTATAGAAACCGTCTGCGGCCGTCTGGAGAATGGACGCTTCACGACGTCTGGTTTGTTGATGGTCCGCGATCGCAATTGCCATCTGGTAACGAAGCGTGCGCCCGTCCGGCCAGGGAATGGCTTTGTGTATACAGCGGTACCATCGTAAATCCTTCGGGGCTTGGAATTCTAAGATGCCCGGCGGGCTACTCTCGTCGCTGACATATGCGGATGGGCATTGTTCGTGGGGCACGTTCAGGGAGTGGATAATTTCATGGCATGTCTTGCCAACACCTTGTCCCCACTGCTTCTTGAAGGCTTCGTTGGCATACAAGACCTCGTAGGTGTTCGGGTCGCTCACGAAGATGGGATGATCAACCATGTTAGCGATGGCCAGGAGTTCCTGACGTTCTCGCTCACGTATCTTTTGGGTATGTTCGGTACTTTGTTGAGCGTGTTGGAGCTCACGGATGTGGGCACGAAGGGCATCGACTTGGCGATCGTGGGCGTCCTGGTCGCGTATTGTGTTGCCCATGGAGCACCTCACTTGTGGCCACTAACATGCGAGTGCCAATGCCGTTCGATCTTCTATGGGAGTTCCAATAGTTCATTGTGCAGGAATCTGACGAAAAATCCAACCCCATTGGAGAATTGTGGTCGTGCCAAGTATCTCCAAGTGTATTTGCGCAAACGCGAGCCGACGCGTATGCGCTTGAGGCAGAGGGCGGGTGTTGTTGACTGGGGGGGGGAATCTATGGTGAAGCGTCAAAAAAGGTGGCACTTGTATGGGGTAACTTCCCTATAAAGGCTTGAGGTTTTACCGGACGATCGCTCAGGTGGTTTTACGAAATTTCCCACCACCTTCGTTTACCAATTTCGTGAAACCCTTTTCTTTCAGATTCTTGTCACTCAGCATGGACTTGGTGCTCTGGGCGGTGGAGACCGAACACAGGGAGATCACTTTCGCGACCGGTTGTCCGCACTCCGGGCAGCTTGACATGGGCGTGTCACACATCGATTGGCGAACCTCGAAGCTGGTGCGGCAATGATCACATGCGAGGCTGGCGTCTTGGGCCCGATATTCGTACGTTGGCATCGATAAGTCCCTTCACGACGATTTTCACAGCGTTCCGTTGCCCTTGGTCAAATAAGATCCATAGAGGCTCGCTTGATTATACGCGTAGCAGTGATTCAGGTAGAACGTTCGTCACGACCCCAAGGAGCGGTCAGTCGTTTTGATCATGTCCAAGGCCATCTTGGCGGTTTTCGTGGCGGCCCGGGCAGTTCCGAGCGAATCGATGATGGCTTCGAGCTCAACTTTTGTGGTCGTCCGGCGCGTTTGATCCTCCAGGAGGGTCAGGGCGTGGCGGGCGATCGGCTCAGTTGAAGTGTAATAGGGCATGAACTCCGGCACCACAGAACGACCGGCCAGTATATTGACCAAGCAGAGGTGGGGGGTTCGAATGAGCCAGCGTCCGATAAGTCGGTAGCCCCACTTGGAACCGTTATACATGACCACCATGGGTACACCGTGAAAGGCGACTTCAAGTGTCGCGGTACCCGAGGCACACAAGGCCAAATCTGCGGCAGCGAGGATCTCGCCGTTGCGATTGACTTCGACACGGGTGGCAAAGGATTCATGTGCAACGGCAGCACGAATCGTCTCTTCGGCGTTTGTATTGGCGGCCACGAAAAGAAAAAGGGCGTTCGGGTAGCGATCGGCAATTTTCCGGGCCACTTCGATTTGTCCCGGCAGGACCTCGTGGACCACGTGTCGCCTCGATCCCGGACAACAGGCGATGATGGGTTTGCCTTGATTCTGGAATGCTTGGATAGCTGTGCTGTCCAGTTTCTCGGATCGCAACTGTTCAATGAGTGGATGACCGACATATCGGGCGTCGACGCCGCGTGTGCGGAAGTAGTCCTCCTCGAAGGGCAGTATAGCGGCGAGGCGATCAACTCGCCGTCGAACGCGATTAATACGCCAAGGTGCCCATGCCCAAAGCTGGGGGGCGATATAGTAGAGAACCGGGCACCCGGTGGGCTTGATTCGTTTGGCCATGGGCAGGTGAAGCGTCGGTGAGTCCACGAGGATTGCCAAGTCGGCGCCATCGGTGCGAAGCAGCCGTTGGACACGGCCCAGGAGGCGGTACGCGTGGCCGACGAGGCGGACGGCTCCGAGGAGCATGGCTGCCCGATGGCTGAGGTCATCGATCGGCTCACAGCCAGCCGCCTGCATGGCTGGGCCGGCGACGCCAAAGAAAGTGGCTTCCGGGCAGATGCGACGGATTTCGCGGATCAGACTGGCGGCATGGCGATCCCCACTGGGCTCGGCGGCCGAGATGAAGATCCTCGGATGGCCAGGAGCGATTCCTGGGGGTTTTTGAGATGGTTCCTGATTCGTCGGCACGATGCGACATTATCGGGTGGCCGGTGACTGGGTCAAATGTAGCGTCGGAGCACTCCAGGTGCGGAGGCGATGGGACGGCAACTGCTGCCCCCGGTAACCCTGCTCAGGGGCGTGGGATGACACGATCATTCCAATTCCAGCTGGCTGGTTGGCCCGGTACCGGCTTGGTCGTCCAGGTTGCTTTGGAAGGGGTCGCGACGTGGGCTGGCGTTGAGCAGATTTTTGTATTATGCTGCTTTGTTCCCGTATCGCCTGAGCAGGGTACCGTGGCGGCGGAGCTGTGGTGTGTGCTTAGGTGAGCCCGTTCCGATGTGCGGGTGTGGGTTTGTGACGCGCGGATGGGCCGTGCACCCGGAGACGTGTCAGCTTTACCGATCCGGGATCAATATTCAGGTTGTCAACCTATGGAGGTGTTGTTTGGCGTCGGACTTGGTACGTAGTTTGATCGATGCGGGGATTCATTTTGGCCATCGCTCCAGCCGATGGGATCCCAAAATGAGGCCTTACATTTTCGGTAAGCGAAACCTCATCCACATTATTGACATTCGGGAGACCGTCAAGGGCATCCTTCGTGCAAGGAAGTTCCTCGCGGGAGTCGCCAGCAAGGGGAACGGCGTTCTTTTTGTCGGCACGAAGCGTCAAGCCCGTACTGCCGTGATGGAGGTTGCGCAGCGGACGAACATGCACTATGTATCCGAACGCTGGCTCGGTGGGACGTTGACTAACTTTCGGACGATTCGTTCGCGATTGGCGAGGCTTGAGGAGCTGGAAGCCATCGATGCCGCTGGAATGGCTGAACAATACAGCAAGAAGATGATTTCCACGCTGACCCGTGAGCGTCGCAAGATCAAGCGCAACCTCGAGGGCATTCGGCGGATGAACAAGCTGCCCGGCGCTTTGGTATTGGTAGACGTTCGACGTGAGAACAACGCAGCCAGGGAATCGCGGAAGCTTGGGATTCCCGTGGTCGGATTGATCGACACGGATTCAGATCCCGATTTTGTGGATATTCCCATTCCGGGTAACGACGATGCGATGCGTGCCATATCGTTGGTGCTGAACACTTTGGGGGATGCGATCCTAGAAGGGATGCGTGCTTGTCCTACTGAAGGCCCGTCGGGCGAAACGGCCGACGGTGTACCGCGGGGCGATCGTCGCTCCAACCGGGTGGTTGCGCGGGCCGATGAGGCGCCGAGCGGATCCGGCGAGAGCGGTGCGACATCTCAAGACACCGATTCGCCAACCGACTCCGCTGTTGTATCGACGTGACGTCGCGATAGGCATGACAGCGTTGAGCACGGTGTGAGCCATTGCATTGAGCCGGTCGATCTGCAAGTGAGGCGAACCGACGCTTGTGCGGCATGTGCACGGTCGATTTGGGTGTTCATCGCTTTTTATCTGTGATTGAGATTGTTTCGTAGGTGCCTATGGTTTGTCGCAGGACCTATCGGTAAGGGTGTGTTGTCAACACAGAACCGAGTGTAACTTGGTCTGAACAAAGAGGATCAGAGGGTCAAATGGCTGAGATCACCGCAGCATTGGTTAAGAAACTCCGTGAACGTAGTGGCCTGCCGATGATGGAATGCAAGCGGGCGTTGACGGAGACCAACGGAGACGAAGAAAAGGCAATGGACCTCCTTCGTAAGCAAGGGGCGGCCGCGGCCGAGAAAAAAGCCGGGCGAGAAACGTCTGAAGGGCGCATCGGCAGTTATGTGGACAAGGAAAAAGCCTCGGCAGGGTTGGTTGAGATTTTGTGCGAGACCGCTCCAACAGCCAGCAATCCTGAGTTGCGGACGTTTGCGGACATGATCGCCAAGCATGTGGCCCTGGCAGGCGACGCGAATGCGGCGACGATCGAAAGCGAGGTATTCGTAGACGACCGTGGTAAGGCGGTCAAAGACGTTTTGCACGATATCGTGAATCGTATTCGCGAGAACATCAAGATTGGGCGCGTGGTCCGTCTGCAAGGTCGCTCGGCCGTGTATATTCACCACACGGGAAAAATTGGTGTGGGTATAACGGTTGAGGGCGATGGGAATGACGATGCCTTGCTTAATGATATCTGCATGCACATTGCCGCCATGCAGCCTCAAGCGGTGACTCGGGACGGTATGCCTGCCGATGCGGTTGCCAAGGAAGAAGAAATCGCTAGAGAGCAAATCCAGCAATCGGGTAAGCCCGACCATTTGGTTGACAAGATCCTGACGGGCAAGATGAACCGTTGGTTTAGCGAACATGTGCTTCTCGAACAGCCCTTCGTCAAGGACGACAAGCAGACCGTTGGAAAGGTCGCTGAGCAAGCCGGCTTCAAAGTGACCGGTTTCGCCCGTGTTCAGGTCGGTGCTGAGTAGGCACCCCATTTGGGATCGGCTGTGTCACGGGTTTCACGGTGGCCCCGGGTTGCTCATATGGATGTCAGCCACCGGTTGGTGATGGTTGTTGCTTGTGGTGGGCAGTAGGCCCCTAAGGGAGTGACGAGCCGTGGCGGAACGGAAGTTAGCTTATCGCCGAATTCAGCTCAAGATCAGCGGGGAGGGGCTCGCCGGTCAGAACGGTTTTGGTGTTGGCGGCGATGCGCTGGAACGGGCGGCCGCCGAGATCAAGTCGGTTCACGACCTAGGGGTTCAGGTCGGGGTTACCGTTGGCGGGGGCAACATCCTACGCGGCGAGACGTTCTCACAACAAGCTCATTTTCCTGCCGCCACCGCTCACTACATGGGCATGTTGGCGACGGTCATCAATGGACTGGCGTTGCAAGAAACGCTCGAAGCCATGGGCCTTGCGACGCGCGTCATGTCCTCGATCGATATTTCCTCGGTTTGTGAGCCGTTTATTCGTCGGCGTTTTATCAATCATTTGGAAAATGGCCGAGTGGTCATCCTCGTTTCGGGGACCGGTAGGCCCTTTATGACAACCGATACAGCCGCTGCGTTAAGTGCGGTTGAAATTAAGGCGGACGCGTTGTTCAAAGCCACGCAGGTTGACGGCGTCTATAGCCATGATCCCAAGCTCCACCCGGATGCCACCTTTTACGAGAAACTGACGTACGATCAGGTGATCGACGAGCGTCTGAAGGTGATGGATTTGAGTGCGGTGGATATGTGCCAACGCAACGGTGTTCCGATCAGGATCTTCAATCTTCACCATGCGGGCAACATGAAACGCGTCGTGGAGGGAGAGGCGGTTGGCACCATCATATCGAAGTAGAGTGCTTCCGACGGGGCGTTTGCGTCGTGTGTCACGATGAAAGTGGTGATCGTCTATAGCGGCGGACTGGACTCGACCGTCCTGCTCTATGACTTGCGGTTGGCCGGCCACGAAGTGCGGTGCCTTGGGGTGGATTATGGGCAGCGGCACAAGCGTGAGCTTCGGGCAGCGGAAGCGATTTGTAGAGATATAGGCGTCGAATATCGTGTTGCGGACCTGATGTCGATCAATCCTCTTCTTGGCGGAAACGCGCTGACCGGTGAGCTGCAAGTGCCGGAAGGGCACTACACCGCCGAGAGCATGAAGCAGACTGTCGTTCCGAATCGGAATATGATTATGTTGTCGGTGGCGATCGGGTGGGCGGTGAGTCTGAAGTACGATGCGGTTTCGTATGCTGCCCATGCGGGTGATCACACGATCTACCCGGATTGTCGGCCCGAGTTTGTCGAAGCCATGGATCGAGCAGCCGCTTTGTGTGACTGGCATAAGGTGCGGATCCTTCGTCCCTTTATCGAGAAGACGAAGGGTGAGATTGTGCGTCTCGGGGCGAAGCTTAAAGTTCCTTTCGAGCGGACGTGGTCGTGTTACAAGGGCGGTGAACGACACTGTGGCAAATGTGGCACATGTGTCGAGCGGCGCGAGGCGTTTCGGGTTGCGGGTGTCAGTGACCCAACCCACTATGCGACACCCACCGTGCAATAATGTGAGCCGAGTCAGTAGGGTGTGAGTCAGGGTGTGAATCCATGGATGAACTGAGCCATCTGGGTAAGCCTTCCAACCAGCCGATCGATCGGGTCGATCTGATCGAATGGAAGAGCGACAGGGTGCTTGTTCGGCTTGACTGTTCGGAATTCACATCCCTTTGTCCGGTGACGGGGCAGCCCGACTTCGGAACGCTCGTGATCGAGTATGTACCTGACCGCCACTTGGTGGAAACCAAATCGATGAAACTTTACCTGTGGAAGTATCGTACCGAGTCGGCGTTCAATGAGGCTGTCGTGGACGCCATTGCGGGCGATCTCT
>Ga0180434_10000578_pt1 | contig 53500 bp, 48 predicted proteins | sample SS_ome_7_FD_132453 | JGI IMG/M metagenome (GOLD analysis project Ga0180434, IMG submission 132453) | Hypersaline lake sediment archaeal communities from the Salton Sea, California, USA - SS_1_D_2 metaG | ecosystem: Environmental > Aquatic > Non-marine Saline and Alkaline > Hypersaline >... | reverse complement strand
GCCTAAAAGGCGGAGCTAAATATTTAGCCCCATGTTTCACGTGGGGTTTTTCTTCTTCCCGGTTTCACCGCATGTCCAGCCTTGCGAAAAAGGCCGGCAAACACAATTGACATAAACAGCTCTGCCCCTTAGTATCTCTTTTTGACTTTCGCATGTTGATTGATGATGTTTCTGTTCAAGGAGCGTGGAAATGGCTGACGGTGAACCGATCAATGTTAACGATGAGAATTTTCAGAGCGAAGTTTTGCAGGCGGAGCAGCCCGTGGTGGTGGATTTCTGGGCCGAATGGTGTGGACCTTGCCTGATGGCTGCTCCGGTGCTGGAGAAAATCGCCAAGGAATACGCGGGCAGATTAAAGGTCTGCAAATTGAATGTCGACGAGGCCCGTCAGACGGCTATGCAGCACGGCATTATGAGTATACCCACATTGCATATCTTCAAGGACGGCCAGGTGGTCGACCAGATTATCGGGGTGACTCCCGGGTATGAAGCCGATCTGAAGAAGAAAATAGAGCCGCATTTGTAGGAGCACGAAGGATAGGCTGAGATGAACAATAATTCATACGACGTGATTATCGTTGGCGCCGGGCCGGCCGGGCTCGCAGCCGCATTATATGCGGCCAGAGACAGGCTGAACACCTTAGTGGTTGAAAAGCTCATGCCCGGCGGACAAATTGCAACCACGAACCGAATAGAGAACTACCCGGGCATCATTAAGATAGACGGCCCGGGACTGATCGAGCAAATGCGCGAACAGGTACAGGGCTTCGGCGCAGAGATAAAGACCGGCTGTGAAGTCACAGAGCTAAAAAAAAACCAGAATGGAGACATTTCTGTTCGTTGCAATAATGAAGATTTCACCGCCAAAGTCGTTATCTTGGCTCCGGGCAGCAGCTATCGCCATCTTGGCATTTCCGGCGAAGAGCAGTTTCGCGGCGCAGGCGTGAGCTATTGTGGGACCTGCGATGCGCCGTTTTTCAGGGGAAAGCACGTCGTTTCGGTGGGTGGCGGCAATACGGCCGTGGAAGAGACGCTGCACCTGACAAAATATGCGGACAAGGTCACGCTGATCCACCGCAGAGATGAATTCAGAGCCGCAAAGGTACTTGTCGAGGAACTGCTGAAAAAAGCTGAGGAGCCGAACTCCAACCTGCAGATCAAGTACAGCACCATAGCAACGGCTATCGAAGGCAAGGGCAAGGTCCAGTCGGTCAAGCTCAAGAATGTCAAAACCGAGCAGGTGGAGGACTATCCTTGTGACGGTGTATTTGTGTTCATCGGAATGGTGCCGAACACGGACTTCCTCAAAGGGTTCGTCCACTTGACTGACAACGGCTTCGTCCGGTGTGACGGTGCGTATTTGCGAACAACCGTGCCGGGAGTCTTCGTCGCCGGCGATTGCAGAATCGGCGCCGCTATGCAGCTCGCTACTGCGGTGGCCGACGGTGTAGTTGCCGCCATGATGCTGAAGCAGTACGTAAGGGACCCGAGCTGGTGGAAAGAGCCGGTCAGCGATCTGCTGCAACCTGCCGGCTGGTAAGTAGCACAGGCAAAGCAGACAAGACCGCCGAGATGGGCCGGATTATGCTTGGCAATCCGGTTCGTAGGCCCGTCACGCAACCGGCGGAAGTCCAAAGTCGGGGCCAACCAATGTATCCGGCTGAAAAGGCGGAACGATGGCAGCAAATGTAACTGACCTAACGGACGCCTCATTCGACGAGGTCATTCACAGTTCGGACGTGCCGGTGTTGGTGGATTTCTGGGCGCCGTGGTGCGCGCCGTGTAAAATGATAGCCCCCATCCTTCAAGAGATCGCCGAGCAATATGCCGACAGGGCAAGAATCTGCAGGCTCAATACCGACCAGGCCCACGATAGTGCAGCGGAATTCGGCATTACTGCTATACCGACCATGATTTTGTTCCAGGGCGGCCGGGTGTCGAAAAAATGGATAGGCCTGACCAGCAAAAAAGAGCTCATCCGGGCAATCGACGATCTGCTCTTGCAGGGGACCACATGATCTATGAAGACCTCAAGCACAAGAAGGTCCTGGTCACCGGCTCCAGCAGCGGAATCGGGGCCGCAACAGCGGTGATGTTCAGCCGACAAGGCTGCTTTGTGGGCGTCCATTACTTCAGGACCAAAGAAGGCGGCGAGAAAACCCTGGAGCAAGTCAAAAAAAACGGTGACGGGGTCTTACTGCACGCCGATATGCGGGATCAGGAACAAGTCAAAGCCATGGTGGAGCAATTCGCCGAACAGGCCGGCGGCATTGATATCCTCGTGAACAACGCAGGCTCACTTATTGAGAGGCAGCCTTTCGAATCCGCGACCCTCCAGTATCACGAGGATGTGTTTGCCACAAACGTGCGCAGCGTCTTTCTGGCCACACAGGCGGTGCTGCCTTATTTGAAAAAAAGCAAAGGAAACATTGTGAACATCGGCTCGGTGGCGGGCCATACCGGTGGGGGCGATGGCTCTGGATTATACGCCGCAGCAAAAGCAGCGGTCACCACGGAGGCCATCGCTATGGCCAAGGAATTCGCTCCGCACGGCATCCGGGTCAATAGCGTTCTTCCCGGTTTTATTGAAACCCGCTTTCACGAGCGGTTCAGCTCGGCTGAGCACCGCAAAAGCGTGGCGCAGCAAACGCCGCTGGGAAGAAACGGCACCGCAGAGGATGTGGCAAAGGCGGTACTCTTTTTGGCCAGCGAGGCGGCCGCCTTTATTACCGGCGAATACATCGCCGTCAACGGCGGATTATATATGAGGGCTTAGAAAGGCTCCTGTGAAGCCGACTTAGCAATAGAGTATCAGAAGTTGAAAGAGCAAAATACTATGGCAAAGAAGTTCTGTAGGTTACCTGATAGAAGAAGCCTGATTAGAGCCGGCTTGATTCTCGTTTGCGCTGTGCTGATGCTCAGTGCGAACAACAGCTTCGGGTCGAGCAAGAGCGGGAACGAGGTAGCTCGATGGGCGCTGCTGGCTGATACGCATATACCGGCGGATACTAACGATAATTACCGTGGATTCTATCCGTATCGAAACTTGCAGAAAGTCGTCTCTGAAATCGTATTAGATTTGCCCGAAGCAGTTCTTATCGCAGGTGACCTAGCCCGGCTGGAAGGAAAACGAGATGATTACGTGAGGTTGAAGAACCTGCTGAGGCCGCTCGAACAAAAGCTGCCTGTCTTTACGGCGTTGGGCAACCATGACAACCGGGACAACTTTTCGAGAGTATTCACTCGTACCGCAGGGCAGAAGCAACCTGTTACAGGTAAGCACGTGTTGGTGGTCGAGAAGCCACCTGTGCGTCTGGTCATTTTGGATTCTTTGCTCTATGTGAACAAAGTGCCGGGATTGCTGGGAAAGGCACAGCGACAATGGCTTCGGGATTACCTTGCAAGCTCCGACAATACGCCGACAATTCTCTGCCTTCACCATAGCTTAGGAGACGGCGACGGGGAGCTGCTGGATGTGCCGCGACTTTTCGAGATGATCGAACCCGTTCGCAAGGTCAAGGCCATTCTCTACGGCCATTCTCACCAATATAAGTATTCCGAATACGCGGGGATTCATCTGATTAATCTTCCGGCGACGGGCTATAATTTCAGTGACGCTGAGCCTGTCGGCTGGGTGGAAGCTCGTTTGACCGCACAAGGCGGTGAGTTTATACTGCACGCCGTAGCAGGAAATACGGAGCTCGACGGAAAGGTGAACGAGCTTACATGGCGGTAGGCTCGAAAGACTCTCGGCGCAAGCTCCTGGCAGACTCGTACGCAGTTATGCCGCGGCGTGATGAATTAGAGATGGACGAATCGCAGTTGTCGTAGAAACAACCTGCAGGCTTTGTGACAAGTAGAATGGATTCCTGATGCGATCTTCGGCACGGACGCAACAAAAACAGTGGGTTATTTATTCGCCGGATAGCCGCTGCGCAGAACTTGCCAAATCTTTGAAAATCTCTCCCCTTGTGGCCCAGCTCCTTATCAATCGCGCTGTCACCAATGCCCAGGCCGGGGTGGGTTTCTTGCGCCCGAAATTGACGGACCTCATCGGGCCTGAGCACATGCCGGGGATCGAGCTGGCGGTTGGCCGATTGAAGCGCGCAATTGAAGATGGGGAAAAAATCACGGTCTACGGCGACTACGATGTTGACGGCATAACCGGGGTCTCCATTGTCTGGCAGATCCTCACGCTGCTGGGCGCAAAAGTTGATTATTACATCCCGCATCGGATTGACGAAGGTTATGGCCTGAATGTAGAGGCCGTCCGCTCCCTGGCGGAATCCGGCAGCCAGGTGCTGATTACCGTGGATTGCGGTATTGCCGCGTTCGATGCGGCTGAACTCGCCGAGCAGTTGGGCCTTGAACTGATTATCACCGACCATCATGAGCCCGGTGACCAGTTGCCGAAGGCGGTTGCCGTTGTGCACCCTGCGCTGCAGGATTCGTATGCCAATCCGGATTCAGCCGGTGCCATGGTTGCCTTCAAACTCGCCTGGGCCATTGCCAACGAATTCAATCCCGGCCAAAGATTGGAGCCGAGCTTGCGGGAATTCATGCTCAATGCAACCAGCTTGGCAGCCATAGGCACTATCGCTGACGTCGTGGATTTGCGGGGCGAGAACAGGGTTCTAGCCAGCTACGGACTCAAGGCGCTTCCCGAGTCCAAGCTTTTCGGATTGCGAGCCCTCATTGACTCGGCCGGGCTGACCGGTCAGGGACTCGATAGTTTCCACATCGGGTTTCGGCTCGCGCCCATGCTCAACGCAGCGGGCCGAATGGGTCATGCGCGGTTGGCGGTGGAGCTTTTGACCAGCGATAACATGACGCGAGCGACAGAAATTGCGCAGTACCTTAAAGAACAAAACAGCCGGCGACAGCTCTGCGAGAGAAAGATATACAAACAGGCCTGCGAAATGGTCGTGCAACAGGGTCTGAACCGGCCTGAGCGAAAAACCATCGTGCTCGCGAGGCCGGATTGGCATACGGGCGTCTTAGGTATTGTGGCCTCCAGAGTGGCGGAGACATTTTATCGTCCCACCATTATGATTAATGCTCCCGACGAACTTGGGGCTGCCCAGGGTTCCGGACGCTCGGTTCCAGGCTTTTGTCTGCTCAGTGCAATTCGCGCCTGTTCCGGGCATTTGATCAAGTTTGGCGGTCACAAGATGGCTGCTGGCCTGACCGTTGCAACCGAGAAGGTCGAGCAATTCGCCGCCGATTTTGAAGATTATGCGAGGCAGAATCTGACCCACGATGACGGCATCGCTAAACTCCACATCGATGCACCGGCAACCTTGGGCCAGCTCAGCAAGGATGTGGTCGGACAGCTAAAGATGCTCGGCCCTTTCGGGCCGGGCAATCCAAAACCGCTGTTCGCGACGAAAGGTGTCCGCTTGGCCTGTCCGCCCAGGAAAGTCGGGGCCGCGGGTAGTCATCTGCAGCTTGCCATTACAGACAATACGACAACCGTTCGCTGCATCGGTTTTAGAATGGGCAATCTGGAGAAAAAGTTGCTGGAACGTGATTTCTTCAACGTGGCGTACCAGCCCCAAATAAACACCTATAACGGCGCCAGCAACGTGGAATTTGTCCTGGCCGACATCCAGTTCGATTGAACAGCCAGAAAAAAAACGCGGATTATTCAGCCCTATTAACGATTACTTTCTCGATTTTGAACCGGCCCAGGGTAGTGACTAAGTTGAAAAAGTCTGCTGGCTCGCCGTTGCCGGCAGCCAACGCAATATGGCCGGGACCGTAACCGCCCCGCCCTGTGCTCTTGAATGCTGCATCCAGACCGATCCACTTATCGCCCACGTATGCCTGCACCCAGGCGTGCGGACCCAAGCAATTCTGTAAATTGCCCCACTGCTCTACATAAGCGACGCCGGCCACAACCTGGGCTGGAATCCCTATAGCGCGACACATCGCCGCCGTCAGTACCGCGAACTCGCTGCAGTCGCCCTGTCTACTTTCGGCGACTTCCGTTGCAGATGCGTAACCAACCGAAAGGTTCTTGCTTTGAATATAATCGGCTACAAACGCTTCGATTTTCCTGGCAGCCTCGCCCGTATCCTTGGTGCGGCCGACGGCACGGCGGGCCAGGGCAATTATCTGCTCATGATTGCTCTGGAGATACTGGTTGGGATTCATCGCCTCCAGGATGGCCTCGTCCTTGCCCTTATACGGGAACCGCACGCCCTTCGGTGCGGCGACAGGCTCAACAACCACTACCAAACTGCCGTTTTTGAGTTTGCGCACCTTTTGGTTGTCACCGACCGGTACGGATAGACTGTCCATTCCGTCGGCTGGTTTTAATAGATAAGCGACCGACCGGGCCGAGGCGACATCATCCAGCGGTTGCGGACTGGGTAGAAATACCCTATCTACGAGTTCAAACACATCGTTCTGGCCCAACGCAAACTCCTTTACGCAGGCAACCATTTCAATTTGCATCCCCGCTATGGGCATGATGGTCTTCTGCGGACGAAGGTCGTCGTCAACATAACTCTTGGTGACCAGAGCGCCCGCCCCCGGCAGATTCACAATGGTGGTTACTTCCGTCAACGTCACGATGCGTCCCAGCAGGTCAACCTGCTGCTTGGGACCCACCTCTATGTGAGCCTCGATCACCTGCATGAGGGATGCGTCAAATATCTTGGCCGAGTATTTCGAGCCTTGCCTCAGCCTTTTATCCAACTGCAGCAGTCGCAAGCCCTCAGCCATCACAGCGCCGCTCGGCCATTGGAAGGTACGGCTGTCCTGAGCACCCATTGACCTGGTGGTCAGGTTCACCACCCCTTTTTCATCTACCCTTCCGGAGACTTTCGACGTCAGCGCACCAAGGTTTTGTATACACTCAAAGGCAATTGGCTTTCCATCGGTGGTCTCGACGCAGGTTTCAGAGACGGTTATAGTCACCGGAATATTCATTCTGCTGATGGTAATGGCGACTTCTACCGTAGTAGTGACCTTTCCATCGGCCACTTGACGATTCTGGATCGAGTGGCCGACCTTCTCGCCCTCCAAGAACACTGCAAAATACTCCGGTTGGGCTGCTCCGGAGCCGATTTCCTCGGCCAACATAGCCGGTTCAATGCCGGCCACGAGCACCACACAGACAACAAGTAAGCAGCGAATTCTTCTCATAAACCAATCCTTTCTAAGGCATTATCGCAAGATTCCTCAGACCAATGTAAGCCGTTTGGCCCTGCTCTCGTATATGCATCTGGCAGGCCACTTAGCCCTACAGAGAATTATAAACGCCGAGGCCCAATTGTTCACCACAATTCCGAGAATTCACATTCATTTGAACGTTAAGGCTGAGATAGGGGTGGCTATCTTTAGCCTTTGGATTCGCCATGGCAAGATTGTGCGTTTGCGTTATTTGATGCTCAAGCCTAAAATGGCCGACATCCGATATAGTCACTGCGTGCGTAGAATGATGACGTTTAACAAACTGCTAACGTTGGTTTCTTCGAGAGACTCTCCGGACATCCGCGTCGATTCGCGTCTCGTGAGGGAGGGAGATATTTTTGTCGCCGTTCAGGGCAGCATTTGTGACGGCCACGATTTCATCGATCAGGCGTTGGCCAACGGCGCCAAATACATCGTGTGCCAGGAAGCCCGCATGGGCCGGCAGCAGCGAGCCGCGAGTTGCGAGCTCGTCACGGTTGAGGATTCCGCCGAAGCCGCAGCTCTTCTTGCTCAGGCCCAACGGGGCAATGCAGCTTCGCAGCTAACCAATCTGGCCGTTACCGGCACCAACGGGAAGACGACGGTCGCGTACCTCGTTCGCTCCTGTGTCCGGCAAGCAGGCCAAAAGTGCGGTCTTGTTGGCACAATTGAGTATGATACGGGCTCAGCGATTTCTCAGGCGGTTCTGACCACGCCCGACTGTCTGAGCATCGCGGAAGCGCAACAGAAAATGGTCGAGGCGGGGGCAAAATATATGATCATTGAGGCCAGCAGCCACGCCCTTTCTCAAAGCCGGCTGGCGGGTATCGAATTTAAGGCCGCCGCATTTACAAACCTGGCCGGTGACCATCTGGACTACCACATAACCGAAGCGGACTACCTGGCTGCCAAAACGAGACTCTTCTCCGCCCTTTCCACCGATGCCACGGCTGTGCTCAACAGGCAATCTCCCCACGCCGGGCAGATTGCGAGCAAGACGAGCGCGAATATCTTGTGGTACGCCGTCGATGCACCAGCGGACATCAGTGCGCGCATCGAATCGATGGATGTCAGCGGAGCTGTTTTTACTTTGGAATACGCGGGCCAAAAATGCAAAGTCAGAACGCCGCTTCTGGGTTTATATAACGTGAGCAACCACTTGGCGGCAGCGGGCTTATGCCTTGCCGCCGGTCTTGACTTGGAGCAAGTAGCAGCCGGTCTTTCCTCTTTGCAGGCAATACCGGGCCGACTGGAAAAGGTCGACTGGCAGGGCGATTTTGCCGTTCTTATTGATTACGCGCATACGGACGATGCCTTACGAAATGTCCTTGCGACTTTGAAGCCTCTGTGCAAGGGCAAGCTGACCGTTGTGTTCGGCTGCGGCGGTGACAGGGATAGGACCAAGCGACCGCGCATGGCCCGGATTGCAGAGCAGTTGGCTGACTCTGTAATCGTTACCAGCGATAACCCACGCACTGAAGAACCGGAAGCAATTATCGATGAGATTGTCGCCGGTTTTCAAACACCGCCTGTAATCCGAAGTCAGAAGACAGAAGTTCTGTGTGACCGGAATACGCACGACGCAACACGCAATACGAAAACAATCGAGCCGGATAGAAGAAAAGCCATTGAATTAGCCATAAGCAGCGCCCGCAAAGATGACATTGTGCTCATCGCCGGCAAAGGCCACGAGACGCATCAAATCATCGGCACACAGAAGTTTGACTTCAGCGATAAAGAAATCGCGTTGAACTGCCTTAAAAGAAGTTGTCGTTAGTCTATGACTATTATTAAATGCTGGTCCCTCCGAAAAATACGGTTACGTACGATTGCAATCTATATAGGAAAGGTTCTTCTATAAAATGAAAGACGTCCAGGTGGTGATTCTGCTAACTTAGCAAGGTGGTGATGAGAACCATACAGTTTCTGTAGGCCTCGTGTCGTTAAATGTTCGGCATGATTTTCGACAATTTCACCAGCAATAGCAGCACTTGCTCCAATGAATGGAGTCAGAACAACCTCGAAGACCTTCCCAAATACAACACCAAGACTCCTAGGCACGAGATCATCGATGTCACGTGGAATAGAGGATATCCCAACGATTTGCGCTGCTTCCAGGCCTTTTTCAAAAGCTAACTCTGGACTTTCCTTTGGTCTAAGATCTATTTTCTCGTCACCTGATGCATTTGCTTCTCGCAATTTTTTAATGTTCTCTACCCAACGGTCCAAACGATTTTCAAATTTCTTTTCACCAATGAGCGCGTCATGAAGAACAATGTGTGATAAGGCCGCCCTTGGAGGGTCAAATAGCAAAGGTTGAGCATTCAAGCCATGCAAAAAGGAACATCTTATCGGATGATGCTCAACTTGATATCTGCCTCGTGCTACGTTGTCGTGGTACATAGCTCTTAACAGCGCTGCAACGAGAAAGCAACGGGACACCTTATCGGAAAAATCTGTTATACTCTCTTGCCTGGAGAGCGCTTTTACGACTTGTTGCCGGCTAGTTTCTCTGTGCAGTTTTATAACATCCTTTTGCCCAATATTTGAAATGAGAGCGATTTCGGGAATAAATCGCTCATCAACCAAGGTACCGGAATTTTGGAAGTGCTCGACCCAAGCACGACGCCTCGACCAATCTGACCACCCTATGACTTTTTCCTCCATCATCAAACTCTCAAACTTGTTTTCAAATTCGCTGGTGTATATGTGAATTTGTTCCGTTATTTCTTTAAGCGTTCTTTCTTTCGTCTCAGGTCTCGGTTTTTTTCTTGCCATAATCCCAGAAGAGAGCAATTTCCTTGTCACGTCACCGATAGGGCCCTCCGAAAGAATTTTGGTTGTGGAAATGCCGGGTGCCAGTCCGATATTACGTGTAAAAATCAGAAGCCTCGTTACAAATAGCGGAATATTCCATCCTTGTGGAACACTCTCTCTCGGATAAACATCGAATGCCTGGATGACTTGAGTAATTGACGCCGAGTCAATATGGCCAAACGTACTTGCCGTATTTGAAGCCCTCTTGTTTGGCATTAGTACGCTCATATCTCAGTTTGGGGTTTCACCGTATATTGAATCGGATATTTATTCAAACACTGCGGGCTTTTGCAGCATATTTTCGGGCAATAAAAACATGTTTGATTAGCTTAGAGCAAGAAGAGTACTGACCGAGATATCTTCATCGGTTTTTCCCAATGTGTCCCTATTTGTTCGGCCTATACATAGACGCACTTTTTCACTTCCTTGTTTATGCGAGGCGAAAGCCTGTCTGTATCGACGTCCAAATCATAATCCATTTGCAGACCCAGCCAAAACTGCGGCGAGTTGCCAAAATAGCGGGCTAAACGAAGCGCTGTGTCTGCTGTGATACTCCTTTTGCCATGAATAATCTCATTGATTCTTCGAGGAGACACTCCTAAATCTCGGCCGAGCTGATTTTGGCTTATGTTCATAGGCTTTAAGAATTCTTCGAGGAGCACCTCGCCGGGATGCAAAGGAGGGATTTTCTTGTTCGACATTTTTCCACCTCAATGATAATCTGTAATCTCTACCTCTAAGGCATTGTTATCTATCCACTTAAAACAAATTCGCCATTGGTCGTTAATGCGAACGCTATATTGTCCTTTTCTTTTGCCAGATAGCATTTCCAACCTATTGGCCGGTGGGATTTTCAAATCATTTAATGTTTTACTCCGATCGATCATACGCAGTTTTCGGAAAGCTACTCTTTGAATATGACGAGGCAACTTTCTCGAATACTCCCGCTGAAAAATTTTTTCTGTTTCCTTACATTTGAAAGTCTTGATCATGAAACAACTAGATTCTATAACGCATAACGTTATAAGTCAAGTTTAATTTCCAAAAACTTGTAATTTTTGTGCGGACATTAAGAATCTCTGAAAAGCATCATAATAGTCAGTCAATCTGACATTGCTTCTTACGTTAACCTGTGAAATTATAGTATAATTTCGCTACATCGGCAAGTTGCTGGAATCGTAGAGCAAATGGCTGAAAACGCAAATGAACAGATTTCCGATTGAAGCGCTGGCTCGGATAATAGAAGCCCGGCGCGAACGAAAAATGGAGCTCGAGTCGCGAGTGACGAGCGACGACTTCACCGGCGTCAGCATTGATTCGCGGACGATCAGGCCGGGCGATTGCTTCTTCGCCATCGGCGGTGAGAATTTCGACGGCCACGATTACGTCAACGAGGCGTTTGCCAAGGGTGCCATCTGCGCTGTTGTCAGCAGAGAAATCCACGGCTGCGAATTCAGCGACAGACCTTTGCTAAAAGTAGAAGATACAATAAAGGCTCTGGGTGATCTTGCCCGCGAATACCGCCGCCGGGCCGGCTTCAAGGTGGTTGCCGTCACCGGTTCGGTAGGCAAGACAATGACCCGCCACATCACGTATCATGTCTTGAGTCGGCACTTCCGCGTTTTTGTGTCGCCCAAAAACTATAATAACAACATCGGTCTGCCGCTGACACTGCTCGGAGCTGATCCGGAGCACGAAATCGTGGTCGCTGAAATGGGCAGCAATCATCCGGGCGAGATAGCCTATCTGACGTGCATCGCGCAGCCAGACATAGCCGTTGTGACAAATATCCAGCCGGCCCATCTGGAGGGATTCGGCAACCTGGAGACAATCGCACGAGAGAAGCTTTCGATTTGCGAGGGACTTGGCCGTGACGGCGTTCTCATAATCCAGACCGATGCAGCTAAGTGGTTGAATGATAAGCGTTTAGATTATCGCCCGCCGATTGTCGGGCAGCACGTCATAACCTTCGGCACGTCAGACGGCTGTGACTACCAGGCGCGGGATATCGTCTATGATGGCTTCAGCAGCCGGTTTACTATCGAGGGACGACAGATTTCACTGCCGGTAGCCGGGCCGGGCAATATCCAGAACGCGCTGGCTTCCTGGGCTGTCTGCAGCCGCCTGGGATTGACCATCGACGATTTTGCCCAAGCTGTCAAGACAATGCGGGGTATTGCAATGCGGGCAGAACCCCTGCAGATTGGTACGCTCACGGTCTTACAGGATTGTTACAACGCAAACCCCGCATCGATGAGAAATGCACTTCAAATACTGCGCAACCTCAATCCAAATAATGCTCGCCGAAGCGTTTTCGTTTGTGGCGACATGGCTGAGTTGGGCCAATATGCAGAGTCTCTACATGCCGAACTGGGAGCTGCTATTGCAGAAGCCAACGTTCAGGTTTTGCTGGCCGTGGGGAAATATGCGGATATCACCGTCGAGTCAGCGAAAAACGCGACTGCACATGAACTGCAGACAGAATGTTTCCACGATGTTTTTTCGGCCTGTAACAATCTGCAGAAATTTGTTAAAGATTACGATATTATATTAGTGAAGGGCTCCCGGACAGCCCAATTAGAATTGGTCAGCGAGCGACTGGCGCAACTTTTTGCTTGACCGCATGCGGGATGCTCCGGAGAAACACGGTAGCCCGAATGTCCATTCGTAACCAGCGGCGGATATCAAGGGCCGGGGTGCGGAATGATATATCATCTGTTAGAGCGTTTCAGCGATTTGTTCACCGACCGACTCGGCTTCTATGCCTATCAGAATGTATCCTTCCGTTCGGTTGCTGCTGTTTTGACCAGCTTTGCCATTGCCATGTTGGTGGGTCCCTACGTTATCCGCTGGCTTATGCGGAAGAAGATTGGCGACCGCCCGGAGTTCCACCACGCCACATTGAACGAGCTAACCAAAGAAAAGGCCAACACGCCCACCATGGGCGGTTTGATTATCGTCTTGTCGGTCCTGGTAACCACTTTGCTGTGGGCAAATTTGCAGATCGGCTTCATTCAAAAGGCCATTTTCATCATTGTCTGGTTTTCGATTCTGGGCGGTTTTGACGACTGGCTCAAGCTGACCTCCAACACGCGTCAGCGAAACAGGAACGGGCTAAATCCCTGGGAGAAGCTCATCTTTCAGATTGGCGGAGCTGTTCTGATATCATCGTACTTGTACTTCGATTTTGCTCATATAGATGATGGCCAAAAACTCTGGCTTCCCTTCTACAAGCATGGCTTGCCGCTGGCGAATTGGATGTTCATCTTGATTGCGATCTTCTACATTTCGGCCACCAGCAACGCCGTGAACCTCACGGACGGTATGGATGGGTTGGCAGCCGGTTGTGTGGGAATGGTCAGCTTGGTCTTGGCGGTTCTCTGCTACGTCGCTTCTGAAACGATGGGGCCTGTTAGCTCGGATAGGCTATGGGCCGGTTATCTGTTGCTGCCGCACATACCCAAGGCCGGTGAACTGAGCGTTTTCTACTCCGCTATCGTGGGTGCGGTGCTGGGCTTTCTATGGTTCAACTGCCATCCCGCCCAGACCTTTATGGGTGATGTCGGCTCGCTGCCGTTAGGGGCGGCTATGGGCTACGGAGCGCTGGTGACCAGGAATGAGATCCTGCTTCTGGTTATTGGCGGCGTGTTCGTGATTGAGCTATCAAGCGTGGTCCTGCAGGTTGGATACTTCAAGTACACCGGTGGAAAACGGCTTTTCCGATGTGCTCCACTTCACCATCATTTCCACCTATCGGGCTGGTCTGAACCGCAAGTAGTGGTGCGTTTTTGGCTTTTAGCAGCGGCTTTTGCCGCCATCGCGCTGGCCACACTGAAAATCCGCTGAGAAACCTGGAAACTTGTTGGCCCCGGGCGGGGACAATTTACTGCTCGCAGCAAGGTACCGAGCCTTGTGGCTGGCCTGCTTCAGGAATCGTTTAGATCGTTGTGGTGATGGATTCGGACGTTCTCTCGATAAGGCTCGGAATCGCTCGACTGGAACTTGTCTAATTGCCTCTGAGCCCAGAAGATCTTGGCGGCGGTAATCGCGCAACCGACCCCGGCAATGAAGAATACTGCCGCTGCCAGAAACGCAAAGATCTCGGGCAGTGCCAAAATGATCACGCCAAAGCCGATCAGCAAGAGTCCCACAATGAAGATGGCCGCAGCGATACTTCGCGATGCCTGAGAGATTGCATCTCTGTAGAAACGAAAAGGCATTTATGCGACTCCTTTTGCGGTGGTGCAAAAAAGCGGGTTCCGTCTTGGAACCCGCTTTCTGCGTCTGGACATTAGTACATCCCGCCACCCGGCGGTCCCGCTGGGACCTTTTCCTTCTTTTCGGGTATTTCGCTGACGATTGCATCCGTCATTAACAGCAACGAAGCAATGGAGGCTCCATTCTGCAGCGCCACCCTCTCGACTTTTGTCGGCACTATCACGCCGAACTTGATCAAGTCTCCATATTCTTTTCGCAGAGCATCGTAGCCGAAATTCTTGTCCTTATGCTCTATGACTTTTTGGGCTACGATAGAGCCGTCCAGGCCCGCATTCTGGGCGATTTGTTTGATGGGGGCTACCACGGCTCTGCGCACGATATCCACGCCGATTTTTTCGTCGCCGGCCGCCTTGACCTTATCCAGCGTGCGCATAGCTCGCAGCATCGGCACGCCACCTCCCGGCAGGATGCCTTCCTCTACAGCCGCTCGACAGGCATGCAGCGCATCTTCCACGCGGGCCTTCTTCTCCTTCATTTCTGCTTCGGTTGCCGCTCCCACGTTGATCTGTGCCACGCCGCCGGCCAGTTTTGCCAATCGCTCTTGCAGTTTTTCGATATCGTAATCGCTGGTGGACTTTTCGATTTCCGCTTTGATCTGCTCGATTCTGCCCTTGATGGCCTCTGTACTGCCCCCCCCTTCGATAATGGTGGTGGTATCCTTGTCGATGGTGATGCGTTTGGCCCTGCCAAGTTGTCTGAGCTCAATGTTCTCCAGCTCCAGACCTAAGTCCTCAAAGATAGCCTCCGCCCCGGTCAGGACCGCGATGTCACTGAGCAGGGCTTTCCGCCGGTCACCAAATCCTGGCGCCTTGACCGCTGCACATTGCAGTACGCCCCGCAGCTTGTTGACAACGAGTGTGGCCAGCGCTTCGCCTTCGACGTCCTCAGCGATAACTAAGAAAGGTTTGCCCTGTTTGGCGATCTTTTCCAGCAGTGGAACCAGTGACTTGACGGAGCTGATCTTTTTCTCGTGCACCAAGATGTAGGGTTTTTCCAGGACCACTGTCATATTCTCGAGGTTGTTAATGAAATGCGGGCTAAGGTAGCCTTTATCAAATTGCATACCCTCAACAAGTTCGACCGTCGTATCCAGTGACTGACCTTCTTCCACGGTAATCACGCCGTCCTTGCCGACCTTTTCCATGGCCTCGGCCAGTTTCTTGCCGATCTCCACATCCTGATTTGCCGAGCAGGTCGCCACCTGTTCGATCTGTCTGCTCGACTCAATGGGTATGCTCATCTTTTGCAGTTCATCGACGAGCGCATCGACACCTTTGTCGATGCCGCGTTTCACCTGCATTGCGTTAGCACCGGCGGTGATGTTCTTGAGGCCCTCGCTGAAGATGCTCTCGGCAAGGATAGTTGCGGTGGTGGTCCCATCACCTGCCACGCTGGAGGTCTTAGAGGCCACCTCTTTGACCATCTGGGCGCCCATATTCTCATAGGAGTCCTCCAGCTCGACCTCTTTGGCCACCGTGACACCGTCTTTCGTGACGGTGGGCGAACCGAACGACTTTTCCAGCACGACATTTCGGCCGCAAGGTCCGAGAGTAATCTTGACCGCGTTTGCCAACTTTCTTACGCCGTCAAGAATGGCCTCGCGTGCGTCAGTCCCAAAAGCAATTTTTTTCGCTGCCATATTTTTCCTTCTCCTTTTCCATTCGCAATATAACGATCATTCACTCATTTTTCAATTACCGCCATAATATCCGACTCATCCATAATCAGATATTCCTTCCCGTCAATTTTTACATCCGTACCGGCGTAACTCGTGAAAAGTACCATGTCGCCCTTTTTGATCTGCGGTTTCTTTCGTGTCCCATCCTCGAGCATCTTTCCCTCTCCAACGCCGACGACTTTGCCCCTCTGCGGCTTTTCCTTGGCGGTGTCCGGCAGGACTATGCCACCCGCTGTTTTGGATTCCGCTTCGACACGCTCAACAAGCACCTTATCTGCCAGTGGTCGAATCTTCATCTGTCCTTACTCCTTTCAAAGAACTATTTGTCCGTTTTCCCCTTCTGTTCAAGACACACCAGATGCCATCCATGGCTGGATTATTCGGCAAAAAGGTCACTATTGTATTTCTTCACAAATAGTCTATGCAAGACCTGCCGCAAAAGATGCATGTCGACAGGCTTGTCAAGTACCCCGAAAACATCGAGCTGCAGCGCTCTTTCCAATATGGTTTCGCTGCTTCTGCTGGTCAAAAGGATACACGGCAGCAATGGCGAGTCCATGCGAATGATCCGTATCGTCGCCAGCCCGTTTGATCTTTCGGAGTCCATATCCACAATGGTCGTATGGATTCGTCTGTGTCCAATTATGTGGACAAACTCATCCGGGCTGTCGGCGACCAACAAATTCACTCCTCTTGGCCGCAGAATATGGCGCAGAGCCTCCGGCCATGCCCAGTTTGCCCCACTGGTCAAGAGGTTGACTTCTTCGGATTTTGACAGATTCGACACCATAATAGCACGTACCCATCAACATAGAGCAAATATTGTGCCAAATACCCCGTTGTTGGGCGATGCTGCATAAGTGCTTATCAAATACACTGTTACATCTCAGCAACCCTGCACTCGCTCTGGCAAAATTGCAGCCGGGCCCACCCGCCCTGCCAGCCTGGCAGGGCGGTCATAGCCACGAAGGTGACACAACCCCGTTCGCTTTTGCCTTGGGTTCATTGGACTCACGGCAACGGTATTTCTTCAAGAGAGAAGGGAGCTCTTGCGATATTCTCGGATACAATGACCTCTAACTCACATGTAGCCGAGTCGGGGATTTCCTCATCAAAGTCATACGTATATTTATTACCCCAGCCCCTGCCTCCGGCTTTTTTAAGTCTACTATTATCCTTTCTGAGTAGATTCAATGATGTTATTGTTTCATGTCCGCCATCTATTTCAATCTTGAGCGCAGAGCCCTCGATAGCTTCTATCTCAAAGTCTAACTTATCCAGAACAGGATTTCCGGTAGGCTCGTTACCGGCCAGCTCTCCGATGTTTTCCAGGACAACCGTTTTCTTGGCAACGTCGGTAACTACTTCAACATAACCTGCTAATTTTTCCAACTTCGTGGCGTTTTCGGAGGGTGTTTTTGCCCTCAAGGTTAATTCCTTCCTTTTGTTATTTTTCTCACGGGTAAAGATTTGGCCTTGGAACACCGACGGAGGCTTACCTGAGACGAGATCGTTGTTCTGGTTATCGAGCAAACTCACTAATACGGGTTTTTTGCACCTGACAGGACAATGTCCTTCGGTCCAGTTAAGTTCGATCCCAATTTCCAGGTCCGAGACCTCCGCTGTATCGATGCCATCCGTTCTCATCTTTTTCTTCAGCGAGACCCAGGATACCTTAGCGGCAAGCCCGGCAGCGGATTCTTTTCGCAGCTTCTGTTGCTCCGCTGGGGCGGCTTTCTTCTGCACAGCCCCAGCTTGGAGCGGCAGGTCGAATTTCAATGCTGAAGCATTCAAAAGAGCAAATCCATTTCCTTTATCTGGGCCTTCAACAAAGGCCTTTGTCCTGGCAAGCGCATCCCTGTCACGCAGGTCCATAATCCAGCTAACAGTACTATCGGCTTTGCTGGACCGTCCGTTAGTCTTTTCAATTTCGACCGGCAGATGAACAGTTCTGTTGACGTACAATCCTTTTGCTATACCGTAAAGTTGTGTGAGGTTTGGACCGCCCCCAGTGGAAGTTTTCATATCGCAATAAATCGCAGCTTTGCCGTCACCTGCCGGTGCGAGTCTCAGTTTCATTGTCTCTCGGCAAAAATCAGAGAGAAAGAATTGCTCGACACTGTCGAAAGTTCCCTCAAACTCTATCATTCTGCCTCCATCGGACAGCTCCGTCTGTGTGACGGAACTTATATCAAGAGCTGCACCGATTTTCTCCAGCACTTTTTCCTTTGTAGCAGGGGGAATATCTGTGCGGCCGCCACCCTCTGAGCCGGCCACGATGAGCCTTTCCGAAATAACCAGCTTTTGCTTCAAAGTTCCACTGCCATCGCAGTTCAGCCTAAGCTCCGCCTCATCTTCGTAACAGCCGCCAAGAAAACACAGACAGCATAAAGCAAAAGTTTTTCTCCACGTAGCGGTCATCTTTCTTGCCTCCCTTGAGATTCTATCCAATGCTATTCCCGCCTTCTCTCTATTTAGTGTAGCTAAATTTTCTTGCCTTATCAAACCCGATTCTAAAAGATATGTACAGGGTACGAGGCATCCCGCTCTGCGGGAAGCCGGATCTGTGCTTGGAATGGAATATATGAAACCTGGTTTCGGATATTCAAAATTTGTTATGCTTTTTCTTGCCACCCGGCCAAAGTTCTTGGTTGCCAGCGCTGCGCCCGTTTTGGTGGGTTCGGCACTGGGCTATGTTGCCGCCGGGGCCTTTCAGATGGATCTTTTTGTCCTGGCATTGCTGGCAATAATGGCTTTGCACGCAGGCGCCAACGTCATCAACGACTACTTTGACCATGTCTCCGGGAACGACTGGGTCAACGAAAACCCCACCCCTTTTTCCGGAGGCCGGCGCTACATACAGAATTATATTCTGTCACCCCGGACCACGCTTAGAGTAGGTTTGCTGTGGCTGGCAATTGGCTCGGCGCTCGGCGTGACAATTGTGCTATTGACACAAAGCATCTTTATTTTGTGCCTTGGTCTGGCGGGCCTGCTTGGCGGCTTTTTTTACACGGCCAGGCCCATACAACTCGGCTACCGTTGTGTGGGCGAATTCATCATCGCTCTGCTATTCGGCTTGCTGCCGGTCTACGGAGCGTATTACTTGCAGAGTGGATCCATCGATGCTTTCGTGCTTTTGCCCGCTTTTATTATGAGCATTTTGATTTTTCTGGTGATTTTAGTGAACGAGTTTCCCGATGCCGCTGCAGATTCGGCGGTCGGGAAAAGGACACTCATTGTCCGCTTCGGCATACCTGCCGGCGTATGGATTTACAGGATTGCGTTGATGGCCAGCTATGCTGCGGCGGCAGCTATGCTGCTGTATCGCTCGATGTTCGTGGCCGGGCTCTTCTATTTGTTCACTATACCGATTGCCGTGATAGCGGCAAAGTCGGTGAACAGACATGATTTACTCAAGCCCGGCCAATACCGTGCGAGCCAGAATACGGTTCTGTTGCATACCATCGGTTCTTTAGCTCTTGCGGCGGGCTTTGTCGCTTTTGCCCTGCTATTCTCAACGGGCTGACTGACGTGCGGCATTATTGTATCAACTTGATTATTTCATCCAGGTCATTGGGTGCCTCGACCGGTGGATTGCTGAATTGGCCCTGTCTTTCCTTGTGGTAGTTGACCGTGAGGTTTGGGTCCTTCAACGGGTGCCCGGTCAGAACACACGCCACTCGTTCATTCGGTCCAATCGTGCCCTCGGCTCTGAGGTGTTTCAAGCCCGCGATTGTTGCCGCTGAGGCCGGCTCACAGCCCAGACCATACTTGCCGATGATTGCTTTTGCATCGCAGATTTCTTCATCGGTTACCGCGCGGACGACACCGTTGCATATATCAATCGCTCGCAGGCACTTCTTCAGGTTAACCGGGCGCGAGATCTCTATCGCCGAAGCACAGGTGTGCGGCGAGAAGTTGCGGGCCGTCAAATCGGCGTAGTAGTCATCAATGCTTTTCTGGTCTACATGGCCATCATTCCATCGCAGCTTCTTGTTGTTGACCAGGTCGGTGAGCGTGTCCGCACCGGTAGCATTTATGATGGCCATCCTGGGTATTCGCTCAATTAATCCAAGCTGTTTTAGCTCGGAAAACGCCTTGCCGAAGGCGCTGGAGTTACCTAAGTTTCCGCCGGGTACAACGATCCAGTCCGGCACTTCCCAGCCCATGCCTTCCATGATGCGATACATGATGGTTTTCTGGCCTTCGAGCCGAAACGGATTAAGCGAATTTAGCAGGTAAAGTCCGAGTTTGGTGCAGACCTCTTGCACCTGACGCATACAATCGTCGAAGTCGCCGCGGATTTGAATGGTTTGTGCTCCATACTCTATCCCCTGGCTGAGCTTGCCAAAGGCGATTCTGCCTGAGCCGATGAAGACCGTACATTTCAGGCCGCAGCTATGGGCGTATAAGGCCACAGATGCCGAAGTATTGCCCGTAGAAGCGCAGGCGCAGGCCTTGGCCCCGACCATCGTGGCATGGCTGAACGCCGCCGCCATACCATTGTCCTTGAACGAACCGGAGGGATTAAGCCCTTCATACTGCAAATACAAACGCCCTTTTTGCATATCTGCATATTCAGCAACAGCGTCGTTTTGTTGCAGGATTGTCTGGCCCTCGCCGATGGTAACTCTATGTTCGTCGGTGCAAAAATTCAGCAGTTCGCGGAAACGCCACACGCCGGAAGAATCCAGCGGCCTGTCCCTGTTGGCCCATCGCTCGGCGAACTCGCTCAACTTGCCGGGCACTGCCACCTTATCCCAGTTATAGCGTACATCCAAGAGCTCTCGGCAGATGGGGCATTTGACCAGCGTCTGGCCACAATCAAACTCCGCCCCGCAATTGGGATTGATGCACTTCTGATAACTTGCGTCGCCTTTACTCATATATATCTGCCCTACACTGTTCTGGCATTGATTTCTTCTATCAAGCTCGGCAGTTCGGCGATGTGATTGATCGTCCGGGTCCCTGCAGGAATCGTCTTTCCGAGATTCGTGGAGTTGACCTTCAACACGGTTTGCATGCCGATTCGCGATGCCGGTTCTATGTCTTTTGCTATTTGGTCTCCGACAAAGAGAATGTTTTCCAGGGCCTTGCCGATCTTATCCGCGGCGATCTTGAACATTCGCACATCCGGTTTTCGAAATTTGTGCTCATACGAATAAATGCGTACGGGAAAGAAATCCAAAATGCCCTCCTGCTCCAGATGCCTATCCAGACAACAGCGATTTACAAACGTATTGGAGACGATGCCCAGCTCAAGACCTGCCTGTTTAAGTCTACTTAGAGTCTCACAGATATTCGGCTCAACTTTAGCGATTTTGCATAAGGGCTCGTACCAGAGCCAAACGAGATGTTCCCACTGTTGTTCCGTAAGCCGAACACCTTTTCTCGCACCAACGCTTTTTACCAGCGCCAGGGCGTCAAAATCCTTATGCGTCACAGCCGAAAGCCAGCGTTTTATCTGTAGGTGGATCAGGTTTCGCCAGAAGTAGGACGCGAAGCGGCCTGCCGGCTGACTCTGGCTCTTAAGGTAGTCGTACGACAGTCTGGCGCCTTGGCGAAAAAGCCGGGTAACCCGGAATTTTCCAAAGCTCAGCAGAGTCTCACCTAAATCGAAAAGAACTGCTTTGATCTCTTGATTTGACATGCCAAGAGCACCAGAGTTTATTCCACAAGCCGGGACTGTTGCCCGATCTTGACCAATTCTCCGAGCATACGACCGACCAAACCTCGCTGCTAAGCGCGACTGAACAGGGTCTCGCAGCTTCCTTACACCTTACGCGACCGACGTCCACAAATCGCGGGTGTCCCGCCTCGGCAGGGACATCAAAGCCGTCGGCTACAGATAGTAAATGGCCCCGTTCTCGTTCGTTTTTGCTTGTATGCGGTTAGCCCCTTAGCGGCGGCAAATCACCGCCGAAGGCTTCCCGCACCCATTGAAACATTTCCTGGTCTGAGATTGCCGACACTCTGTCTGCGGCATACTCAGCGTCAATTCTGTCCTTTATCTTTGCGATGCGCTGGTCGTGTTTGGGAATCTCGATTTGAAATCGTGCTTCGATCCAGTGTTTGATCCCAGCGGCCCCGGCTTTATCCGTAATGGCGACGCCGACCGTCCGATTCAATAGCTTCTGCGTATCAAAGCAGTTGTATATCTCTTCGTTTTTCAACAGGCCGTCTGCATGGATGCCGGCTCGCGTGACATTGAAATCTTTTCCAACCAACGGATAATTATGGGGGATCGCAAAGCCTAAGTCTTTGCTTGCATATTCGCAGAGTTCGGTTATGGCCGCGTAATTAACGCCCTCGGTCATTCCTTTTAGCTGGGCATGCTCAACAACCAGCGCCTCCAGCGGTGGATTGCCTGTCCTTTCACCGGTGCCGAATATGGCGGCATTGGCCGCGCTGCAACCGTACAGCCACGCGGTTACAGCGTTTGTGAGGACTTTATGGAAATCATTATGTCCGTGCCACTCCAGCCATGCAGACGGCACCCCGACGTGCCGAAGCCCCGCAACCAGTTTGGGCACGCTCCGGGGCAAAGCTACACCGGGCCACGGCACGCCGAAGCCCAGCGTGTCACACAGACGAATCTTCACAGGCTTTTGGTATTGCTCGGCCAGCCTCATCAGCGCCGCCGCGAAGGGCAGGACAAAACCTTCATAGTCGGCCCGTGTTATGTCTTCAAAGTGGCATCTCGGAATTACACCATTATCCAATGCGGCTTTGGCAATATCGAGGTACACGTTCATCGCTTGCGCACGGTTTTTGCGGAGCTTCAAGAATACGTGATAGTCGCTTGCTGAGGTTAGAATCCCGGTTTCGCTAAGGCCCATTTCCGTAACTCTCTTGAAATCTGCGGCCACCGCTCGGATCCAGCCGGTTATCTCGGGAAATCTGTAGCCTCGCTCTTTGCACAATTCCACGGCTCTTCGATCGCGCTGTGAATACAGGAAGAACTCACATTGACGAATCAACCCGGTTCCGCCATCGATTTCGTGCAATAGGTCATAGATGCGAAGGATTTGCTCCGGTGTATACGGCGGCCGGGCCTGCTGGCCGTCACGGAACGTAGTATCGGTTATCCAGATTTCTTGCGGCATCTCATAGGCCACGGTCTCATGGTCGAAGCCCACCTTGGGAAACTCACTATAGGCAAACACATCCCGGTACAAGTTCGGTTTTTCTACATCTACGAGCTTGAAGTCTCTATTTGCCATACTTGTCTCCACTATGCGTATAATTTCTGAGACGGCAGCTTTCTATATGGGTCCTGCGAGACGCATTCTGCGCTTCACGGGCACGACATTAGCCGAGGTGGGATTCGAACCCACACGCCGCATGCGCGGCAGGGGATTTTAAGTCCCCAGCGTCTGCCATTCCGCCACTCGGCCGGAAGTCTTTTACTCTGTATGTCGTGCTGCGTATGGCGTTTGCTTCACAGCGCAGTTCAAGTTCCTGTAATCGCTGGGGTCGAGTGCATTTGCTTTCAGTATCTGCCTTTATGAGTCGAATCTGCTTTCCCCGTATCTTCGGTATCGGTCTTTTCTTGCCTAAAGTCATAGGTTATGCGCACTACGCAAGGTGCATTAGATTACCGTACAGAGCAAGATCTTGCAAATCCTTTCCCGAAAAAGCGACATGGAGGCCTACAGCAGCCGTTGCTGGCCCGGGCCGGATGAGCATCAAGCGCGGCGAAGATCCACCGTTTGGCAGTATGACGAGATCATGCGGGCCTTCTGAAGTCAAACAGGCAGGCAAACCTGGAGAGCCACCGCCCCATTTGTGCGAATGCTCCGGCCAAACGAATCTTGTAACGAAGCGCCTTGATCTGGCGGTCTTGCCCCGCTAATTGTTTGGCCTTGGCTATCTTGTCTGAGGCCTTGGTTGGCTGTCCTGTGGCCAGGTAAACCAATGCACAGTCCTTTAGGGCATCTATGTGGTCGCTTCGTTTCTCCAGCGCGTGCTCGAAAAACTCCGCTGCTTTATCGAGCCGCCCTGCAAGAGCTTTGGCAACGCCGAGATAATAGTAGATATCCGCGTTATTGCCATCTATGTCGAGGGCTTTTTGCAGGCAGTGGGTGCACATATCGAGGTCTCCCAGGCTCAAGAACATAGAGCCCATGGAAATCAAGATGCCCGCATCTTCAGGGTCCAGATCGAGTTCGGAAACCAGATAAATGCGTACCTTTTGGTATTGTCCTCGCATTGAGGCACACTGGGCGAGTCTATAGCAAGGCCCGGTGAGGGTGTTGTCCTTTTGAAATGCTTGGTGAAACAGCTCTGTGGCTGCCTCGTAGTCACCGCTGTCAAAGGCAATCTCCCCCAGATAGAATAGGGCCGGTGCGAAGTCTGGCTTAAGTTCAAGGATTCTGTTGAATTTCTCTTTGGCTGGTTCAAGCTGACCGCTGTCAAGCAGGAACAACCCGAAATCAAAAATGACATCGGTGTCCCCGGGATTGGCGCGGAGCTCCGCCAGGAAGTATTCGCGGCTGCGTTCGGTGTCACCTTCGAACCAATATGCCTGGGCGATTCGGTAATAGATTTGCGGGTGGCTCGGTTCAAGCTCAGCGGTCTTTAGCCAGCAGCGAAGGGCCTTTTTGTACTGGCCTTGGGCGAATAGACTGTTGCCAATGTTATAGTAGCACAACGGACAGTCTGGGTTTATTTGCTGAGCCAAATAGAACATCTGCTCCGCCAAATCGTACAGTCCCATCTCCGTGTAGGTGATTATCCGATTGCAGTAGCAGGGTTCAAATTCGGGATTAATTTGCTGGATGCGTTCGAAAATATCGATTGCCAGGTCATACTGACCCGTGCGGGTATGATCCACGGCCAGGGCGTTCAATATCTCCAGGTCATCGGGATTCAATTGCAGTGCCATTTCGTATTCACTTATCGCATCCTCAAAGCGATTCATTGCATCCAGAGTAAGTGCCTTGTTGAAATGCCAAGAACTGTTGGCCGGATTTATCGCCAAGGCCCGGTCGAGCTCTTCGAGCGCTTGCGGCATTTTACCGTCTTCGTAGAACTCAAACGCCTTGTACGCCTTATGCTCAGCCTTATCGTATGAGCCGAATTCCATACCTTCGAAAAACATATTGCCACTTTGCGTATCTCTGCTGGACTATTTCATGGTTACTTGAAGGTTATCGCCCAGAGAAAGGCTTAGCCTTAGCGGTTTTCCGTGCGTATCAAAGATAAGGGGCCGTCCCAAAATCTCACCACCCGTCGCGCTTATAAGCCCTTGCTATTGTTACGGTTAGCTAAGCAACGTGCCGCGCTGTTGGCCAAAGGAAGATGCGGCGGCAAGTGTTTTTCTGGAAAGCGATTGCTGATCGTCTTATAATGTGTGGCCAAAGGCAGTTCGCGGTAGAACGAAAGTAAGTCCGTCCCGTCGCACAACGGATATTGTTGGAGAAAGTCGATTATGATCAAAGAGATAAAAGGCAAGGTGACGGCCGGCAAGGGCACGTATGCCATAGTCGTCAGCAGATTCAACGAGTTTATAACCTCTAAACTGTTGGCCGGCGCTATAGACTGTCTGCAGCGACATGGCGCTGATGACCAGCAGATACACGTGGCTTGGGTCCCCGGCGCGTGCGAGATCACGATGGCGGCAAAAGAGTTGGCCAGGAGCGGCAAGTATGTGGCGGTGATCTGTCTCGGTGCGGTCATACATGGTCAAACGGGTCACTATGATTATGTCTGTCAACAAGTAGCCCGGGGCATCGGTCAGATTAACTACGACACGTCCGTACCGACCATCTTTGGCGTGTTGACATGCGACACGTTTGAACAGGCGGTGGAAAGAGCCGGTACGCGGATGGGCAATGCGGGGGCCGACGCTGCACAAACCGCTATGGAAATGGCCAACGTAATGGAGCAGATGTAGTCCGTCAAAGGTGAGGTGCCTATCGTAACATGGGCTTCTATGGCACGCGAACAACAAACTCTGAAATGAAACGTGACAAAAGAACACGGGCTAGAGAATTGGCCTTGCAGGCTTTGTATCAGCTCGATGTGCAAGGCTCTGAGTTGCTTGGGCATTTAGGTGTTTTTTTTAGCCAGACAGAGCCTGATAGGCTTACTCGCCAACTCGCATGGGATTGGACGAAGGGAACGTGGGAGAATCTCCCGCGGTGTGATGAGCTTATTAGGGCTTCCACAATCAGATGGCAGTTTAGTCGGCTCTCTCCCGTCGACAAGAGTATCTTGAGATTGGCGGTTTATCAGTTACAGTTCTGCCCTAATATTCCGCCCAAAGTTGTGATCAATGAGGCCATCGAGTTGGCAAAGAAGTTCAGCACGGACAAGTCCGGGCCATTTGTCAACGGTGTGCTCGATGCCGTACTGAAGAAACTGATGACCCGCGACGAAAAATCGGAATCAGTCAGTGGGCGATGATTCGCTGCACGTTTGCCGGATGGCCGGGGAGTGAATTACAAGGAGCGTTTTTTTTGCGATAAACGATCAGATGAAGACCATAGCGGTGCTGAACCAGAAAGGAGGAGTAGGCAAGACCACTACTGTGGCCAATACGGCTGCGGCTCTTGCTGCCATGGGCTTCAGGGTGGCCGTGGTCGACCTTGATCCGCAAGCTCATCTGACAATTCATCTGGGGTTGGAGCCGCAAAGGATACGATACAGCTCCTACGAAGTGCTGATCAATGAAGCCAGCCTGGAGCAGCAAATTCTGCTGGTTCGCTTGAATTTGTGGCTACTACCCGCCAACATTAATCTGGTGGGCGCCGAAAGCGAGCTGGTAAGTGTGGTGGGAAGAGAAACCATTCTTAGAGAAGCGCTTCAGCCGGTTCAGGACAAATTCGACTATTGTTTGATTGATTGTGCTCCATCGCTCGGATTGCTAACGTTGAATGCTTTGGCCGCCGCACAGGAGGTTCTCATTCCGCTGCAGCCGCACTTCTTGGCCCTGCAAGGATTCGGTAAGTTGTTGCAAACCGTCGACCTGGTCAACCGAAGAATCAATCCGAGCCTGAAAGTCAAGGGGATTCTGCTTTGCATGTTCGACAGCAGAGCATCGCTTCCCAATGAGGTCAGGGCAGACATCCAGAGGTTTCTGACCAACGCTCGCGGAACCAACAGGGCTTGGGCACAAGCCCAAGTTCTGCCTGTCTTTATTCGGAGGAACATCAAGCTCGCTGAAGCTCCCAGCTACGGCAAGACCATTTTTGAATACGAACCGAACTGCCACGGAGCCGAGGATTACCGCAGGGTAGCCAAGTTTATTCGGGACAGCGAGCATAGCGCTGGGCCGCTGGAGCAGGACAAGGCCCCCATAGAAATCAAGTCTGTCTCACCGTCCGATGCTCACAGCACTATGCCGGCCCATACCGAGTTGGCATCGCCCACGCAGCAGCAACACATCGATCCTTACAGCCGGAAAACAGAAGATGAGACCGTCGACAGCCAGGCACCAACACAACCTGAGACGCCCTACGATTAGGCAGACAGGACACATAGCCAGTCTTCACACTGTAGCGGGTGAGCATCCGAAGTCCATACGACTGGGCATTATCTTGTTGGCCTGTATGGGCTTGGTTCTGTGGCCGGCGGGAGCGACTGAGCTCGAGGCTGAGCCGGCACAATCAGCCGAGGCCGGAAGGCCGTCGGGCGTGACAGTGCTGAAGCGAGACAAGCTCATCGAGGGCTATACGCTCTATTCCAGTCGACACACCGAAACCGCTCACCTGATCGATCTGGATGGACGCGAAGTTCATCGGTGGGCGTATCCACAAGGCAAAACCTGGCACTACGCCCAGATGCTTGCCAACGGGCATCTCGTCGCCATCGTCAAAGATGTTATGATTCTCGAGCTGGATTGGCACAGCAATCTGGTTTGGAAGAGAACGATGCGTGCGCATCACGACTTCTCCCGGCTACCGAGCGGCAACACGCTCATTGTATCGCGGCGAAATTTGAAGAATCCGTGGACCGGCTCGGGAAAGCTCGCCTGTGATATTCTCGTCGAAGTCACGCCGGACAACGAAGTCGTATGGCAATGGAAATCCGAAGAGCATGCCAAAGAAATCGCTGGGCACGTACAACTGCTGATCCCGCCCTACGAGCGATTCAGGGATTGGCCGCACATCAATACGATTGAAGTCTTGCCTGATGGTCCGGCAGCCAAAAAGGATTGGCGATTCAGGGCGGGCAATCTCCTTTTCTGCGGTCGCCACATCGATACCATCGGCGTTATTGATAGAATGTCCGGCAAGGTCGTGTGGGCTTGGGGACCGGGAGAGCTTCTCGGCCCGCACATGCCCACCATGCTGCCGAACGGCCACTTGCTTGTCTATGACAACGGCCAGAATGCATCTGTGCGCGTCCGGGGATATACGCGGATAGTTGAGCTGGACCCAATCACCGAAAAGATAGTTTGGCAATACCGGGCTGAGTCGCCGGAGAGCTTCTATTCGCCAAGCCGTGGTTCCAACCAGAGACTCCCCAACGACAACACCTTCATCGCCGAATCGGATTCGGGCCGATTGTTCGAAGTGACGAAACAGGGCGAAATCGTCTGGGAGTTCTTGAATCCGGACATCGCCACGAATGGCAGAAGAATGCCGCTGTACCGTGCTATTCGATACCCAAAAGAACCGGTCGAGCAACTTCTGTCACAGCACGAGAGCGCCAAGAGCAGCAAAAAGTAGAGGCTTATTTGCGGCCTTTCTGCAGCAGCCCGCGGTCGTGCATCCAATCGGCACAGCGAAGTGACCAGCTTGATACGGGGTCCTGTTTCTTGCCCAGGCCGAAGCCATGGCCGCCTTTTTCGTATATGTGCATTTCTGCTGCAACGCCGGCCTTTCTCAGCGCCAGATAGAAGTAGATGCTGTTTTCCGCCGGCACCGCTTGATCATCGTTGGCGTGCACCAAAAAGGTCGGCGGCGTTTCGGCTCTCACCTGCAATTCATTGGACAGACTCTCAACGAGCTCCTGCTCGGGCTCTTTGCCCAGCAAATTACGCCTGGAGCCGGTATGCGCGCACCACTTACCTAAGGAAACGACCGGATACACAAGTATCATGAAATCCGGCCGGCAGGTAACTTCGTCGATTTTGTCTGCCGGCTCATAATAGTTTTTGTCGAAGTGCGTGCCCGCGCTGGAAGCAAGGTGCCCGCCCGCGGAGAAACCGAGGATGCCGATTCGGTTGGGATTGATGTCCAGTTCTTTTGCCCGGCTGCGAACCATTCTGATGGCTCGCTGCGCATCTTGTAGCGGGGCCGGATGACCGTAGCCTGCACCGCTGTTGCGATGGCGGTACTTGAGAATAAAACCGGCCACGCCGAGCGAATTGAGCCACCGTGCGATCTGGTGTCCTTCGTGGTCCATAGCCAGGTGCCCGTACCCTCCGCCCGGACAGATCACAACCGCCGTGCCCGTTGCCTTTTGCTTTGCCGGCAAGTAAATCGTTATCGTCGGCTTATCGCCTGGGCCGTCACCCTTGGCCCCCGGCGCGCCGTCGGGCCAAAGCAATGTGACTTCTGCCGGGGCGTTCGCTGCCTCTGCGAGACCTGCCGCGGCCAATACTCCTGTGACGGCCAGATAAATACACACAGTTTTCATACGTCGTTTCATGGTCTTTGGCTCCTGATATAACAACTCTCACCGATTTTGCTTTGCCACCATTTGTCGTAACTGTCCGGTTTTCTTCTTATGGCCGTGTCGAAATCCACGCCACGGACTCCCTTATATCAGACTAATCCTTGCGGGTCCTGCAACTGTTTAATGATGTCGTTGAGAAAACCGGCTGCGTAAGTTTCATGCACGACGCGACGGTCAGCCGTCAAAGCCAGGCTCATCAATCTACGAACGCTTATCTGTCCATCATCGGGCCATGCTGTCTTGATTACATTGCCGACTGCCAATATGGCGCTGGCTACGGGCGAAACGATTCCACAAAATGAATCGATGCCGTAGACACCCAGATTGCTCAATCCTATGGTCTGACCCTGCATTTCCTCTAGTGTCAGTTTGTTGCTGCGGGCCTTTTCCGTGAGCTGTTTCTCCAGTTGAGCGATTTGCGCCAACGCTTTTTTGTCTGCATTTTTTATTACAGGCACCACCAGTCCCTGTGGTGCGTGCACCGGGAAACCTACGTTAACCGCCTCGGGAATACGGACGGTCATCCTTGAGTTTGCCGCATGCACTCTTCCCATCATAAGAGGATGTCTTGCCGTCGCCACGGCGAGAGCACGTATCAAAAAACTGTTGCTTGTGACTCTAACGCCCAATGATTTGCCGAGTCTCGGCCTAAGAGCCATCATCTCGGTTACATCCGCTTTGGACTCGATGGAAAAGCAAGGCTTGCTCAGCTTCGACTCCAGCATCCTTTGGCCGATGAGCTTCTGAATTCTGGTTAGCGGGATATGCATTTGGCTTCCGTCATTCCGTATTAGAGGTTGCATGTCACGCGGCGCACCTGCCGGATGTCGGCGAAATTATAGCCCGATTCATTCTGTTTTCAAGAGTGGAGGGGTTTGACGACTGCTCCGGTGAGAGCGTTACTTCGGTTCGTATGCGGCAGAATCGTGCTCACGTGCCAATGCTAAAGTGTAGCTGATGATATCCGGGATGCTGATGATGCCAACCACCTTTCCTTCGGATGTTATCGGCACTCTACGAAAGAGGTTTTTGCCGAGAAAGTCGCAGATATCTACAAGACTGTCATCTCTGTCAAAGGAGATCGCGCGTTCCGTCATGAAGTTGCGAACCCGTTTTCTATCCAGGCTCTCTATGTCGTATAACAAACCCACCACGTCCTTCTCGGATAGAATTCCTGCCAAGGTCATGTCATCTTCGACAACGGGAAGACCCGAAATCCTTTCCTTTAGCATAATTTCCATCGCCTCACGTATCGGCGTATCCTTGGTTACGGTGATCACATCCTTGGTCATGATTTCTTCAGCCGTGAACATAATGACCTCCTATAGGCAGCCATAAACCCTCAACTTCAGCCTCATGGAGTACCCAATATAGTCCAAATCTTTGAGCTTCTCCAGCTTAATATCACGAAAAGAATTTACAGTTCAAAGAAATCAAAGAAAGTTGTCATTTTGTCATGGATTTGATAATGTTAGACACCCGGCAATCGAAAAGGACCAGGCAGAGCATTGTAACATACACCCGCTTAGGACAATGTGAGCAGAATCTCTTATATCAAGGAGTCAACCCATGCATAAAACAGAGATTACGCGGCGTCAATTCCTGGCCGGTACAGCGGCTGCGGCAGGCACCGTCCTGTTGTCTTCTTGCACATTGCAGCCTTCCGGCAAGATGGCAAAGCGAACCGCTGCCGACCAGGTTACTCTGGGCAAGACGGGCTTAAGGCTCAGCCGACTGGGAATCGGCACCGGCAGCAACGGCGGCAGTATCCAGCGAAGGCTGGAGCGCGAGGAGTTCAACAGACTGGTGCGATACGCCTACGACCAGGGAATTACTTATATCGATACCGCCCAATCCTACAACACTCACGAATGGGTGCGCGACGCCATCAAGCCCCTGCCGCGGGAAAAGCTCTTCATTCAGACCAAGATGCACAAGAATACCGAAAAGCCTCTTGAGGTGCTGGACCGCTTCCGCAAAGAGCTGAACACCGACTACCTCGACAGCGTGCTTGTCCACTGTGCCGTCACGAAAAACTGGGACGAGGAGCAAAAAATTATGCTGGAGGCCTTCGAAGAGGCTAAGGATAAGCAAATCATACGTGCCCATGGCGTCTCGTGCCACAGTCTTCCTGCTCTGAGCCGCGCCGCCCAGCTCGATTGGGTTGATGTCCATTTGGTGCGGATAAATCCCCAGGGTGCGCACATCGATACACCTGTTGAGCGGTGGAATGCCAAGAGCGACGCCTCCCACGTGCCCGCGGTGATGGAGCAGATCAGGGCTATGCACAGGAAGCACCACGGCATCATCGGCATGAAGATCATAGGGAACGGTGACTTCACCGATCCTGCCGACCGCGAAAAATCGATACGCTTCGCCATGCAGTGCGGCTTGCTCGACGCGATCGTCATCGGCTTTAAGAGCACCGCCGAGGTCGATGAAGCTATCCGGCGCATCAATAGTGCTCTGGCGGCGACTTAGCGGTTCAGCACCCATATAGATGCGTTCAGTACGACCGCGAAGCTGACCCAGAGAATGTAGGGATAAAGCAATATTGCCGCAGTTCGTGACACGCGACGAAACGTCACGATGGTTGCCGCAATCGCGGCCCAGAGGACCACTATCTCTATCAAGGCGATGTCGATCCGGTGCATGCCAAAGAATATCGCCGACCACAAGGTGTTCAGCACAAGCTGAAGTGTGAAACACGCCAGTCCGATTCGGACCGCCCTTCGCTGCAACCCCTCTCGCCAGATAACAAAGGCGGCAATTCCCATGAGGATGTACAGAGCAGTCCAAACGGGGCCGAACACCCAGCCCGGCGGGTTGAAAAACGGCTTATTGAGTGTGTCGTACCAGCTCGAAAAATCGCTTCTTGTAGTAAAGACAGAGCCAAACGCGCCCGCCGATAGACTAAGGCCAACGGCTATGACCAACTTTATGACATCAAGGATCTTCATGCCTGGAACCACTGCGTTCTTTCCCGCGTCTTTCGGCCTGTCGCATGGATACAGGCTGTTGACGGCGGCTTCGCCTGCGTTTCGACCGAATTCGTAGGTCGCCAAGCTCAGATGGTCTCATGAGCGGCAAACTCAAGCAAGGACTTTTTCAGCATCGGGAACCGTCTCGAGGGGCTTTACTTTGTACGATACTTGAAGAATCCTGCCGTTTTCGTCGATAACGAACGAAGAGCGAATGATGCCCTCGTATGTCTTGCCATACATAGATTTCTTGCCCCATACACCATAGGCTTGCGCCGCTCTGTGATCCGGGTCGGACAGCAGCGGAAAGCCCAAGCTGTGCTTGTCATCGAATTTCTTTTGCACCGCCGGCGTATCCGGGCTGATGCCCACGGCGGCAATGCCGTCCTTGGCCAGTTCCTTTGCGGCATCACGGACACTGCACGCTTGCTTGGTGCAGCCGGGCGTGTCGGCCTTGGGGTAAAAATAGAGCAGCAGTTTCTTACCCTTGAAATCGGAAAGTGAGACGGGGTTTCCATTCTGGTCCTTTAGTGAGAATGATGGTGCTTGATCGCCGACTTTTAGCTGTGCCATGGCTTCCCCTTTCGTGCCATCTTCGCTACGACTTGCATTGCCTTGAATGCCGGCATCCCTTCCAGCTTGTCCAAAAACCGCTTCAATCCTTCGTCGTCGACCACCTTGAATCCCAAGCCGCAGTTCTCGGCAATACCATAGGTGATGCCTACCTGCCTTGATTTTTGCAGGGCCTCTTGGAGAGTTAAGCCGCCTTTTAGGTGAACGTGGTAGTCGATCAACGGCATATCAGCGGCGTGGTAGGATGTAATTCGCTTCTGTAGTTCAATCTGCTCTGGTGTTCGCGGGTCCTCCGGAAGTCTCGCGTCCGACAGGGGCTTGACGTAGATATTTTTGAAATATACCTTGCTGCCGGGGTCATGTCCCTGTAGAGCGAACGTTCCGTGGGAGAGCTTCGCTGCCGCCCCGTCCCTTCGCCGCACAGGGTCATCGGGTTCAATATAATCCACCACCGGCTTTCCATCGATCGGGACCTGAATCCGTCGGCCCTGCACGATGATATGGACCGTAAACCATTCGTTGTCCTTCGCGCAGGAGGCAAACACGTTTCTCACACTGTAAAGGCTGCCGGTCTTTTTGAGTTCTCGATAGCCCGGGCCCCCGCGGTAGGTATTGTTTATCTGGACTTCATAACCCTTTCGCGGCCAACCCCTCTGCTGATACGCGGTGTGAAAATAGATCCCTGAATTTGCTCTGGGCATGGTCATCACGTCGGCGCGCAACTCGAAATTCGCGAAATCATGATCTTCGACAGGCCCCACGTAGAACAAGTGACTGCGCGGGCCGTCGGCCACAATCATGCCGTCTTCCACGCTAAAGGTCTTTTCGTTTTCACTGGCCTTCCATCCGGTCAGGCCCTTGCCGTCGAAGAGGCGAATCCACTGCTTGTCCGCTGCTGTCAAATCCTGCCCTAAGCTTAGAGCGGCGAGGGCGCAGAAAACGTATAGCAGTGAGAGTTTTAGCCATAGATTTCTCATGGTTGGCTCGTTGCACCAATGCAGGTGTGCTCTGCTGCACACCGTGATTCCAGTTCATAGGTTTATGCATCTGCCCAATATTGTGGAAAACGACAGACGCGACAATGAACAGAAAACTTTTGTCTTTGCTTGTGTCACCGTCTGCCCGCCTGCACCGGCAAGAAGGCATCCGCGCCGACCGAGTATCAACTGTGTGTCAAGAAACTCAGGCTCGGCCCAGTGACTTCATGTACTTCTTTGATTTCTTCAGTCCCATGCTGTAGGCCTTCTTCTTCACGGCTTCCGTCGGACGTCCGAGCTTGGCGGCAATTTGTGCAGTGGGATTATTCGCGAAGAGCCTTTTCAGAACACCCATCTCGCTCTTTGACCATGGACCCTTGAAGAGTTTCTTTTTTGCCATCGAATGACTCCTTTCATTCATAAGTTCACATCACTTGGGCGACTATTGTAAGAGGTTACATAATCCAAATCAAGCTTTTCCTGCTTATTCCAACACACGCGCTAAAACATCAGCGTTGTTCTTGGGGGGCCAGATGTTCCCTGCAGCTCGAGCGCATGGGACGACAGCAAACGAACGCAGCGGCAATTGCGAAAATGGCCGCGTGGCTTTAGCGCTTATGTTGAACTTTTTGCTCCCAGCCTTTCAGTAGCGATTTGAGCCTGGTGACATCCTCTTTCCTTTCGTCGAACAGATTGTTCTTTTCCGCAGGGTCTCGACCCAGATCAAAGAGGTACTGGCTCACATCGCCGTCTTTCTGCAGCGAGATGTACTTTACGGAGCCATCTCGTACGGCTTTTCTCGTCCATTGCCCTCTGCGAGCACGCCAAAAAAGTGTACGTTTTCGAACAGGCTGCCGTGTCTCTATCCATTTCAATATGTCGATGCCGTCAAACGGGTGGTCTCCGGGCGGTTTGGCGCGTGCCGCTGCGACTATGGATGCGGAAAAGTCCATGGTAATGCAAGGCTGGCTCGACGCCGCGCCTTCCGGAAGCACGCCGGGCCATTTTGCGATGCAGGGCACTCTTATGCCACCTTCAAAAAGATTCCCCTTATATCCGGAGAAAGGCAGATTGCTACCTGAACGCGATGCCCCGTTGTCGCTCATGAAGATGACCAAGGTACTGTCCGCTAATTTCTTGTCTTTGAGTTTACTCAAGATTCGTCCGATGCACTGATCCATCCTCTGGATCATGGCAGCGTAGATGCTCGGCGGTCCCTTGCTTTGGTTCCAGAGGTCCGAGTCCTCGGGCAGGGGCTCAGGGCGATAATCCGACGGCCCCTGATAAGGAGAGTGTGGAGCGGTGAACGGGACATACAGAAAAAACGATGTGTTTGTTGCTTGACGTTCTATGAAGTCGACGGCTTCATCCGTCACCAGATCGGTGAAGTACCCCTTACGCTCGATTGGTTTGCCATTCAGGTACAGAGCGTGCATGTTGCTGGGCGGTGGCTCAACATGGTGAAAATAATCCATGGCGCCGCCGATTGCATAGAAGGCGTGGTCAAAACCGTGATTGTTGGGCGAAAACTTACTTTCATAACCCAGGTGCCACTTGCCACAAATTGCGGTCGCATATCCTGCATCCTTCAGTAAGCGAGAGATGGTTATTTGCTCAACCGGAAGACCCAGATTGTTGCTCCGGCACAAGCGAATGGCATCGTCGTACCGGCCAACATTGCCGATGCCAAGCGCGCATTCTAAGCCGCCGACGCGCTGTTGATAGCGACCCGTTAACAGAGCCGTCCTTGTCGGGCTGCACTCTGGAGCATTCGCATAGAACTGGGTGAACCGAACGCCCTCGGCCGCCAAACTGTCGATGACCGGTGTGCGAATAGTGGCACGGCCGTAACACCCTACGTCGCCGTATCCCAAGTCGTCGGCCATGATGAGGACAATATTTGGCCTGGACATGTTGGGCCGACTATCGGATTTGTTTGCAAGACACGCAGTGGGTAGGAGTGTCAAGCCTGCCGTCTGAGCCAAAAACCTGCGCCTTGTGATAGTTGGCTGCATGATGAATGCCCCTTCAAATTACGGCGAGTCCGCTTCGCCCTGTGCTCCAGAAGCGAGGACCTGCCTTGCCCGGCGAAATCCGGTTTCTCCGCTATTGAGGACCCGAACGCCGAAATCAACCACTGGGTCCGGATAGGAAAACGAAAACACGGACATGGACAACTGGGCCAGGACCACAACGTCTATTGGCTGCTTCTGTTGCGACTGCCGAATGGTATTGGCAATTAGTTCATTATGCTCAGCGATTTTGCCCTGACCCAGAAAGTCAAACGCTTGTTCCACAGTGGCCCCGACAAAATCGACGGATTTTTCCAGCCTTGAGGCAGTTTCTTGCAGCAGACTCTGCGTACTTTTGACCGTGGGGCCGTGAGTAGCGATGACCAGAATCTTTCCCTCCGTGCTGACGGCTTCTTCCATCATGGCCTCGTCAATCTGCACCACGGGGACGCCGACCTGCTTCATTCGGTCACGGACCTGCTTGAAGGCACGATTCATCGTTGAGCACGAAATCAAAATGGCGTCAACCTGCACGAGATCAAACAGGTCTCTGGCGTAACGGCAAAACAGGTCGATGTTTGTTTGAGGAGGACACTGCCGGCCAAGGCTATGGGCACGCATGAAGTTCAGTTGAACGCCTTCATTGCCGGCGTTGATAATCTTTACGCCGGGAAGCATAAGCTTGCCGAAGTACGTTGACCAGAGACTAATCCAGGCGGCGCCGTTTACCACTCCGAGCTTCTTGCCGGACAACTTTGGGTCCGGCTCCTGCTCATCGGCCAGCGTCGGCACGCCGGTTACCTTCATATAATCTGCAAACAGTGCAATCGGGTCAACACCGAAGGGATTCATCCCCATCGCATAGTCTCCTTACTATCCTCCGTCCTTTTGCCAACTTCAAGGTTTGCTCGACCTTGTTTACGACATCATCCGAAGTCATTTTGTAGTGGGCCAGCAGATCATTGACGTGGCCCGTGTGAATGAAGTCCTCCGGGTCCGTGCCGACAGCTCCGACCGGAACCTGTGCGCCTTTTAAGGTTAATGCTTCCGCAACCAGTGAGAACAAGCCGCCACTGACGCAATGATTTTCCAACGTCACGATGGCTGTCACTTTCTTTGCCATATCATAAAGCAATTCCGTATCAAAAGGTTTTAAGCTGGCGTGATGGTCCAGCCTCACTTTTGTGCCGTGTCGGCGGAGCTTTTCGGCCGCCAGCTTTGCTGTGCGGATCATACAGCCGGTGCTGACCAGACCTACATCTGAGCCTCGATCAATGACGGTGACAGCTTTTCCGAGCTGAAAGCGGTAGTCTGAACCTACTTCATTCTCTTCTACTTCGCACCTTACGATGCGGATGTAGAACGGCCCGGGTGTTTCGACGGCGGCGCGCAGAACCTGGCGCATCTCCTCGTTGCAGCCCGGCTCGACAACTCTTAGGTTCGGGATGCGCAAAAGTACGCCGAGCTCCTTATCGCTTTGATGCGTCGCGCCGGCTTTGCCGGTGAAAAGGCCGACATAAGCGCCGAGGACCTTCACATTCAGATTGCTATAGGCGACCGTAATATACAACTGGTCAAGGAAACGCCGGCAAAAAGCATCGAACGTGCACGGAAAAGGGATGAATCCTTCTTGGCTCAGTCCGGCACTGACCGTAATCATGTTCTGCTCGGCAATGCCCACTTTGATAAGTTTGTCGGCGTGAAAGTGCTCGAAAATGTGCAGACCGGAGCTGCTGCGCAGATCAGCATCGACGGCAACGATGTTCGGGTACTCATCGGCCAGATCAGCCAGAGCGTAGCCCATCTGATACCGCATCTCTTTGGTTTCCTCACGTTTTGGTATGGCAAATTGTGCCATGATACTATCCTTTACGCCTGCTTTTCAACGATGCGGTCCGGATTGTCGTGCAAGGGCGGAACGATAGTGATTGCATCACCCAGCGCTTTAGCAAAGTCCTGCGGTATCCCAAGTCGCCGGCCCGTCCGTTGCCACAGTTCCATTAGCCAATCCTGGGCGGCCTGTTTGTTCCTGGGTGCGCTGGTATGCCAGTTCGGGTTGTATTGGCAGATGCCGATATCTTTGCCTTTGATGGTATTAAGAATAACCGCGTTGGGTTTGCCGCGGCGCTGCGTGTGCAGCGTATTGAACAAATCAATAATTTCGTGTACGTTATGGCCATTTGCGACTTCCCAGGGTTTGAGATTGAAAGCAGCAAGTTTCTCCGCCAACGGTTCAATCGACATATCGGATTGCACAAAGCCCTTGGCCTGAACTTTGTTGTAATCAATGATGAACATCAGATTGTCGAGCTTATAATGGCCGGCAGCCATAAAGGCCTCCCAGACCGCTCCCTCATTACATTCGCCGTCTCCGATCAGAACGTAAACCATTCTGTCGGCTTCGTCCGGCCCGTGCTTGCGAATTCCCAGCGCCCGGCCGACGGCCACGCCGGGAATCTGGCCCAAGGACCCGCCCGAAATTTCGATGCCGGGCGTGGTATTGCTATCGGGGTGACTTTCCAGGTGAGAATCCCACGCGCCGTACCGTGTCAGGTCTTCTATGGGCAAGTAACCGACTAACGCAAGTGCTGAATACAGGCCGGGACAGGCGTGGCATTTGGAAAGATAAAATACATCTCGCTGCGGCCATTGTGGGTCGTTCGCATCATAACGCAAAATGTAGTTGTACATTACTGCCAGCAGCTCTGCCTCGGAGAAACTGCCGCCAGGATGGCCCAGCGCCCCACAGGTCATGGAATAAACCGCATAGCTGCGAATAAGATACGCCAGCACCTCCGTTTCTTTGATTAGTCTGGCAGAATCATCGTGGTGAGAGAACACCTCCTGGAAAGTTTTCGAATCTTCCCTGAAAGGCTGCCACAACTTTTGAAAATCGAATGGATTCACTCGGCTGCTCCAGGCTTACTCATACAGGACACATCTCAACAGAGCCAAGTCCATCATTGCCGGACGGCCAATCGAATTGGCTTCTTGCCGGCTATGCCATCGGCAAGATCGCTGCCAATAGGAACGAAACAACAACGGCGGTAAAACCGATAATGACCAGCAGCGGCGTCCACGACTTGATTCCCTCGACCTCGGTCAGGCCGGTCATCTTCACGAATATCCAGAAGCCGCTATCGTTCATCCAGGACCCCATCAGCGAGCCTCCACCAATGGCCGTCGCCAAATAGACGGGATGATAGCCCAGCGTTTGGGTCGAGGTTATCATCGCAGCGACCATTGCCGACGCGGTGATCATCGCAACGGTGCCCGAGCCCTGCGCTATTTTCATCACCGAGGCGATGAGGGCACCAAGAATCAATAGCACCAAGGCGCTGGTCTGCTGCCCGCCGCCTTTAAACACATTTTCAATGGCCGGGCCTATCTGTGCGGCCTTGAGCATCGCGCCGAAAGCGCCGCCTGCGGCGGTGATCAGGATTATCATTCCACCGCTCATCAGCGATACTTCAACAACTTTGGCCAATTGCGCATTGGTAAGCCCGCGTTTACTCTTGAGCATCCACATAGCAATGGCAGTGGATATCAGCATGGCGAGGTTCACGTTCCCCAGTACCGCCATGATTCCAGCAGCCCGAGCCAGGCCCGAGTCCGCAGTAGTAGTCTTGGCTATCGTGGAGACAATAGTATTTGCCGAGACAAGCAAAACCGGCAAAACGATGGGCGACAGCGACGGCAGCAGGCCCGGCAACTGGTGGTCTTTGAGCGGTTCAGGCTCTGATGGTCCGCCGGCCAGCGGTCGCATCCCTATTTTCATCCGGCGGTCGATCCATCCGGAGAAAAACATGCCGACCATCGCAGCCGGCAGGGCGATCAAGGCACCGACCAAAATCATGACGCCAATATCAATACCGAGAGTCTCGGCCATAACCAGCGGCCCTGGAGTCGGCGGGACAAGAGAGTGCGTTATGACGCCGCCAGCGGCGATCGCCGTGGCGTATTTCAAGTAGTGTTTTTTTGTTCGCCTGTGCATGGAACGTGCCAGCGGGACCAGCAGATAGAACACCGTGTCGAAAAACACAGGCACAGACAGGACGAAGCCGCTGGCCATCAATGCCGTCGAGCTGCGTTTCTCGCCCAGAAGCGAAAGGAAGCCTCGCACGATCCTATCAGCCGCACCACTGTCCATCAAGCACCTGCCGATGACCACCGCCAGTGCTATGACGATGCCGATTCCCGCAGCCGTGTTGCCAAACTCTGTTGCCACTCGGCTGATCTTCTCGGCCAGTTCACCGGGTGCCAGGAGGCTGACAACTATAGCTGCGGTAATCAGTGCGATAAAGGGGTTCATCCGCAGAACAGCGATCATGCACACGATGGTCACGATCCCTATGGCAAGAATCACTAATGGATGCAAATGGACCATGGTGAGGTTGTCTCCCTAAACAACGGCCTAATAAAAGAGCACCATAGAATTCTCCTCTTCAAAGAGAGGCCTTCGATTTTGCTGTAATCTCCCGCAGGGCGCCTCACGGTGCTGCTGCCACATACTGGTGCTTCTACTGATTGTAAGCCAATCTGCCTACCGTATCCCTTGGCCCGGTAAAGCCCGGTCCACCTGCGGCCACGTAACCATAACTCGCGCCAGACTCATCCGGACTGACCCAGAACGAATAAAGGCTGCCGCTGCTGAGGTGAAAGCGGAAACGCACGGGCTTACCTGCAAGACTGCCAAGATCGCTCGAACCCTTCCAGGTCACTTGCTCTAAGGTTGTGTCGGCTGTGATCGCCTTGCAGTTGTCCAGAGTAAACGGTTTGATCACTTTGCCGTCAGGTTCAAGTACTTCTACGCGCACCGCGCCTTCTGAAGTGTCAGCGTTGACAAACAGGTACCTACCCTTGAACGTCACCGGCCTGGTCTTGAGCACGCCGGACTCGGCACCCGCATCCATGGAAGCAAACCCATCACGGCGCATCGTTGCCAGACCAGTGTGGCAGTTGCCGTCCCAGAAGCGACCCGCCAGCATTCGACCGCTCACGTAGAAGTACAATTTGTCCCGCACTATTAGGCAACAACCACCTGCGCTCTGCACATTGCCCCAATTCCAGGCGCCTTCGGTGGGATTGACAGTGAGAAAGCGGCGCCTGTCGGGGCGGTGCCAGTGAAAGCCGTCGCGGCTGAACCCGATTAATACTTCGTTACGCTTCTGAATCTTCAGTCTGGCACATTCACTATTGGGCGGCCCCTGCCAGATGGAGAAAAGGCCGAGCATAAGGCTTTCATAGCCCACGGCGTCGTGATTATAAAGCTGAGGTTCTATCTTGCTGTACTTTGGGTCCGGGTGGTGCGGGTCGAGCCGGTCCGCACACAGCCAGAGCACAGCACCGTTGGAAATCTGTTTGGTGCCGGCGATCGCGTCCGCATGCTCGAAATACGCACGCGACCGGCCGACGCCCGACTGACCGATCCGCAGGCCGAATATCCATTTTTCACGAAACGGATTGTAGTGCACCGTGGTGCGGTCCCCAATCGTAGTAGCACTTGTAGCTACGGGCTCGGACCAGTGAATGCCGTCCGCAGAGCAACGAAGCGCAAGGCTCCATCTTTGCGGAATAGGCGTTGTGACAAACATCTTGTAACGGCGTTCGGCATCAGCGTCTTCGTGGTCAAGCCACACCGTACTCGAATCACGGTGGCGTCCACCACTGGCCGGGTCGACATCACGGTGGCTGAGGACTTCATTGGTGCCGGGCCGAACGTCGAAAGAAGGCTTTTCCCAACGAATCCCATCGTGGCTGACTGCCAGACAGGTGCTCGCTATGTAGCCACCCATATACCACATCTTGAATAGCTTGTCTTCTGGGTCGTAGAAAACGCCGTCGCTAAAAGGCGCGGCTGCTCGTGCGGCATCGCCGCACTCCCACGGCTTGTCCGGCTTCAGGATAGGATTGTCCGGATGGTATGTGGGTCGATGGTAGCTGCGGCGTAGCGTGGTGTGCGCGATCAGGAAGTCATCCACGAACAACTGCCGTCCGACGTCGATGGGTATGACGTTCGGCGGCTCCTCCAAATACGGCACCGGCATCGGTTCTCGGGTCAATTTGTCGATCTGTGGGGGCCATGTATCGGGTAATGTGATGCCGTTGTATAACGTTTCGCCTGCAACAGCTAAAGGACACAACGTGGTCCCGACAATTCCCCACGACAAGGCTGCTTTACGCCAAGAAGGTCCCATCATTAGCCTCCTAATTTAATGTATTTCTGTACGTACCGTTCGAACCGCTTTGTACGTCACTTCGTCACTTCGGGCAATAGGGAAATGCTGGGTGACTGCCCTTTCCTTTGGATGGTCAAATGGAATTTCTTGTATGGCCACTAATACTCAAGGCGAATTCCTCTACTCACTTGGAAGCAAGGTCACGACCGGATGGTAGAAAGCGTACACAGACAGGCTTTGCTACAGAGATCCTGTGACCCGTCGGTTCAAGGGCGCCGGTTTTTTGGTTGATCCGGAAGACAACAACACTATCGTTGCCTTGGTTGGCGACGAGGCAAAACTCGCCGGTCGAGTCAATGTTGAAGTTGCGTGGTGTTCTGATACCGGTGCTCTCGTGCTCCACAAACGTTAGTGTCCCATTGGCCAAGTCAACGCCGTAAATCGCAATGCTGTCGTGCCCCCGGTTTGACCCGTAGATAAACTTGCCGCTCGGGTGCACGCGTACCTCAGCACACGTATTGGACCCGCCAAAGCCATCTGGGAGCGTCGTGATGGTCTGAATCTCCGTCAGAGCGCCTGAAGCCGCATCGTAAGCAAAGGCGGTAATTGTGCAATCAAGTTCGTTGATCACGTAAGCGTACTTGCCGTTCGGGTGAAAAACAAAGTGTCGCGGTCCCGCCCCAGGCTTGACCCGTGCAAACGCAGGAATGTTGGCGGTTATCGTGCCCTTCGCCACGTCCAGCCTGTAAATCATGATCTTGTCGGTTCCGAGATCGGCGACGAAGGCAAAACGGTTGTCCGGGCTGACATTGATCGAATGCGCATGGGGCCCCTTCTGGCGCCTGGGGTCCACGCTGGAACCCTCGTGCTGGACAAAGCCAGTCGGTTCTCCGAGGCTGCCGTCCGATTGGATTGGGATTACCGATGCGCTGCCACCTCGGTAGTTGGCGACGAGTACGTTTCTTCCCGCATGGTCGATGCTCACGTGGCAAGGGCCGGCACCGCCCGAGGGCTGCTGGTTAAGCACCTTGAGGTCTCCCGTGGTCGCATCGACGGCATACGCGGTCACACTGCCGGCTCCGCCCGACTCACTGACGGCATACAGGACCTTCCCGCTGGGATGGATCTCGAGAAATGACGGGTTTTTAGCCTCGGCTGCGAGAACCGGATCAGAGAGTTTTCCTGTCTTGAAGTCAAGCAAGCTGCGATAGATTCCCTTACCGGAGCTCTGGCCCCATGTGTACGTCCCGAAGTAGACAGGCAGCGATTCGGCGCAAGCGGTGGACGAAGCCGTCAACAATAACACCGCGCCAACAAAGACTCTCACACACATACGCAGGCACCTCCTTTGTCGCAGACTGCAATCGTTGAGGAAAATGTGCACTGCCGAACCCAGATTTTCAAGAGAAATCTGCGACAATCACACATTTGCTCAACCCGGGCAATTCACGTGGTTCAAGGGATTGCCGTCCCTCGTTTTGCAGTTTACATCTGCGTCGTTCAGGGCTAAGCTTGGTGTGCCAGAGGCAGCAATTCGGACTTGTTGTTGCGCGTACGAGCAGAAAAGGTAGCTGAAATGGCCAAGAGAGATTACTCCGATTACCAACTCGATGTAATATCGAATTACTACGAGAATCTCGATGCTATAATGCTGCAGAAACTCGGTGAGCTTGTAACCGAACTGTATCTCGCCGACACACAGAAGAAAAAGGACCGCCTGTGGGAAAGGGCACACAAAGCAATGCTCAACCTGCGGATTCCCCCTGCCATTGTGGCTCACATAATGGAGAAAAAGGACGTTGAGATCCTTGCCAAAAACTTGCAGGAGTGGCTGGCGACCAAAAAAGGCAAATAGGCTGTTTTTGGGCATTCAACGTCGCAAAGTAGGTCCCATGAGCGTGGAGCGCATTCGCTAAATGCCGAACGCTCCTGCCTTTTCCATCATCAAGCTGAACGAGTTCACGTCGGCCTGAAAATTGTCAGGATTCTACAAAGAGCGCAACTGTTTTGAAAGCCTGCTGAGCAGATCTGCGGGCGTTGGGCCATCGTGAACGACCAAACGGTAGCGAAGTCGTAGCGTCTTTCCCTTCTCGACGGAAACAGGTCCGCCGGCGACAATACACGGATTGACCATCCACACATACCGCGGGTTGTGCCACGTTGCCGGCGGGTTGTCGGGATGCTCGAGCACGGCCACGCCGATTGTCTGGCCCCTGTCGAGCGTGATGGTGTAGTCGTACCAGTGCCGCGGCGGCCAGTTCAGCTCGGGAGCAGAATAGTGAGGATCGGCCAGTTCCACCTTGCCTTCTTTCGCAGCGTAATAGGAATCGCCGTCATTGCGGGCGCGTACGCAAAAGCCGCCGAAGGCCGTATGGTCCAGCACCAGATCCCAGGCGGGTGACAAGCGGTAGTCGAGATCAATGACATACACGCCGCTTTGCCGGCGCACATCCACGGCGGTGACTTCATCCAGCATTTCGTTGTCGTTGATCATCCATGCGTTGTGAATCTCCAGCTTGGCTTGTTCATCGTCACCTTGGAGGAGCTTGACATCGCGGTTTTCGATGACCCTTTCGTCGGTGGGAGCGAATTCGCCCCAGCCCCAGAAATCCGCCCGACGGATATTCCAGCCGTATGGCGGACCCTTTGGCCCGAACTGCGAGAAGTCCGCCTTTTCGCGGAACGTCATGGTATGCCACGCAAGAAAGACGCCACGGTGATGGTGATGGTCGCCGGGCGCCAGGTCGGTGATGCGCACGCCTGCCGGCGTGTAGAGCGGGTGAAAACAGCAGACGCTATTGGCCGCCAGGTTCGTCCTCTTTGGCTTTTTGGTCATGTAGCGGAACACAACCTGCCCGTTCGGCGCCTTTAGAACAACGCCGTGCTTATCCGGCGCCAGTCTATAACAGCTCTTATCCTCGCCGCCGGTCTGCAAGGAACTGCTACAGCTCAAGAGGCAAACCGAGATTGCTATTGCCGCTAATGCTATGAGTACCTTTCGCATGGTTGTTTCCTCCCTTGAAACTGAGAGTGACATCCATCAATATGTGCCACGATTTCTTACAAACGCTTGATCCAGATATTGCGGAACTGGATCAGACTGGAGGCGGGGCTTAGCTCGCCGGTTCTTTTGTTGATGCCGCCGTGGTGCTGCAGGCCGATGGGGCCGCGCTCGGCGATGCCGGGTACCCGGGCATTGTCGATGACGGTCTTGCCGTTGAGCATGACCGTCACGCGGTCGCCGACCATGGTGATATCCATCGAGTTCCACTGGCCCACGGGGTTGTCCGCCGGCACTTTCGGTACGGCTGCGGCGCGGAGTTCGGGTGCGAGCTTCTTGTTATTGCGAACCGACCAAAGCTCGCCGGAACCGACCGGCCAGCACCACAAGTTGACCTGGCTTCCGCTTGTGCCGCGAAGCAGGATGCCGGAATCGGCATTGGGAGTCGGCGTCTTGATGACGTTGCCGTCGGCGTCGGTCTTGTACGAGCCGTCGGGCAGGATGGTAGGCATCGGATACAAACCCGAGGTGCGCTTGAACCGCCACTCGATGTGAAGGGCGTAGTCGCCGAACGACTCTTCGGTCCAGAGACTCTTGTTGCCTTTTGCCTCGGACATCGCATCGTAGTCGATTACGCCGTCAATGACCTTCCAATGCCCGTTGTCACCTTCCGGCACTTTCCATCCGGTAAAGTCCTCGCCGTTGAACAGTATTTTGTATCCCGGCCATGACCGCCACGTGGGATACGTCTCGCGCGGCGGCAGCTTATGTGCGCGGCGGGGTGTTGGTGGAAAGCCGTGATTGAAGAATACGTACAGACCGCCTTTTCCTGCGATGATCACATCGTTGCGCCCGTCCTTGTTCATGTCCGCGATGTTGAGCTTCATTCCCACGCTGACCACGTAATTCGGCGGCGGATTGATTCCCTTTTCATCGGGGTATTGCGGCAGATGGTTGAACGAAAGGACGTGCCGCTCAAACTCGCCGCCCTTGATGTCATACCAGAAGGCGTACAATGGCTCAAAAGCCCCGATGTCATCGCCGTGGTGGGCGAACAGGCGTTTACCTGTGACCAGGTCCGCCTTGCCGTCACCGTTCAGATCGCCCAGAGCCAGGGTATGAAACTGGCTAAATTCGGTCTCAGCCCAGTGTGTCTCGAAGCTGCGCTTGCCCTGGCCGTCCACACTCTGCTCCAACCATGCCAAGCCATACGCATGGGAAGAGCCGATTATGATATCGTTTAAGCCATCTTCATCCACATCGCGCACCAGCATCGGGTGCGAAGCACCGCCACCTCTGCCTTTGGCCGGTTCGAATCGATAGTCGGCGTGGAACTCCCAGGGCGTATCGGTCGCCCGCGCTGGCTGTTCGTACCAGCCGACCGGCGTGACGATGTCGGTCTTACCGTCGCCGTTGATGTCACCCAGGCCGTTGCCGTGGATGTCACCTTCGCTTCCCACGATGTGTTCCACGAACCAAGGCTCTTTTTCGATATGCTCCAGCCATGTCACGCCCTGGCCCTTCACCAAGGACCAGTGATTACACAGGATGTCCTGGTCGCCGTCACCATCGATGTCGCCGTGAATCACCCCTTCCATATTCAGAGCCAGATGAATCCTGGCGGACTTCCAGACGGCATCTTTCTTGCCGGGGTTTTCGTACCAGAACGCCCCCTTCATAAACATCCAGCCGGAGCTGACAATGTCCGTCCGCCCATCAAAGTTGACGTCCATGGCAAACTCGCTGTTGTCGTCGGTCTCCGGGCCGTTGGTCTCGGCCCCGTCGCGGAAATTCGCGTGCTTGATCCAATCCGGAGCCTCGTACCAGTTCCGGCCGGAAGCGATATCCAGGTCACCGTCTCCGTCGACGTCCAGAACCGAAGCGCATTCACAAAACGGCCCAAACCAATAGCTGTGATTGGCCGGGTCGTGAACGGGGCCGTCAATCTTGACAGGAATAAAAATGGGTTCCGCTGCGCTCGCCACAAGCGCGGTGGCAGCCAACAATCCAATAATCAAGTACCGGTAACTCCTCATAATGTGACTCCTTAGTAATAGCGCTTTCAGCGTGTAGCGGACGGCGTACAGCGTACACGCTCCACGCTCTACGCTGTACGCTAATTCCTACAGCGACCAGCCTGAACGATACTGCGATGTAACGTATTTATTCGTTGCATTGTCGTTTGTAAATCGCATATTCTTCGCATTCCAGTCGAGTTTCTTGCCGGCCCGAATAGCGATGTTGCCCAGAAGAACGGCCTCGGTCAGGATGCTCGCCCAGCCGAAATTGCAGCTCGGCTCTTCGCCGCCCCTGATGGCCTCGACCCACTCTCCCCAGGTGCCGGATCTGCGCGGAAGCGTCTTGGGCGGGAGCTTGTACGCCTTCATCTTGGACTCGGGGATAATTCGGTTGCCCAGTATGACGCCTTTGTCCCCCACATACATATTGCCCGATGCGGGCAATTCTCGCCCGGACTCCAGCGCGGCCGGACGCGGCGGCTTCAAGCCGCCATCATACCAGTGTACCCGTAGCGGCGGCATGCCTTCGCGGGCAGGAAATTCATAGGTGACAATCGACGCCAGAGGCGCGGTCTCGTCAAAGACCTTGCTGGCGCTGGCGCTGACGCCGGTTGGGTAACCCAGCTTCAAGGCCTTGAATACGTGATTGAAATGGTGACAGCCCATGTCACCCAAGGCTCCCGTGCCGAAGTCCCACCAGCCGCGGAAATTCCAAGGATGGTACACAGCCGGGCGCGGTCTTTTACTTGCCTTGACCTGGCGCAAGGTCAGGTCCCCGTCGCGCCACTCGGCTACAAAGGGCCGCATCGGAGCCGGTCCGATCCACAGGTCCCAATCAAGCGTGTTGGGAATCTTGTCTTGCCCCGGCGGGCGGAGCATTCCCTGGGGCCACAACGGACGGTTGGACCACACATGGACTTCGCGGATGTCACCAATCGCGCCGTCCCAAATCATCTCACAGAGTCTGCAAGCGCTGTCCGTCGTGTTCGATGACGCCGTTACCTGCGTAGCCACACCGGCTTGCTTCGCGGCCTTTGCCAGGACACGCTCCTCAGAGATAGTTCTGGTCAGCGGCTTGACACAGCAGACGTGCTTGTCTTTCCGCAGCGCCGGCATGCAAATGACAGCGTGCGAATGATCGGGCGTGGCGCAGTATACAGCGTCGATCTTGTCGGCCTCGGCATCGAGCATCTCGCGGAAGTCGCGGTATCTCCTTGCCTGCGGGTAGCGCTTGTAGGTCCTGTCGGCATAAACATCATCCACATCACACAAGGCAATGATCTTCGTACCGGCCTGCTTGCTTATGCCACCAAGTTGGCCGTGTCCTACACCGCCGACTCCGATGCCGGCAACGTGAATCGTATCGCTCGGCGAGATGTGCCTCGGCCCGCCCAACACATATCGCGGCACAACGCTAACGGCCGCCAAACCCGCTGCCGCGCCTTTGATGAGACCACGCCGTGACATCCCATCTTGCTTCTGCGTGGATGCGTTTTCGCTGTGATCAAAACGCGGTTGCCGCTTTGCTTTGTCTTTTGGACTCGTCATGATTACTCTCCACATTTGTTTGCATCACGTTATTGAACTATGGTCTGAAATCACCCTGCGATAAACTGTCTGACGTATTGCCTGCTTTGAATGAGGGATTTTTTGCGCGTGTCAAGAGAGCCTTCGTACGCGCGGTCCTCCACCTCAACGCAGGCACAGCCGTTGTATCCGATCTCCGTCAGCGCCGAGAAGAACTTGCCCCAGTTGACGTCCCCCAAACCGGGCAGTTTTGGCTGATGGAACTGCAGAGGCGTCGCCAGGATACCGACGTCGTTGAGCAAGTCGTATCTGACCTTGGCATCCTTGATGTGCACATGAAAGATACGGTCTTTGAACTCATAGATAGGTTTGACATAGTCCATGAACTGCCAGATAAAGTGAGAAGGATCGTAATTCAGGCCGAAATTCGGCGACGGGATCTCTGCAAACATCTTTCTCCAGATCGCCGGCGACGATGCAAGGTTCTTGCCGCCCGGCCACTCATCACCCGTGAAAAACATCGGACAGTTTTCGATGCCGATCTTTACGCCTTTCTTCTCGGCATACTTGACAATCGGCGGCCAAACCTTCTTGAACCGCTTGAAGTTTTCCTCCACACTGCTTTGGTGGTCCCTTCCCGCAAATGTATTGACATTTTCCAGCCCCAGCTTGTTGGCGGCATCGGTGACCTTCTTGAGGTGCTCGATACAGGTCTCGGCTTTTCTTTGGTCCGGGTCCAGCGGATTCGGGTAGTATCCGAGCGCAGAGATTATAACGCCCTTTTTTGACAGGACGTTGTGAATGCTGTCTATTTGTTTCTTCGAGAGATCCGTGACATCGATGTGAGTGACGCCGGCATAGCGTCTCTCCGCCTTGCCCGGAGGCCAGCACGCAGTCTCCACACACGCGAACCCGTTGTCCGCAGCGAACGAAACGACCTGCTCAAATGTTTGATCGGCAAGAACCACAGTCAAGAAACCAAGCTTAAGCATTTGCACGACTCCTATTATGCAACTTTGACCCAGGCTTTCTTTTCATTACTCTCCATGATCTTCTCACACAAAACAAGCTCGCGCAGCCCGTCTTTGAACGTGGGAAACGTCGGAGCAGCCGAGCCTTGACCTGCAATGTACCCATACACGTCTCTGCACAACTGTTTGAACGTATCCGGGAAGCCCTCGTTGTGGCCGCCGGGATAATCAATGAGCTTTGCAGCCTCAGGATAGACTAAAGAGGGGTCCCGCATCAAGATTTCGTTATTGCCGTCACGTTTGCCGATCCAGATTTGATTGGGTATCTCGGATTCCCAGGCAACGGCCTGCTTTGAACCGTCTATTTCAAAGTACAGCCTGTTCTTTCTGCCGGCAGCGACCTGATTGACGGTCATGACGCCCCGGCCGCCGTTGTCGAACCCGAACAGCACTGTGGCGTAGTCTTCGGTATTGATGGGCACATCCTGATAGTCTTCGGGCTTTAGCACCTTGCCGGCGTAGGTCTCGACGGGCTTGAGGGGCTTTTTTCTGACCTTGTGGAAAGTGGCAAAATCGGCGCACACTTCTTGAATTTGAAGGCCGGTGACATGTTCCATGAGGTCCATCCAGTGCGAGCCGATGTCGGCGATCGCGCGAGACCGGCCCGACTGCTCCGGCTCCAGCCGCCAGTTGTAGTCGGTCGGATGAAAGAGCCAGTCCTGCAGGTACGACCCCTGCACGGCGAAGATCTCGCCCACATCTTTCTTCTGCACCATCGTGCGAACGTGCCGCATGAGCGGATAGTAGCGAATGTTGAAATTCACGGCATTGACCAGACCGGTTTTGTCCGCCAATTCGACCAGCTCTTGGGCTTGAGCTGCGCTGACGGCAAGAGGCTTTTCGCAGATAACGTGCTTGCCGGCCTGCAGTGCCGCCTTAGCCATCTCATAGTGCAGGTAGTTGGGCGAGCAGATGTGAACCGACTGGATTTGCTTGTCCTTTAATAGCTGCTTGTAGTCGCCGTAGCACTTCTCTATGCCGAGTGCCTCGGCCTTGGACTTTGCAAGCTCCGGCGAGCCTTCAGCTAATGCAATAACATCGACATTGCCCAGACGCCGCAACGCCTCAATGTGCGCAGGCCCGATGAAGCCCGTGCCAATCACACCGACTTTTATTCTTTCCATGAGACCCATTTCCGATATTGAATCGACAATTACGGTCGGTTTAGCCGTCGCCGTACCGGCGACGGATTCGGAAATACATTTACGAAAGTTCGATTCCTGTGGGCAGATTCGAGATCAACTCGTTGTTGGCATTGAGCGTAACGCCCTTTTCGATGACCAGGCCGGCGTTGGCGCCGTCGGTCACCGCCGCGCGGAGATTGCGGACATTCTTTACATCGCCGATCTTGGCGACGGCCAGACCGGACTCGAGGTAGCCCTCGTACATGTCATCGTCCGGCTCAACCTTGGCGAGAACCACCGTGTCGACCTTCACCGTGGACCGCTCGAAAGCGCTATTGACGATGACCACCGAGCCGTCCTTCTTGATTTCGAGCAGTGACGAGTTGGCAATAACGGTGACGGGATGGGCATACGTCTTGCCCTTTAGGCCTTCGCCGTTGCCGCCGGCAAATCGCTTCATCATGACGTCCCGGTGACAGGGTTCCATCCATTCGGCAAAGTCGCGATTCTCCGTAACGATGGTGACCTTCTTGCCGTCCACGCCGAGCTTCTCTGCAGCATCGGCAGCGCCGAAGTGGTCGCCCCAGATCAAAACCTGTTGCCCACACTTAACAGGCTCGGGCTTGTCATCCGGATAATACTCACAGTTCGTGCTCTTACAGCGCAGGACATCGCCGAATGTAGTCACAAACGGCAGGTCAATGCCGGCAATATCCGGCCTGGCCACCTTGCCCCCGGTCGCAAGAAGTACCGCATCGAAACCCTTGAGCTCCTTGGCTTTCGGCTCGGTCCGGAGTTTGATTTCTACGGCCAGCTTTTTCATCTGATGCCGGAGCCAATCCGCATACCAGCGCATCTTATTCTTCACCGGAACAGTGCAACAATACAGTATAGCTCCACCCAGCTCGCCCGTTCTTTCAAAGATGGTGACCTTATGTCCCCGCAGAGTCGCAATGCGCGCCGCTTCCATACCTGCCGGACCGCCGCCCACGACGGCCGCCTTACACGTGTGCTTTGCCGGCGCAAGGTCGATGAAGCGCTCGTCACCCACCGCCGGGTTTATGGCGCAACGCATGTCACGCTTGATCATGAGCGACTCTTGCCAGCAGCCAACCAGACAGGAAATGCAGCGCCGGATTTCTTGCTTCTTGCCGGCGCGGGCTTTGTTGGCCCAATAGGGGTCGGCGACTAATTGCCGGCACATACCCACCAGGTCGGCCTGGCCCTGAGCCAGGATCTTTTCGCAGTAATCGGGATTGCGCAGCGAATGACTGGTGATCACGGGTATCTTGACCTGCTTTTTGACCTCCGCCGCCGCGTATGTGTTCCAGCCTTCGGGATAATACATGGGGTCCATGACCGTAGCGGGGACCTCAAAGATGCCCGCGCTGATGTCCACATAGGCGACGCCGTTTTCCTCCATCAACTTTGCTACTTTGACGCTCTCGTCGATGGTGCGCCCGCCTTCGATCCATTCATCTCCGCAATAGCGCAGCCCAATAGGAAAATCCGGCCCGCACTTTATCTTGATGCGATTAACAATCTCCAGGACAAATCGCATACGGTTGATAAAGCTGCCGCCAAAGCGGTCGTTTCGCTTGTTGACGTATGGACTCATGAACTGAGCGATAAGATAGCCGTGCGCGCCGTGCAGCTCCACCGCGTCAAATCCTGCCTGCTGGACTCGCCAGGCCGCCTCGGCGTGCTTTTCCGCCAAGTCGTATATCTCCTCGACCGTCATGGCCCGGATGGATTTGCCCAGAGCCATGCTCTCGGCGTAGACGACCTCGTGCCCGGCAGAACCGGGCAGATCCACAATCTGATCGCTGGCCGAGAGCAGGTTCTTGCGGGGCCAGGCCGCCTGACGGCCGGGATGCTGGACCTGAACGGCGCATTTGGCTCCGTGCCGGTGCATGGCCTCGGCCAAGCCGGCCAGACCCGGGATCAGAGGGTCTTCGTCGGCTGCCAGACACGTCACGGTTGGCCGGCCCGTCGCCTTGTCGGGAGTGGTGGCGCCGACGATAATGAATCCGCAGCCTCCTTTGGCGATCTGTTCGTGATACGTAATCACCCGCTGGTTGACCGAGCCGTCTGCGTTGGCCGAGCTGATGTCGGTCGGGGCCATCGCTACCCGATTCGGCACGACTATGTTGCCGATCTGAATCGGCGTAAACAGATTGGGATAAAGCTTATTCTTCATTGCAAATCGCTCCTGATTTTTCCGGTTACGTCCCTTTGCCGTACTTTTCGTAACAGGCTTGCATAATGGTCTCGGTCCGCGTGGCGCCGAACCGGGTGCAGCCGATTTCTCTTACCTTCAGAGCCATATCCAGATCCCGCACGCCGCCGGCGGCCTTGACCTGCACCTTCTCAGAGACAGTCTGGCGCATGAGCTTCAGGTCTTCCAGCGTAGCTCCGCCGCCCGCAAAGCCCGTTGAGGTCTTGACGAAATCCGCTCCCGCCTCTTCGCACAACCGGCAGGCGACTCTTTTC
>Ga0180434_10000577_pt1 | contig 53527 bp, 58 predicted proteins | sample SS_ome_7_FD_132453 | JGI IMG/M metagenome (GOLD analysis project Ga0180434, IMG submission 132453) | Hypersaline lake sediment archaeal communities from the Salton Sea, California, USA - SS_1_D_2 metaG | ecosystem: Environmental > Aquatic > Non-marine Saline and Alkaline > Hypersaline >... | reverse complement strand
GTTAGGAATTCCCCTGAGAGTCTAACGAGGGAATAGGGTGTTGTTGTTTTAAAAAATCTGCCAAGCGTGGGTAAAAAACCGAGGACGAAGAGGGTGGCTATGGATGCTCCACCAGCCGCCATTTGACTACCAAGAACCACGCTGAAAAGTATAGTAATCGCTGTGAGTATAGACAGGAAAAATGATAGTAGAAGAACCCCTGGGAAAAATGCGTTGATTGTCAGGTTCCCTATCAGTAGTTGGGTGTAATACAGGCAGGCCACGGCTCCGAGAATTAATGAAACCGTTACCAGGACGCTTATTGATAAGAACTTTGCTAGGATGAAGTGTGATCTTCTAAGAGGTTTGGATAATAAGATTGCTAGGCTTCCCTTGTTCCTTTCTTCTGCAACTGCGCCCATTGTGACGAGTATAAGGGCAACAGCTCCAAAAAGGATGGCTGCTTCGAAGTATTCCCCGGCTGCCATTTCGGGGGTGGGGAGAGGCATCGAGATGTTGAGACCCTGTGATTTAAGGAGCTCGGGCGTGATATGGAGTAAAAGAGGACTGAATATCCCGAAAAATAGGTAGATGGCTGGGAGAACGATGATCTTACGGGTTCTCACGATCTCCCTGAATTCCTTGGCGAGAATTACGGTGAAGTTCATTGATTCACCATCCTGACGAAGATCTCTTCAAGGGAGGGGGATGTAAGCTCGTATCGAACCATGTTCGCAGAATCCGAGGCAGCTAGCCTCGGTAAAACATCCTTTGCCGCGTTGAGATCCGTGACCTGGACCGTGAAGCTCCTCGGGGATACACGCTCGATCTGCTCAACCCAGTTCTTGGATTGCACTTCTTTTTGGAAACTTACGGGTTCCCTGTCGAACTCTATCCGGAAAATTGGTAATGCATAATTAGCTCTCAGATCCTCGATCTTTGACTGGGCTACAAGCCGTCCCTTGTCAAGAACGGCAACAGTGTCACATATCCTATCGACATCCGACAAGATGTGTGTGGACATGAATACGGTAGCTTCTTCTCCCAGCGTTTGTATCAATTTAAGGATCTCTATTCTACCGAGGGGATCGAGAGCGGAACATGGTTCATCTAAAAGGATGACCGATGGATTGTTCACGAGTGCCTGGGTCATACCGAGTCTCTGAATCATTCCACGTGAATACCCACCGATCCTCCGATTCTTAGCTTCCTCAAGACCTACCTCTATCAAGAGGTTTGTTACACGTTCTTCAAGCTCTTTACCTCGAAGCCCGAAGAGTGAGCCGACAAATTTAAGGAATTCGTATCCAGTCATCCAGCTGTAGAAATACGGATTTTCTGGTAGGTATCCAAGCTTGTTCCTGGACACAAGCGATTGGTTGCGGGTGTTTTCCCCAGCGATAAATGCCTCACCTTTGGTGGGCTCTATCAGTCCTGTGAGCATCTTGATGGTCGTTGTTTTACCAGCTCCGTTTGGCCCGAGGAAACCGAAAATGCTCTTCTCGGGAACAGAGAGGTCGAGGTTTTCAACTGCAACGAATCCGTCAAAGACCCTGGTTAGGCCTCGACAGGAGATGGAAGCATCCAATTATTCTCCCCGTCCGAAAAGGAAGTAGATAAGGGGTCCGAATATTTCCCCGATAATGATTATTATCACCCATACCGTTTTGCTTACATACTTGACATGTTCCTGTTTTCTCAGATCAAGCAATGCAAGAACAACTAAACCAAGCTGTAACAAAACCAGTGGTAATGCAAGCAGCAAAAGGTTTACACTATCCGTCATACAGAATACACTCCCCAATCATCAATTTTACCAAATCGTCTTTTACACAATCATTCAGAGTAGGGGTACAGGTCTCTGAAGTCGCTTCCTGTTATTGAATCCCTCCACCACATGCCACGGAAGAAATAGGAATAAACGAGCCTGTTTAGCATATTCCACCACCAACTGATTTTCTTATGGCGAGCAGTGGTAGGCGTGGTGTCCATAATCATTGCTATTGCCGCGTTCCTCTTCACCGACTCTATTCCGTCGATACAGCTGACCTTCGCGTCATATCCCTGGCTGGCCGCAATGATCTCCTCATTTCCAGCAACGAGCCTGTATCTATACTCTCCCTTTGTATCTTTGAAGATCTCGAACTTCGATCCTGCGGTGCTCTCCTGTCCCGCAACAAGATCGAAGATTTTCCCCGTTACCGCATTATGTTTCACTGATTCTATACCTTTTAGGCAGCTCGCTTTCTCTCCGTATCCCTGGCTGGCCGCAATGATCTCCCCGTTCGCAGCTATAAGCCGGAATCTGTACTCTCCTCTTGCGTCCTTGAAAACTTCGAATTTCGGTTCCACCATTTTTCATTCACCTTGCTTAGTATTCGTCGGTATCTGGACTGGTTGGAGGTTCTTTGCTTAGTTCTTTGGAGGCGATTACGTCGTCTATTCTCAGGATCATGCAGACCACATCGGTGGCTGATTTTATTGCCTGGGTCTTCACACTTATCGATTCTATTACCTTCTCCTTGTACATGTCCTTGACCCCACCGGTGATGACGTCTACGCCCATCCCTGTTCCTTTCTTGGCCTGGGCGGCCATCAGGTCCTGCAAGGTATCTATAGGATCGAGTCCAGCGTTCTCCGCGAGGCTTCTCGGAATGGCCTGGATAGCTTTGCTGTAGGCTTCGACGGCCAGTCCTTCTCTGCCTCCGATGGTTTTGGCGAATCCCTCTAGTTCTTTTGAGATGGCGATTTCGCTGGCACCGCCTCCCGCTATAATCATGGGGTCTTCCATGACTTCTCCGACAACGCAAAGAGCGTCGTGGAGGGCGCGGTCGATTTCGTCCACCACGTGCTCTGTTCCGCCTCTTATCATTATGGTGACGGCCTTGGGATTCTTGCAGTTCTCGACGAAGATCATCTCGTCCCCGGCTATTTTGCGCTCCTCTACCAGCCCGGCGTATCCGAGATCGTTTTCTCCAAGCTCCCGTATGTTAGATACTATTTTTCCTTCGGTGGCTCGGCTCAGTTTCTCCATGTCGGATTCCTTCACCCGCCGTGCAGCAAGTATACCAGACTTGGAGAGGTAGTGCTGGGCCATGTCGTCGATGCCTTTCTGGCATAGAAGCACGTTTGCCCCGACGCCCTTCACCTTCTCAACCATCTCTCGAATCATTTTCTCCTCTTCGTCGAGGAACATCTGTAGTTGCTGTGGGGAGGTGATGTCTATCTTGGCATCCGTCTCTGTTTTTTCGATCTCGAAGGCCTGGTTTAGAAGAGCAATCCTGGCATCCTGAACCCTTTTGGGCATCCCGGTGTGTACTACTTCCTTGTCGATCACGATCCCTTTGACCAGGGAGGAGTCTGACATGGATCCTCCTTCCTTTTTCTCTACCTTGACATCATCGACATCGACCTGGTATACGTCATCGTCTTGTTCTGCGACAAGCTTGATGGCCTCCACGACCAGTTTTGCTAGATCTTCTCTGGCTACTTCGGCGCCTTTCCCGGTCATCGAAGTGATGGCAATACTGATTAGGTCCTCTTCGTCCTTAGGATCAACCTGTCTCCCTATGTCCTTGAGCAATTCAAGGGCTTTTCCCGATGCCCTCCTATAGCCGCTTATGATGACCGTCGAGTGCACCTTCTTGTCCAACAGTTCCTCGGCCTTTGACAACAACTCCCCGGCCAGGATCACGGCAGATGTGGTTCCGTCCCCGACCTCCTCGTCCTGGGTCTTAGCGACCTCTACCAGCATCTTGGCTGCAGGGTGCTCTACATCCATCTCGTCGAGAATAGTTGCACCATCGTTTGTAATCACCACGTCACCGAGGGTATCGACGAGCATCTTGTCCATTCCGCGTGGGCCGAGTGTTGTTTTAACGACCTCTGCGATGACCTTTGCGGCCATGATGTTGTTGCCCTGAGCATCCCGCCCTTTTGTTCTCTGGGATCCCTCTTTCAATATCAGGACGGGAATCCCACCCAATTGTGTAGCCATTTTTCTTCACCTCGCACAGCATCTAGGATTTAAAAGAATTAGAATAAAGAAAGCAAAAGGTCTTAGGATCACTTCATCACTTCTTCACTTCTTCTTCTTTTTCGGCTCAGCTACTTTCTTGGTTGATTTGGCCTTTCGAGCTTTCCTCTTATCCAAGCGCCGCACCTCCACGTCACCACGGAATATTAGACATATAGATAAATGTTACGTTTAAAGTTAGATAACCTTTCACTTTAACCGCTTTTAGATAGAAAGTCTTATATATAGGGGTGTTTTATGGATATGTATGGATCAATTAGATCTGGAGATTATGAGGGCGTTGAGGGATGATGGCAGGAAACGCTTCCTGGACATAGCCGGCGAGCTTGGGGTTTCGGATGCCACAATCCACAAGAGGGTCAAGAAACTCACCGACGAAGGAGCCATCAAGGGATTCGAGGCCGTAATCGATGACTCAAAACTGGGATACGAATTAACGGCCTTCATCGAGGTAGGCATACAAACAGGGAAAGCCGAAACCGTCGTAGAGAAACTCAAAAAGGTCGACGGTGTTCTGGAGATCCACGAGATCCACGGTAGGTGCGACATACTGCTCAAAGTGCGTACCAAGAACCTGCAGGATCTCAGGGACAAGCTTGTCAACCAGATAAGGTCGATCGACGAGGTCACCCTTACTGAGGCCTTCCCAGTACTAAAGATCATCAAGGAACAAAGAAGTCTGGAAACCCTTCCAGAAACAATCGAGCCCGAAGAATAAAAAAACTCGGAGAAGATGTCTTTTGAGAAATAATTGGACTCGAAGCCGAGGGTTCCCCTTCTTAATTCTAGCAATCCTTGCCACGTTCTCCATCCTACTCCTGCTCATCGCTCCTGACCTGGGCAGAATAGACGAATTCGCAAATGGTTTGACCATACCCGGCCTCATTGCGGTTGGGTCAATAATATTAGCTGTAACAGAACTCATAAGCCTACTGACCAAGTATTACCTTGCCCATAAGGGCAAGCCTCCCGCTGAGGGTTTCATGATAACCAGGTTATACCGTCTTGCAGCCTTCTTCGTTTTAATCCTCGGGCTGGCGTGGGGATTCAATGCTCTGGCCACTTTCGGCACGCTCTTCACTCTTTTCGGAGGTATGATTCTGGGCTGGTCGTTGCAAGCACCGGTTAGCGGTTTCGCTGCATGGATACTGGTATCTATGAAGAGACCCTTTCGACCCGGGGATAGGATACAGTTCCCTAACCTGGGTCTCACGGGTGATGTCAAGGACATCGGTGCTATGTACACGATGCTCGACCAGGTAGGCGGAAGCATTGGTAGCGAGGAGGCCGTAGGCAGATACGTGCTGGTACCAAACGCCATGCTATTCAGCCAGGTGGTAATCAATTACACCGTGACACAGGAGGCCGCTTACATGCTGGACGAGGTTGTTATCAGGATAACCTACGACTCTGACTGGAAGAGCGCTGAAAAAATCCTGTTAAACGCAGCGACCGAGGTAACCAAGGGAATCATTAGCGAAACTGGGACAAAACCCTATATCCGATCCGACTATTACGATTACGGGGTCTACCTACGTCTAAGATATCAGACCAAGGTAAAGGACCGCGTTGAGATCGCATATAACATACACAAGCTGATTTTTCAACAGATCCAGCAAACACCAACCGTAGACCTAGCGATACCATACGTATATAGCTACAGAGCGGGCCTGGACAAAAAGGAACAAGAATCCCAGGACAACGGGAGGACTGTGCAGGAGATCGAGATAGACCTGATAATCGATCCCAAAACACGCTTTGACCCCGAGGACATCGAGCAACTGTCGAGAAGCATTCGGGAACAGGGACTACTCCAACCAGTTCTGTTAATCAAAAACCCCCAGGGCGGTCTCTACGAAATACTAGCAGGACAGCTAAGGTTCGCAGCCTGCAAAAAACTCGGATGGAAAACCATACCCGCAATAATAAAAGAGGGAAAACCAACCCGACATAAAAAATCCAAACCAAGAACCGTCAAACAGGTCGCCCAGAACCGTTCCATAATCAAGCATGGGGGAGGAGGATAACTGATATGACTGTAAGGGGATGGATTTCTAGTCAAGCTGGGAATCTTTTCATGGAGGGTAGGATGGTGGGCTGGTTCTTCTATAAGAACCTAGTTGAGCAGATGTCCTTCCGGTCCTGGTTCGTGATGAGGGTTCTCGGAATGATAATTACCGTGACGACCTTCTCCATTTTTGCCCAGCTAATTCCCAAGGAATCCATTCAGCTCGATGTCCTGGAGAGGTACGGAATAGGTGGGGAGTACCCGATGGTCACCTGGTTCCTCCTGGGCATGTTGATACAGAACATGGTTGCCCTGGGAAGCGCCGGTATAAGCTGGCTCGTAAACAGCCCCTATTATCCCTACTACCACTCCTCACCGACCAAGCTGCTCACCATTCTCGTCGGGAACCGGTCCTTTAGATACACTTGGATACTGATTGAGACTATAGCGTATCTTGTGGTCGGAAGCTTTTTCGGCATGCAGGTCTACTTCAACCTCGGATTCTTACTCGTAGTGGTAACCGGTATCATGCTGATTTTCTCCCTGGACCTTCTTTCAGCAGGATGGAACATCATCACCAAGACCGGGGAGGATCCCCTGAACTGGTTTCTCAATCTCTTCAGCCAACTGGTTTCCGGCAGGATGATACCCGTCTGGCTGCTGCCGACATGGTTACAGGCCATCTCGTACATTCATCCCCAGTATTATATCAACGAGATGGCCAGACACACCCTCGGGGGAAACGCCCCGATAACCAAGATCTGGCCACAACTCGGACCTCTCCTCCTTCTCACATTCAGCGTACTAGTATTAGGATACAAATCCTTCGATTACGGATTCTGGAAAGCGAGAGACGAAGGAACCCTAGGCCACGCCATGTCCGGATGGATGAGACACTAACCCCACTTCTCTATACCAGATATTCTATCTAATAAGATATTACTACACGATGATTGTTACTTAGATACGGTGCAGGAGGATTCGGCTGGACAAATGTTCAAACAACGCGGGGAAAAGAGAGTTGATGTAGGTAGACTTAAACTCGAATTTTTTGGTTCTCTTCCGTTTTGTGTGGGTAAATACGCTTAGTTATTAGCTATTGAGGTCGGGACCCTTCGTGTTGGGATTGTTACTGCCCCGTTTCTCCCTTGGGGGAGAAACGGATTAGGCAAGGAAGAGGGGGTCAGAAGGGTCAAGGAAGCCATTTTCACATTGTTACACACTCAAAGTGTAAGAGATCCACAATTTTTTATTGGTAGAGAAATATCCCACTCCGTGAAATCTTATGTTCCCCTAATAAAATAAGAATGACGCCTTCGCATATTGTACTCCAACGAGACCAAATTCGACAAACCTCTGAGAAACTCTTCAACCACAGGAAAAGGAACAATAAACACAAAAACAAGCAACGAAACAACGACCGGAAAACAATGACGGCTATCAGCCTCAGGTTATTCTTAATAGAAAGACTCGACCCTCCCATAAAAGATCCCCAGAAATGATGGAAAAAATACCAGAAAAGTGTTGCTAACAACACCCCACCATGTATTATCCCTAAATTATTTCACCCCCCTCTTACAACACCCCACCAAAATATACAAATAAAACAAAGGCATTCCCACACCACTCATTTTCCGTCGTGGGATATCCCGCCTGATGAGCCCAGGAGGGCGAAACGGAAGAAATTACAATTGTAACCTTGGTAAGGGTCAAGAAAATAATCCTAATCGATTGCCCCATGCACCTTCCAAGAAGGCACTACGATTAGACGCATGAAGTTCAATTGGATGTCTCTATGATTTTCTGAATAGAGATATCAAGGACATACCCCACTTTTACTAGATGCACGAGTTGCTAGAGATCGCTATCGTCATAATATCTGCGAAGATCGGGGGAGAGGTCTCGGAGTATTTTGGTCAGTCTCCAATTCTTGGTCAGATAATAGTGGGAATGGTTCTCGGCCCATCGGCCCTGGGTCTTGTAGCATATGATGAAATGATAAAATTACTCGCGGAGTTCGGTATCATTTTCTTAATATTCATGGTGGGTCTTCAAACTCGTCCCAGGGACATCAAGGAGGTCGGTGTACCTTCAGGATTATTAGCTCTGGGTGGAGTTATTCTGCCTTTTCTCGGTGGAATAGGATCAGCTTTTTTCTTCGGGTTTCACTGGCAGGAAGGCCTTATACTCGGCGCTGCTCTTTCAGCAACCAGTGTTGCACTGACCGCTGGGGTACTAATGGATCTTGGGAGAATAAGAACCAAAGCCGCTGAGATGATACTGGCAGCAGCGGTGATAGACGATGTTATAGGACTACTGATCCTTACCATGACGATCGCAGTTCTGGGTGCCGGCGGCATGAACCCGATAATCAGCCTTCTTTACGCATTGATTTTCTGGGCGGTACTGTTCCCGGTGGGATGGAAAGCCGTCCCTATCATAACCAGCCGCTTGAGAAGAATGAAAACAGAGGGCGGGCTTTTCGTAATAGTCCTTGGCATACTTTTCTTATTTGCTTTCGCGGCCGAATCAACCGGATTGGCGGGTATCGTGGGTGCCTTTCTGATGGGAATGATACTTTCTGAGACACATGACAGTGATATGATAATGAAAAGCACCCTTCCCATCTACTATTTCCTGGCACCAGTATTCTTCGTATCAATCGGCATTCTTTTCGATATCTCGGTGCTACTCTCAGCCCCATTGATGGTTACAGTAGTAACAGTTGTAGCGATACTGGGGAAGATCGCAGGATCAGGTATCGGGACCATGATTTCAGGTGTCTCCGGCAAGGTCTCGCTTTTCATAGGGTTTGGCATGGTTCCGCGGGGAGAGGTTGCCCTGATTATCGCTGGTTTCGCGCGAACCTTCGAAACCGATGCCGGCAACCCTCTGCTGGGATCCGAACTTTTCTCAGTGATCACAGGAATGAGCCTAATAACCATCCTCGTGACACCATCGATCTTGAAGTTTATAGGTGATAATTACAGTGAGTATCTGGACAAGGTGAAATAGTTGTCGACTATACGCTGGCTGGGATTGAAAAGAGAAAGAGAGCTCTTCGATATCTGCCTCGAGCATTCAAGGGGAAGCAGGGAAGCAGCTAGGCTCCTGGGAATGGCTATCTCGGATCTGGTTGATGGAAAATATAACGAGCTTGAGAAGATCTCTGAAAAAATAATCCAGATGTCAAAGAATGCGGACACCATCGCCGCTGGGTTAAGAGACAAATTAGGGAGATCGAACCTTGACCCAACCTCGCGCCACGACATACTCGACCTAATATTCCATCTGGAGAAAGTAACAAACGGTATAGAGGCCTCCGCCTACAGAATGGAGATGGCGCAAGGATTGGTTGTCCCCCTACAACTAACAAATCTCCTAAAAGAGCTTGTAGAGGGAGTGATAAAAACCTCTGAGGTACTCGGTGAATCACTGGAAAAAGTTGCCTACGACTGGAGATCTGCCCTTGAAAAAGCTGAAAAAGTCAGAGAATGGGAAGAAAAAGTGGATCATGTGAGAAGAGAGTCCATGCGGCAACTCGTCGATATGAGCGATGATCTTGGAACATCAACATTCTGGAGACTAAGCGAGATAATAAAACACCTCGAAGACACAGCAGACTCAGCAGAGGAAACAGCAAACATCATCAACCTGATAATCGCATCCAGAAAATATTAGGAATACAAGAGTATCTTCAGTATAAGACAGGCCCATCCCTCTACAACCTCATAATCGCAATTCCACTGTTCTTCTTCTCAATCTGGATTTCCATCAAGGCAGTTATCCTGATGGGCCGGGAGGTCGGCTGGGACGTGGTCAAACTTCACTCCCCGATACAGTAAAATGATAGATCCGCTCGACAATCTCGGAAACCGTCATCCTCCCTTCAATCAGCTGGGAAAGAATCTTGACTCCAAGCTCATCCCCGATCTCCAGACCCTTCAGCCTGGACACTCCTTCCCTTACTCTCACCTTGAGTTGCTCAACATTCTCAATGTCGTCCGAACCCACCCGAAACACGAAAATATTATCGCCAATACGGCCTAATAAAGGCAGCGGCATTTCCCTTTCTGAAGATGACACTAGATGTCCCAAGAATAGCATATCTCGTCCTGATGGGATTCAACGAAGATCCTGCCCAGCAGATGAAAGAATCAATTCCTCTTCCTGTTACTCGGGATGATGATCCCCGAATCTGGCCCGAGCTGTTCCCCCTCTCTCAACCTCTCCTCGAGATAAGACCTCAGATATTTACACCCCTTCCTCCGAGAGAAAAGTGAAGTATTTGTCGGACCACCAACCCATCCAAACCCCGATATGGGCCCAGAACCTCGATCCGCAACCCACAATGAGCGATCAGGACACACGCTACCGTGCCCATTTATCCCCCGATAAGAAGATCTCCCTTAGCTCTTCCTAGGACAGCACCTTCTCATCCCGCAAAGTAGACCCAAACCAATAATGAAATGGGCCTGCCGGGATTTGAACCCGGGTGTGCACCTCCGCAGGGTGCCGTGCTCTTCGGCTGTTTGCATCCAAGCTACACTACAGGCCCATCGGGATGGACATGCTGGCGTTGATCATCGGGCCGATGGCGCGGACGATCTCGCGGGGATCCACGTCCTTGGAGCACTGGACCTCGCTCTCGAGGAGCCCGAGCCTCTTAACCCTGACCACGTGACCCGAGTTGCCGCTTCTCTGAATTGCGTTTTTAATCTTTCTCCGCGTCTCTCCCACGACGTATATCCTGTTCCGCCCCCTTCCTATCCGCCTGGCCTGGGAGTTGGTGAGCCTGCCCTCGATCTCTCCCCGACCCCTGTCCACCTTGAAGATCCTCACGTCCATTGGCAGGTAATCGATTATCCCCAGCCGCTGGGACATCCTCTTTATCGACACACTGCCCCTTATTCCCAGGTGCTTTTTCAGGGAGAAGATTGGTATCAGGGCGTCCACCGGTCTATCGCCCTCAACCACCACGCCAACATCGACGTAAATCCCGTAGCCCACCTTTCCAAGGTCCACGACCTTTCCCTTCCTCACATCACCGTGATCTATCCCGTCCAGGAAGGTTACCCTGCCGATGACGGACTCGAGGTACCTCTCGGCGACAACCTCGTCGGGTCCTTCCAGTGAGACGGTGGCCCAGTCCCGGGTGGCCCTCGATATGGATGTTATTCTCACGTCCAGATCCATGAGGTCCCCGAGCATCTCGGCCAGGCTGGCCTTTGCTTCACGATGGTTTCGGTATATCTTCTCAAGTACCGTTATCTTCCTCAACCGTATCACCGACCACCCTCTCGACCTCTCGTCCGAGGTCAGAAATTCTGCGGAAAATCGGGCTCTCAGTTCCGAATTTCCTCGCGAAGGCCTCAAGGCCCTCCTCGAAGGTCAGCACGCCGTTCCATACCAGGTTATCGGCATGTGTTATAATCTTCTCCTCCAGGGTTCTGGGTACGTAGTCCCCCGGTGGCAGGCCCGCCTCCCCGGCACGGTTCGCTGGAATTCCCCCACCGATATGTCTTTCGCAAACGCGGGCCAGGGACTCGACATCCTCCCCGGTGAACATCTCACGGCACACGGGTGTATCCCTGAGGATGCTACCGCCCTCCACTCCGTGGCGAATTGAGTGCGTCCTGGACCTGCCTATATCGTGGAGCAGAGACCCGGTTTCCACCAGCCAGAGATCCACCCCGAGATCCCTGCCCATTGCCCGTCTGGCCATGTCCATGGCAACCCCCGCCACCCGCTCCGAGTGTGATACCACCTCGGGGGGCACATCAAGCGTGGCTAGCAGTTCCATAACTGCCGGGCGGGATGGTCTCATTCGGATTCTCCGACGAGTTCCACCCTGATCTGCTCGATCCTCGTCTTCAGGCTCAACACTATTGAGGAGTTATCGTGGTGTTCGAGCATGGATCCACAGTTGGGGCACTTGAAACCGTTATCGGCCGCGACCTCGAAGGTAAACCTTGAGCAGTTACCGGCCTTGCAGACGAAGAATATGTTCTGCTCCTCGTAATCCAGCCTGGACCTGAGTACCTCGAGCTCCTTCTGTTTCTGGCCCTCCAGTACCCGGTCCTTGCCTTCAGAGTCCATCCTCCAGTGGTAGATGAACCACCCGGTCTTGGGGTCCCTGGACCTGCGGTAGAAAGCGAGACGGAAATCATAGAGGCGGTAGAGGGAGCTCCTGACGTCGTTAATCCTGTAGCCGGTTATCTTCGAGATCTCCTCGTCCGTAAGCTCCCGGGAGGATATGGTGTTGGCAACCTGAAGCACCTCCTGACCGAGGTTGGCCTTTATGTATTCCCCTAAATCCTGCTCCAAGGTCAAAGTCCTCGGCGTTAAGCTGTTCTTACAGTATTACGGCGTTAAAAATATTTAAATGTTGCCAATTAGGCTTTTTATGACTAAATAAAGCTTTATAGACCTTATTTTGGCTTAAAGAGGCCTCTGGAATCATGGTTTTTAATATGAAGGTTGAAATTCTTAGATTGGGTCACAGAAAACTCAGGGATGCGAGGATAACTACGCACGTGGCCCTTACGGGAAGGGCCCTAGGCGCGAGCCGCATGTACCTGTGCGGGGAGAATGATCCCAACGTAGGAAGATCCGTGAAGAGGGTCTGCGAGAGCTGGGGAGGGTCCTTCGACGTGGTCTACCGTGAGGACTGGCAGCACCTGCTCAAGTCCTACGCAGGGGTAAAGGTCCACCTAACCATGTACGGATTACCCCTTGAGGATCGTATGCCCGAGATCCGTGACGGATCAGCTGATCTGCTGGTTGTCGTCGGCTCGGAAAAGGTTCCCGGGAAGGTCTACGAGCTCGTTGACTACAACATATCGGTGACCAACCAGCCCCACTCCGAGATAGGTGCACTTGCGCTGTTTCTCGACAGGCTCCTCGGTGGGAGCGAACTTCACCTGGACTTCCCCGGGGGTAAACGCAGGATAATTCCACAGGGCCGTGGCAAGAACGTCGTCAAGCTTGAATGATTCTACTTATTGAGGTACTGCTCAATAAGATCGTCGCTGACCTTTTCGAAACCTCCCGTCTCGGACCTGATCAGGGCCATCTCGACGTTCTCCTTCGTTACATCGCCCTCCATCGTGGATTCGATGGTTTTAAGGGCCAGGGCGATGGCGTCGTCGAGGGTCTTGACGGAACCGTACTCCTTCTCCAGGATGTCGTTCGCTGCCTTGTTGTTCTGGCCGATTGCCTTCGCCTTGTACTCGTAAAGTGCCCCGCTCGGGTGTGTGACGTAGACCTGTGGCCCGGTGTCGTCAATCCCGGCTATCAGCAGGGATGCTCCGAAGGGCCTTATTCCGCCGTACTGGGTGTACATCTGCTTGTGGTCACCGATGCGCTTGGCGAGCTCGTCAACGCTTATCGTCTCTGTGTAGGTGAGCCTGTAGACCTGGCAGTCCAGCCTGGCCTTGTCCACCAGAACCCTTGCGTCTCCGATAAGGCCCGAAGTTGCCGTCCCGATGTGGTCATCGATCTTGAAGATCTTCTCGTAGGACCTCGGCTCGATGAGGGGGCTGGCGAACCTCTTCTCGACCAGAAGTACTATGCCCTCCGGGCACTTGATCCCTATGGCCGTGGCGCCCTTCTCTATCGCCCTCTCCGCGTACTCAACCTGGTAAAGCTTACCATCTGGGCTGAAAACGGTTATTGCACGATCGTATCCCATTGCTCCTTCTGGCATGAAAGCCACGTGATCACCTCAATACCTCTGCTCCGGGATGGTTTTCAGGACCTCATCCAGCCTGTCCCTCTCCAGAGCCATGTACCCGTCCTTGTTGATTATCACGGCCTCGATGGAATTTCCTGTGGCCGCGTCCCTCTGGAGGGCTGCCTTCAGACTGGCAACTGCCAGCTGGATGCCCTCCTCCTCGGACAGGTCCGGGTTGTACCTGTTCTCCAGGAGGCCGTAGGCAACAGGAGAACCGGAGCCGGTGGCCCCGACCTTCTCCTCGGATAGCCCACCCCAGAGGTCGATCATGTAGATGCTCGGTCCCTTCGAGTCGTGGCCTCCCATCATCAGCTGAACGAGGTATGGGAAGTACCTCTGCCCGTGGATGATGTTCGCGGTGAGGTTTGCCAGGGCCTTCACGGAGATCGGTCCCTTTGTCCTCATCCTGAATAACCTTGCCTCTGCCCTGAGAAGATTGACAAGAGACTGGGTGTCCCCAACAGCACCTGCCGTTGTCAGGCCGATGTGGGGCTCGATCTCGAATATCTTCTGGGCCCTCTTGCTTGCTATGAGCGTTCCGGCCGTGGCACGGGTGTCCGCGGCGAAAATAGCGGAATCGTCACAAACCAAGCCAACCGTGGTGGTTCCCTTACGACGTAATTCCTCAATGTCCTTCATGTGCTATCAAAACCTAGTAGCATCTCGAACGGATAGAAAACCTAGAACTCAACCCGATTTTGTGCTTTAAATGTTACCCATTTCTACTCTGGTTCTCGACGGGTGACCCTCAACCGTAGGCAACTGGCGGTTTGATAAGACTATTAAGTCCTGCGGAGGGACCCGGTTCTCGAGGTCAACAGGTTTGTCCGGTCTCAACACCTTCCTCTCCATGCTAGCCCTGATCATCATAGTGTCCTACATAGGCGCAGGCCTGAGCTCCACCTACCTTCAGATGGGGAAACAGCTCGGCGTTATCCAGCTCGTCGGACCTATCTATACCTTCGGGGATATTACCGACCAGATAGGGTACGCCGAGGATGATCCCAGGATCAAGGGCCTGGTGCTCTTCGTCAACAGCCCTGGGGGCGGTGCCTACGCTTGCATGGAGGTTCGCCGCTACATCGAGAACATGAGCAAGCCAAACATCGCCGTAATCGACGAGGTGGGCGCATCGGGGGCCTACTACATTGCATCGGCGGCCGATGAGATAATGGCCCACGCGAATACCCTCACCGGCTCGATAGGGGTGATATCAGTGTGGGAGGATTACAGCGTCTGGCTGGAAAACGAGGGCGTCAAGTACCACGTCTGGAAGAGCGGCGAGGCCAAGGACCTCTACGAGCCCTGGAGGTCTCCTACAGCAGAGGAGAACGAGACTATCCAGCAGAACCTGGATGAGATCTACGACACCCTGGTCCGGGACATTGCCAGGGGCAGGCCCAACCTCACCGTTGATGAGACCCGGAAGGTCGCGAACGGCTCAATTTACACCGGGATCGAGGCCCTCGACCTGGGCCTGGTGGACGAGCTCGGTGATTACAGGCAGGCATTGAAGAGTGTTGCATCACGTGCAGACACCAACAGGTATCTCACAAGGGACCTGGCCCTGAGCGACAGGGAGGTCCTGGCCGATCTCTTCATTTCCTATCTCGTGTCCGGGGTCACCATCCTGGTGGCGATTTCACTGGCGACGATCGGGATACTTAAGATGTCCACCCGGAGGAGGGAGCGAGCGGAGATCGAGCGTTCCCGGCTTCGTGGAGTCTAGCGGGGTTTTTATTGAAACGCGAGATAGTTCTGAGCACATCCCAGAGCAAGAGGCTGATAGGCATGGGGCTGGCCCGCTGGCCACCAATAGTGGAGAGGCTGGATAGGGGCATGATCCTCATAACCAAGGGCACCACCAACCGCTACGTCGCGGAGGAGATCCTGGGCGAATCCCTCGTGGAGCACCGTTTCGCATGGGGCCTCGTCGTCCCCCCCGGGACCCCTAGGCACGGGGAGGACATCCCCGAGATAGTCATCGTCGACGGGAAGAGGACCGAGATGGAATATGGCGAGGCCGTTGACCTGCTATCTCCGGGTGACATATACCTGAAGGGAGGCAATGCACTTAACTACCCGACCAGGACCGTGGGGGTTCTCTCCTCAAGCCCTATCGGGGGCACCATTGGACGCTCGATGCCCAGGGTTATAGGCAGCCGCGTCAGGCTGGTTATCCCCGTGGGGCTTGAGAAATGCGTGCCGGGTCCCATCGAGGAGATTTCCCGGTGCATGAACGATCCCGGTGCCGGGACCAACGGGTCAACGATGTACACCATCAGAGGAGAGGTATTCACCGAGATCGAGGCCCTGAGTGTCCTGACCGGGGCTAAGGCGACACACGTGGCCTCGGGCGGGGTTCTGAGTTACGAAGGCGCGGTTCGACTCGTCGTCACCGGGAACGAGGAGGAGATCCGGAGGTTCGAGAACGTCGAGAAATCCCTTGAGGACGAACCGCCCTACGATTACCGGAAATAAGCGGCGGAAAACACAATACATAAATAATACAAGCCTTCCATCTGGCAACATCCCAGGAGGGATAAAGATGCCCCACATAGTTTTCGACACAGAGCTTGACTTCGCCTATGCAAAATCCGAGATAAGGGATCACATCAAGGAATACACCATGGGAAAGGAGGCCAAAGAGAAGGGCTTCGACGTCAAGATGTGGCAGGTCCTGGTCGAGGTCGATGATGAAGCGATCCCGATCCTCGAGGAAAAGGACATAGGTAATTGGGCTCCCCTGAAGGAGTAGGAACCTAGATGGAGGAAGAGGAACTTCTCTCCCTCTTGAGGGAGAAGTTCGGAGATGCCCTCGTTAGGAGGGGTAAAGACCTGGCCGAGGGAGGGGTACGCCTGGACAGGGACCACAGGATGATCAACCCCGGGAAGGGCGTGTTCAGGGATTTCGGCATGGCATCGATCCAGAGGAGCGAGTCAAAGGTACAGTTCGACCTGGAATCCCTAGTCCCCCAGTGCATGTCATGCGGCCTATCAGCGGGAACCGTCTGCCACCACAACATCGCCGTCCTGATAGCAGCCAACCGCCAGGGTTTCCTCTCCGACGAGCAGGTCCGCAAGATGTCAGGTTCCATCTTCGGGGTCAGGGAGCGGGGCGCCCAGGCCGCCAGGAGGGTCTGTCCGAACTGCAAGCAGCCCCTGGAGATCACGTCCCAGGTCATATGCCCTAAGTGCGGCCGTGGAGTCTGCAGAGACTGCTACATGGGCGAGCATGGCATGTGCAACAGGTGCTACGACATCAACGTGATGGGTAACAAGCCCAAGGTCGGCCTCGGTAATGTACTGAGCGGCCTGTTCAGGAGAAAGAAGTGAGACTCCCAAAAACTATCGCTTCTTGGACCTGCCACCAGAGGGCGGTGCCAGGACTATGACCGCTATCAATACTACCACTCCAGCGGCGCCTCCCACGAATATCCAGGGGAACTGGAGCTTCACCTCGAGGTTGTAGTTCGTGGTTATGTTCGCGGACCCCGATGCGGAGTATATCCCCTTCAGCGCCCTGAAGTCGTAGGGCCCGAACAACTCGCGATCAGGCTCCGAGGGCTTGAATGGATTGACCGTGACGTCGGCCACGCTGAGGAGAAACTGGACAATACCATCGTCGTTGGTGGTCCCGTTGGCCACGAGCTCCTTGTCCGGGTCGAGGACCTTGACGAGGGCCCCAGAAACCGGATTCTCATTACCGGAAACGACGCGGATCTTGACGTGTCTCTTGATACTAACGCTAGAACCGGAAACGGTATTCACCCTGTTTATATCCAGGACGGAGTCCGTTATCAGAACGTCAGAGTTGTCCCTGGACTCGACCTGTATCTGGTCGCCGATGATGTACTCACCATCCATGGAAATCGTCGAGCCGTTGGAGGCGTAGATGACGTAGTAGCTGCCCTCGTAGTAATTCCCCGAGGTCTCGACCATCCCGGTCCTCGTTACGATCAGCCCACCCATCCCCGTCAAATTCACGGTGTTATTGATGAAACTGACCAGTTCGCATCCCCTTATCACCACCTGCCTGTCCGTGTTGTTAGTGAAGATGTTACCCTGGATCACCCCGTTCGATTCCTCGAAAAGCAGTCCGGTTGAGCACCTGGTCACGGTGTTATCCCTGAAAACCACGTTCTCACAGCCCTCGAACCTTGGACCGAACCCCATCGCATCGATGAACTGCGAGCCCTCAACCACCGGGTCATCTGACGTGACCCTGAACCCGCCGATCCACACGATTCCTACGGTTGTTCCGAATATGTACTCGAACCTGGAGCCGGATATTTCTACGGAACCATTCGAGTAAAACACGAACCCATTGCTTTCGTTGACCGTGGATATCCACGAATTCTCCACCTTTATCCTTCCCCCCTGCTCGACGAAGATACCCCTGTGAGAGGTGTTGGTGGAGTTGAATATCAGGGTGGCTCCGGTGATCGTCAGGTATCCGCCGCTCTCAACCGTGATGTTACCTTCCCAGATGGTCGTCCCTGTGAGCGTCTGGGCGTCATCCACGACCCAGTCACCCCGGGCCGTTGATCCCTGGCAAAAAACGGGGCATAGGAGGCATGAAAAAATCAGGAACGCTGCCGGTATCCCGATTCTGGTAACCTGAGACATCCCGACTTGGGGCCTTTCGTGCCTCAAAAATGTGTTGTGGAAGGAACTGGAAGCATTTTTCCAGTGGAGTGGAAACCAACACATGATGCCAAAAGTACTTGCCTGCAGAGTACTCTCCCGCGAACTCGATAAACTCTCGCCCGACATTACTTACGATTGCTTCGAGCCGAGGTGTCACATGCTCAGAACCTCGAAGTTCGTCGAATACGTTGATTCCATGCTGAAGGACCACCAGGCTCTGATCTGCGGTGATTGCGGGGGGCTCGCCGAGCTGTCGAGGGCCAGGGGTGTGGGAATCCCACCTGCAACCGACTGCATCGAGCTGCTCCTCGGCGGCAATAGGAGAGAGCCCCGCGTGCTTTACCTCACAGACGGGTGGCTGGAAAACCTCGACCAGATATTCGGCCTGGTTAGGCTGCCTAAGGGGGCCCGAAAAAGCGCCCTCGGGTCCATCCTTTCCTCCATAGATAAGGTCGTGTATATCTCGACCGGCGCCGCTGGCTCGAGGGAAGATGAGGCGAGAGAGCTCGCAAACCTCCTGGGATGCGAATTTTCCACGGTTGATGGCAATCTCTCGGGGATTTCCAGTTTCCTGGAGGATCTCGATTGATCCCCCGAGGCATGGTTGCCCTGGACCTTGACGGGGTCCTGATAAGGGATGAAAGCAGCTGGGGAATTTACCACAAGGCGATGGGGACCACCGGTGGACAGAGGGATATAAACATGCGGGACTTCTTCTCCGGCAAGATCGACTACGGGACCTGGGCAATGAGGGACGCTGCCCTTTGGAAGGGAAGGAGCATCGAGCCAGTCCGCCGGGCCCTCCCCCAAATTAACCTAACCGAGGGGGCCTTGGATCTCGTGGAAGGGCTTCGCTCCACAGGGGTTCTCCCCGTCATCATCAGCACCGGCATTTCGGAGATCGCCAATCGAGCCGGGGACCTGCTTGGAATCGACACCGTCGTTTCAAACGAGGTCGAGGTTCTGGATGGAAAAGTCACTGGAAGGGTGAGAATCCACTGTGGTTTTGGCGAGAAGGGATCGCTGGTCAGGGAGATGGCCGAAAGGGCCTCGATTCCAATCGGCCGGTGCGCAGCCGTCGGAGATGCAGAAAACGATCTGCCCATGTTCCGGGCAGTTCCCCTCTCGATAGCCTTCAACCCCAGATCTGAGGAGGTTGCCCGGGCCGCTACAGTCGTCGTGAGGGATAGAACCCTTCACCGGGTTAGGGAAATCCTAGTTGAGCACCTGGGCCAGGTCAAGAGGTGTATTCGGAGTTAATCCTGACGTACTCGTAGGAGAGGTCACAGCCCCAGGCCCTTGCCCCATGCTCTCCGATGCCCATCTCCACGATAATGCTGAAGTTCTCCCCGGAGAAAAATCCCCTGGCCTCCTCGTTCTTCTCCTCGGATATCTGGCAGCCGTCCCTTACCCACTCCATTGACCTGGAGCCCGTTGACAGGGATATTCCCAGGGCATCTGGATCCAGCTTTGCTCCAGAATATCCCGCGGCCGCAACTATCCGGCCCCAGTTCGGATCGGAGCCGAAAATTGCGGATTTGACCAGGTTAGAGCCCGCCACGGCCAGCGCCACAGCCCTGGCATCCCCGGCACTGGCCGCACCCCGGACCTCAACCTCGAAACACCTGCTGGCGCCCTCGGCGTCGGAGACCAGGCCTCTGGCCAGCCGGATGCAGAGCTCCGTTAGGGCCTCCTCGAAGAGATCATAGGAGACTTCGCCCCTTTGGATTCTGGGCGACCCCGAGGCCCCGCTGGCCATGACGAGTAGCATGTCGTTTGTGCTCTGGTCGTTATCTACCGTTATCATGTTGAAGCTCTTGCCGGCGGCCCTTTCCGTGATTTCCCCCAGGTCCCCGGGATCAACAGCGGCATCAGTGGTTACCACGCAGATCATGGTTGCGAGGTTGGGGTGTATCATGCCCGCCCCCTTCGCCATGCCGGCTATCACGATCTCTTTGCCTCCAATCTCGATGCCCACGGCGGCCTCCTTTGGGACGGTGTCCGTCGTCATTATCGCCCTCGAGGAGTTTTCGCCGGCCTCCCTGGAGCCCGAGAGGGAGGGGATGACCTCCCTCAGCCCCGAGAGTATCCTTTCAACCTCAAGCGGCCTTCCGATGACCCCGGTGGAAGAGACGAGGACCTCCTCGGGTTCCGCATCCAGGAGCGCCGAGGCCTCCATGATTACCCTCCGGGCATCCTCGATCCCCCTTTTACCGTTGCAGGCGTTTGCGTTCCCCGAGTTGATCACGACCGCCCTGATTCGCCCCCCGCTGGCCTCCATATTCTCCATGGAGACCATGACCGGGGCGGCCTTTACAGCGTTCTGTGTGAATAGGGCGGCACAGCTCGCGTTTCCCGGGCACTCGACCACGGTCAGGTCCATTCCCTGCTTCTTGAGGCCCGTCCTCGTGGATCCTGCCCTGAAACCCGAGGGCGAGGTCACACCTCCATCGAACCACTTCAAGACATCACCTCAGGGGTAAAGGCCCGGGGCCCCCAGCGCCCTCGTCTCTGGAAGGCCCATCATGATGTTCATGTTCTGAACAGCCTGTCCCGATGCCCCCTTTGTCAGGTTATCGATTGCAGAGACAACGACCAGCCTGCCGGTTCTGCGGTCCAGCTCCATCCCTATATCGCAGTAGTTTGAGCCAACGACGCCCAGGAGCCCCGGCACCTCATCCCTGATCCTGACGAATGGCGAGTCCGAGTAGAACTGCTCGAATGCCCCGCGGAAGTCCAAACCCGGGTCATCCGGGAAGACGTGGCAGGTGGTCAGGATCCCCCTGGAGATGGGAACCAGGTGGGGCGTGAAGCTAACCCTTACCCTGTTTCCCGAAATGAGGGAAAGCTCCTGATCAATCTCGGCGATGTGTCGATGATCGGTTACCCTGTAGGGCTTTACCGCACCCGCCACCTCGGGGTGGTGGGTGAAGTCAGTTGGCTTTTTCCCCGCTCCAGAGCTCCCGGACTTTGAGTCGATGACGATCCTCCCGGTCTCAACCAGGCTCGCCTCCAGCAGGGGCGCCAGTGCCAGAATCGCGCCCGTCGGGTAGCAACCGGGGTTAGCGACCAGCCTTGCCCCCACCGTCTGGTCCCGGTGCAGCTCGGGGAGCCCGTACACCGATTCAAGTTCGGGGCTCGTGTGCTTTACACCGTAGACCTCCTCGTAGACCCCCCTGTCGTTGAGTCGGTAGTCCGCCGAGAGGTCCACTACCCTCGAGTTTCCCAGGATGTCTGGGACCATTCCCATGGCCTGGGTGTGGGGAACGCAGATGAAGATCAGTTCAGAGTCCAGGTACATGCCGGGCTCGGGCATCTCGTAGCTGAGATCGGTCCCGGTCACGTTCGGGAGCCTCCCTGAAACCGGGGTGCCAGCCAGCTCCCTTGATGTCACGTGTAGGACCTCAACGTCCCCGTGCATGCCAAGTATCCTGAGAAGCTCGGCACCAGTGTAACCGCTTCCACCGATTATCGATACTCCAAAAACCATAAAGACTAACTCCCTTTGCTCAGTCCGAACGCAGGTAGTCCTCCAGCAACCTTATCGCGCAGAGATCGGAGCACATGCTGCAGACCCTGGGGTCATGTGAGGGCCTCCCGGTACGACGGTTCTCGAACTCCTCCCGGTCGATCGCCAGCTCCCTGTGCCCCTCCCAGTCCAGGTTGCCCCTGGCCCTCGAGATTTCGTCATCCCAGTCACTGCTCCCTCCCCTGCTGATGTCAGCCGCATGGGCGGCTATCCTGGCGGCGATAACCCCCCTCCGGATATCGTCTACTGTGGGCAGGCAGAGGTGCTCCGCCGGTGTTACGACACACAGGAAATCAGCCCCTGCCCTTGCCGCTATCGCTCCTCCGATCGCCCCGGTGATGTGGTCATATCCCGGGGCCACGTCTGTCACAAGGGGTCCGAGCAGGTAAAATGGGGCTCCGTCGCAAAGGACCTTCTCCATTCGGACGTTTGCCTCTATCTGGTCCATCGGGACGTGACCCGGGCCCTCAACCATCACCTGTACGTCCCGCTCCCGGGCTCGCTTCACGAGCTCGGAGGAAACAAGGAGCTCGTCGATCTGTGCCACGTCCGAGGCGTCATGGATGCAGCCTGGCCTGAGTCCGTCGCCCAGGCTGATGGTAAAATCATGCCTCTCCGCCAGTTCCAGAACATAATCGTAGTTGCTGTAGAGGGGGTTCTCCCTGCCGGAGTGGAGGATTGATGCCGCAATGAACGCCCCTCCCCGGCTCACGGCCCCCAGCAGCCTCCTTGATTTCTTCAGCGACTTCACCGTGTCCCTGGTAACGGCCGCGTGCAGTGTGAGGAAGTCGACCCCGTCGGAGGCGTGCTTCTCAATCGCGGTGAATATGTGGTCCTCGTCCAGGTCGACGATGCTGCCCTCCCGCCGCTGGGCCTCCACCACTGCATCATAGACGGGCACCGTGCCCAGGGGGCAGTCCAGCTCCCTGATTATGCGCCTCCGCAGCGAGTCAAGGTCGGACCCGGTGCTCAAATCCATTATCGTGTGGGCCCCGCAAGATAGAGCCGCTTGTGCCTTGGCCATCTCGTCGTCCAGGTCGCTAATGTCCCTGGAGCTCCCGAGGTTGGCATTGACCTTCACAGACATGCCCTCGCCGATGGCCACTGCCCTCACGTTGGACCTGGCGACATTTCTTGGAATCACAACCCTTCCAGTAGCAACTAGCCTGGAGAGCTTGGCCGCAGAGACCCCCTCCGCCTCTGCAAGCGCTGTCATCTCCGGTTCCAGACCTGTCCTCCTTGCCCTAGTAACGATGGTTGCCAAGATCATCCGCCCGTCATCCGGCATTCCCCGTAACTCCCGGCTCCCGGGGAAATTCAGACTCGTGATTGGGTGGACAACGATAAAAATGCGTCCCCGGCGAAGTCTGGGGAAATCTGGGGATACTGCCACGGTGGTGGATCAGATTATTAATTGAAAGGAGCACACCCATGGCATTGGCTGGAAAAAGCAACGGTCTCAGGGTGAAATCGAGGGACGGCGAGGAGGTCAAGGAGGTACTCCTCTCGTCAGGCCTTCTTGATACCGGGAAAAGGGTATCCAGGTGCGGTGATTACGTGTTTTTCCCCGTTACCGAAGAAAAAATCGACCTCAATGGGCTCGGTATTTCCGGGGAACTTGTCAGGAGGGACTTCGATGAACTGCGGAGGAGACCCAGGGACATCAGGGAGGCCCTTTCCTCCGTGCTGAGGGGCCCGGAGCTGTCACTCGTCGGCAGCTCCTACGACATCATCGGGCGGATAGCCGTGATTGAGCTGGCCGGTGAACTTCAGGCGAGGGCTGGCGATATCGGAGCCGCGCTCCTGAGGTGGCTGCCCGTCGACACCGTGGCGATGAAAACCTCACCGACCTCAGGTGAGGGTCGTGTCAGGGGTCTCAGGGTAATAGCTGGCTCGGAAACGCTCGAGACCGTTCACGTCGAGAACGGTTTGAGGTTCAAGCTCGATCTCTCCAGGGTCTTCTTCAACCCGCGACTTTCCGGTGAGCGGTCCCGGGTCGCGAGGTCCTGTTGCGAAGCCTCAACCATTATCGACATGTTCGCCGGGGTTGGTTCGTTCTCGGTAAGTATCGACAGGGACTGCCCCGGGAAGGGCCCGGTCATCATCGCCATCGATAGTAACCCCCATGCCTACGGCTGCCTCGTGGAGAACGTCCAGTTAAACAGGGCATGGAAAATCAAACCCGTGCTGGGAGATTCCATGGAGGAGGTACCCCGCATCGCAGGGGAGGTTGGCAGGGTCGACAGGATCATAATGAACCTGCCCAAGGATTCCCACAGGTTTCTCGGCATCGCCGCTGAAGCCCTAGAAGAATCCGGGGTAGTACACTACTACCGGCTCCTCCCCCGGGAGGGGGCCCGTGAGTTGGTCGAGGGAGAGCTCTCCCGCCACGGGAAGTTCCGTGTCGAGGTTTTCCGGGAGGTCGAGGGGTACTCCCCGTCAAGAAGCATCTACGTCGCCGATTCAAGGCTCCTGGCCCGCACCTAGAGAACAAGGTAGATGCTAATGGCCGCCAGCCCGCCAGCGAGGGTTGAAATCAGGTTGACCTGGGAGTTTGACATCTTTCCCTTCAGCTCAAAAATCGCCCCCAGAATGCTATCGACGGTGCTACCGACAATGCCACCCACCGCGCATATCAGAACCACGGAGACTATGCTCCACTCGGCCTTGGTCTCGATTCTCATTGACCACGCGAAAAATCCAACGATCAGGCACCCGACCAGACTCGCAGCCGTGCCCAGGAGCGAAACTCCGCCGTGGGTGCCCGGCTTCACCCTCTTCAGGTTGGTGATGAGCCAGGGATCGCTTTGGCTGGTCATCCCGATCTCGCTAGACATGGTGTCCGCCATCGCGGTCGATATAGCTCCCAGGTATCCTGCGACGAATATTGCTCCTGGTGAGATGAACTCGGAGATCACGAAGAGGAGTGGTGACATTCCGTTGGCCATGACGTTCTGCCAGGACCGGGCCCCAAGCCTCTCCTCAGCAATACCCATGGCCCTCTTCGCCTTGAACTTGTACCTCGTGGCGGCAACGCCGACAACGAAGAACACCAGAATGAGCACCAGCCAGGGAACCCCCACCATGAGAATGATCGTCATGCCAATTACCCATGAGGCAACGGCTCCACTGCGATTTAGGGCACCCTTCCTGTGGCCGACAACAGCGAGAATTGTGCAGAAGGTCAGGCCGAGAAGGAGTCGTATAGTCATTTCTTCGGTGAAAAACCCGAAGATGTCCACCAATTTACCCTACAACCGTGAAGAATTCTCCCGAGAAGACACATATAAAGGTTTTTCGAAGATGGTTTCGATGGAATGAGACATGCAGACCTCTATTTCCGATAAAACAGGAGATGGGGTCAAAATTGGCCTTGAATGCCACGTACAGCTCACGAAATTGAAAACCAAACTTTTCTGTGGCTGTTCTGCCGATTACAGGGACCGAGAGCCCAACACCTCCGTTTGCCCCGTTTGCCTGGGTCTTCCGGGCACACTGCCCGTACCAAACAGGAAAGCGTTCGATTTTGCGATGATGATCTCCAAGGCCCTGAATTGTGATATCGCGCGGCTTTCTTCCTTTTACAGGAAGAATTACACGTACGTTGACCTCCCGAAAAACTACCAGATATCCCAGTACGAGGCCGCAGACGGGTCCAGGACGCTCGCCCGTAACGGGTACCTCACCCTCAAGGTAAACGGGGAGAACAAGAGAGTCGGGATCTGGAGGATCCAGCTGGAGGAGGACCCCGGACGGAACGTCTTCAAGGGCTCCATCACCACATCCCCCGAGACCCTAGTTGACTACAACAGGAGCGGCGTTGCCCTCTGCGAGATCGTGACGGCCCCCGACATCAACTCGCCCAGGGAGGCCAGGCTCTTCGCCCAGAAGCTGAGGAGCATCGTGGAACACCTCGGCGTCACCGACGGCGGACTCCAGGGCTCCATGAGGTTCGATGCCAATATATCCGTTGGAGGGGGCAAGAGCGTCGAGATCAAGAACATAACCAGCTTCAAGGCCGTCCAGAAGGCGCTGAGCTTCGAGATCAGCAGGCAGAAGAGCCTCAGGAACCGGGGAGCCCAGGTCAACCGTGAGACCCGTCACTATGACGAACTGAGGAAGATCACCGTATCACTCAGGACGAAAGAGACGGAGGAGGACTACCGGTATTTCCGGGACCCCGACCTGATGCCGATAAGGATCGGGGAGGACGCGATCGATGCCATCGCAGGGGAGATGCAGGAGCTCCCGGATGCAAGGGCAGAGCGCTTCGCCACCCAGTATGGCCTCCCCGAGTACGACTCCGGCGTCCTCACCTCCAGCAAGGTACTCGCGGACTTCTTCGAGGAGTGCGTGGAACTCCACGAGAATCCAAAGAAGGTCGCGAACTGGCTCATGACGGAGCTTTTAGGATACCTCAACGAGAAGGGACTTGAAATCGAGGACCTCAAGACCACCCCCGGCCACATCGCGGCCCTCCTCAAGTTAATAGATGACAAGACGATCAGCGGGAAGATCGCCAAGAGGGTCATGAGGGAGATGCTTGAAACGGGCGCCCGGCCGGATGAGATAGTCCGGGCACGTGGCCTGACGAAGATAGCCGACCGGGAGGAGCTGGCAGGAGTCGTCGAGTCGGTTTTCGAAGAGTTCCCGGATTCCGTCAGCGATGCAGTTAAGGACCCCAAGGCGGCCAACTACCTGGTTGGGCAGGTAATGAGGAAGACCATGGGAAGGGCCGACCCGGAGAAGACAAACAAGCTGGTCCGGGAAAGGCTGGAGCAGGTCGGCGCCCGTTGAAATTCCCGGCCGATAGAGTTTTCAACCCGGCCCGGGCTCTGAAGAAAGGGTCATGAAATGAAGAGGGCAATGAACGCCTGGGGATTTCCCGGCGGGATGGATCTAGACGGGATGATAGAGCTGGCCGCGGACGCAGGATTCGATGGGATCGAGCTTGCCATTTCCGAGGACGGCCTGCTCTCCCTGGATACCGACCTGAAGACGGTGAGGTCCTACAGGGAGAAGATCGAGAGCGCCGGACTGGAGGCGCCGAGTATTGCCAGCGGACTGGGCTGGCGGTACCCTCTCTCGTCACCTGACGGGGAGCTGGTCAAGAAGGGTCTTACCGGAATAGAGAGGAGTCTCGAATTCGCCGCAGAGCTGGGGGCCAGGACGGTGCTGGTCGTCCCCGCAACGGTAACCGAGGAGGTCGGGTACGCGGAGGCATACCGGAGGTCCCAGGAGGGCCTGGGCAAGCTGGCCCCCAGGGCAGGGGACCTGGGCGTCAACATCGGGGTGGAAAACGTCTGGAACAAGTTCCTGCTCAGCCCCCTGGAGTTCAGGCGGTACATCGAGGAGCTGAACAGCGATTTCGTGAAGGCCTACTTCGACGTCGGGAACATCCTGGTCTTCGGATACCCCCAGGACTGGATAAGGATCCTCGGCGACCTGATATCCTGCGTTCACGTGAAGGATTTCAAGACCAGGGTGGGCAACATCAATGGATTCACCCACCTCCTCCAGGGTGACGTGAACTGGCCCGAGGTGATGGCGGCGTTCAGGGAGATCGGTTACGACGACTACCTGGTAGCCGAGCTTGGCTCATTCACACACGCCCCGGCCAAGATGCTCTATGACACCGCATCAAGCCTCAGGGAGATCATCTCCCTCTAGTCCCCCGGGAGGGGGCGAGAGCCCTGACGAGCTCCTGGCCTGCGTGAGCGCGGCGGGAGGCATATTCCCCCTGCCGAGGAGAATCGCCCACGGGCGGGGAGTCCACCACCTGGTGGTCAGGGTCCTGGCCTTCAACCGGGAGGGAGAGTACCTGGTTCAGTGCCGATCCGATAAAAAGGAAAGCTGCCCGGGGTTCTACACCGACTCGGCCTCCGGCCACGTCTCCTTCAGCCTGGGACTTCTGTTTCGGCCCGAAGGGGTCCTCCTGGGGGAATCCACAAGAGAGCTGGAGGAGGAGATTGGACTCACCCCCGTCCGGGGAGAGGAGGGTGAACTCATCAGGCCCTTCTCCGTTCCCAGGTGCTCCCCGGAGGCATTCGAGACCTCCCACTGCTTCGTTGCGGGCGTCCAGGGCGAGGTCATTCCCAGCGATGAGGTGGATTCGGCCAGGACCGGCTTCGTCGACCGGGACCGTTTGGTGAAGATGATGTCGTCTGAGAAGTTCGTCCCCGTGGCAAAAGAGTACTGGGGGGAGCTGCTCCGGGAGGTCGGGGAGGGGAATCCGTGGGATGCTACCTTCGGCCCCTAGAGATCCCTCAGCTCCTTCGCCCTCTCCTCGGGCGGCCCATCGTTAATGAAAACCCCCGAGCCCAGCTCCGACCCCGCCAGGTACTTGATGTTCTCCCGGCTTCTGTGCCTGGGCATTATCTCCAGGTGAAAGTGGTGATGGGGGTACTCCGACCCATCTGTAGGTGAGTTGTACAGGGCCATCACGTATGGCAGGCTGAAATCGAACAGCCTGTTGTACTTCCCTAGCACCGTCCTCAGAATCATGCCCAGGTGGTCCAGCTCGTCATCGTCCATGTCCCCCAGGCTATCGACGTGCCTTTTCGCAACTATGGCCGTCTCGTAGGGAAACCTGGGCGCGAAGGGCACGTGGCAAAGGAATGAATCGTTTACGCAGACGGACCTCGGCCCCCCGATCTCCCTGCCCAGGATGTCGCACTGCATGCACCGGCCGGTAGCCGCCATGTATTCGGCGGATGCCCTCAGCTTCCTCTCCACGACCGGGGGGATGAATGGAATCCCGTAGACCTGGCCGTGGGGATGGTGGAGGCTAACCCCAATCACATCCCCCTTGTTCCTGAATATGAAGACGTAATCGATTCCCTCCAGACTTCCCAGCCGAAGGTACCTCTCCCTGTATAGCCTCATCAGCTCAAGGAAATTACCCTCGTCAAGGTCCGCCAGGTCCCGGTCGTGCTCCCGGGTCTCCAGCAGGACCTCGCACCTCCCGAAGGCCTCGGCCTTTTTGTATATGCCATCCCCTGATTCCACACCGGGGGGGTTCTCCGAGAAGGCGGGAAACCTGTTGGCGAGGGTTCTTACGACCCAGTCACCGTCCACCTCCGGTGATCCGGGGCAGAATGGGCACTCGGATTCGAGTATCGGCCTTCCGTGCCTCCGGGATGCTATAACAACCCACTCCCCAAGGAGAGGGTTCCACCTGAGTTCGTTCAATTCACAACTCCCTCCTGGCGCCACCGTCAACCCTAACGATGTGCGGTGTCCCCCCGGCACTCCTGATTGCCCGGGCGACCTCCTCCCCGCGTCCGGGTGCCATCATGACAACGCACCCACCAAGCCCCGCGCCCGTAAGCTTCCCGCCGAGGGCACCGGCCGACATCCCGGCCCTGATGAGCCTGTCGAGCGCCGGGTGGGAGACCTGGTAGTCGTCCCGAAGATGCGCGTGGTGCTGAAGCATGAGGCTGCCCAGGGCCTCGAGGTCCGGTCTGGCCTTGCCGAGTATCTCTGCCGCCCTCAGGGTAATATCCCGGTTCTTTATGGTCGCCCGCAGTCGCATTACGGGTACCTCTCCCAGCCCTGGTAAGAGCTCCTCGAGGTCCTCCCAGCAAATTTCCCGCAGTTGAACCGGCTTGCCCGCCAGGCGGGAGAGCTCCCCGATCGCCTCCTCGATCTCAACCGTCCTCGAGCTGTGAACGTCCATCGTGCTCTTCCTGATACCCGTGTCGCCGATCACCATTTCCCCGATATCGGCAGCAAGCTCCCCCACAACGGGGGGATACCCGCAATCAATCCTGATTATCCCCCCGATGCTGGAGGATAGCTGGTCCATGACCCCGCAGGGAACGCCCAGCTCGTCGTGCTCGGCCCGGTAGCAGACCATTGCCAGCGATGCAGGATCATGCCCCAGGGAGAAAGCCTCGTCCAGGAACTTGGCAAAGGCCACCAGCATGGCTGCCGAGCTCGATAGGCCCGAGCTGATGGGAACCTCGCTTCTCAAATCCACGTCGGCCCCGGATATATCCCTGCCCTCATCGATCATCACCCTGGCAACCGCCCTAAGGTAGTCGAAATCATCGGAGATGTACCCCAGGTCATCGAGATCGAATCTGGCAGAAACGCCGTGAACCGTATCCCTTGCCCTGAAGACACCGTCGTCCCGGGTGCAGCCCGTGATCACCATCCTCAGGTTCACGGCGCATGGTATCACCGGCAGGCCCAGGTAGTCCTGGTGCTCCCCGAAGAGACAAACCCTCCCGGGGGCGCTGACGCTCAATTCCACCCCCGGGCCCCCCTCTCCGGCAGCAGGTCCAGGAGCTGCAGGAGGTCCGTTATCAGGAAGTCCGGCTGGGATTCCCCGAGCTCCTCGTCGCTCTGGCAGCCCCCGGTGAATGCCGCCGTCGTCATGCCCGCGGCCCTTGCAGCGAGGACGTCAAAACAGGTATCCCCGACGGCAATGATTTCTCCTGCATCCAGGCCCATCTTCTCCCGGGCGTTGATGAAGAGGTCCGGGGCCGGCTTCCCCCTTGCCACCTCGTCCTGGCTGGCAATCGAGTCCGCGTATTCAATAAGTCCCACGGACGATAGGCTTCTCTCGATGACCCTCATCGGGTTCGAGGACGCGATCGAGACCAGATAGCCCATCCCCCTCAGACCCACCACGGTCTCGATGGCCCCGGGTACTGGCTCCACGACGCTTGGAATTAGCTCGTAGTAGATATCATCCTTCCTGCAGTACGCTCGCTCGATTTCGTTTCTCGGCCTCCTGCCCAGGAGCGCACAGCAGATGTCCTCGCTGGACCTTCCCATGTGGGGGCGGACCTCCTCCTCGCTGGCATCCACCCCGAACTCCCCCACGGCCCTGATCCAGGCCCCTATGTGGGCCGGGGTCGACTCGACCAGCGTGCCATCCAGATCGAATATCACTCCCCTGAGAAGGGTCAGGTCCCGGGACATTGAGCCCTCTTCCCGCATGCCCGTTACAAATGTTTATCGTGTAGCCGGCGAAATTGATAATAGAACCCCTGCCACTGGATTTCTGGATGAATACGGAGGATAGGGATCTCGCCGGTTGCTGCGGGCTCTTCTGCGGAATTTGCCCCAGGTACCAGTCCAAAGCCCCGAGTCGCTGTCCCGGCTGCCAGCTGGGGGAGCAGCACTCCTACTGCAGCATCTACCGCTGCTGCCAGCGGAAGGGCGTCTTTACCTGTGCGGAATGCGACCAGTTCCCCTGCGAGAGGCTCCTCAGGGTGCTCGGGGTTGAGAGGGGGCTTGACAGCTTTGTCAGCCACAGGCCCGCAATACCCAACCTCGAGAAGATCCGTGAAATTGGACTCGAAGCCCACCTCGGGGACCAGGGAGAGAGGAGAAGGCTGGTCGAGGAGTTGATAGCTGGATACAACGACGGGAGATCGATGACCTTCTTCTGCTCCGCCGGGGCTCTTCTGCCACCCGGCAAGCTCGGGAAGACCCTGAAAGCCATCAGGGAGGAAACCCGGGAGGAAATGAACCCGAAGGGCCGTGCCAGGCTGGCTAGAAAAGCAATCGGGGAACTGGCCCGCGTCGAGGACGTCGATCTCAGGCTTCGCAGGTCCGGTGGTGGAAATTGAGGGCGACCACGGTTGATATCGATCTCGTCGTCCGGGAGGTGCTAGCCCGTCACCACCTTGGCAGTGGATGCGGTACCCAGGGTGTGACCGGGATCTCCCGGGACCTCTGCGGACTTCACAGCACCCGGTCGCTCTCCCCCTACATATCACTCTGGGCCAGGTCTGATGGCTTCGAGGCCGATCAACTCGACGCCGAGCTCTACGGGTCCAGGTCCCTTGCAAGGGTAAACTGCATGCGGAATACCGTTCACTGCGTTCCCTCCGACGAGCTTCCCGTTTACCACGCGGCGACCACGTCCCGGTTCCTGCCGGAGTTCCACAGGTTCGTAGAGATGATCTCGAAGGCCGGTTCAGGTCAACCCTCCCCCCTTTCCATACCTCCCTACCTGGCGGGATTCTCCTTCGAATCCACCAGGGGCAGGATTCTGGACCTGCTGGAATCAGGTGGCCCGATGACCAGCTCGGAGATAGCCGAGCGGGTCCCGGAGCTCGGGGCGAGGATCGGGTACTCCGGGGGCAAGAGCTACTCAGGAACCTTCAGCCTTGGTTCAAGGGTAATAACCGGCATGTGCCTCCTCGGTGACCTGATACGCACCCGGCCACGGGGAACCTGGAGGAGCAACCTATGGGAATATGCTCCCCTCGGTACATGGCTACCATCCGTGGAACTTGGCTCCATCGACCCCATGGAGGCGACCGCATCCCTAGTCAGGAGGTACCTCGCCACTTATGGGCCCGCGACGACTGATGACATCTGCTGGTAGGCAGGGCTATCGGCCTCCCGGCTTGCCAGGGCACTCGACCTCCTGGAGGGCGAGACGGAAAGGGTAAAAATCGGGAAGGGCGGTCCCGAGGGGTTGGCCCTGCTCGGGAGCGAGGCGGGATCGGTGGCGCCACCCGGAGCTTGCATGCTGCCCAGCCTGGATCCACTTGTAATGGGCTACCGGGACAGATCCAGGTTCCTGTCGCCCCGGCTGGATGATAAGGTATTCGACAGGAACGGGAACTCGATGCCCACAGTCCTCGAGGATGGGAAAATCACCGGAATCTGGATGGAGGAGGGGGGCGGAATGAAGGTCATGGTCTGGAGTACGGTGAACAGGCATAGCCTCATGGGGAGGGCCCGGGAACTCAGCAGTTTCCTAGGGCTGGAGGGCCGCGTAGACATCACATCCTACCCGTCGGATGTATACGTCAGGGCCCTATTCAGGCTGGGCAGGCGGGTATAGGGCTACTCACCCAGGACCGCTTCGACGGGCTGGAAGTCACCCAGCAGCCTTCCCCATGGATCGCCCTTTGTCCGAAGCCTCTTCGGCACGGAATGGATGTCGAAGCTACCGGGGGAGATGCAGCCCGCCGCCTCCTTCCATGTGATGGGGGTCGAGACCGTGGCGCCGGGAGTTGGGCGGAGGCTGTAGGCAGAGGCCAGGGACTTTCCCCAGCCCTGCTGGGCGGGGTCGAAGAAGACCTTTCCTCTCTTGTCCGAGGCCCTCCTGCTCATGGTGAACTTCTCGGGAAAATCGGGCGCCAGGTGACTGCCCAACTCCCTGGAGAACGACCTCGCCTGCTCGAAGGTCAGCTCCCGGCGGATCGGGATGTAGATGTGCAGGCCCCTCTTCCCCGAGGTCTTGACGTACGAGCGAAAGCCTACCTCGTCCAAGAGGTTCCTTATGGCCAGGGCTATTGTGCAGGAGTCCTCGTAAATCGCGGGGTGCACGGGGTCCAGGTCGAAAATGATGAAATCAGGCCTGTCAGGGGCGTCTGCCCTCGAGGTCCAGGGGTTGAGCTCCACGCAGCCGAGGTTTACCAGCCATGCCAGGGTCTCCTCGTCCTGGCACATAATCGTGACGATTGGAGTGTGGCCTCCCCTCGTTATGGTGCTGGTCTCGATCCAGTCCGGTGTGAAGTCAGGCCTGTTCCTCTGGTAGAACTTCTTCCCCTCGATCCCGTCGGGCTGTCTAAGGAGGGTCAGCGGCCGGTCCCTCAGGTGGGGCAGTATCCGGTTGGCTATCAACATATAGTAGTTGAAGAGGTCCCTCTTCGCCAGAGGAATGCCGGGCCAGAATAACTTGTCGGGGTTTGAGAGCTCTACCCTGCCGTATACCGGCTTCCCCTGGTCCGTTGGCCTCAATTCCTCCGGGATCCTTGCATCGGAGGGCTTCCTCCCATCCCGCATCCCCAGGAAAACGGGGAACCTCAGCCCCTCCTCCGTCCTTTCCGCGAATTTGACCTCGCAGACGAGCTCCGGCCTGACCCAGCTTGAATCCCTCTCGCCCGGGTCCTCCGCGAAGGGGTTCCTCTCCGACTCGATGGCCTCGAGGCGGCTCCTGATATTCCTCAGGGCACCCCTGCTGAAACCCGTCCCTGCCTTTCCGACATAGTGGAGCCTTCCATCCACATACTGACCCAGCAGGAGGGCCCCGAAGGTCGCCCTCCTGCCGCCGCTTCCCCGGGTCCATCCCCCTATCACGAACTCATCCCTCAGGTTGATCCGGATCTTAAGCCAGGACCCGGAGCGGGCCCCGGGCTCGTAGGGACCGTCCCTTCTCTTCGCCATTATTCCCTCCAGCTCCCTTTCCCTGGCGGCGGCAAAGAACGCCAGACCCTCCTCCTCCACGTGCCCCGAGTACTTCACCTGGTCTGTCTGGGTCATTATTTCATCCAGTAGCAACTTCCTGCTCTCGAGGTCTTTCCTCATGACATTTAAGCCGTCGTGGTAGAGCAGGTCGAAGGCGTAGAAGGTGACGGGCATCGTACTGGCTGCTGCAGCTATCTCAGACCTCGACTGGAGGTGCATCCTGTTGGACAGCATGCTGAATGAGGATCTCCCCTCGGGGTCCAGTGAGACGATCTCCCCGTCCACCACCGCCTCGCCTGCATCGAAGAACTCCGCTGCTCCAGCCAGCTCGGGGTAGGTCATGGTGACGTCCCGCAGGCTCCTGGCCTGAAGCCTCACCCGTTCCCCGGAGATGTGAAGCAGACACCTGACTCCGTCCCACTTCACCTCGAATAGCCAGTCAGGGTGGGAGAAGGGATCCTGCCGGACCTTGGCGAGCATGGGCCTGGTTGGCCATAGGGGCCATTCCGTCATCTTTCAACCTCTATCTTTCCAATCTCGAGATCAGCCTGTCGGCCCCATCGATCAGGGCCCGGGCGGTTCCGGGAGCCGCCTGACTGGACCTGGCCGGGGTAACCTCGTATCCTCCCTCCTCGAAGCCCTCGTCGGTGGGCAGGTAGCCAACGTAATCGTTGGCGAGCTCGACCACCGCCGTCAGGGGGAACCTCGATGCACCCTTTATGGATAGACCTATCTCGACGAAGACCTCCCCGGGGATTCCGAGGAAGACGGTGTTCCCGACCCGGAGGGCCTGCATCACGGTGTCTATCTCTGGGCCCGGGTCCCGTGCGAGCATCATGATCTCCCTCGCGAATATTACCTCCCTGTCTATCCCCTCCCTCCTATCCAGGACCTCCGTCGCCCTGGCAATCTCCTCCTCCGTGACCCTGTGCCGTGGCAGCTTGATCTCCTCCAGGGCCCCGTCAAGTATCGAAACGGGATCCGGGGTCTGGTTGCCGAGGATCTCTTCCAGATCCTCGAAGAGGGCCCTGCCCATCATCTCGACCTGTTCTGGACCGTTCTGGTTCTGGCGCCCAGTGATATCTATGTGGTTGAGGTTCCCGCATGCCCCGTTCAGGTAGACCAGGTCTGCGTCGTCCCCGTAGCTCTGGCGGAAAAGCCTCGCGAGGAGCCCGGGGTAGTCGGAGCTTATCAGGTTCCCGGTCATTACGTCTACGTGGTTCGCGTAGTTGAAGATGCAACCCCTGACGCGACCATCCAGGTCCCTGATCGAAAGCCCGATGACCTCCGGGTCAATCGGACCCGCCGGGGGACCGGCATCCGGGTTTCCTATCCCGGGGTTCGTGCTGACGGTTCCATCCTTCATTCGGAACCTTCTGTTGAAACTCAGGCCATCCTCCCGGGCCGTGCCGACCTGGATGCTGGCCGGGACCGCTGATGCATCGGCCATCTCCACCGACCGCGCAATAGCACCGGGGAGGGTCGAAAGGTAGTCGTGGTCCGCATCGGACATGAATACGCTCGAAACGCAGGGGCCGGTGTGAATGTGGGTGGCGGCTATCATGACGCGCTCGGGGGGTATCCCCGTCTCCTCCATTATCATAGACTTCGCAACGTCCGACCAGGGCCTGGGCAAGGCCATCAGGTCGCAGGAAACCAGGGACACCCTGTCTTCACCCCTCCCAAGCACCGCGGATGTGGCAAAGAGCGGGTCCCTCACCCCCCTGGATATGCGAGGTGGATAGAGATATCCCACCAGACAGGACCCTACGCTGGGGGTGATATCCACCCGTCCGGTGCCAGCCTGGATTTCATCCCCCAATGTGCACGCCAGCCTAGAACATCTCGTGGTGGACGATCTCGTCCAGCGGCTTCCTCCCCTTCGCCGGTGGTGACTCGTCCGGATAGCCAACCGGCGTGACGGCTATGACCTTGAGGTGCTCAGGTATCCCCATGACCCTCTTGACCTCCTCGTCCCTGCCAAGCTTTCCCAGCCAGCAGGTACCAAGCCCCCTGTTCGCTGCCGCCAGGACCATGTGCTCCATGGCTATGGTGGGATCGACCACGTTCCAGGTTGCGGATACCTCAGGATCCCCGCAGACCCCAAGGATCACGGGAGCCTCCGCGGCCCAATCCGGAAGGCCCATGGCACCCCTGTTCTCGCCCTTCACAACGAGGAAATGCCAGGGCTGCCTGTTTGCACCCGAAGGAGCAAGTCTCCCCGCCTCGAGTATCTCCGCGAGTATCTCATCGGGCACCGGGTCCTGCTTGTACTTCCTAATGCTTCTCCTGTTCCTAACAACTTCCATGTAATCCAAGTTGAATCACCTAGCTATCCGATTGCCCCCGCACAATAAAAATGGCGGCCGGTTCTGTGCCTTCCATTACGCGGCACTGACTGAAATTACATCTTGACCCCCTCCAGGCCTCGTTCTCATGATACCTCCAATGGATCCGCTGAACAGGAGGCTGTCCTGAAGATGGCTTCGGGCCGGAGCTGGGGCATCTGCTTCGGTGATATCGAGGCCTGTACGGGGAAGTTCCTCAAAAATAGCTGGAAATACGGGATCAACCCTTGACCTGCACTGCCCTCGATGAGATATGCCCCGACGGAACCAAACTAGCCTTGCCCGCCCTGCCTCTCCGATCCTCTCCGGGATTTGAATTGCACCAAGCCTCGTCCCTCATCTCTTCAAATGCTCCGTGGAGCGACATGAGGAACTTGCGGCGGGAAATCCCTCGGGGCATTAACCCACTTTGACCTCCAGATTGATTAAGAGGCGATCACTCGCTCGCGGATGCTTGAGATTTTCGCGATGCTAACCAGGAACAGTACCATGGCTGCCAGAGACGGGGTTTTCCCCTCGGGCACCCCCATAAGCTGATTTGCCTCCTCCCCCGACAGCTCTCTGAATCCCCACTCCTCCCACCAGTCATCGACAGAGACATCCCCACCAACGTGGGACAGGCGGATGCCCACGTCCTCCGGGTCGCAGTACCTGAGGACAAATCGCCCGCTGTCAATCTTCCTGGCGGAGGCCCACGTCGGGTCCAGGCCGAACCACCCGTGTTCCGGGACTCGGGCAATGGCCCATGCGTGCCCCGCGTCGTCCATGCTCCCTGACCCGCAGGCCCCGGTAACGTAGAGCGACGGTATACCGAGGTACCTGGCCGAGGAGATGAAGAGGTCGGAATACTCCATGCAGGACCCCATCCCGTTTTCAATGGCCCAGAGTGCGCCCCTTCTCCTGCTAACGAGAACGTAATTAAGCTCCTCCGATACCGCCTCGGAAAGACCCCATGCCAGGTCCGCCCCGGTCCTGCCCAAGGCAGCCGAGGAGGCGAAGCCCGAAACCAGCGGGTCATCGAGCTGCCAGAAACGGGCATCCTGGTCCAGGAACCGGTCCAGGTCCCGCGCCGGCAGGAGCGTATCCGTGATCACCCCCGGCTCCCAGGTTTCTGTGATGAGCTGGAAATCCATGGAAAGCTCACTGTTTCCACCCGGGGGCATGTCGAACTCGAGAATAGCGTACCTGTTGCCCAGTGAACCCACCTGTACATCCCCCACGGAGTCGTGGATGACATGCTGACTCCCGCCATCCCGGGGAACCGAGACATTAAGCCTGACATCTGCCTGCCCCTGACCAGCATTGGATATTATGGCGTGCCATGAGTAATCGAACAGCTTGTATCTGGAAGAGTAGATCAGGTAATTTCCCTCCCTGGATATGTTGCCCCTGTAGGTTTCATCCTCGATCGGGAGTGAGGAATCGATTATGTCGACGTCCCGTGTTACGAACACAAGGCTGGCGTTATCCGTTGCCACCTCCATCAGTGGTGACTCGCGAAACCCCTCGTCGTCACTCACGGTTTCTATCGTCAACCTCCTGATGTAGGTTATCGACTCGCCAGGCTCCAGCGGGGGGTCATATTTCCACCTGAGGATATCTCCGTCGTAGCTCCAGTTTATCTGCAGGTCACCCGAGGAAAAATCCGCATCCACCAGCCCCCTGACCCCTGCCATCTGCTGCCCTCCCAGGAGGTAACCGACCTCGTTATAGCTGACTCGGAGGGTTTGTAGGGCCTGGACGTGGGTGATGTTCAGGTAGTAGGTGCCCTCCATGTACCCGTATTTTATAGACTCGGAGCAGGTCGACAGGGGTATCGTGGAGAGGGTTAGCAGGGCCAGCAACAGGTACCTTCTAGGAATCCGCAACAAGCATCGGATGGACGGGACGGTTAAAATCGCTTTTTGACGGAAAGGATGTCACCTTAAGACTTCCACATTACCGGTTCGATGCATTCTTATGTCGCCAGCGAACCTTGGATGCGGTGGTAGAATGGAGATAGGCATGGTTGGTCTCGGCAAGATGGGAGGAAGCATGGCGGAGAGGCTGCTCCGTGCCGGCCACAGTGTGGTGGGCTACGCGCTCGATGTTCAAAAGATCCAGGAGTTCGCCGGAAAGGGAGGTGTGGGTGCCCATTCCCTCGACGAACTCGTCTCGAGCCTGTCTCCGAGAAGGGCCGTGTGGCTGATGATTCCCGCGGGTGAGCCCGTCGAGGACGTGATCCGGGAACTGACAGACCTCCTCGACGATGGAGACATAATCATCGACGGAGGCAACTCCCACTACAGGGACACCATCCGCAGGTCCAGAATGCTGGGCGAGTCGGGCCTTCACCTTCTGGACGTTGGAACCAGCGGCGGTATCTGGGGATTGAAAGACGGTTACTGCATGATGGTCGGCGGCGACGAGGAGGTCATCGAGCACGTGAGGCCGGCCCTTGAGGCCCTGGCACCCGGTCCTGACCGGGGTTGGGGTCGGGTTGGGCCCCCGGGTTCTGGTCACTTCGTGAAGATGGTTCACAACGGGATAGAATATGGGCTGATGCAGGCATACGCGGAGGGCTTTTCGATCCTCAGGGCCAAGGAAGACCTCGGGCTCGACCTGGTCTCGATAGCCGAGATATGGCGCCATGGAAGCGTCATCCGGTCATGGCTCCTCGACCTTGCCGCGAAGGCCCTGGTGGAGAACCCCGATCTCGAGGAGGTGAGTCCCTTCGTGGGGGACTCCGGGGAGGGCAGGTGGGCCGTTGCCGAGGCAATCGACCTGGATGTCTCCGCTCCCGTGATGAGCCTATCCCTGCTGCAGCGCCTTCGCTCCAGGGACGGGGAGGGCTTCTCCGATAGAATTGTATCTTCACTCAGGAACCAGTTCGGTGGACACGATATCATGCGGGAGTGAAACAGCGTGGAGAACTTGAACATAGAGCCCCACCTTTTCATCATAATGGGCGGTTCCGGGGACCTCACCAGCCGGAAGCTACTGCCGGCGCTCTACAATCTGTCGGACCACGGGGTACTCCAGGACAAGGCCCGGATCCTCGGGGTCTCAAGGAGCGAGGAGTTCGATGACCAGAGGTACCGCAACTGGGCGGTTGAAACCCTGACCAGAGCTGGATACTCAGCCAGGGGAGAAACCAGCCCCTGGTGCAAGGATTGCCTGCACTACAAGTCGATCAGCAGGGCTGAAAAAGAGTACGATGCTCTCTTAGCCAGAATCGAGGAGATCGAGAGGGAGGTCGACCTCCCGGGCAACAGGGCCTTCTACCTCGCCCTCCCCCCGGGGGCACTGCCGGACACCATTAGAAATCTCGGGGAATCCGGCCTGAACAGTAGCCCCGGGTGGACTAGGCTGGTCGTGGAGAAACCCTTCGGGAGGGACCTTCAGTCGGCGAGGGGTCTGAATGACCTGTTGCACGAGTACTTCGATGAATCCCAGGTCTTCAGGATAGACCACTACCTGGCAAAGGAGACGGTCCAGAACCTGCTTGCCTTCAGGTTCGCGAACGCACTTTTCGAGCCCCTCTGGGACCGGGACCACGTTGAGAGCGTACAGATAACAATGGCCGAGAAGATAGGCGTGGAGCACAGGGCGGCCTACTACGAGGGGGTAGGCGTCCTCAGGGACATCGTTCAGAACCACCTGACCCAGCTGCTCACGCTGGTCGCTATGGAGGCACCCGCCACCTTCAATGCCGACGAGATCAGGGACGAGAAGGCCAAGATACTCAGGCAGATAGAGCCGATCGGGGACGAGGACATGGTCTATGGACAGTACACTGGCGGGGAATTGGACGGTAAGAAGGTCCCTGGCTACAGGGATGAGGAGGGCACCTCCCCGGATTCCAACACCCCAACATTCGTTGCCCTGAGGATGAAAATAGCCAGCTGGAGGTGGCAGGGCGTGCCCTTCTACCTCAGAACGGGTAAGCGCTTCCCCAGGCGGTTCACCCAGATCGTGATAAACTTCCGGGGCCCGCCCCTGTCCCTCTTCGGTCCGGGGGGAGATTCCAAGCCGAACTCGCTGGTCATAAACATACAGCCCGACGAGGGGTTCGAGATAAACTTCCAGGTGAAGTCCCCCGGCGAGAGGGTCAGGCTGACCAGCCAGAGGTTCCGATTCCGGTACTCTGAGGTATTCGGCTCCCACCTGCACGACGCCTACGAGACCCTGCTTCTGGACATTATTACCGGGGACCAGACTCTCTTCGTGAGGTGCGACGAGGTCGAGGCCGCGTGGGCCCTTTACGACCCGGTTCTCGATCGGGACGTCCCGGTAGACCCCTACCCCGCAGGGAGCTGGGGACCGGAAAGGGCCGACGGCCTACCGGCCCAGGACGGATGCATCCCATGGCTGAATCCCTGATATCCGTACACCGGGGCAGGGAATCGATGTACAGGGCGGCCTGCAGCTACATCATAAGCGCTGCGAGAGGGGCGATCTCAAGGAGGGGCGTCATCTACCTGGCTCTCTCCGGGGGCGAGACACCCGGGCCGCTCTACGAGATGCTCGCTTCCTCGGAGATCGACTGGCGCTCCGTTGAGATTTTCCTAGTGGACGAACGATTCGTCGGTTACGAAAACCCCGAGAGTAACTACAGGATGGTGAGAAGCTCGTTGATCTCCAGGATCGAGATCCCCGGCAGGAATGTCCACCCGGTACCAACGGGGCTGCCCAGCCCCCGAGAATCCGCCACGGCCTACCGGAACACCCTGCTGAAAGCCATGGGGACCGATCCCTGGCCGGGGTTTGACCTGGTTATACTGGGGATCGGTGCAGATGGGCACACTGCCTCCCTCTTCCCACGTGGACCGGGGCTGGAATCAGAAGACCTTGTCGTCGCGACCAGGGCACCTCCGGGCTACGCCACCGCGGATAGGGTCAGCCTGTCACTTGGGGCGATCAACTGCTCACGGGAGGTAATCTTACTGGCCGCGGGCGGGGAGAAGCGAGCCGCCGTGAGATCCGCCCTCGGAGGGGATCCTGGACTCCCCGCGGCGATGGTCAGGCCCCAGTTCGGGATCCGGTGGTACCTGACCCGCGATGTAACCGGCTAGCTGGCCGCTTCCCTGAGCTCCGCCAGGGCCGCATCAACGTCATCGCTCTTCATCACGTAGGAGCCGGAGTCGAAGATGTTAGCCCCCGCCTGACTGGCGAGCCTTATGTGGTCGGGGTTCATGCAGCCGTCGACCTCTATTGGGATCTCGGGGTCGATCTCCCGAAGCCTTCTGACCTTCTCGAGGGTCTCCGGTATGAACTCCACGCAGAAGCTGCCTGGGTTGACGGTGAGTACAAGTATTCCATCCACGTTTTCCATGTGGTCCAGGATCTCCTCGATGCCGGTCTCCGGGTTTAGGGCCAGGTAGACCTCGAGGCCACGATCGTGGGCCTCTGATATCGCTCTACCCACATCGTCAAGGGTCTCCACCTGGAGTATCGCTATATCGACCTTCTCCCCGTTTTTCTCCAGCCAGGCAAGGGGCTGTTTAACCATGAGGTGCGCCTCGAACACGAAGCCCCCGGGAACCCTGATGTCGAAGTTGAGGGACTCGTTCTCAACGAACTCGCCATCCATGATGTCGAGCATGATCCTGGTTGCCCTTCCCTGGACCCTCCCCAGCATTTCATCCAGCTCTTCCTGGCTTTCCGCAATTATACTGGGGACTATTACCGGCTCCATGCCGAGTCATGAAAGGGAACCGGTTTAATTCTTTTCGATTACCCGGTCAATTTCAGATAAGTGGCAGTTCCACGGTCTTGCCGGTCTCTGCCGACATGTTGGCAGCTATGCAGGCCTCGTGGGCGTTTATCGAATCTGCCAGGTTGCAGTGGCTCTCCTCGCCGGACTTGATGCACACGACCAGGTGGTCGATCTCTGGCTGGAAGGGGTGGTGCGTGACCTCCCCGGAGTCGGGGAGGATCGTCGGGATCGTGACGAAATCGGTCTGGCCAGCCATCTTGTTGGAGTAAAGCCTGTTGTCCTTTATCGTTCCCTCCGTTCCGAATATCTCTATCGGAAACCTGTAGGGCATCACGCAGTCCCAGTTAGAGGATACCTTGGCGATGGAGCCGTCCTTCATCTTCATTACGGCCACGATGAACCCGTCGTAGTCCATCTCACCCCTCTGCTTCCGGTAACCTCCCGAGTAGGCGTGGACCTCCGATATGTCCATGGTCTCGTCCTTCCCGTCCCCGGCGAACCACCTCAGGGCGTCCACGGCGTGGATTCCGGCGCCCAGGAGGCTTCCTCCCCCGAGCTCTTCCTTGCCGTACCACCACCATCCCCTCGCCCAGTCGCCTATGTTGTGCTGGTAGTCCGTCTCCTGGTAGAAGACCTCGCCTATCATGTCGTTTGCAATGATGGACTTGATGATCTCGAATAGCGGGTTCCACCTGAGGACGAAACCGACCACGGTCTTGACCCCCGAGGACCTGACGGAGTCCCGCATCTTGGCGAGCTGGTCCAGCTCCAGTGCTGCGGGCTTCTCGATCAGCATGTGCTTTCCCGCCTCGGACGCCTTCATCACCTCGTCGAAGTGGAGGTTGTTTGGCGTCGCTATGGATATTATGTCCACGTCCGGTCGCTTCAGCATTTCCTCGTAGGATTCGCAGACCTCCGCCTCGAATGGCTTGCCGGTCGCAGAGGTGAAGGCTGGAGACGTCCGGCACCTGGACTCGAACCTTATCTCCTTGACCTTTTTCTCGGCGCTCTCAACCGTCCTGCTGCAGATTGCCACCACCTTCGAGTCGGGGTTGCACTCGAAGGCCCTGATGTGCTCGCTGGCAACCCAGCCAGCACCTACTATTCCAACACCTAGCATTACAAACACCTGTGGGGGTCTGTGTGGAATCCCCCTCCCTCTTAATTATTGCCCTCAAAAGTTGAACGGGAAAACAGCCCGGATACTGCGAATTATTCAATTTGAATTGCTTATTATTGACCGTTATTTAATAGAATAACAATCCCTTGAGAATTTCGGAGGACGGAAATGGATTTCCACGCCACAGTGCTAGAAGTTATTCTGATAGCTGGGGTCGGGGCCTACATAGGCTTCCTCGTCGGACTACGGTCGGGGGCCTTCCTCGCCTGGAAGAAAAAGAGCAGGCAAAAGACCAGAAAGAGCACCGCAGCCCAGTCAAGTAAATTCAGCACCAAGAAGAAGACCAGACCAACCCTGGGCTAGGCTCCACACCAGGCGCACGCCATGTATACCAAGGCGCCTGCCTCGAGAGCTATATCGCCAAGTTCCACCCTTTCACCCCTGGAATGGGCCTGGTCTATGTCACCTGCCCCGAAAACGATCGTGGGCATCCCTCCAACCCTGTTGAACAGCCTCGCATCGCAGCTGGCTATCATTCCCCTCACCCGGGCTTCAATCCCAATATTACCCGCCGATTTAGCCATCTCAACAACCAGCGGGTGGTCGACCGGTATCTGGTAGGCATCGTTGTGAAGCCTCTCGAACTCGAATTTTCCGTGCTCCGACAACCACTCGTTCCTCCCGAGCAACGAGACCAGGTCCTCCTTTATGCTGTCGAGGTTCCTGTTTGGTAAAAAGCCGACCCCCCCCTCAAGCACCGAGGAGCCCGGGACCGTTGCCGGCCAGTCGCCGGCCTCCATCCTTCCGACGTTCACCTGAACCGGGTGTTCATACTCGGAGAAAAGGGGCTGTTCCCCGGCCTCCTCGGCAAGCTCTGATTCGTACTGGTTCAGGAGCCTGACCAGATCCATGGATTTCTCAATGGCGCTCACACCCTCGTATTTTCGGGCCATGTGAACGGGTATTCCATCGACGGTGGCCCTGAACCATACAGCCCCCCGGTTTGCGGGGCACACTGTCAGGTCCGTTCCCTCAAGCACAACCACCCCGTCAGCCGAGTAACCCTCTCTGATAAGCGAGAGCGTGCCGTTTCCCCCGATCTCCTCCTCGATCACGACCTGTGCCGAGAGGTCCCCCTGTAGCTCTAAGTCGAACTCATCCAGCAGCTTGCATGATAGGAAAATTGCACCGATCTGGCCCTTGCAGTCAACGGCCCCCCTCCCCGTAAGCACCCCGTCACTTACAGTCGGATCGAACCCCCCCTCCCAGGATCCCGCAGGAACCACGTCTGAGTGGGTGTTCAGGACCAGGCTCCTTCCACCTCCATTCCCACCCAGGTCTATAACCAGGTTGTTCCTTCCCTCGTAGGCCACATCCATCTCAGCACGGGTGTACTCTGGATCATCCCTGATATCCTCGCCAATGGGGACCTCGGTCACGCGCCTGCCGAGATCCTCGAAGTATTCTCGGACGAGGAGCTGGACCCCTGGCTCCTGGCCGTGCACACTAGGGACCCTTATCAGGTCCAACAGGAATTTCTCCAGAAGGGGACGGTGCCTGGTCGCGGCTTCCAAGAGCTCCTGCCTTGAGGGAAGATCCATGCATTTCCCGGAGAGGGAGGGGTTTTAACTACTTTGCGCCCTGATAAGACTAAATAGCCCGCCTTCCCAAGGCTCCCCGGATGAAGCTCCCCATTCCCCGCAAGACCCATAACCACAGCTGGAAGATCGTGAGCGTCGGGAGCGATATGATGAGGTTCTTCGGGGAGGAGCTCGAGCCCGTTCCCTCCGCAGCCGCCGGGGACCTTGCCATCGGAAAGGGTTGCCTGATGCGAATCTGCGAGAAATGCGGCAAGAGGGAAATACTCCGGGGTGTTAACTTCGAGCCGGGCCCTGCCGCCAAGGAAGAGCCGTGACGCGCTACCTTGCCTCCCCGCGGGTCGTCCCCACCTCCCTGTAGAGGTGCCTCCGTATCATCAGGGCCCAAAGGGCCGTCCCGCAGAGCATGCTTGCCCCCGCCACGACCAGCCACTCGATGATGAATACCCAGGCAAGGGCATTATCCTTCAGTCGGATGGCCGTTTCACCCAGGTTCGACAGGGCCGCCTCAGCCTCTAACAGGGTCTCCATGGCTTCCTCGTACTCGTGCAGCATGTAGGCCTCGTTCGCCAGGGACCTTGTCTCCTCTATTGTGACCATCTCCCTCCAAAGAACCCCTGTGTTGGCCTTGAATTTCTCGGCGAAATCGATGACCGAGAGGGAGAGGACCTTCTTCTCGTTGAACTCGATCAGCCTTCTGCGAAGATCGTGAAGGAGCAGGAGGTCCTCCGGCAGGGGCATTCCCAGCGAGTGGTAGACGATATTGGCCAGAACATCTACACCATAGGGGTTCTCCGTGGGCGGATTGTAGAATCCCCACCACCACTTGACCTCCAGGTCGTCCGCGGCCACCCAGAAAAGCGTGTTCTTCGAGCCGACCCTCCATGAGACGAGCCAGGGCCAACCGCCCGGTGGGGGGTTCGGGAGGTTGGTCTGCGAGAGGGTGGCCCAGATCGTCGCACCCTGCTTGGGGTAAAGCTGTCCTACCCAGATTCCCTGGAACCTCTCAATTCCCAGGGGCAGAAAGAGCTTCAGTACGGCGGGGAGGACCGGGTCGCGGTTAACGCTAACCCTGTAGGTATACTGTGAGTCCATGCTCCTGGGCCTCGAGAGGTCAACGGGGTAGAATTCCTCGATATCCGAGGCCAGCAGACCACTAACCATATCTGAATCACTGCTCCATATACCCGTGACGAAGATCGGCATTCCGCCCTCACCAATGGACCATTTGATGTCCGCTACCTGCTTTGTCGTGAGGAGGGGGCTTGATTCCCAGCCCGTCATCCAGGAGTCAACGAATATGTAGTGATCGTATCCATCGGTGAACTCCCGCCTGTTTCTCGGGAGGTAGATCCGAATCCAGCGTCTGAGCTCCTCCATGGTCAGCACGGCGACATCCTGCTTAGTTATCACGAGCATGTAGTCGAAGTCGGGGAGGGCCGAGAACCACCCATGGATGGGACAGTCCCTGGGACCCACCTGCCCCATGGCAATAACGTCGATGATCTCCTGGGCGTTTCCTGGGCCCAGCTGGATCAAGCAGAGCAGGATAATGGCCGTGTATGTAAAAAACCGCCGGGTCAATGATGGTGATGATCTACGTGTGGATAAAAGGCTTTGGGATCGACCCCGTGCAGATACCATTTTCAACGCTCGGTTACCCCCGAGAGCCATGAGTGGCCTGCCCTCCACCAGGATAGGGGACGTCAAGATCTCCAAGATCGTCTGCGGGACGAACCCATTCTTCGGGTACTCCCACTTCACACGCGCCAGGGACATCTGGATGAAGGAGTACTTCACCGATGATAGGATACGGGAGGTACTGGAGAGGTGCGCAGATCTCGGCGTTAACTCCGTGCTCAGCGGGAACAATGAGAGGCTCTACGGCATCCTCAAGGAGCTCTCAAAGGAGGGCAGGGAGATGCACTGGATCTGCACGCCCGGCGGGTCCAACGCCGAGGAGGTCAAGGAGGAGGTCAGGTGGTGCGCCGACCATGACGTCCGGATATGCATGCCCCACCAGATGTACACCGACCACAACCTGGTTACCTCGAGAGATGAGCTTCTTGGTTACGACGGGATCGCCGATTTAATCAGGTCGCTCGGAATGATTCCAGGCCTAAGTACACACCGACCCGAGACCATCCCATCCATGGACAGGGCCGGCAACGATGTGCAGACCTATGTGCTCCCGTTCAACAGCACTGGATTCCTATCAGGCGTGGAGGTCGAGTGGGTCAGGAAGGTGATCAACGAGAGCCCCAGGCCCGTGATAGGCATAAAACCCCTCGCTGCCGGTCGGATTACACCCGAGATAGGGCTCCCCTTCGTTCTGAGGTCCATGAAGAAATCCGATGCCGTGGCGGTGGGGTTCTCAAGCGTCCTGGAGGTGGAGGAGGACATGGATATAGTGTCAGGCGTTTTATCTGACCGACGGGGGGATATTCCCCTCTCTACCTCCAGGAGCAAGTCCGTATTCTAGCAGGGGTATGTTTGAAGAGGGCTACTCCTCGACCTTCTCGAACTCTTCCTTGCCAACCCCGCACATGGGGCAAACCCAGTCATCCGGCAGGTCCTCGAAGGCCGTGCCGGGCTTTACTCCTCCATCCGGGTCGCCCTCGGCGGGATCATAAACGTAGCCACAAACGGTACACATGTACTTGTCCATCATTCACTCCTCCTATATCTCGTCTACTCCCTCTTCCCCATCTCCTCGTCGAGGGCAGCCAGATCGTTTCCTGCTTCCTCGGCCATCTTGACGTTCTTCGAGGCGTTTTCCTCCTCCTCGACCTGTTCATCCACGAAGTACTGGAGCAGGCCCAGAGCCTCATCGTCCTTCTCTTCCTCGGCAACCTTAACCAGTTCCTTGATCTTACCCGTGATGTAGACCTCGTGGTTATACGCCGCCTTCCACACGTCAAGCGGGGAATCCCAGTTCCTCGGGGGTTCCTTGATTTCCATCAGCTCCACCCGACCTCCCCTTTTCACGATGTGGTCGAACATCTTCATCGCATGGGACCTCTCCTCCGCAGCCTGGGCCTTTATCCACTGGGCCATGCCATCCAGGCCCTTCGCGTGGAAGTAGGTGCCCATGGAAAGGTAGATGTACTCCGAGTAGAGCTCCTCATTTATCTGCTGGTTCAGCGCATCCTGCATACTCTTACCTATCATGATGACTCCCCGGTTTCGCTGGTAGCCCCTCCACCCCATGAGTCTTTTTAAGGTTATGCTTTGGCTCCCTGAGTGCGAATATGACGACAGTTCCTCACTCCAGGCCGAAAATCCTCCTGCCGTTGTCACGGAGTATGTGCCTGCCCATTGAGACCGCCATTTCCAGATCCATGTACTCGGACTCGACCTTTTCGGCCAGCACCTGGGCGAGGCACTCCCTGTTTAGCCTTGCACCGAAGTAGAGCCACTCGTAGCTCCCGTCGCTGCCCGCCACCATCCTGTCCAAGGGCACGATGTCGATCCACTCGTGTAGCGCCCTCTTCAGCATCCTCCAGGACTCGGGGGAGAGGCAGGTGAAGTCAAGGTTGACGTTGGAAAACGCCCCCGCCATGTATCCCATCTTGCTGGTGAAGGGATATCCCCCGTGGAAGAGTATGAACTGGGTCCGCCTGAATTCCTCATTCTCCAGCACAGGGAGGAGGTTCTCGGGGTCCGCCTCCGAGAGCCTGAGGGGACGATCGTGGATCGCCCACCCGAATCCCGTGTGGATCTCTACCGGCATGGACCACCTTCCGGCCCGCCGCATGAAGTGTCTGAAAATGTAATCCTCGATTGCCTTCTGTTCCCCTGGGTTTCTTTTTTCCGGTTCCTTCCTGGCCGCCCTGGCCGCCTCCTCGAGGGAAACGTCCTCCATTCTCAGGGAACGGTCATAGGCAACGGGTATCTTGAAGCAGTGAACCCCCCCGGCCTCCTTCAGACCCTTGATCCTCTCCTCCTCCCCCTCCAGCACGTCTTCCAGCTCGCAGCTCCTCCAGGTTACCCCCCGGGCGTCCAGTCGGTAGGTGGAGAGTATTCCCTCCCTGGCAGCGGCAAGGTCAGGGTTCGAATCCACCACAATATTCTCGACATTGGATTTCCCCCTCATCCAGTCAATGGATGCCTCCAGGCCCCGGGCCCTGACCCCGTTCATGAGCCTGGCCATCTCCGCGGAATCATCGGTTGCGTAGAGCTCCCTGAGGGCGTTGCCACAGGCCCTGCTGAACCAGTAAGTCCTCTTCATGGCCCATCGGCCCTCTCTCCAGTCCCTGATCTGGGCCTCCGTCAGCCCCGGTGGGGGGACCTCGGGCTGCGTCCAGGCCGAGAGGTATGACTCCGGGTCATCTACCATCCCGCCCTCCTGGCAGAAGTGGCTGTGTACGTCGAAGAGGGGAATGCCCCAGAATTCGTCGAGCAGGACGCCGTAAAGGTCTTGTTCGGTCATCCCCTCCGCCTGCCAGTTTTTCCTCAAATACCCTTCCCCGCAGATGTAGTCTGAATACGTAGGCTTCCTTAAACGGCTTTTTTAAAGGCCGGAGGTCATTGATCCATCTGAAGTGTTTGCATGGATGACGAAAACCTCAGCATAGCCGAGACGATGAGGGACCTGGTTTTCGCCGCAGAGCACTGGAGCGAGGAGCTGGCCAGGCGGAGCTCCTGGCTGATGTTCTTCGTTCTGGTATTAGTTGGAGTTGTTGTGGCGCTTCAGGTCGTAATGGTCCTCCGGGGCCTAACCCCCACATTCGTGGCGATCATAATCTTCAACTGGGCGGTTATCCTGATTACCATCCAGAAGTACTACTCCTTCATGTCATCCGCCAGGAAGGAGCGTGACGAGTGGAAGACCCGGTTTGCTCGCCTGAGGGAGAGAAACCAGGAGATCCTTTCCCTGCTGAACGGGAGCTAGTGGTCCGGAATGGGTCGAAAGGGTGAGCCGAGGCGAGATGTGTACGTCATTGCACGGTTCCTTGAGCCCCTGCTGGCCACTTCTGGCGGGATGAAGCGAACTCACCTGGCCAACAGGACCGGGCTGAATTACGCTGACTTCAAGAACTATCTCGTCTACCTCACCGATAGGGATATCTTGAAAATCTCCCCGGGTGAGGACGGTGGCGAGAGGGTCTTCATAACGGGCAAGGGAAGTCGCCTCTACCGGGAGATACTGCTCCCATTCAGCGAGATGCTCGACGACCCCCGCCTCCTCGGCAGACCGAAATGGCTTAGGAAATGACTACCTGATCCTGGCCATTCTGATATCGCTGGGAGCACCCTTGAAGCCCTCGTAGTAGGCCAGGTGGAAATCACCGTTTTCCGTGTTACCCATCCACGCGTAGGACACGTCTGGGAAACCAAGGGAGGGATCCAAACCCCTGTCCGAACGGGGGCCCTCCCTGTGGGGGATGGTAATTTCCGGTGCCCAAACTGATCTGGGTACATCAAAGGTTCCCATTATCAACCCCCGCCTACGCTCCCGGCAGAGACCACTATTCAGCGGCGTCCTATCGTCCTCGAAGAAGGCCCTGCTGCAGGTGACCAGTTTTTCACCGACCTGACCGATGCAGGGGCCATTTGTCTGGAAGCCGAACCTGTACAACCTCCTCCAATCTCTGTAGGGGGGATGGGATATCACGATCTCCGGCCTGTTTCTGGTCAATGGGTCAGCATCGTGATCGTCGTGCCTTACGAAGCCTACCATTCTCGAGTCCGGCAGCACCGCCAGCGCGGTTTCAGAGGCCTGATCCCTGTCACAGATCACGGAAACCTGACGCCATCTCAGCCCGTCCTGGCTTGACCATAGCTCGGCCTGCCTGTCGATCCTGTTCACGAACTGGAGGGGCCTATCCAGCCCGACCATGCCCTCGGGGAGGGTTTTCACGAGCCCGTCCAGATCAATGGTATCTGGTACCCTTCGCTGGACGGCAGCGTATACCCTATCCCCAACCCTGACGGTCCACCAGATCGCGTAATTTTCCGGCATTACCTGCTCGGGCTTGGACCAGTTTTCCCCGTCCTCGGTGTGGCTCGCGAAACACCTGCAACTCCCCTGGAACTTCAGCCCCTCGAAGGGACGGGTGTCGTCGAGGAACTCCCTTTCAACGGAAAGGCTGGTTGCGAAGAGCCTGTCACCGCAAGAGAATATCGAGGGGTCCCGGTCGTCTAAGGGCGTATCGATCACGGTCCTCGGCCCCGACCAGTCCTCCATGTCGGTTGACCGGATCATCACTATCCTGCCATCGCATGACCTGTGACCACCGGCCGTCCTGAAGACCATCCACCTTACGCCGTGCCAGTTGATGAAGCGGGGAACCATGTTGTGCCGTCCATCGTGATAGGCCACACGGTTCGAAATTAGCTCCATTTTCCCGCCCCTCGATCAGGGGTGTCTCCAGCTGAATGCGGGGGTCTCCGCGGGAAAAGGCAGGATGTCAAACTTTCCTGCCGTCTCCCCGTCCCCGAAAACCAGGTCCGCGAAATCAACCAGTGCCCTCCAGTCCTCGGCATCCTGGGCATGGCCGCCCTCCCGGAAGTGAATGCCGTTCCTGTTTCCGGCCCCCAGCCACTCGAATACCTGGTTCGATGCCAAATACACGTGCTGGGTGCCAATTGGATTGGCCCAGAGGTCCCCAAGTGCATCAGTCGAAATGACTGCCCTGGGCGCCACAAGTGCTCTGAGGAAGTGCTGGTCGAAGGGGAGCCTGCTCTCCATTCCAACGAACTGTTTCAGGTTGGGACTGAACCAGTATGAAAATGCCCTGAGTATATCCCCCAGTGTCTCCGCCCTCTCGCCGACCACCCTGTAGGACCCGGCTCCACCGGTTCCCGAACCGTTCGGGGCCGCCAGTGCTATGCGCTCGTCCAGTGCCGCCGCGAGAAGGGCCGTCTTGCCCCCCCGGGAGTGTCCCGTCACGGCAATCCTGTCCCCGTCCACCTCCTCCATTGTCAGCAGGTGGTCTATTACCCTCATGCTGCCCCATGCCCAGGCCGAAAGTGTCCCCCATTCGTGGTCGGGGTACAGCGGGTGAACGCCATCAGACCTGTCCGCGTCGTCTTTATCAAGATCGTGTCTTATGTACTTTGCCACGATGTAGCCCCTGGAAGCTACCTCCCTCGCTATCGGTATCAGCTCCAGGTCCCTGTCGTTCTTGAGGACCAGGGGAAATGGACCCCCCTCCCCGGGAATGACCATGCTCACCCTTATACTGATCCCCAGATCGGGGCCCGTCACAACGGTGATTTTTTTCTCCGTTGCCTCCCCGCCCCAGAGGGACCTCGACTTAACATCATTCGCCAAGGTCTCCTCGGGAGGAGGGGGCATGTTCCCGTACTGGTAGTCCAGCATGAGTTCTCTTATCTCCCCTCTCCTCCTCTCCCAATCCTTCCTATTACTGACCTTCCTACCGTCATTAAACTTGAAGGGATCCGGCAGTTCATCGAGCTCAGGCAGATCTTCAACGGGCATCATATTGAACCCCTACCTTATTCGGACCTCCTCTCCGAGCTCCGCTGACCTGTATATTCCCTCCAGCATCTTCATCACCACAACGCCATCCTCGACGGGGCCCAGGGCAGGTCTGTCTGCCAGGAGGTCAGAGATGAACCTCGCGGGGGGATTTTCATCCACCATTTCATCCATCTCTATCGGGGTTCCATCGGTCCTGAAGGCGTCAAGCTCTGGTAGCAGCGAGGCCCCGCCCTCCGTTCCGCAGACATAGCTGTACTTGCCTGACCGTTGGTTGAGCGCCCAGCTGACCTCAGCGAAAAGGGTCTCGCCCCCCCTGAACCTAACCATGCCTAGGGCGAAGTCCTCCACATCGAAGGATCCCTCCTCCCATCCCACTCCCCAGCTGCCCATCCCCAGCCCGCGGGGACCGAATTTGGCGTAGGTCGCTCCAGACACGGCCACGGGCTCCGGTCTTCCCATCATCCACCACGTGACGTCGAGGATGTGGGGGGCGAGGTCGAGCAGTGGGCCGCCGCCCGAGAACTTCTTCCTGTGGAACCAGCCCCTGGGTATCGCGTTGTTCCTGAGCATGCCTCCCTTCCCGTGGTAAATCTCCCCGAGCTCGCCCGAGTCCGCGGCGGCCTTGAGCATCCTGGCCTTCCCACCGTGTCTGAGGTTCAGTGACATCGCCAGCCGTTTCCCGGTGATCCGGGAGGTCTCGAGCATCTCAAGAGCCGATTTAACATCCACAGTGAGGGGCTTCTCGCACAGGACGTGCTTCCCCGCCCTGAGTCCCGCTATCGAGGCGGGCGCATGGAGAGCGTTCGGTAGACATACGCTCACCGCCTCGAGGTCGGATACTTCGAGCATCTCTTCGTAGTCCGTGAACACGTTCGAGATCCCGAACTTCTCTCCGGCCTCACCGGCCCTCTTCCCGTCAATGTCCGCGATGGCCACGAGCTCTGCCTGTGGTGACTCCTGGTAGGAGTTCATGTGGCTTATCCCGATCGATCCTGCACCGATGACTCCCACCTTCATTGTTTCTCCCAAGTTATCTCCTCCCCGCCAGAGCGACGCCGGCCTTTTTTATCTCTTGCGGAGACCGGGGAGGTCCTGTGTTATCCCATAATTATTTCGTGGGGGGTTTTTGGGGTTCTTGTTTTTAGTCATTTTGGTTCATCTCGGTTTATGGGTGGGTTTGGTAGAGTAGGTGGCTGGCTGTTCCCAGGGTTCTC